>Ga0070739_10003706_pt1 | contig 18765 bp, 16 predicted proteins | sample Coa_R1_7_FD_66445 | JGI IMG/M metagenome (GOLD analysis project Ga0070739, IMG submission 66445) | Surface soil microbial communities from Centralia Pennsylvania, which are recovering from an underground coalmine fire - Coalmine... | ecosystem: Environmental > Terrestrial > Soil > Unclassified ... | reverse complement strand
CTGGGCATCGCCCACGTCGTCGAGGTCGTGAAGCAGCTCCGCGGGACCGCCGCCGCGCAGGTTCCCGGTGCCGAGGTCGGCGTCTACGGCGGCTACACCGGCGCGACGACGTCCACGCTCGTGTTGGGGAAGGACGCGTGATGGCGATCAAGCGCGCCGACTTCCCGTTGCCCGACCTCACCGACGAGCGGACCGCCCCGTTCTTCGCCGGCGCCGCGCGCGGCGAGCTGGTCATCCCGCGCTGCGAGGCGTGCGGCACACTCGCGTGGTATCCGATGCCGGCCTGCGACGTCTGCGGCGGCCCGTCGTTCACGTGGACGGCCGTGAGCGGACGCGGCCGGCTGTTCTCCTGGACCGTGGTCGAGCGTGCCTTCCTTCCCGCGTTCGAGGACCGCGTGCCGTTCGTCTCCGGTCTCGTCGCGCTCGACGACGACCCCAGGGTGCGGATCGTGTCGTACGTCGTCGACTGCGAAGCCGACATGCTCACCGGCGACATGCCGGTCGTCGCGACGTTCCGCCCGTTGCGGTTCCGGACGGTTCCTGACCGCGAGGTGGTCGTCCCGATGTTCGTGCCGGCGTGATCGGCGCGCGGCGCGCGCGTACGCTGCGCGCGGGAGGTGCGGCATGAACACGACGGGCAGGGCCGACAGGCGCGTCCTCGCGGTGGTCGCCGCGGTCGCGGTCGTCGTCGTCAGCGCGCTGGCGAGCGCGGGTCCCGCGTTCGCGGAGCACGACCGGCGGCCATCCGGTCCGCCGTACGCGGTCGGGTCGCGCACGACGACGTTCGTCGACACGACGCGCGCGACGCCGCCGAACGGCACGTACCCGGGGGCGCCGACGCGCACGTTGCCGACGCTCGTCCTCTACCCGGCCGTCAGTGACGCGAGCAACGGCATCGTGCCGGGCGCGACGCCGGTCCACCATGGTGACGGCTTCCCGCTCATCGTCTTCTCGCACGGGTTCACCGCGAACGGCTCCGTCTACGCGTCGCTCGCCGCCCAGTTCGTGCGGGCGGGGTACGTCGTCGCGTTGCCGACGTTCCCGCTCTCGAACGGGCAGGCGCCCGGCGGTCCGACGATCCGCGACTACGTCAACCAGCCTGGCGACGTGAGCTTCGTCATCACGCAGATGCTGCGGCTCGACGACACGAAGGGCGACCCGTTGCGCCACGTGATCGACGACGACGAGATCGGTGTCGCCGGGCACTCGCTCGGTGCGATCACGACGCTCGGCGTGGCCGCGAACACGTGCTGCCAGGACCGTCGCATCGACGCAGCCGTGTCGTTCTCGGGCCTGGAGCTGTTCCCGAACGGCAGGTGGTTCGCGCAGCCGACGCCGCCGCTCATGCTCGTCCACGGCAACGCCGACAAGCTCGTCCCGTACGGCGGCAGCGTGAAGGTCTACTCGCAGGCTCCGCCGCCGAAGGTCTTCTTGACGCTCGTCGGCGCGCCGCACACGCCATTCTTCGCGCAGTGGCTCGCGCCCACCGTCAAGACGGTCGTCGACTTCTTCGACGCCTACCTCGAGCACGACCACCGCGCGCTCGAGCGCATCGCGCGCGACGGGAATGTTCCGGGCGTGTCGTTCGTGCAGGAGGACCTCTGCGGCAGCCACGCGCACTGCCGCGACGCAGCCTGACGCCCAGCGCTTCAGATCAGGACCACGGCGTCGTCGGGCGCGCCTGGAGCTCGCCGTCGACGAGGACGTCGACGCGCTCGTCGAAGAACGCCACGTGGCCCCGGATCGGTTCGGCCTCGGGGATGGGCTCCTCGTACGACCACGCGACGTCGACGACCGCGTCGCCGTCCGAGCCGACCGTCCAGTACGAGGCCGCGCCCTTGAACGGGCAGGTCGTCGACGTCTCGGTCGGCGACAGGTCGACGAGCACGTCGTCACGCGGGATGTAGTAACGGGGTGGGAGGCCCGTCTCCTGGAGGATCTTCGGCCGCCGCGTGCTCGCGACGGTGTTGCCCGCGACGCGCACCTCGACGTGGATGTCCCCGTCGCGGATCTCGATGCGGTGTCCCTTGCTCATGCCCGCATCCAACCCCCCCGCCACGCGGCTGCATTCCCTCATTAGTAGTTGCCCCAGTCGGGGTCGGGCTCGCCGGTGTCGTACGCGAGGCGGAGGTTGTCGAGCCACGCGACGCTCTCGGAGAGCCCACCCGGGCGGTTGCGCGCGAGCCACAGCTCGCGGTGCCGATCGACGATCACGTCGAGCTCCTTGGCGAGCTCCCGCCGGAGCGACGCCGGAACCGAGCGCAATGTCCCGTCGCCCTCGAGGCGCGCCTGCGCGTCGCGGCACGCGAGCGACACCAATGCGATCGCGTTCTCCAGCTCGTCGTGCACGAGCGCGCCGTCGGCTCGTTGCGGGCGGGCACGGTCGACGAGCGCGCCCAGCTCCGCCAGCCGTTCCTCGGCGGCCGCGAACTCCTCGCGACGTGCACCGGCGGTGAACTCCGCGCCGACGACGGTCTGCGGGTAGTACAGGTGTACGACGAAGGGCGCGAGGTTCGGGAAGTCGCCCGTCACGAGCGAGTGGACCTCCCCGAGGTCGAGCAGTGCGCGTCCCAGCTCGCCGCCGTGGTCCGCGAACACGTGTGTGTCGAGCGCGGGCGCGAGGTCGAGGTCGCGGTTCGTGTCGAGACACCAGCTCACCGCGGCACCGAACGCGAGGCCGGGCTCCATGACCGGCGCGTACTGCAGGTGACCGAGATCGCCCCAGTCGGTGTTGAGGACGCCCGCCGCGCCGTGCGCGAGCCCCGCCTCCATCGCCTCGACGCAGTTGGCCCGCATGTTGGCGGTGCGCCCGAGAATGCTCACCCAGCTCGACGTTCCGGGGCACACCCAGAACGGCACCCCGGCGGCCTCGTACCCGGCGCAACGGTCGTCGAACGGGTGCCCGGCGTCGTAACCCCACTCGCACACCGTGACGCCACCCGGTACGTGCGCGACGCGCTCGGGCGCCCCGGCGACGACGTCACCCCACATGAGGACCTCGTAGCCGGTCAGCTCGGGCAGCTCGCGCAGTGCACGGATCCACCCGAGGTAGTCGGGGAGCCGCTCGGGCGGCATCTCCCACGGCTCGTCCATGCCGACGTGCACGCGCCGGCTGTCGAACTCCGGCAGCAGCATGTCGAGCAGCTCCCGGACGAGGCGCAGCGACCCCGGCTTCGACGGGTCGATCGTGGTGGGCGGCATCAGCCGGCCCTTCCAGGTGGTCCATCCGTCGGGTGCCATCGCGAGCGGGCGGTACCGGTCGTGGCGCAGCCAGCGCTCCATGTGCCCGAACGTGTTCTGGTTCGGCACGAGCTCGACGTGACGGTCGCGGCAGAAGCGGTCGAGATGGCGGACGTCCTCCGCGGTGTAGGGCGACGCGTCGCGCCACACCTCCTCGTGTCCTGGGTACGCGTACGTGTGCTCCATGTAGAGCTGCAGCTGGTTCACCTTCCACGACGCGAGCCGTTCGACGAGCTCCTCGAGCGTCGCGAGCGTCGGGACCTTGTCTCGCGAGACGTCGAGCATCACGCCGCGCACCGGGAGGTCCGGCCAGTCGCGGATCGTGCACGCGGGGAGCGATGCGCCCTCGGTCGCGACGAGCTGCGCGAGCGTGCGGTGCGCGTAGAACACGCCGGCGGGATCGGCCGCGAGGACCTGTACCCGGTGGTCGCCGATCCTGAGCTCGTAACCCTCGGGCGGGAGCGAGTCGTCGACGTGAACCTCCGGTTCCAAGACCGGGACGCGACCGTGACCGGGCGTGACGTGACGGGGCCGGGGAAGGAGGTTCACGGCACCATCATGGCGTTCGGTTCGGGTGTCGATGCTGTAAGCTGACGCAACTCTGCACAGGGCCAGCGTCGTCCCGGGCAGGTCCCCCCGTTGGATGCGCCGCACCACGGCGTGTTCGCCCGGAGCTACGTCATGACGACCGGCAGGACCCAGGGTCTCTACGACCCCTCGTTCGAGCACGACGCGTGCGGCGTCGCGTTCGTCGTCGACATGAAGGGGCGGCCGACGCACGCGATCGTCGAGCAGGGCATCCGCGCGCTCTGCCATCTCGAGCACCGCGGCGCGGTCGGCGCGGAGGTCAACACCGGCGACGGCGCCGGGATCCTGCTCCAGGTCCCGGACCGCTTCCTGCGCGACGTCGTCGACTTCGAGCTCCCGGCCCCGGGCGAGTACGCGACCGGCATCGCGTTCGTCCCCGCGCAGACGGCCGACGTCGGCGAGACCGAGGCCGCGTTCGAGCGCCTGGCCGAGGAAGAGGGGTTGCGCGTGCTCGGCTGGCGTGCGGTTCCCGTCGACGACTCGATGATCGGCTCGTCGTCGAAGGACGTCGAGCCCACATTCCGGCAGGTCTTCGTCGCCGGCGCGGCGTCGGATCGCGGCCCTGGCCTCGCCGGGATGGACCTCGAACGGCGCGCGTTCGTGCTCCGGAAGCGGGCCGAGCACGAGACGGACGTCTACTTCCCGAGCCTCTCCGCGCGGACGCTCGTCTACAAGGGGATGCTCACGGCGCCGCAGCTGCGCGACTTCTACCCCGACCTCGCCGACGAGCGGGTCGAGAGCGCGCTCGCGCTCGTCCACTCACGCTTCTCGACGAACACGTTCCCCGCGTGGCCGCTTGCGCACCCGTACCGCTACATCGCGCACAACGGCGAGATCAACACGCTCAAGGGCAACCGCAACTGGATGCGCGCCCGCGAGTCGCTGCTGCACTCCGACCTGATCCCCGGTGATCTTTCGCGTGCGTACCCGATCTGCACGCCGGCCGCGAGCGACTCCGCCAGCTTCGACGAGGTGCTCGAGCTGCTCCACCTGGGCGGCCGGTCGCTCCCGCACGCGGTGCTGATGATGATCCCGGAGGCCTGGGAGAACCACCAGGCGATGGGCGACGAGAAGCGCGCCTTCTACTCGTTCCACGCGTCGGTCATGGAGCCCTGGGACGGTCCCGCGTCGATCGCGTTCACCGACGGCACGGTCATCGGCGCGGTGCTCGACCGTAACGGCCTGCGTCCGTCGCGCTACTGGGTGACGTCCGACGACCTCGTGATCATGGCGTCGGAGGTGGGCGTGCTCGACGTCGACCCCGCGACCGTCGTGCGCAAGGGCCGGCTCGAGCCGGGCCGCATGTTCCTGGTCGACACCGCCCAGGGCCGCATCGTCGAGGACGACGAGATCAAGGCGCAGCTCGCCGCGCAGCACCCGTACGGCGAGTGGCTCGACAAGGGTCTCGTCCATCTCGACGATCTCGCGCCGCGCACCACGCTCACGCCGATGCACGCGTCGGCGGTGCGCCAGCAGCGGCTGCACGGCTACACGCAGGAGGAGCTCCGGATCCTCGTCGCGCCGATGGCGCGCACCGGTGGCGAGGCGCTCGGCTCGATGGGCAACGACACGCCGATCGCGGTGCTGTCCAGCCGGCCGCGCATGCTGTTCGACTACTTCACGCAGCTGTTCGCGCAGGTGACGAACCCCCCACTCGACGCGATGCGCGAGGAGCTCGTCACGTCGCTCCGCCAGACGATCGGTCCCGAGTCGAACCTCCTCGAGCCCGGGCCCGAGAGCTGCCGGCAGATCGTGCTGCCCCACCCCGTCATCGACGACGAGGACCTCGCCAAGCTCCGCTACATCGACGAGGACGGCGACGACATCGGCTTCAAGGCCGTCACCGTCGACGCGCTCTACCCGGTCGTCGGCGGCGGCGACGCGCTCCACCGCGCGATCGAGCGGATCCGGCGGCAGGTGAGCGACGCGATCGCGGGCGGCGCGAACCTCGTCATCCTCTCGGACCGCTACGCGACCGAGGAGCTGGCGCCGATCCCGTCGCTCCTCATCACGTCGGCGGTGCACCACCACCTGATCCGCGAGAAGACGCGCACGCGCGTCGGCCTCGTGGTCGAGGCGGGCGACGCGCGCGAGGTCCACCATCTCGCGCTGCTCATCGGGTACGGCGCGAGCGCGGTGAACCCGTGGTTGGTGTTCGCGTCGCTCGACGACCTGATCCGCGAGGGTCACCTGCAGGGCGTGAACCGGCGGAAGGCGATCAAGAACTACATCAAGGCCGCCGGCAAGGGGATCCTCAAGATCATGTCGAAGATGGGGATCTCGACGGTCGCGTCCTACACGGGCGCGCAGGTCTTCGAGGCGGTCGGCCTCGGCGACGAGCTCGTCGAGGAGTACTTCACCGGCACGACGAGCCGTCTCGGCGGCATCGACCTCGACGTGATCGCGGCGGAGGTCGCGGCGCGCCACGCGCTCGCGTACCCGGCCCGTCCCGAGGAGCTCGCGCACCGTGAGCTCGAGGTCGGCGGCGAGTACCAGTGGCGGCGCGAGGGCGAGTACCACCTCTTCAACCCGGACACCGTGTTCCGGCTGCAGCACTCGACGCGCACGAAGCGCTACGAGATCTTCAAGGAGTACACGCGTCTCGTCGACGAGCAGTCGAAGCAGCTCGCGACGCTGCGCGGTCTCTTCGAGCTCAAGCTCGGCGAGCGGCCGCCCGTCCCGATCGACGAGGTCGAGCCGGTCTCCGAGATCGTCAAGCGCTTCTCGACGGGTGCGATGAGCTACGGCTCGATCTCGCAGGAGGCGCACGAGACGCTCGCGATCGCGATGAACCGCCTCGGCGGCAAGTCGAACACGGGCGAGGGCGGCGAGGACGCCGACCGGTTCGTGCCCGACCCGAACGGCGACCTGCGTCGCTCGGCGATCAAGCAGGTCGCGTCGGGCCGCTTCGGCGTGACCAGCGAGTACCTCGTCAACGCGGACGACCTGCAGATCAAGATGGCGCAGGGCGCGAAGCCGGGCGAGGGTGGGCAGCTGCCCGGGCACAAGGTCTACCCGTGGATCGCGAAGACGCGGCACTCGACGCCGGGCGTCGGGCTCATCTCGCCGCCGCCGCACCACGACATCTACTCGATCGAGGATCTGAAGCAGCTCATCCACGACCTCAAGAACGCGAACCCGCGCGCGCGGGTCCATGTGAAGCTGGTCGCCGAGGTGGGTGTCGGGACGGTCGCGGCCGGCGTCGCGAAGGCGCACGCCGACGTCGTGCTGATCTCCGGTCAGGACGGCGGCACCGGCGCGTCACCGCTCACGTCGATCAAGCACGCCGGCGCGCCATGGGAGCTCGGGCTCGCGGAGACGCAACAGACGCTGTTGCTCAACGGGCTGCGCGACCGGATCGTCGTCCAGACCGACGGTCAGCTGAAGACCGGTCGCGACGTCGTGGTCGCCGCGCTGCTCGGCGCGGAGGAGTTCGGCTTCGCGACCGCGCCGCTCGTCGTGAGCGGCTGCGTGATGATGCGCGTCTGTCACCTCGACACCTGCCCAGTCGGGATCGCGACGCAGAACCCGGAGTTGCGCAAGAAGTTCAGCGGCAAGCCCGAGTTCGTCGTGAACTTCTTCGAGTTCGTCGCGCAGGAGGTGCGCGAGCTGCTCGCGCAGCTCGGGTTCCGCAGCGTCGCCGAGGCGGTCGGGCACGCGGAGATGCTCGACGTGCGGAAGGCCGTCGATCACTGGAAGGCGTCCGGGCTCGACCTCACGCCGATCCTGTACGTCCCCGAGTACGACCCGGCCCAGGACCGGTACTGCACGAAGAGCCAGGACCACGGGCTCGACAAGGCGCTCGACAACACGCTGATCCAGCTGTGCGAGGGCGCGCTCGAGGACGGCCAGCCCGTCTCGCTCGAGCTGCCGATCCGCAACGTCAACCGCACGGTCGGGACGATGCTCGGCTACGAGCTGACGAAGCGCTACGGCGGCGACGGGCTCCCCGACGACACCATCCAGGTGCACTTCACGGGGTCGGCGGGGCAGAGCTTCGGCGCGTTCGTGCCGCGTGGCATCACGTTGCGGCTCGAAGGCGACGCCAACGACTACACGGGCAAGGGCCTGTCGGGCGGGCGGATCGTCGTCTTCCCGCCGAAGGAGTCCGCGTTCGTCGCCGAGCACAACATCATCGCCGGGAACGTCGTGCTCTACGGCGCGACCGGCGGCGAGGCGTTCTTCCGCGGCGTCGTGGGCGAGCGGTTCTGCGTCCGCAACTCGGGGGCGACCGCAGTCGTCGAGGGGGTCGGCGACCACGGGTGCGAGTACATGACGGGTGGTCGCGTCGTCGTGCTCGGTTCGACCGGTCGGAACTTCGGTGCCGGCATGTCGGGCGGGATCGCGTACGTGTACGACCCCGACGGCGACTTCTACACGCGGCTGAATCGCGAGATGGTCGACCTCGAGCAGCTCGACGAGGACGACCAGGAGTGGTTGCGCGAGATCGTGCGCCGGCACCACGAGGAGACCGGCTCCGCGGTCGCGCGCCGCATGCTCGAGTCGTGGCGCCACGAGGTGCAGCGCTTCGCGAAGGTCATGCCGACCGACTACAAGCGCGTCCTCGAAGCCGCCCGCATCGCCGAGGAGCGCGGCCTGTCCGTCGACGAAGCCGTCATGAGCGCGGCCCACGGCTAGCGCGATCTCTCATTGAGAGAAATCGGTTGCTGGGCAGTACTCAGGTTTCAATGAAACGAGCGAGAAGACAGCGTGGGTGAGGTCACGGGGTTCATGAAATACCGGCGGGAGACGCCGAAGCGGCGCCCGGTCGAGCTGCGCGTGCGCGACTGGCACGAGGTGTACGAGCCGTTCCCCGCCGAGCGCCTGCAGACGCAGGCCGCGCGCTGCATGGACTGCGGCATCCCGTTCTGCCACCAGGGCTGCCCGCTCGGGAACCTGATCCCGGAGTGGAACGACCTCGTGTACCGCGACGACTGGCGCGAGGCGAGCGAACGACTCCACGCGACGAACAACTTCCCGGAGTTCACGGGCCGGCTGTGCCCCGCGCCGTGTGAGGCCTCGTGCGTCCTCGGCATCAACGAGGACCCGGTCACGATCAAGCAGGTCGAGGTCACGATCGCGGAGCGCGCCTGGGAGGAGGGCTGGCTCCCGCCGGTGACGCCGACGGTCAAGACGGGTCGGCGCGTCGCCGTCGTCGGCTCCGGTCCCGCGGGGCTCGCCGCCGCGCAGCAATTGACGCGCGCGGGTCACGACGTCGTCGTGTTCGAGCGCGCGGACCGCATCGGCGGGCTGCTGCGCTACGGCATCCCCGAGTTCAAGATGGAGAAGCGGTTCCTCGACCGCCGCCTCGACCAGATGCGCGCCGAGGGCACCGAGTTCCGTGTGAACGCGAATGTCGGTGTCGACGTCGCGGTCGACGAGCTGCGCGCGTCGTTCGACGCAATCGTGCTCGCGGGCGGCGCGACGCAGTGGCGCGACCTCCCGATCCCGGGACGTGACCTTGCGGGGATCCACCAGGCGATGGAGTACCTCCCGTGGGGCAATCGCGTGCAGGAGGGCGACATCACCGAGGCGCCGATCACCGCGCACGGCAAGCGAGTGGTGATCATCGGCGGCGGTGACACGGGCGCGGACTGCCTCGGCACGGCGATCCGGCAGGGCGCGACGTCGGTGCACCAGTTCGAGATCATGCCCCGCCCTCCCGACGAGCGGGACCCGAGCACACCGTGGCCGATGTGGCCGCTCATGTTCCGGACGTCGTCCGCGCACGAGGAGGGCGTCGAGCGCGTCTTCTCGGTGAACACCGAGTGCTTCGTCGGTGACGACGACGGGCGCGTCCGCGCGTTGCGCGCCCACGAGGTGCAGCGCGTGGCCCACGACGGGCGCACCGCGTTCGAGAAGATCGAGGGCACGGACTTCGAGCTGCCGTGCGAGCTCGTCCTCCTCGCCCTCGGGTTCACCGGGCCGCAGCGGGGCGGGATGCTCGAGCAGCTCGGCGTCGACCTGGACGCCCGCGGCAACGTGGCCCGGGACGAGCACTGGGCGACGAACGTCGACGGCGTGTTCGTGTGCGGCGACATGGGCCGGGGCCAGAGTCTCATCGTGTGGGCAATCGCCGAGGGGCGCTCGTGCGCGGCCGCCGTCGACCGCTGGCTCGCGGGCGAGTCTGCGCTGCCCGCGCCGGTGACGGCAGTCTGACGGCCCGACCCGTCGGCGGGCGCGGATGCCTTGGTCACCAAGTGACGCGCGGGTAACGTTCGCACGAACGGCCGCAGCCTCCGGCGGCCGGCACCCTTGGGGGGGTAACGAGCACGTGGTCGGGTTGCTGATGCTCGGCTTGGGCGGCGCCGTCGCGATCCTCGGGATGCTGCTGGGATTCTTCGCGGTGTCGGCCGTCGACCCGCCGCTCGGTCGCGACACGTCGCGCGACTCCTCGCACCGTGTCCGGGCGACGCCGCTCCCAGCCCGCAGCCGCGGGCCGCTCGCCGCGAGCCCGCAGAAGACGAACCGCGTTCGCCCCGCCTGCCGCGCGCGCTGAGGCCTAGCGGGCGGCGACCGTCTCGGGCACCGGGACGGGCTCCGGGGTCGCGGGCCGCGGACCCTCCCCACCTTCGAGCGCGATGCGCGGCAGCACGCGGTCGAGCCAGCTCGGCAGCCACCAGTTGGCTCGCCCGAGGAGTTCCATCGCGGCCGGGACGAGCACCATGCGCACGATCGACGCGTCGACGAGCACCGCGACGGCGAGCCCGACGCCGAACATCTGCACGACGACGGCGGGTGTCGCGACGAAGCTGAGGAACACGCTGATCATGATCAGCGCGGCCGACGTGATGACGCGCGCCGTGGTTGCCAGGCCGGACACCACGGCGGCGCGCGTCTGGCCGGTCCGTTCGTACTCCTCGCGGATCCGGGTGAGCAGGAAGACCTGGTAGTCCATCGAGAGGCCGAAGAGGATGGCGAACATCATCATCGGCACGAACGACACGATCGGCACGGTGCTGTGCAGGCCGAGCAGCTCCTTGCCCCACCCGAACTGGAACACCGCGACGACGACGCCGTACGCCGCGCCGATCGACAGCAGGTTCATGACGCCCGCGGTCAACGGGATCACGACCGACCGGAACGCGGCCATGAGCAAGAGGAACGAGAGCCCGACGACGGCGAGGATGAACCACGGCAGCCGCGCCGCGATGCGGTCGCCGAGGTCGACGTACGCGGCCGTGACGCCGCCGACGTAGACCTTCGCGCCGGTCTTCGCGACGACGGGCGGCAGCACGTCGTGCCGCAGCGTCGACACGAGTGACGCCGTCGCCGCGGAGTCGGGGCGCGACGACGGCTCGACGGTGACGACGGCCGCGTCGTGGTCCGGGCTGATCTGGGGCGGTGCGACCGCGGCGACGCCGGGCACGCCCTTCACCGCGTCGACGACGGCGTTCGCCGGTGTCGTGTCGCCGGGGCGGGGGAGCGCGATCGCGAGCACGAGCGGTCCGTTCACACCCGGGCCGAAGCCGTCGGCGAGGAGGTCGTACGCCTTGCGCTGGGTGGACGACGCCGGCGCGCTCCCGTCGTCGGTCTGGCCGAGCCGCATCTGCGTCACCGGGTACGCGAGCGTCAGCAGCACCGCGAGGCTCACGCCCGCGAGCGGCCACGGGTGACGGGCCACGAACTGCGCCCAGCGCGCGAACCCGTGCGCGTGCGAGCCGGTGCCCTCACGGGGGATCGACGACCGGATGCCGGGCACGCGCAGGCGGTCGATGCCGCGGCCGACGAGCCCGAGCAGGGCCGGCAGCAGCGTCAGCGCGGCGGCGATCATCACCGCGACGACGATCGCCGCGGTGTAGCCGAGCACCGCGACGTACGGGATGCCGGACAGCTGCAGCCCGCAGATCGCGAGCACGACGGTGGTGCCCGCGAACAACACCGCCTGACCGGCGGTCGCGATGGCGCGACCGACTGCGGCGTCGACGTCGAGCCCCGTCGCGAGCGACTCGCGGTATCGCGTGACGACGAACAGCGAGTAGTCGATACCGACACCGAGGCCGATCATCGTCCCCATCTCGGGCGCGACCGTCCCGACGTCGGTGACCGACGCGAGCAACGTGATGAGCGAGAGCCCGATCGCGAGACCGAACAGCGCGGTCCCGATGGGGAGCCCCATCGCGATCACGGAGCCGAACGCGAACAGCAGGATGACGATCGCGACGAGCAGGCCGATCGCGTCACCGTTGCCGTGCGCGGACTGGTTCCCGTAGTCGACGACGGTGCCGCCGAGCTGCACGTCGAGCCCCGCGGCGCGCGCTGGCGCGGTGGCGGCTTGCAGGTCTCGGAACGCGACGGTGCCGAGCTGCTCCGCGCTGCGGTCGTACTGCACGCGTGCGAACGCGATGCGGCCGTCCTTCGAGACGAGCGCGGCCGCGAGCGGACCCTCGGGCGCGACGACGGACGAGACGTGTGGCAGCTTCTGCAGCTGCGCGACGGTGGCCGCGATCCCGGCGGACGGCGCCGCGGCGCGCACGGTGCCGGTCTCCGTGGCGAACACGACCGTCGCGCTGTCGCCCGCCTGCGCGGGGAAGCGCTCCCGCAGGAGGTCGAGCGCGTGCTGCGACTCGGCGCCGGGGATGGAGTAGACGTCGACGGGACGTCCATCCGAGGCCGATGCCGCGACGACGACCACCACGGCCGCGAGGAGCCACGCGGCGATGACGAACCAGTGGCGGCGGGCCGCGGCGCGACCGAGCCGATCCAGCCTTGACACGGGGCCCACCCTCCCGGGAGCCGAACGGGGAACAACGGTAGATCGGCTCGTGGAGGGCTGTGCTGAACACCCACCACGCTCCGTAGGCTCGACCCGTGCACGAGCTGACGCCTGAGGAGGTGCGCGTTCTCGGTTGTCTGGTCGAGAAGCAGCGCACCGTTCCCGACACGTATCCGTTGAGCCTCAACGCGCTGCGTAGCGCGTGCAACCAGACGACGAACCGTGACCCGGTCGCGTCGTACGACGAGGCGACGATCGAGGCCGCGCTCGACCGTCTGCGTGACCGCGGCCTGTCGCGGCGCGGTGTCACATCGGGCAGTCGCGTCATCAAGTACTGGCAGCTGCTCGACGAGTCGCTCGGTCTCGACGACGCGCAGACGGCGTTGCTCGCCGTGCTCATGCTGCGCGGCCCCCAGACGCCGGGAGAGCTCAAGGGGCGCGCCGACCGGCTGCACCACTTCGACGCGCTCGACGACGTCGTCGCGACGCTCGACGCGCTCGCGGCGCGCGACGAGCCGCTCGTTGCCCGTCTCGCCCGTGAGCCCGGTCAGAAGGAGACGCGGTACGCCCAGCTGCTCGGCACCGACGCACCCGCGTCGCCGGCGCCCGTCGCGGATCCCGCCGAACGCGAGCGGGACGGACTCGCCGAGCTACGGGCCGAGATCGGTGAGCTCCGCGCCGAGGTTCGGGCGCTGCGGGAGCGGGTCGACCGCCTAGGGTGAACGCGATGGAGAAGTTGCTCGTCTACTTCAATCCCGGCTGAGGCCAGGCGCGCGGCGCAGTGGACATCCTGCGCGAGCGAGGCGTCGAGTTCGACGTCGTCGAGTACCTGAAGACCCCGCCGGATCGCGTCACGCTGGAACGAATCCTCGACCACATCCCCGACCCGCCGGCCGATCTCGTCCGCAAGGACAAGCGGTTCAAGGAGCTCGGGCTGGACGAGGCCGACTACCGGACCCGGAAGCAGGTCGTCGACGTGCTGCTCGCGCACCCCGAGCTCATGCAGCGACCTGTCGTGTTCCGCGGCGAGCGTGCGATCATCGCCCGCCCGTCCGACAAGGTGCTGGAACTGCTCGATTGAGCGAGACGAAGAGGAGCCTCGATGGCTGTGCTCACGGCTGAGCTCGTTCGTGAAGAGGTGCGGGCGTGGCTCGCCGAGAACTGGGACCCCGACCTCACGCTGGCGCAGTGGTGGGACCGGCTCGCGGAGTCGGGCTGGGCGGTGCCGACCTGGCCGGAGGAGTGGTACGGCAAGGGCTTCACCCGCGACCTCGCGGCCGCGGTGTCCGAGGAGATCGCGGCTGCGGGCGCGGTCGGGCCGCCGTCGGGGCTCGGGATCCTGCTCGCGGGGCCGACGATCATCACGCACGGCACCGACGAGCAGAAGCGCCGGTACCTGAAGCCGATCATCAACGGCCAGGAGGCGTGGTGCCAGCTGTTCAGCGAGCCGGGCGCGGGATCCGACCTCGCCGGTCTCCAGACGCGCGCCGAGCGCGACGGCGACGAGTGGGTCGTCAACGGGCAGAAGGTCTGGACGTCGGGCGGCCAGCTCGCGGACCTCGGCATGCTCGTCGCGCGCACCGACTGGGACGTGCCGAAGCACAAGGGGCTGACGTACTTCGCGCTCCCGATGGACCAGCCCGGCGTCGAGGTCAGGCCGTTGCGCGAGATGACGGGGCGCGCGCTGTTCTCCGAGGTGTTCTTCACCGATGCCCGTGTGTCCGACGACGCGCGCATCGGTGAGCTGAACGGCGGCTGGGCCGTCGCGAACACGACGCTCGCGAACGAGCGCGCGGGCCTCGGGAGCGGAGGCAGCGGCGCGCTCGGCGGCGCGTTCCCGGGACGCAAGGCCGGCTTCCTCGACCGGCGTGCCGGCGATCTCGCGGGTGGCGCGCCGCGCGGTGGTGGGGCCGGTGCAAACGTCGGGTCGACGCGCAGCGGGAAGCTCTTCATGCAGCTCGCAAAGGAGCTCGGGCGCGACCGCGATCCCGTCGTCCGCCAGAACCTCGCGCAGCTCTACACGTTGAACGAGATCGGTCGCATGACCGCGTTGCGCACGAAGGCCGCGCGTGCAGCCGGGCGCGGTCCAGGGCCGGAGGCGAACACCGCGAAGCTGATGATGAGCCGGATCACGCGGCTGTCGCGCGAGGTCGGTCTCGAGATCCTCGGGCCGTGGGGGACGCTGATGGGTCCCGACACGCCGGGCGGCGGCGCGATCCAGGAGATGGCGCTCTTCTCGCCCGCGCCGTCGATCTACGGCGGCAGCGACGAGATCCAGAAGAACATCATCGGCGAGCGTGTGCTCGGTCTCCCGAAGGAGCCTGACCCGTACCGCGGCCAACCGTTCCGCGAGGTGCCGCGGAACGGTTGAGGCAGGCGTCGCCGTGCCGCCACGACCACGCGCGCAGCGGAAGGCGGACGCGCTCGAGAAGCTCGCGCACGACGAGGACGCGTGGGTCGCGACCGCGTCGCCCGCGGGCGTCGCGCATCTCGTACCACTGTCGTTCGTGTGGGACGGCGAGCGCGTCGTGATAGCGACCGAAGCGACGAGCGTCACCGCGCGCAACGTCGTGGCGTCAGGACGTGCTCGTCTCGGGCTCGGTCCGACGCGTGACGTCGTGGTCGTCGACACCGAGGTCGAGGTCGTCGGCGCGACCGAGGTCGGCGACGCGCACGCGCAGCTGTTCGCCGAGCGGCTGGGCTGGGATCCGCGCCCGTACGGCGGCGGCTGGGTGTACCTGCTGATGCGCCCAGTGCGCGTCCTCGCGTGGCGTGAGGCAGACGAGCTGGAGGGCCGCGTCGTCATGCGCGACGGCACCTGGGTGGAGTGACGCGCCGCACCCGCGCGCCGGCGGTCCCGCGGGACCGCCTGTCAGGCCGAACTCTGGGATCTGCCCGGTGTTCTGTACCGTTCATACCCCAAAGGTCGCTCGTACTGGACGATGCGATCGCCTGTTTCGGTGTCCTGCTCCTGTCCCGACCGCACGAAGCCTCGGCTCTCGTACAGCCGTTGCGCGCGTTCGTTGTCGATCCCCGTCCACAGCTCGATCGACTCGTAGCGGCGTGCGCAGGCCTCGTCGAGCAGCCCATCCAGCACGCGGGCACCGATGCCCGTGCCCCATCGGTCCGGCGTGACGAACACCATCTCGACGTGGCAGCGGCCGGGGACGACGGGTCCGCTGCCGTCACCGTCGCGTGTGTGCATCGCGAGCGCCATGCCGACCACGCGATCGTCCTCGGCAACCACGAGGAAGCTGTCCGGGCGAGAGAAGTCGTCGCGAGCGCGACGCTCCCGGTCGGCCGACGTCACGACCCCGGCGTCCCGCGCCTCGCGAGACGCCTTCCACACCGCGATCGCGGCGTCCGTGTCGTCGGCGTCTCCGAGGCGAACTCGCACGCAACGCGAACGCTACGGCGACGGGACGCGGCGCTTCACCCGATTTCGCTCACCACGCCTTCCGGCCGAGGAACGCCAGAACCTTCGTCTGCTCGTCGCAGCCTGCCGGCGGGTCGAGCGCCGGGCCGCACACACCCTCGCCGCGCAGCGCGTCACCGAAGCCCGCGGTCGCGTCCTCGACGCGCCGGATCTCGTCGGGAGCGATGGTCTCGTCCTGACCGGTCGCGTGCGCGAGGTCCCATCGGTGCACGACGAGGTCGAAGTTGATGAAGCGGTCGATCGACTCCGCGAACGTCATCGTCCCGAACACGCCCTCGAACGTGACGTTCGCGCGCTCCGGGTCGTCGAGGTCCGCCTGCACGACCTTGCGCGACGCGTCGAACGCGGCAGCCGGGTCGTCGTCCACGGACGGCACCTCGGGCATCTCGCGTCCGACCAGGCGCAGGAAGATCGCCGGCGTCTCGACCACGTGCCGCACCACGTCGCGCGCGGTCCATCCTTCGCACGGCGACGGGGCGGTCCACCGGTCGTCGGGAACGCCGGCGATCGTTGTCGCGAACTCGCCGGCCAGGCGTGCGTAGCGCTCCGAGATCTCGTTCATGCGCCCACGATCGCGTACTGGCCCACGTGCCATCTTGAAGAAACACGACATCGGCTCCGATACGGTCCACGACGTGGTGCGACCGGTCGACGAGGACGCGCGCGGGATCATCGCCCCCGCTGCAGGTCTGCAACGGTTCCGGCTCGACCGGTATCCGCCGCGCCCGCCCGTCGCCCGCTTCGTCGACCGCTACTGGGTCCCGACGTGGGATCTTCCGCCCGGTGAGTCGTATACCCAGCGGGTCTTCGCGCACCCGGTCGTCAACGTCGTCTTCGAGCCCGATGTGGCGCTCGTCCACGGTGTGACGACCCGGGTCACGGAACGGCGGCTGGAGGGGACGGGGAGCGCGTTCGGCGTGATGTTCCGGCCCGCGGGCTTCCGCCCGTTTCTCGACGGCCCGATGTCGGAGTTACGCGACCGCTCGGTGCCTGTCGCGGAGGTGTTCGGGGCCGCGGGCGACGAGCTCGTGGAAGCCGTCCGCAACGAGACGACGAACGAGTCGCGCGTCGCGGTGATCGATCGGTTCCTTGCTGCGCGCGCTCCCGAGGCGCGCCAACCGTCGGAGGACATGACGGCGCTCGTCGAGCGAGTCGCGGCCGACCCCACGTACGCGCGCGTCGAGAAGCTCGCGCGCGACGTCGGCATCGGCGTCCGGCAGCTGCAACGGCGCTTCGCCGATGAGGTCGGGGTGAGCCCGAAGGCGGTCGTGCGCCGGTACCGGCTGTACGAGGCGGCGGAGCGCGTGCGTGACGGCGCGGACGTCGACTGGGCCCAGGTCGCGGCCGAGCTCGGCTACTCGGACCAGGCGCATCTCATCCGGGACTTCGCCGCCGCGATCGGCACGACACCGGAGCGCTACGCACGAGCGAACCGGACGAGCCGATAGCTAGCCGGACGCGGTGTTGCCGAGCGCGTCCAGCATCGCGGGCGTGTCGATGAAGAACTCCGCCTTCGTCACGCGGCCGTCGTCGACCGTCCAGACGTGGCACTCCGGGAGGTCGAACGACACTCCGGTCGCGCGCACGGTTCCGACCGTGCGGCCGTACTGCACGACGCGGTTCCCCGCCTGGAACATCGCGTGCGGTGTGACGGCGGAGTCGATGGTGCCGACGAGCGCGATCGCGAACTGGGCGAGCCCGTCCGCGCCGACGTGGTGCCCACCCCACGGCAGCGCGTCGTCCTGGATCACGACGACGTCCGGATCGCACAGTGCGACGACGCGGTCGAGGTCCTTCGCCCCGAGCGCGGCGTAGACCTCTCTCACGATTTCGAGCGGCGTGCGGATGTCGCTCATGAGCGAAGGACGTTACGCGTCGGGGACGACGACGCCGTGGACGGGCGGCGGCACATCGGTCTCGCCGGCCATCGCCTGCAGGAGCGTCTCGGTCTCGCCGAGCGACGCGACGCGCCGGGGGAGGGTGTCGAACGGGTAGCGCCGCGAGGCGAGCACGTCGAGCGCCTGCGCGTACGCGGGGGCGTCGACGCCGAGCGCGCCCACGAGGCGCAGCTCCTTGTACACGACGTGGTCGGGATGGAAGCCGGGCGTCTCCGCGACGCCGCGCGTCCCGGCGACGACCACCGTCCCGCCCGGCCGCGCGAGTGCGACCGCCTGCGCGAGCGCCTCGGGTGCCTTGGCGGTGACGTCGACGACGACGTCGGCGAGACACCCCGCGCCGTCGCGCAACACGTCGACGGGGTCGTCGCTCGTGACGTCGCACACGGCGTCCGCGCCGAACTGCGACGCGATCGCCAACCGGGGCGCGTCGCGCGGACCGACGCCCGTGACCATGACGAACCCCGCACCCGCGTCCTTCGCGGCCGCGGTCGCGCACAACCCGCGGATCCCGGGCCCGAGCACGGCGACGACGTCGCCTTCACGCGTCCCGGGCACCGTCACCGCCCATCGGATCCCGGCGCCGAGAGGGTTGAACACGGTGGCCGTGACCGGATCGAGATTGCCCGGCACGCGGTGCAGCATCGTGTCGCGCGAGAGGTACTGATGTCCGGCGTAGCCGCCCCACAACCCGGGCGCGCGCTCGACCGATGTCGCGCCGTACATGTCGCGCAGCCCATGACGGATGCAGCGGCGGTACTCGCCGGCCCGGCACGGCGCGCACTCGCGACACGACTGGAACACCTCGACCGCGATCCGGTCGCCCGGTTCGACGCCCCACCGCCGCGCCGCCATGTCGCCGATCGCCGTGACCGTCCCGACGGTCTCGT
>Ga0070739_10003705_pt1 | contig 18769 bp, 15 predicted proteins | sample Coa_R1_7_FD_66445 | JGI IMG/M metagenome (GOLD analysis project Ga0070739, IMG submission 66445) | Surface soil microbial communities from Centralia Pennsylvania, which are recovering from an underground coalmine fire - Coalmine... | ecosystem: Environmental > Terrestrial > Soil > Unclassified ... | reverse complement strand
CCTTGCCGCGATGTATTATAGCTAAGGCGCGCTGCTAGAATGCTAATGCTGCGTGGTGCGGCCGGGATGGCGCGACGGAGAATCGCCCGGACGGCCCGGTATTAGGGGGCAGAGATGAGCACGACCGACGAAACCCATGACCCGCGACGACAGAGCTGGGTCGCCTCGGCCAACGGCCATCCCGAGTTTCCGCTGCAGAATCTGCCGTTCGGCGTGTTCAGCCCGCCGGGCGGCGGGCCGCGCGGCGGGGTCGCGATCGGCGACATGATCTTCGACCTCGGCGCGGGCCTGCGCTTCGGCCTGTTCGCGGGCGACGCCGCGACCGCCGCCGAGGCCGCGTCGGGACCGGCGCTCAACCCGCTGATGGCGCTGCCGCCGGTGGCGCGGCGGGCGCTGCGCCAGCGCCTCTCGCGGCTCTTGAGCATCGACGACCGCGACCACCTCATCGTGCAGCAGAACGAGGGGCGGCTGATGCACCGCGCCGCCGACTGCGCGATGCATCTTCCCGCCGCGATCGGCAACTTCACCGATTTCTTCGCCGGCATCCACCACGCGCGCAACGGCGGCCGTCGCCGCGACCCGCAGAACCCGCTGTCGCCGAACTACAAATACGTGCCGGTCGCCTATCACAGCCGGGCCTCCTCGGTGCGGCCCTCGGGGCTGCCGATCCGCCGCCCGTACGGCCAGCGCAAGCTGCCGGAGGAGGCGGCGCCGACCTACGGGCCCTGCCGCAAACTCGATTACGAGCTGGAGGTGGCGGCGTGGATCGGGCCGGGCAACCCGCTCGGTCAGCCGATCCCGATCGGCGAGGCCGGCGAGCACATTTTCGGCCTAGGCCTCGTCAACGACTGGTCGGCCCGCGACATCCAGCAATGGGAGTCGCAGCCGCTCGGCCCCTTCCTCGGCAAGAATTTCGGTACGACGGTGTCGCCGTGGATCGTGACCGCCGAGGCGCTGGCGCCGTTCCGCGCGGCGCAGCCGGCCCGGCCGGAGGGCGACCCGCGGCCGCTGCCGCATCTGTGGAACGAGCGCGACCAGCGCGAGGGCGCCTTCGACGTCACCCTGGAAGCGCTGATCTACACCGACGCGATGCGCGCGCGCGGCCTGCCGCCGCATCGGATGTCGCAGAGCAGCACCCTCGACCTCTACTGGACCCTGGCCCAGCTCGTCGCCCACCATACCAGCGGCGGCTGCGACCTGCAGCCGGGCGACCTGTTCGGCACCGGCACGGTCTCCGGCCCGACCGAGGAGGGCTGGGGCAGCCTCAGCGAACTCAGCATGGACGGGCAGCGCAACCTGACCCTCTCGACGGGCGAGACCCGAACCTTCCTCGAAGACGGCGACGAGGCCATCCTGCGCGCCCATTGCCACCGCGACGGCTACGTCTCGATCGGCTTCGGCGATTGCCGCGCCCGCGTCATGCCGGCGTGACCAGCGGCGGCAGCAGGGCGGAGGACGCGGGGATGGCAGACGCGCTCGGCTCGCGCATGAAGTTCGGCGTCATCGCGCCGTCCACCAACACCGTCGTGCAGCCGGAATTCGACGCGATGCGGCCGCGCGGGGTCACCAACCACTTCGCGCGCATCCACATCCCGAACGACCCGATCCGCAGCGACGACGATTTCACCCGCCTCATCGACAACGTGCGCCGCGAGATGATGGCGGCGGTGGACCGGGTCATGACCTGCGAGCCCGGCCACCTGATCATGGGCATGTCGTCCGAGACGTTCTGGGACGGGCTCGACGGCAGCGAGCGGTTGCGCGAGCGCATCGAGGCGCGCGCCGGCGTCAAGGTGACGATGGGGTCCGACGCGAGCCGGCAGGCGCTCGCCCGCTTCGGCGCACGCCGGCTCGGGGTCGTGACGCCGTACATGCCGGTCGCCGACGAGCAGGTCCGCCGCTTTTTCACCGATTGCGGCTTCGAGGTCGTCCGGCTCGAAGGCCTCAAATGCGCCGGACCGGTGCTGATCGCGCATGTCGACGAGCGGACGCTGCGCGACGCCGTGCTCAAGGTGGACGGGCCGGATGTCGATGCCGTCGTCCAGGTCGGCACCAACCTGGCGATGGCGCGGCTCGCGGCGATCGCCGAGTTCTGGCTCGACAAGCCGGTGCTCGCGATCAATACCGCAACCTATTGGTCGGCGCTGCGCCGCAACGGCATCGACGACCGGATCGAAGGCTTCGGCTCCTTGCTTTCACAGCATTGAAGACGCTTCAGGCGCCGCGTTAAGCCTAAATCAATCCCCCGCATCTTTAAGTGGACCGTTCGGAAGCGAGGAGCGTCCGGGGTCTGTATGCGTGTCCCTTTTTCAAAGCGCCACATGCGGCTCGCGCAGCACGGCGAATTCGTGCTGCCGGGAGTTCGCCCGGTGACGCTGCTGATTGCGTCCGGCATCCTGCTCGTGGCCGCGATCCTGCTGGTCACGGGCCTCGTTGCGGGGCATCTGCGCGAGGAGGCTCTCGCATCGACGCAGATCGAGCTGGCTCGGATCAACCTCGTCCTCGCCGAATCGAACAACGACTCGGTCGCGATGCTCGACGGCCTCCTGAAGAAGCTCGGCGAAGCGCTGCGGGCGCGGGCGCGGCCCAGCAAGCCCGGCGATGCGTCATGGATGGCCGCGAAGGACGTTCACGAACTTCTCGTTGACCGGGCGGCGGGGATTTCGCACGTCGCCGCGATCGAGCTCGCCGATGTCGAAGGCCGGGTGGCGAGTTCCTCGCGGTCCTGGCCCGTCGCGGCGGCCGACATTTCGGGCCGGGACTACTTCAACGCCTCGAAGGCCGGTCCCGGAACGGCCCTGTTCATCGGCACCGCCGTATCGTCCGCGGAAGGAGGCCCCCGTGTCATCCCGATGGCGCGCCGGGTTGAAGGAGACGGCGGGCAGCTCCTCGGCGTGGTTTATCTCGAGACGCCGGTCGCCGATTTCGAGAAATTCTACGCCACCGTTCCGATCAGCGACGACGCCTCGATCACGTTGTTGCGCAATGACGGGACGATCCTGGCGCGCAATGGCTCGGCGCCGCCGGCGATACCGGCAACGCTCGCGCGCCATATTCCGGTCGGCGGCAGGGGCGAGATGATCCCCGACGATGGCCAGGCCGGCGAAAACTGGAAGATCCAGTCGATCCGCGCGCTGCAGAATTACCCGCTGGCGATCCTGGTGACGCGCGGCGGCGCCAAGGCGCTCGCCGTGTGGCTGCATCAGGCGTGGCTGTTCGGCGCCTTTGCCGTGGCCGGCGCCCTCGTCGTGGCGGCGGTGGTGGCGATGATCGCCCGGCAGTTCCGCACCTATGCCGACCTTGCGTCGGTGCGCGCCGAAAAGATCGAGATGGAGCGCGCCAAGTTTGCCGCGGAGGCGGAACTGCTGAAGAAGGAGCGGCTGTCGGTGCTCGGACAGCTGACCGCGACGGTGGCGCACGAGCTGCGCAACCCGCTGAGCGCGATCCGCAATACGCTGTTCAGCATCAAGGAGATCGCCGACGCCAAGGACGTGAACCTGTCGCGGCCGGCGGCGCGCATGGAGCGCAGCATCGACCGCTGCGACCGCATCATCGGCGACCTCCTCGAATACACGAAGCAGCGGGAATTGCGGCGCACGCCGGTGCGCTTCGATCATTGGCTCGAAGAAGTCGTCGGCGAACAGACGATCGCCGCCGGCGTGACGCTGACGACCGAGCTGCGCGCGCCGCAGGCCGTCGTGCCGATGGACGCCGACCGCATCCGCCGCGTCGTCATCAACCTCGTCGACAATGCGGTTCAGGCAATGCTGGATCAGCAGGCCAACTGCCCGGAAAAGCGCATCACCGTGCGCACCGAGGAGGGCGCCGGCATGCTCGCGCTGACCGTCGAGGACACCGGGCCGGGAATTTCGCCGGAAAATCTCGGGCGGATCTTCGAGCCTCTGTTCAGCACCAAGAGCTTCGGCACCGGCCTCGGCCTCGCGACGGTCAAGCAGATCGTCACGCAGCACGAGGGCGACATCCGCATCGACAGCGAGGTCGGCCGCGGCACCCGCGTCATCGTCGAGCTGCCGCTGCGCGTCGAGGAGAAGGTGGCGGCCTGAGAAGGCACTGCCGAGAAAGCGAGACAGGACAATGAGGATATTCATCGTCGACGACGATACCGACCACGCCGAGAGCATCGCCGACGTGCTCGAAACCCGCGGCTACCAGGTGGAGCTCGCGGCGAGCGGCGAGGAAGCGGTGGCGCGGTTCCACGAGGCCGATTTCGACGTCGTGCTGATGGACATCAAGCTGCCCGGCATGAACGGGGTCGAGACGTTCTTCGAGTTCAAGAAGATCCGCCCGTCGGCGCACGTCTTCATGATGACCGGCTACAGCGTCGAGCAGCTGATCGCGCAGGCGGTCGAGAACGGCGCCCTCGGCGTCTTGAAGAAGCCGTTCGAGATGCCGGACCTGCTGGCGACGCTCGACGACGTGAAGCCGCGCGGCGGCATGGTGCTGATCGCGGACGACGACCCGCTGTTCTCGCACAGCCTCATCGCGCTGCTCGAATCGAAAGGCTATTCGGTCGAAACCGCCGCGACCGGCCAGGAGGCGCTGGATAAGCTGGCGGCCGGCGGCGTCGATTGCCTGCTGCTCGACGTGCGCATGCCCATCCTGTCGGGCCTCGAAGTCTATCTCCGCATGAAGGAGGCGAACCGGCTGGTGCCGACGATCCTCGTCACCGGCTATGCCGGCGACGACGAGGCCAACCGCCTCGGCTCGATGACCCAAGGCCTCTTGGTCAAACCCTTCGATCCCGCGGTGCTGCTGCATGCGATGGCCGAACTGCGGCAACCGCCGGCCTAGGTGCTCTCGGGTCAGGCGCGCGGGCGGCGGCGTTCAGGGAAGCTTAGGGAATGGACCCTTATCGTCGGCCGACTGAGGCGAGAGCAGGCATGAACGGGCGCGCTCGCATAGCGGCATTCCTGCGGTCCCGGGAGGCGTCGGGCTTCGTTGCGGCGCTCGTCGCGGCGCTCCTCGTGTCGATACTCAGCGGTTACGGCTACTACAGCGCCGGCCTGCGCGCCTTCGAGAGCAACAAGAGCGACGAGGTCATCACCTCGCTGCAACTGGTCGATGCCTTCGTCAGCAACTATTCGAAGCTGCGCACCCAGCTCGGCGCCGGAGAGGCGCCGGTGCCGGCGACCTTCCGCGCCCATTCGATTGCGCTGTTCAACGACTCGCGCAGCAACCACGACGTACTGAGGCTGCGCTGGATCGGCCGCGTCGACCGCGCGATCGCGACGCCGCCTGCCGACCCGGCGATGGCCGATACGATCGAATCGTTCGCCGGCGCCGCCAGCCCGGCCCCGAAATCGCAGTTCGTGACGGTGGCGGGACAGACCGTGTTCCGCACGATCTACCCCTCCTACGCGCACGAACAGAGCTGCGTCGATTGCCACAACCAGCTGCAGCCGACGCAGCATTGGCGTCTCGACGACCTGATGGGGGCGTTTTCGATCGACGTGCCGGCGGGCGCCTTTCTGCACGACCTGCTGACAACCTCCGTCGCGATCGCGGCCCTCCTCTTCTTCGTGATCGCCGGCATCGCGCTGTGGGTTTCGCTGGTGCAATACCGGCGCTTCGTCGAGGTCGAGGCGGCGCAGCGCCGGATCGAGGAGAGCGAGCGGCGTTTCCGCGACTTCGCCGAGGCGTCGTCGGACTGGTTCTGGGAGCAGGATGCCGCTCTCGCGATCTCCTTCGTCTCGCAGAACCCGCTGACGAAGCGCCTCGGGGCCACCCCAGCCGACGAGATCGGCAAGCCGTGGCTCGAATTCGTCGCGCGCGGCAGCACCGAGGCGGAATTGCAGGCGCATGCCGCCGACCTCGTGGCGCGGCGTCCCTTCAGTCATTTCCGCCTGCAGCGCATCGACGACGCCGGCGAGACCCGCCACGTCGAGTTGAGCGGCAAGCCGTTCTTCGACGAGACCGGCGGCTTCCTCGGCTACCGCGGCACGGCAACGGACGTGACGGCGGAGATCGCCTATGAGATCGAGTTGGCCCGCCGTGTCGAGGAGCGGACCGCCGAATTGAAGCGGGTGCAGGACGAATTGCTGCGCAAGGAGCGGCTTTCGACCCTGGGCCAGCTGACGGCGACGATCGCCCACGAATTGCGCAACCCGCTGAGCGCGATCCGCAATACCGCCTTCACGATCGCCGAATCCGCCGCGGCGCAGGGGCTGCGGCTGGAGCGGCCGGTCACCCGCCTCGAACGCAGCATCGGCCGCTGCGACCGGCTCATCACCGATCTTTTGGAATATACCCGCCTGCGCGAGCCGGTGCGCATGCCGCTGCCGCTCGACAGCTGGCTCGCCAGCGTGCTCGACGAGCAGACCCTGCCCGAGGGGACGGTCCTGCGGCGCGACTTCCACGCCCCCGACATCCTCGCCGACGTCGATCCCGAGCTGCTGCGGCGGGTGGTCGTGAAGCTGTCGGAAAACGCGGTGCAGGCGCTCGACGAAGTGCCGGAAGGCGGCCGTACGCTGACTGTCGGTACGTCTGCGGACGGCTCGACGATTTCGATCGTTATTGAGGACAGCGGCCCCGGCATCGCGCCCGACGTCATGGGCAAGATTTTCGACCCGCTGTTCAGCACGCGCAGCTTCGGCACCGGCCTCGGCCTGCCGACGGTCAAGCAGATCGTTGAGCAGCACGGCGGCAGCGTCGAGATCGTCAGCGAATTGGGCCGCGGCACGCGCGTCGTCGTGACGCTGGCGCAGGCGCCGGCTCCGATCGCCGAGGAGCTGGCGGCATGAAGGTCCTGATCGTGGACGACGACCGCGACCACGCCGAAAGCATCGCCGACGTGCTGGATGCGCGCGGCAACGAGGTCGAGGTCGCGGGCAGCGGCGAAGAGGCCGTCGCCCGCGCCGGCGCGGCCGATTTCGACGTCGTGCTGATGGACGTGAAGCTGCCCGGCATCAGCGGCGTCGATGCGTTCTTCGAGATAAAGAAGCGCCGCCCCGGGGCACGGGTCATGCTGATGACCGGCTACAGCCTCGAACAGGTCGTGGCGCAGGCGGTGGAGAACGGCGCGCTCGGCGTGTTGCACAAGCCGTTCGCGATCGGCGACCTGCTCGAAGCATTGCAGCGGACGAAGCCCCGCAGCCTCGTGCTGATCGCCGACGACGACGCCGACTTCGTGACCAGCATCGCGGCGGTCGTGGCAAGCGGCGGATATGAGGTGCGCATCGCCTCGAATGGCGCCGAGGCCATCGAGAAGATACTGGCGGAGGGCGCCGACTGCCTGATCCTCGACCTGCGCCTGCCGGTGATGTCGGGCGCCGAGGTCCACGCCCGCCTCGTCGAGCAGGGCCGGTCGGTGCCGACGATCATCGTCACCGGCGCTGATCCCGGCGAAGACAAGGACGCGGTCGCCCGGGTCGAGGCGCAAACGCAGGGTCTGCTGCGCAAGCCTTTCGACCCGAAGGCGCTGCTGTCGGCGATCGGCGCCGCGGTGTCGGGGTAGGGGCGCGCGCGTGGAGCAGCAGGGCCAACCCATGCCGCCGTCGCCGACGCGCCCGGTGCTGATCGTCGACGACGACGTGGATTTCGCCGAGTCGATCGCCGACATGCTCGACCCGCGCGGCTACCAGCCGCTGATCGTCGGGGTTCCGGAAGAGGCGGTGCGCGCGATCCGCGGCGAGAACGGTAATGACGGCATCTCGGTAGCGCTGCTCGATGTACGGCTCGGCGTCGCGTCAGGCGTCGATCTTTTGTCGAGGCTGCGCGGCGAGCGGCCGGATCTTGTTTGCGTCATGATGACGGCGAACCTCGACACGCACACCGCCGTCGAATCGCTGCGCCGCGGCGCCTACGATTATTTCGACAAGTCACGCGATCCGCTGTCGCTGCTCGCGGTGCTCGACCGCTGCTTCGACAAGGTGCAGCTGCAGCGCGAGCGCGAAACCGCCTACGAGGCGCTGCGCGTGGCGAAGGAGGAGGCCGAGGCCGCGAGCCGAGCCAAGTCCGGCTTCCTCGCGACGATCAGCCACGAGCTGCGCACCCCGCTCAACGCGATCATCGGCTTTTCCGAGATGATCCTGCGCGAGGTCTTGGGGCAGATCGGCAACGAGCAATACAAGTCCTACGTCGCCGACATCCATTCGAGCGGCACGCACCTGTTGCAGATCATCAACGACATCCTCGACCTGTCGAAGGCCGAGGCCGGCAAGCTCGAACTCTTCGAGGACGTATTTGATCTGCGCGACACGATCCGCTCGGTCGGGCAGATCACCAACCCGCGCATCCAGGAAGCGGGGCTCACTTCTTCGGTTCGGCTGCCGGACAACCTGCCGCTGCTGCGGGCCGACGAGCGCAAGACCAAGCAGGTGCTGCTGAACCTCATCATCAATGCCGTGAAATTCACCGCCGCCGGCGGCCGCATCGACGTCGTCGGGCGCTTCGAGCAGGCCTCCGGCGTCGAACTCACGGTGGCCGACACCGGCATCGGCATCCCGCGCGAGCACCTCTCGCGGGTGCTTCAGCCTTTCGAGCAGGTGGACAGCTCGCTGAGCCGGCTGCACCAAGGGACCGGCCTCGGCCTGCCGCTGGTCAAGGCGATCATGGAGCTGCACGGCGGCACGCTGGTGCTGGAGAGCGAGGAGGGCAAGGGAACCAGCGTAACGATCACGTTTCCGCCCGACCGGGTCGTCCTCGACCCCTCGGCCTGCCTCCCGCGCAGCGCCGCCTGAGCGGTATCCGTGCAAACGGCGTCGCACCCCGCGTAAGCCCTCATGGCCGGGCTTGACCTGGCTTCGCCCGGCCATCTGCCGGACGCCCCGGAGATCGCCGAGGCAAGCCCGCCGATGACGAGAACGAATGTTCGCGCCTAGAGCAGGTTCCGGCCAGCTTGAACCGTCATTCCCGCGAACGCGGGAATCCATGCCTGCGCTTCGTCGGCCGCCCTGGGCCCCCGCGTTCGCGGCGGTGACGGAAGAGTCCGATTCGAGCGGAAGCTGCCCTGGTTGGATTCCGCTCTAAGCCCGGCACGCACGGCGAAGCCGCCGCTATTCCGCCGCGACGGCCGCCCGCGAACGGCGCACAGGCGCTTCGGGCGGGGCGGCGGGGTTCCCGCGGGCCAGCACCGTCCCCAGCGTTTCGCGGATTTCCTTCAGCTTTGCTTCGTGCTCGATTTTGTGGCCGAACAGGTTCTTGACGTAGAACACGTCGACGACCTTTTCGCCGTAGGTCGAGATCTTGGCGCTCGATACTTGCAGGTTCAGCCGGGTCAGTTCGCGGGTCAGCTCGTAGAGCAGGCCCGGCCGGTCTCGGCCGTTGACCTCGATGACGGTGTGCGACTGGCTCGCCTTGTTGTCGATCAGGACCCGCGGCGGCACCGTGAAGACGTGCGTGCGGCTCGGGATCGCCGGCGGCCGTTCGAGCTCGCGGTGCGGCTTCAGGTCGCCCGTCAGCACGTTCTCGAACACGACCGCCAATTTCGCGAGCTTGTCGGGCCGCGCGAACGGGCCGCCCGACTGGTCCTGCACGTGAAACGTGTCGAGCGCCATGCCGTTGGTCATCGTCATGATCTTGGCGTCGACAATGTTGGCGCCGCTGACCGCGAGGGCGCCGGCAATGCGCGAGAACAGCCCGGCATGGTCGGCGGTATAGAGGGTGATCTCGGTCACGGCGCGCTGTGCATCGACCCGCTTCTGCACGGTCAGCGGTGCGCCGCTCGCCTCCGCTTCGCGCATCAGCCGGGCGTGGCGGGCATGGGTCTCGGCGTCGAGCGACAGCCAATAGAACGGATAGCCGCGGCCGACGAAGGCGGCGAAGTCGCCGTCGCCGAACTCGGGCAACAGCGCCCGCGCGGCTTCCTGCGCCGCGGCGACGCGACGGTCGCGGCTTTCCGCGGTGAGGCCGCCGGTCATCACGTCGCAGGCGCTGTGGTAGAGCTCGCGCAATAGTGCCGCCTTCCAGCCGTTCCAGATGCCGGGGCCGACGGCGCGGATATCGGCCGCGGTCAGGATCAGCAGAAGCTTCAGCCGCTCCGGCGACTGCACCCGTTCGACAAAGGTGCGGATCGTCTGCGGGTCGCCGATGTCGCGCTTGAAGGCCGTGCTGCTCATCAATAGGTGCCAGCGCACCAGCCACGCCGCCGTCTCGGTCTCCTCGGCCGAGAGGCCCAGCCGCGGCCCGAGCCGCAGCGCGATCTTTTCGCCGAGTTCCGAGTGGTCGCCGCCGCGCCCCTTGGCGATGTCGTGCAGCATGACCGCGACGTAGAGGGCGCGGCGCGAGCCGATCTCGCCGGCGAGCTGCGTCGCCACCGGCAGTTCGTCCTTGAGCGCGCCCGTCTCGATCTTGTGGGCGATGCCGATCGCGAACAGCGTGTGCTCGTCCACCGTGTAGTGGTGGTACATGTCGTACTGCATCTGCGCGACGACCCGGCCGAAATCGGGGGTGAAGCGGCCGAACACCCCGGCCTCGTTCATGCGCCGCAGCGCCGTCTCGGGGTCCTTCTTCGACGTCAGGATGTCGAGGAACAGCCGGTTGGCCTCCGGATCCTCGCGCAGCCCGGCGTCGATCAGGCGCAGCGCCTGGGTAACGGCGCGCAGTGCGCGGGGGTGGATGTCGAGACCGTGCTGCTGCGCGACGTAGAACAGCCGGATCAGGCCCACCGGGTCCTTCTCGAAGAAATCCTCGGACGGTACCGTCAGCCGCTCGCCGTCGATGACGAAGCCGCCGAGCTGGCGCTTGCCGCCGCCCCAGCGCATCCAGCCGAGCCGGCGCGGGCGGCGCTGGTCGTTTTCGAGGATCGCGCAGAAGATTCGCGTCAGGTCGCCGACATCCTTGGCGACCAGGAAATAGTGCTTCATGAAGCGTTCGACGCCGCGGCTGCCTTTGCGGTCGGCGTAGCCCATGCGGCCGCCGATCTGCGCCTGGCGGTCGAAGGTCAGCCGCTCCTCGGCGCGGCCGGCGAGGTAGTGGAGGTGGCAGCGCACCGTCCACAGAAAATGCTGCGCCCGCTCGAAACGGCGCGACTCCGTCGCCGACAGCACCCCGAGCTCGACGAGCTTTGCGACATCGTCGATACGGTAGATGTATTTCGCTAGCCAGAACAGCGTGTGCAGATCGCGAAGGCCGCCCTTGCCTTCCTTGACGTTCGGTTCGAGCTGGTAGCGGCTGTCGCCGACCCGGAGGTGGCGCTGGTCGCGCTCGCCGAGCTTGGCCTCGATGAATTCGGCGGCGCTGCCCTTGACGATCTCGGCGTCGAAGCGCCGCTTCAACTCGCCGTAGAGGGCCTGATCGCCCCAGACGTAGCGCGCTTCGAGCAGCCCGGTGCGGATCGTCATATCGGCGCGCGCGTGACGCAGGCAATCCTCGACCGAGCGGGTCGCGTGCCCGACCTTGAGACCGACGTCCCACAGCATGTAGAGCAGGTATTCGACGACCTGCTCGGTATGCGGCGTCTGCTTGTACGGGAACAGAAACAACAGGTCGATATCGGAATAGGGCGCGAGCTCGCCGCGGCCGTAGCCGCCGACGGCGACGATCGTCATGCGTTCGCCCGCCGTCGGGTTGGGCAGCGGATAGACCTGTTCGGACACGAAGTCGAACAGCACCCGGATCAGCTGATCCATCAGAAAGCATTGTTCGCGCACGTTGCGCGTGCCATCGCCGTCCGCCTCGAAGCGGCGCTGCACTTCGGCGCGGCCGTTGGCGAGCACCGCCTTCAGCGGCGGCAGCACGGCGGCGCGGTCCACCGCGCGCCTGCCCGCGGCGACCCACGCCGCCTCCAGAAGCTGCGACAGCGCCAGCCGGTCGATGATGTCGCGCTGCCGCGCCGAGTTGCCCATGCGGAGCCGTTCTCCTCGATCCTAATCGTTCTCGTCATGCCGGCCCACGGGTCCGGCCAATGGCCGGCCCGAGGATAAACTCCGGCCGGCATCCACAGAGCCGACAATCGAGCCACGGATGTGTGGGTCCCGGCCTCCGCCGGGACGACGATTCAAGCAATTGTCCAACAAGAACACGAGAGGACACGTCGCTAAAGGTGCCGGCCGGCGTCGACCGAGACGATCGACCCGGTGGTATGCGTCAGATGGGTGACGCAGGCGATGACCGCCAGCGCCACGTCTTCCGCCTCGATCGCCCGCTTCAGCGGCGTCGCCGCGGCCGCCTTCGCCATCATCTCCTCAGTGCGGCCGGGGACGAAGCCGGTGTGAACCATTCCCGGGGCGACGACGATGACACGGATTTCCGGCCCGAGCACCCGCGCCAATGCCATGCTCATCGTGTTGAGCGCCGCCTTCGAGGCGCCGTAGATGATGCTGCTGCCGGTGCCGGATTGCGCCGCGCCCGACGAGATGTTGACGATGACCCCGTCGCCGCTCGCCTTCAGCAGCGGCACGAAGGCGCGGATCGTCGCGAACGGGCCGCGCACGTTTGCCGTCAGCACGCGGTCGATCAGGTCGTCGTGGAGCGCATCGAGGTCGTGGTGCGGCACCATGCGGGTGAAGCCGGCCGAGTTGACGAGGATGTCGGCGCGCCCGAATTCGTCCTTGACCTCCGCCGCCACGCGATTGATCTCGGTTGTGTCTTCGAGCGGCAGATACATCGCCTTATGGCCCTCGCCCGCGAGCCCGGCCACGACCGCGTTGGCGCGCTCGACGCCGCGGTTGTAGCCGACGACGACGCGGGCGCCGGCCTCGGCGAAGAGCCGGGCGCTGGCGGCGCCGATGCCGCTGCTGGCGCCGGTCACCACCGCGACCTTGCCGGTAAGCTTGCCGTCCGCCGCCATCGTCGTCTCCCGCCGGGTTCATCGCTTGGCGGATGCTACCTGCACGATCAGTGCCATGTCACGCCAGGCGCCGCCAACGCTTGACCGAGGCCCGCGCTTGGCCAAGATGCCGGGAGCAACACGGGAGGTGGCGATGGCGGCGATCGTCAGGCGCAAGGAAGAATACAGCGAGAAATCCGCGGCCGACATGAACCGGCACCTCGACACGGCGCAGTGGTCGGCGCCGCAGAAACTGGCGCTCGCCTGCCGCATTCTCGCCGCCGAGGAACACGGCTCCGCGCTCGCCGGCCAGCTCACGACCCGCGGGGAGGAGCCGGGCACCTACTGGACGATGCGCTTCGGCCTCGGCCTCGACGAGATCAGCGCCGGCAATCTGCTGCTCGTCGACGACGACCTGCGCGTCGTCGCCGGCGACGGCATGCCCAACCCCTCGAACCGCTTCCATCTCTGGATCTACCGGCAGCGGCCGGAGGTCCGCTCCATCATCCACACCCACCCGCCGCACGTCTCGGCATTGTCGATGATCGGCGAACCGCTCGCCGTCGCGCACATGGACACTTCCGTGTTCTGGAACGATTGCGCCTACCTGCCGGAGTGGCCGGGGGTGCCGATCGGCGACGAGGAGGGCCGCATCATCTCGGGCGTGCTCGGCGACAAGCGCGCCGCGCTGCTCGCGCATCACGGCCTCGTCACCGCCTGCGGCACGGTCGAGGAGGCGGCGATGCTGGCGCTGTTCATGGAGCGCGCGGCGCGGCTCCAGCTGCTGGCGCGGGCGGTCGGGCAGATCAAGCCGATCGGCGCCGCCGAGGCGCAGGAGGCGCACGATTACCGCCTGCGCCCGAGCATCATCGGCGCCACCTTCTGCTATTTCGCCCGCAAGGCGCTCAAGGACGATCCGACCATCGTCGCCTGACCTCGCGTCAGGCGGCATCCGCTACTGTCCAGTCTGGAGGAAAGCCATGGCCAACGTACCCGGTCTCGTCACCGATCCCAGCAAGATCAAGGGCGGCCTCGTCCATGTCCCGGTCGGCGGCGGCAAGATCCCCGCCTACCTGGCACAGCCGAACCAGGACGGCAATTATCCCGGCATCGTCGTGATCCATGAGGCATTCGGCCTCGCCGACCACATTTGCGACCTCGCCCGGCGCTTCGCCAATATCGGCTACAACGCGATCGCGCCCGATCTTTATTGGCGCGACGGCAACCCCAAGGACCCGGGCGATATCCAGACCGTCTTCCCCGTCATGTTCGGCCTCAAGGACAGCCAGGCGGTCGGCGATCTCGAAGCCGCCGCCGATTTCCTGCGCGGGCTCAAGGGCGCGACCGGCAAGGTCGGCGCCATCGGGTTCTGCTCCGGCGGCCGCCACACGCTCTTGTTCGCGTGCAGCAGCCGCAAGGTGGATGCCGCCGTCGATTGCTGGGGCGGCTTCATCCAGCGCGCCACCCCGGACGCCGAGACCACCCCGTCGCGGCCGAAGCCGCCGCTCGACATGGTCGGCAACCTCGCGTGTCCGCTGTTCGGTGTGTTCGGCGAAGAGGACCAGAACCCGCCGGTCGCGATGGCCGACGAGTTGAAGAAGCGCGGCGCCGGCAAGGACATTACGACGAAGGTCTACAAGGGCGCCGGCCACGCCTTCCTCGCCGACTACCGCCCGAGCTACCGCGAAGGCCCGGCGCACGAGTTGTGGAACGACGTCACCGCGTTCTTCGGCAAGCACCTGAAGTAGCCGGCGTCCCCGCGCCGCCCTCGCCCGCGAGCGCGGAGAGGGCGGCGCGGGAAGACGCCGTCCGCCGCCGCTACTCCGCGGCTTGCGCGACCTGAGCGGGGTTCGCGGCGCGGGCGATCATCGCGGCGGCGTTGCCGCGGAGGATGCGGTCGCGCGCCTCGTCGCCGATGTCGGCCTCCGCCAGCGCCGTGCGCGTCCAGTCGCAGCCGAACTCGGTGCCGTCGGTGCCGCAGACGATGCGCTCCGGCCCATAGAGGCGCACCGCCGCCTCGATCGCGTGCGGCCCGAACGAGTTGCAATCGACGTAGACCTTCGCCTTGCGGAAGCGCGACGACGGCAGTTCCTCGTCCGGCGTGTCGAGCAGGCAGCGGTGGTCCATCCGCTCGATCTCGTACGGGATGTTGCCGCCGAGATTATGGACGACGACCGTCGCGTCGGGGTAGCCGGCCAGCAGGTCGGTCAGGCACAGGGTCACCATCACCGACGACAGGCTCGCCTGCATGTCGAGGGTGCCGTTGCGGCGGCGGGCGTTGTCGGTATCGCCGCCGACCTTCGGGAATGCGTCTCCAGGCCGCGGGCCATGGTGGATGAACAGCACCGCATGGCGGCGGTTAGCGATGTCCAGCAGCGGCCGCATTTCCTCCGCGTCCCGGCGGGTCAGGAAGGCGTTGCCGGGAAGCTGCGCCCCGATCATGCCCGGCAGCCAGAGCGCCCGTTCGAGCTCCGCGGCGGCCGCCGCGATGTCGGTGAGAGGCAGCGCGGCGAAGGCGGAAAAGCGGCCGGGATGCTTCGCGCAAATCGCCGACAGCCCATCGTTGACCCGGCGGCACAGCGGACCGGAGACGTCGAGCGGCTGAGACTCGATCCAGCAGAACGAGCCGAGCAGCGACAACACGCTTGTCTCCACCCCCTGGCGGTCCATGCGGGCGAGATGGAAATCGACCGCGTCGAAGGCTTTGGCGAGCGGCTCCTCGCCCATGCGCGACTTGAGCACCTCGACCCCGTCCTGGTTGCGCAGGATGCGCGGCTCCTTGGTGCGGGAACGCAACGCGTCGGCGGTTTCCGCCGGGCGCCAGTGCGCGTGCATGTCGATCATCGCTGTGTGCTGGTTCATGGCTGGTTCTCCGGGAGAATAAGGGTGGCGCTAGGCGCGATGGAACGGCTTGTCGCCTTCGATCGTAACGCGATAACCGTGCCGGCGCTGCGGAAAGTAATCCCACATCGCGTGGTGCTGGACGCAGCGGTTGTCCCAGAACGCGACCGAGTTGCTTTGCCAGCGGAAGCGGCACTGGAATTCGGGCGTCTCGGCGTGGCGGCACAGCATCTGCAACAGCGCGTCGCTCTCCAGCTTCGACAGCCCGTTGATCCGCGTCGTGAAGTTGCCGTTGACGAACAGCGCCTTGCGCCCCGTCACCGGGTGCGTCCGCACGACCGGGTGCTCGGCCCGGGGAAAATCCCTGCCGGTCCAGCCGAAGCGGCCGCGATAGACCGGCTCGCCGTCATGCGTCGCGGTGAGCCCGTCGATCAGCCGCCGGATCGGCGGCGACAGCGTCTCGTAGGCCGCGTACATGCTGGCGAACAGCGTGTCGCCGCCGGTCGGCGGCACCTCCGTCAGATAGAGGATGCTGCCCATCGGCGGGGTTTCGTCGCACGACACGTCGGAATGCCATTCCTCGCCGGCCACATGCTTCGAGTTCTCGTCGGCGTGGATCGTCAGGATTTCGGAATGCCCCTCGGGGGAATGCGGCGACGCCGGGTGCACCGCCAGATTGCCGAACCGCCGGCCGAACGCCTTGTGCTGCTCGTGCGTCAGATGCTGGTCGCGGAAAAAGACGACCAGGTGCTCCATCAGCGCGTCGTGAACTTCCTGGAACTGCTGGTTGCCGAGCGGCCGCGACAGGTCGACGCCGCCGATCTCGGCGCCGATATGCGGCGTCAGCTTGGTGACCTCGATCGTCTGGTACGGCATCGCGATCTCCTCAAGGCCCGACAGACGACGATAATTGCCGAAATCAGCGTGGTCTACCGCTCGACACACCGCAACCCGATCGCTATGTTACATGTAACAGGTTGGAGAAGCCGATCATGGCGCCTGACGGCTCGGCCCGATCGTCGCGCGAGCGCGTCAAGGCGCATCGCGCGGAACTGCGCCGCCAGGGGCTGCGGCCGGTTCAGATTTGGGTTCCCGATGTCGATTCCGCCGAATTCGCCGCCGAGGCCCACCGGCAGTCCCTGGCGGTAGCCAACAGTCCCGACGAGGCGGAAGACCAAGCCTTCATCGACGCCGTCTCGGATGTCGACGGCCCATGAGGCGCGGCGAGATCTGGACGGTATCCGGCGGCAGCGCGTATACGGGAAAACCGCGGCCCGCCGTCATCGTCCAGGACGACCGCTTCGACGCCACCCGCTCGGTGACCATCTGCTCGTTCACGACGAGTCCGGTCGAGGCGCCCTCGCTGCGGATACCGATAGAGCCGAACGAAACGAACGGCCTGCGCGAACCGTGCCGGCTGATGATAGACAAGATAACCACGGTCCCCCGCGGCCGGGTCGGCAGAAAGATCGGCCGGCTCGCGCCCTCAGATATCGTCAGGTTGGATCGGGCGCTCTTTGTGCTTCTCGGCATCGCCGGCAGCCGCCGGGGACGCAGAGCATCAGTATAGGCAAGGGTGCCGGTAAGGAGTTCTCATGGCTCGCAAGAAGATCGCCGTCGAGACCGTCGCAGAGGCGTACCTGGCGCTCCTCGCCGAGCGCGGCGTCGAGTACCTGATCGCCAACGCCGGCACCGACTTTGCGCCGATCGTCGAGGCCTACGCCAAGCTGGCGCGCACCGGCATCGCGACCCCGAAGCCGCTGATCGCGACGCACGAGAACGTCGCGATCTCGATGGCGCACGGCTATGCGATCGCGTCGGGCAAGGTGCCGGCGGTCATGGTGCATGTCAGCGTCGGCACCGCCAACGCGATCTGCGGCGTGTTCAACGCGGCGCGCGAGAACGTGCCGGTGCTGTTCACCGCCGGTCGCTCGCCGCTCACCGAGGAAGGCATGCTCGGGGCGCGCGACACCTACATCCACTGGGCGCAGGAGATGTTCGACCAGGCCGGCATGCTGCGCGAGATCGTCAAGTGGGAGTACGAGCTGCGCAACGGCGTGCAGCTCGAGACCGTCATCGACCGCGCGCTAGCGCTGGCGACGAGCGAACCGGGCGGCCCCGTCTACCTGTCGCTGCCGCGCGAGGTGCTCGCCGCGCCGCTCGCCGATTTCGCGTTCGACCAGCCGGCGCGGCGAGGGCCGGCGGCACCGCCGGCGCCGGACCCTGCGGCGGTCGAGGAGGCGGCGCGGCTGCTGGCGGCGGCACGCTCGCCGCTGATCGTCACCGCCAGCGCCGGCCGCGATCCCGCGGCGGTGCCGGCATTGGCGCAATTCGCCGAACGGTTCGCGACCCCGGTCGTCGAGCACCGCCAGCGCCACCTCTGCCTGCCTGGCGACCACCCCTGCCATCTGGGCTACGACCCGACGTCCTACCTGGAGGAGGCGGACGCGATCCTCGTTCTCGAATGCGACGTGCCGTGGACGCCGAGCCGCAACGCGCCGCGGCTGGAATGCGCCGTCATTCATATCGGCGCCGACCCGCTGTTCGCGCGCTACCCGATCCGCGGCTATGCCGCCGACGTCGCGATCACCGCGATGCCGCGTCTGGCGCTGCCGCTGCTCGGCGAGGCGCTGGCGCGGCAGGGCGGCGAGCAGGCCGCGGCGGAGCGGCGCGAGCGGGTCCGCGCGCGGCGCGAGGCATTGCACGCGGGCTGGCGCAAGGCGCGCGAGGCGGCGGCGACCGAGCGGCCGATCAGCCCCGCCTGGGTCAGCGCCTGCCTCGCCGCCGCAAAGCCCGACGACACGATCCTCGTCAACGAATACACCCTGCTCAACGAGCATTGCCCGTCGCTGCGGGCGGGCGGCTATTTCGGGTCGAGCCCGGCGGCCGGCCTCGGCTGGGGCGCCGGCGCCGCGCTCGGGGTCAAGCTGGCGGCGCCGGAGCGGCCGGTCGTCGCGATCCTCGGCGACGGCTCGTACATCTTCTCGAACCCGGTCGCGGTGCACCACGCCGCCGCGATGCACCGGCTGCCGGTGTTGTTCGTCGTCATCAACAACGCGATGTGGGGCGCGGTGCGCCGCGCCACCCTCGGCATGTACCCGCAGGGCGAGGCGGCGCGCAGCAACAAGCCGCCGTTCATCGACCTCGACGACCTGCCCGCCTTCGAGCAGGTCTGCGCCGCCGCCGGCGGCTACGGCGAGC
>Ga0070739_10003703_pt1 | contig 18770 bp, 20 predicted proteins | sample Coa_R1_7_FD_66445 | JGI IMG/M metagenome (GOLD analysis project Ga0070739, IMG submission 66445) | Surface soil microbial communities from Centralia Pennsylvania, which are recovering from an underground coalmine fire - Coalmine... | ecosystem: Environmental > Terrestrial > Soil > Unclassified ... | reverse complement strand
ACATGTTCACGATCAGCGATTCGGTCCGCAACACCGGCGGCGCTCCGGTGACGCTGCTTCCCTACGCCCGCATCAGCCGCAGCGGCAGCCCGCCGGTCTCCGGCTACTACATTCTGTACGAGGGGCCGATCGGCTATCTCGACGGCGCGATCCGCGACATCAAGTACAGCTCCCTCGAACCGGGCAAACCGACCACCTACGACTCCTCCGGCGGCTGGCTCGGCTTCACCGACAAATACTGGCTGACGGCGCTGGTGCCGCCGCAGCAGGAGCAGATCGACGCACATTTCAGCAAGACCGTCGATAACGGCACCGACCGCTACCAGTCGGATTTCCTCGGCAAGCCGATCACCGTCGCCGCCGGCGCCACCGCCGCCACGTCGAGCCGGTTCTTCGCCGGGGCCAAGGAGCTCAACCTGCTCCAGGCCTACGCCGCGTCCGGGATTCCGTTGTTCGACTATTCGATCGACTTCGGCTGGTTCTGGTTCCTGACCAAGCCGATCTTCCGGATTCTGCTGGTGCTCGAGGGACTGCTCGGCAATTTCGGCCTGGCGATCCTGCTCTTCACCTTGATCGTCAAGCTGCTGTTCTTCCCGCTCGCTAATAAATCCTACAAGGCGATGAGCAAGATGAAGCTCATGCAGCCGGAGATACAAAAACTGCGCGAGCGCTTCCCGGACGACAAGGCGCGCCAGCAGCAGGAGATGATGGCGCTTTACAAGCGGGTCGGGGCCAACCCCCTGGCCGGCTGCCTGCCGATCGTGATCCAGATCCCGGTATTCTTCTCGCTCTACAAGGTGCTGTTCGTCACGATCGAGATGCGGCACGCGCCGTTCTACGGCTGGATCCACGACCTCTCGGCACCCGACCCGACCTCGTTCGCCAACCTGTTCGGGCTGATTCCGTTTGTGCCGCCGCATTTCCTGATGATCGGCGCGTGGCCGCTGATCATGGGCGTGACGATGTTCCTGCAGCAGAAGCTGAACCCGCAGCCGGTCGATCCGGTGCAGGCGCGCATGTTCATGCTGCTCCCGGTCGTGTTCACGTACATGCTGTCGGCCTTCCCGGCCGGGCTGGTGATCTATTGGACCTGGAACAACCTGCTGAGCATTGCCCAGCAATGGGTCATCATGCATCGGGCGGGGGCGGCCTGAGCCAAGCCGACGACGATGCCGTCTTCCCGGCGCGCGCGCTCGACCCGGAGCTGATCGAAACCGGCCGGCTGCTGTTCGCTCGCGAGTGCCGCTTCGTCGCCGGCGCGATGGACCCGGCCGGCTTGCCGCCCGAGACCTTGCCGGAAGTCGCCTTCGCCGGCCGCTCCAATGTCGGCAAATCGAGCCTCGTCAATGCCCTGACCGGCCGGCGCATGCTGGCGCGCGTGTCGCAGACGCCCGGCCGCACGCGGCAGATCAACTGCTTCGACCTCGGCGGACGGCTGATGCTCGCCGATCTGCCGGGTTACGGCTACGCCGAGGCGTCAAAATCGCTCGTGAAGCAGTGGACCGCGCTGGCGCAGCGCTATCTGCGGGCGCGCCGTACCTTGCGCCGCGCCTGTCTGCTGATCGACGCGCGGCACGGCCTCAAGGACCTCGACCGCGAGCTGTTGCGGCTCTGCGACGCGGCGGGACTGTCGTGCCAGATCGTGCTGACCAAGGCCGACAAGCCGCGTCAGGCCGAGTTGGCGGATGTGCTCGACGCCACCGCCGCCGAACTGGCGCAGCATCCCGCCTCCCATCCCGAGATCTACGTGACCAGCGCCCAGAGCGGCCGCGGAATCGCCGCGCTGCGCGCGGAATTGGCGGCGCTGGCGCTCCCTACCATCTGTTAGTCTGCGATTGCCACAGCCGACGAGTTCACGCGAATGCAGCAGCGCATCGAGGATGATGTGGTGGTCCGGCGGCTCCGCCCGGCGCTTCTCGAACTCTACGGAGATCGTCTCGAACGGATCATCCTGTTCGGGTCGCGCGCCCGCGGCGACGCCCGCGAAGACTCGGACTATGACGTGGCCGTGTTCCTTCGAGATCTCGGCGATCGGTGGCCCGAGCGCGAGCGGCTGGCCAGCCTTCGCTCGGTTCTGTTGGAAGAGATCGGAGCGTTCCTTGACGCGAAGCCTTTTCCCGCAGGCGCGTACTTTGATCGGACCATGCTCATGGGCGAAATTCGCCGCGACGGCGTCGATCTGTGACGCCGGAAGTCAAGGAGCATTTCGATAAGGCACACGACTGCTTGCGGCGGGGCACTGTAATTCTGGCGGCGGGCGTAGCTGAAGATGCCGCACGCAACGCGTATCTCGCCGCATTTCACGCCGCCCAGGCATTGATCTTCGCTCGTACGGGACGCGTAGCGAAGACCCATGGCGGCGTGCACAGCCTGTTTTCTCGGTTGGCGAAGGAGGAGCATCAGCTAACGGAGCTCCCCTCGTTCCTCTCCAAGTCCTACGAATTCAAGTCGGTGGCGGACTACGAAGTCGGTCCCCATGCCGGTGTATCGCTGGAAGACGCCGGGGCGGCGATCGAGGCGGCGCAGCGTTTCATTGACACGATCGCCCGGCTCCTCGATTGACAGGCGGCGAACATCCCGAACATGAGAAACCGCCGCCGATGAGCCTTGCCCCTTCGCCCTTGCCCGCCCACGACCCGGCCCTGATTGCCGCGGTGCTTGCCGAGGCCGTGCCCTATCTCGGCCGCTACGCCGGCAAGACCGTCGTCGTCAAGTACGGCGGCCATGCGATGGGCGGCGACGGCGACACCTTCGCCCGGGATGTCGTGCTGCTGCGCCAGGTCGGCATCAACCCGATCGTGGTCCACGGCGGCGGGCCGCAGATCAACCGCATGCTCGACCGTCTCGGCATCAAGAGCCGCTTCGTCAACGGGCTGCGGGTCACCGACGCCGACACGATGGAGGTGGTCGAGATGGTCCTCGCCGGGACCATCAACAAGCAGCTCGTCGCCGCCATCAACGCCGCCGGCGGCTGCGCCATCGGGCTGTGCGGCAAGGACGGCAACCTGATCCGCGCCGAGCGGGTGACGCGCAACGGCGACATCGGCTTTGTCGGCGAACCGACCGCGATCGCCGGCAACGTCATTGCCGGGTTCACGCAGACCGGCATGACGCCGGTCATCGCGCCGATCGGGGTCGGCGACTGCGGCGAGACCTACAACATCAATTCCGACACCGTCGCCGGCGCGGTGGCGGCGGCGGCCAAAGCGGCGCGCTTCCTGCTGCTGACCGACGTTGCCGGCGTGCTCGACGCAGAGCGGCGGCTGATCCCCGAGATCAGCGCCGCCGAGGCGCGGCGGCTGATCGCCGACGGAACGATCTCCGGCGGCATGATCCCGAAGGTCGAGACTTGTCTCGACGCCGTGGACAAGGGGGTCGAGGCCGCCGTCATCCTCGACGGCCGGGTGCCGCACGCGATCCTGCTGGAATTGTTTACCCAGGGCGCCGGCACCTTGATCCGCGGGGCCTAGGGGCGCGGCGGGCATGGCGTTCACGACGCGGCGCGAAGGCTGCCCCCTCGGGGCGGTTGAGACCTGGATTTTCGACCTCGACAACACGCTCTATCCGGCCTCCTCCCGCCTGTTCGAGCAGGTGCAGGCGCGCATGAACCTCTTCATCGCGACCCGCTTCGGCCTCTCGCCGGAGGACGCGGCGGCGCTGCGGCGCACCTACTTCCTCGAACACGGCACCACGTTGAGCGGGCTGATGGCGGTCAACCGCATCGATCCGCACGAATTTCTCGCCTTTGTGCACGACATCGACCTGACGAGCCTGCCGCGCGACGCGGCGCTGTCGGCGGCGCTGGAGCGGCTGCCGGGGCGCAAGATCATCCACACCAACGGCTCGGTGGCGCACGCCAGGCACCTGCTCGCCCACCTCGAAATCGGCCATCACTTCGTCGGGGTCATCGACATCGTCGCCTCGGAGTTCGAGCCGAAGCCGGCGTTGCGCGGCTATCAGGAGCTGATCCGGCGGCACGAGGTGACGCCGGCGCGGGCGCTGATGATCGAGGACATGGCCCGCAACCTCGTCCCGGCCGCCGCGCTCGGCATGACCACCGCCTGGATGCGCGGCTCGCTCGACTGGGCGGCGGCGGAGGCCGAGGGCGACCATATTCACCACATCGTCGATGACCTCGCCGGGTTCTTGATGGCCGCGGCCGAGGCAGGAGAAACGCGATGAGCATGGCCGACACGATGCGGCAGAAACTGGCGGAGCGGTTCGCGCCGACTCGCCTTGAGGTTGTGGACGATTCGCAACGCCACGCCGACCACGCCGAGTCGCATCCGGAAGGCGAAAGTCACTTCGTCGTCACGATCGTCTCGCCGGCCTTCTCCGGCCTCAACCGCGTGGCCCGCCAGCGCCTCGTCTACGAGACGCTGGCGCACGAGCTGGCGACACGGGTGCATGCCCTGTCCCTGAGCACCCTCAGCCCGGAGGAAGATCGCGCTTGATGGCTCCGGAGGACGGGATGCCGGCCCCTCCAGAACTCGCTTTAGTCACAATAATATCCCTTTCAATGGTATGATATCGTAGTTCACTATATAAAGTTGCATTCGCACGTGTGGCGGCTACACTGCTGGCACATGCCGCGCCGTTCCTCCGAGCCGCTGGAGTCCTCGCTCGTCATCCATAACGTCGTGGTGTCGGGCCACCGCACGAGCGTGCGGCTGGAGCCGTTGATGTGGGAGTCGCTGCACGAGATCGCGCGGGACCGAGACATGACCCTCCACGAACTCGTCTCTGAGATAAACCGCAACCGGACGACATCGAGCCTGACGGCCGGAATTCGCGTTTATATCGTCGCGTACTACCGGTCCGCCGCGCGGCGCGGTGACCGCTTCGGAACGCCGCTCCGGCGGCCTTCGCACCGGCCGCCGCAGGAGCGGGAGCCGAGCCAGTAATTCGGTAGTTCTATTTCCCGGCCGCTTCGGCCAGGAACGCCCGCAATGCGTCGAGCGGCGCGTCGCGCATCTCGAAGGCGTCGCCGATGGCGCGCGGCAGGATCAAGGTGATGCGGCCCTCGCGCACCTTCTTGTCCTTGCCCATGTGGGCGAGCAGCCGCTCCGGCGGCGTGCCGGCGAGGCCGATGGCGGCGAGGCGGGTCGGCAGGCCCGCCGCTTCGAGATGACGCCGCACCCGCATCGCGTCCTGGCCGGCGGTCAGCCCCAGCCGCACCGCGAAATCGAACGCCAGCACCATGCCGAGCGCCACCGCCTCGCCGTGCAGCAGGCGGCTGCCGAAGCCGGTCTCCGCCTCCAGGGCGTGGCCGAAGGTATGGCCGAAGTTCAAAAGCGCCCGCTCGCCGGCCTCGCGCTCGTCGGCCGCAACGATGGCGGCCTTCATGCGGCAGCTCGTCAGCACCGCGCGGCTGAGCGCCTCCGGCGCCAGCCCGCACACCGCCTCCCCGTCCGCCTCCAGCCATTCATAGAAGCCGGCATCGCGGATCAGCCCGTACTTGACGATCTCGGCATAGCCGGCTAGCAGCTCGCGGCGCGGCAGGGTCGCCAGCACACCCCTGTCGGCCAGCACCAGGCGCGGCTGATAGAAGGCGCCGATCAGGTTCTTGCCGGCGGCGGTGTTGATGCCGGTCTTGCCGCCGACCGAGCTGTCCACCTGCGCCAAGAGGGTCGTCGGGATCTGCACGAAGTCGATGCCGCGCAGCAGCACGGCCGCGGCAAACCCTGTCATGTCGCCGACCACGCCGCCGCCGAGCGCGACCAGGGTCGTGCCGCGCTCGATGCCGAGCGCGAGGATCTCGTCGGCGAGCCGCCCGAAATGCGCGAGGTCCTTGCTCTCCTCGCCGGGCGGCAGCAGCACCGTCCGGTACGCGATGCCGGCCTCCGCGAGGCTTTCCTGCAGCGGCGCGAGATGGTGACGGGCGACAGTCTCGTCGCTGACGACGACGACCTGCCGCCGCCGCAATAGCGGCAGCATCTCGCGGCCGGCGCGCGCGATGAGGCCGCCGCCGATCAAGATGTCGTAGGACCGGTCCGCGAGTTCGACGCGCAGGCGCTCGACGGCTTCGCTCACGCCTCGTCCTCCCCGTCCGGCGGCAGCAGCGCGCGCGGACAGGCGGCCAGCGCGGCGATCGTCCGCGTCACGGTCACCTCAGGCGGGCCCTCGCCGCTGTCCACCGTCACGTCCGCCTCGGCATAGATCGGATAGCGCCGCTCCATCAGCAACGCGAGCGCGCCGCGCGGATCCTCCTGCAAGAGCGGCCGGTTGTTGCGCCGCGACACCCGCGCCACCAGCACATCGAGATCGGCGCGCAGCCACACCGCGACACCGCGCCGCGCGATCAGCGCCCGCGTCGCCGCGTCCATGAAGGCGCCGCCGCCGGTGGCGAGCACATGCGTCGGCTGCGCCAGCAGCCGCGCGATGACGCGCCGCTCCCCGTCACGGAACACGGCTTCGCCGCGGTTGCGAAAAATCTCCGGAATCGTCTCGCCCGCGGCGGTCTCGATTTCGCAGTCCGAATCGTAGAAGGGCAGGTCGAGCCGAGTGGCGAGGCGGCGGCCGATTTTGGTCTTGCCGGCGCCCATCAGGCCAACGAGCACGACCGTCCGCTGCGGCGCGAATGCCGGCGCCGCGCCGCGCCGCTGCTCCGTCCTGCCGCTCGTCAGCTCCAATCCGATCTCCTCGCTGTTGCCACACTTTCTCGCGAGGCTCGCGCACGGTACTAGCATATCGTGCGGTCGCTTCGTCAATCCGATGCCGGGTCTCCGCGGGCAAGGGCGGGTCGTGCGAGATGGGGAAGGTAGCCTTCGTGCTGGTCTGCGTGATCGTGCTGGCCGTCGCCGCCGGCTGCCTCTACCTCGCCTACGGCGATTTCCCGGCGCCCGCGACGAAGGTTGAAAAGGTGCTGCCTGATTCGCGTTTTCCGAAGTGACCTGCCGATGCGCGTCCTGCTGAGCGCGGCGCTGGCGGCGTGGCTGCCGCTTGCGGCGGCGGCGCAGCAGCCGGTCGGCCCGCCGATTCCGTTGCTGACGCCGCCGAGCGCGCCCGAGAACCCGCCGGCTACATCGTTGCCCGCGTCGCCACCCCCCGAGCCGGCGGAACCCGGCCGGACGATCACCGCCGAGCCGCTGGCGCCGCCTGGGCCGGGCTGGAGCGGCGACCTGTCGCCGCCGGCTGGGGCGCTGCCGTCCGATTTATGGCGCGGCACCCCGCGGCCGCTGGCCGAGACGCTGCTCGCGTTGCTGCCCGACACGACCTCGCCGGCGTTGCAGGCGCTGGTGCGGCGTCTGCTGCTGTCGCCCGGCGCGGCGCCGGCGGGTACCGACCCACCCGGCGCGGAAACGCGGCTCGCGGGGCTGCGGGCCGCGGCATTGCTGCGGCTCGGCGAGGCCGACGCCGTCCGCAAGATCATCGCCGCGGCGCCGGACAAGCAGCGGTCGGCGCTGCAGCCGCTGCTCATCGAGGCGGACGCGGTCGAGGGACGTGCCGATGCGGCCTGCGACAAGGTCGCCGCCGCGATCCGCCAGGACCAGAGCGTCTTCTGGCAGCGCGCGCTGGTCGAATGCCAGGTGCTGCGCGCTGAGACCGAGAAGGCGACGCTCGGTCTGCAGCTCCTCGTCGAACAGGAGCGCGCGGCGAGGGTCGAGCCGGAGCACGCCCTCGCCATCGCCGTCGCCGCGCTGGCGGGTCATTCGGCGCCGCCGACCGTCGACAAGCTCGATCACGCCGACCCGCTGCTGATCTGCGCCCTGGCGGCGGCGAAACGGCGCCTCGCGCCGGCGCTGGTCGCGACCTTGCGCGCCGATTTGGCGCTGACCCTGGCGCGGGACGAGCAGGCGGATCCGGAGAGCCGACTGCTTGCCGCCGAACGCGCCGCCGCGCTCGGCGCGATGCCGCCGAGACAGCTTCGTGACCTCTATACGAGCGCCGCCTCGGAGGTGCCCGCGCCGGGCAGGGGCGACAGCGGGCTCGAACGGGCGCGGCGCTTCGCCGCGATCGGAACGGCCGACACCGCCGCCGAACGCCTCGCCGACATTACCGCCTTCGCCGACCTTTTTCCGGCGCGCGAGGACGGCGGCCTGTTGCTGGCGGCGCGGCTCGTCGCCCCGGAACTGCACAAGATCTCGCCCAACCCGGGTCTCGCCAACGCCGCCCCGGCGGCGGCACGGTTGCTGATCGCAGCAGGCGAGTACGACGCGGCGGCCGCTTGGCTCCCGCTGGAACCGAAGGAGGGCGCGGAGCTGCGCGCGGCGCTGGCGCTGGCGAAGCCCGGCGCCGACAAACGCGAAGCGGAGACGAAGCGGCCGACGCTGCTGGCGCTGCGCCTCGCGCTCGGCGCTGCGGTCGCGGCGGAGGAGTGGACGCATCTGCCGGCCGCGGCCTGGACCGCACCAGGTCCGCCGTCGCCGCCGCTGGCACCGTGGCTTGACCTTGCCGATGCGGCGGCGGCCAAGCGCGTCGCCGAGACGGCGCTGGCGGCGGTGCTGGTCGCGGCGCCGCAGGGGACGATAGCGAAGGATCCGGCAGCGCTCTATGCGGCCGTCAAGGCGCTCGACCGGGTCGGGCTCGCCGCCGACGCCCGCGCCTTCGCCGTGGAAGCCGCGCTTGTCCGCTGAGGCCGGAGCCGGCGTTGCGAAGGGGAGGCGCCGCGGCCGGCCGCCGCGCGCCGCGCCGCCACTCTCGCCCCGGCTGGAGGCGTTTTTCGAGATGCTGGCGGCCGAGCGCGGCGCGGCGCGGCTGACCCTCGCCGCCTACCGCAACGACCTCCTCGACCTTGGCGGCTCTCTCGCCGCGAAAGGCATCGCGATCGAGGCCGCCGCAGCGGACGACTTGCATTGCTATCTCGCGGCGCCGGGCACGCGCCGCTTGTCGCCGCGCACCCTGGCGCGGCGCATCTCCGCGATGCGGCAGTTCTTCAAGTTCCTGGTTGCCGACGGCAGCCGCGCCGACGATCCGACGGCCGGTCTCGACACGCCGCGCCTCGGCCGGCCGCTGCCGAAAATCCTCGCCGAGGAGGAGGTCACGCGGCTCATCGAGACGGCGCAGAAATGGCCGGGCGAGGAGGGGGTGCGGCTGCGCTGCCTCTTGGAACTGCTGTACGCGACGGGGTTGCGGGTATCGGAACTGGTGACGTTGCCGCTCGCGGCGGCGCAGCGCGACCCGCGCTTCCTGCTGGTGCGCGGCAAGGGCGGCAAGGAACGGATCGTGCCGCTCAGCGAGCCGTCGCGGCGGGCGCTCGCGGAATATCTCGGCTGCCGCGCGGCTTTCTTGGCGGACAAGCGCCCGTCGCGCTGGCTGTTCCCGTCGCGCGGGCGTGAAGGGCATCTGACACGCCAGCGCTGCGGCCAGCTCCTCAAGGATTTGGCGGCGGGGGCGGGGATCGACCCGGCGCGGCTGTCGCCGCACGTGCTCCGTCATGCCTTCGCGAGCCATCTGCTCGACCACGGCGCCGACCTGCGCAGCGTGCAGCAGATGCTCGGCCACGCAGACGTAGCGACCACGCAGATCTACACGCACGTGCTGAGCGACCGCCTCAAGCGGCTGGTCGAGACCGCCCACCCGCTGGCGCGCCGGCCCGGTCGGTGACGCCGATGCGGCATTTTCTCGAATTCGAACGCGCGATCGCCGAGCTCGAAGGCAAGATCGAGGAGTTGCGCCACCTCGCGACCAGCAGCGACCTCAACATCGCCGACGAGGTCGGCCGGCTCGAAGCGCAGGCCAACCGCCTGCTGCGCCAGACCTACGCGCGGCTGACGCCGTGGCAGAAGGTGCTGGTGGCGCGCCATCCCGAACGGCCGCATTGCAGCGACTACATCGCCGCCCTCGTCACCGAGTTCACGCCGCTTGCGGGCGACCGGGCGTTCGGCGAGGACAGCGCCATCGTCGGCGGGATCGGCCGCTTTCGCGGGCGCAGCGTCGTCGTGCTCGGGACCGACAAGGGTTCCGATACGGAAACGCGCCTCAAGCGGAATTTCGGCATGGCGCGGCCGGAGGGCTACCGCAAGGCGCGCCGCCTGATGCGGCTCGCCGAGCGCTTCGGCCTGCCGGTGGTGACGTTCGTCGATACGGCGGGGGCCTATCCCGGCATCGACGCCGAGGCGCGCGGCCAGTCCGAGGCGATCGCGCGGGCGATCGAGACCTGCCTCGACATCCGCGTGCCGCTGATCGCGACGATCATCGGCGAGGGCGGGTCGGGCGGCGCCATCGCGCTTGCCGCGGCCAACGCCGTGCTGATGCTGGAACACGCCGTCTATTCGGTAATCTCGCCGGAAGGCTGCGCCTCGATCTTGTGGCGGGATGCGGCGAACGCCCAGGACGCGGCCGAGGCGCTGCGCCTGACGGCGCAGGACATGCTCCGCATCGGCGTCGTCGATCGCGTCGTGCCGGAACCGCTTGGCGGCGCGCAGCGCGATCCGCGCACCGCGATGCAGCAGGTCGGCGACGCCATCGAGGAGGCGCTGCGCCCGCTCGCCGCGCTCGACGGGCAGGCGCTGCGCAAGCAGCGCCGTGACAAGTTCCTCGCGATGGGGCCGCAGGCGGAAGGATAGGGCCCTACCGCTGCTCCTCCTCGGGCTCGCCCGGCCTGTGGGCAGGCTTTCCGCTCGGGCCGCCGCCGGGGTGCGCGGTCGACTCACCCGGATGCGCCGACGGCGCTCCAGGCCCTTGCGGATGCGCCGCCGTCGGCTGGTTCGAGTGCTCGGCAGGGACGTTTCCAGGCGCCGGTGACGGCGGATGCGCGGATGCCGGGCGGTTCGGGTGCTCGGCGGGCGCGCTTTCGGGGGCCGGCGACGGCGGATGAGCGGCCGCCGGCTGGTTCGGGTGCTCGGCGGGCGCGTTTCCGGGCGCCGGTGACGGCGGATGGGCGGCCGCCGGCTGGTTCGGGTGCTCGGCAGGCGCGTTTCCGGGCGCCAGTGACGGCGGATGGGCGGCCGCCGGCTGGTTCGGGTGCTCGGCAGGCGCGTTTCCGGGCGCCAGTGACGGCGGATGGGCGGCCGCCGGCTGATTTCGGTGCTCGGTGGGCGTGTTCCCGGGGGCCGGCGACGGCGGATGGGCGGCGGCCGGCTGGCTCGGATGTTCTCCGGGCGCGTTCGACGGCGCCCGTGAATGCGTGGAGGCGGTCGGACGCCCGGTGCTCGGCTCGCTTGTCGGCGACTCGCTCGAGGCCGGGTTCGGCGCGCGCACCCCTGCGGATTGCGACGGCTGTGGCTGGTTGGAGGGAGCGCCGGAAGGGTTGGCCGCCCCGGCTTCGCCGCCGCGCGGCCTTTGCCCCGGCTCCTGCCGCGGCATCGCGACGGCGGTCGGGGCGGCGGTGCCCGCCGGACGCGACCATTCCTCGGTGCGCGGATGGTGCGGCCACGCCTGCTCCGGCACGAACGCGACGGGCGCGCCGCGCTGCCAGCGGTCGCCCTCGATGCGGACGTCCCGTCGCTCCGTCGTCGTCGTTTCGCGGGTGATCGTCGTGTACCGGCGAGGATCGACAACGACAACGTGCTGGCGCCAATCGGGATGCTCCCAGCCCCACAACGGCTGCACCACGGTCAGCGCGACGCTGTAGCCGATGCCGGTCGGCACCGGGCCGCTATAGAGATGCGGCGGCGGCGGGATGAAGACCGGCGGGTGCCCATGATGCGGCCACTCGCCGAAAACCACGGCCGGGTTGTAGACCGGCACGAAGACGACCCCCGGCTTGGCCGGCTCGATGACGATTTCCTCGCCGCGGCGCTGGACCACGAGCTGCGGCGTCGATTTCAGGTGCCCGGCGGCGGCGGCGCGGTCGCGCAGGAACTGGATGCGCGCCATCGTCTCGATCTGCTCGTCGGCGAAGGCGACGCCCAGGGCCTGCGTCCAATCCAGGTGATCGGTCATCATGACGATGATCTGCGGGAACGCGACCAGCGACTTCACGCTGGGGTCCCACGGCAGGGGCTGCAGCGCCCCCGCGAGCTGCTCGCCGTGCAGCGCGGCGTTGCTGGGATCCTGCAGCCACCGATCGGCATCGACGACCTGCTGCGGGAACGTCGAGGCCATCAGCAGCTGCATCAGCAGCTGGTCGGGGTAGAGCGCGATCGGCGCCAGCATCTGATCGAGCTGCGCCGGCGTGAACTGCGCCTGGTCGGGCGCCGGGTTCAGCGCCGCCTGGGCCTCGGCCGGGGTCGGCGGCTGCACCGGCTGGGCATAGGCGAGGCCCGGCGCGGCCAGCAGAAACGGAAGAACCCCCGCCAACGCACGCGTACGAAAATCCTGCATCTTGGCGCCTCGTGATCTCGGTGGGCGACGCGCCCGCCGCTGCGCGTAGAACGCGCCGATTGCATGCGCCATTCCCGCGCCGCCGCCGCGCGGTCCTTGCCGAAATCGGCGGAGAAGGGCAGCATGCGGCAAACCGGCCGGGGCGGCCGAAGACGCGTCAGACCATTCGGAAGCGGAGGTTCCTATGCCCGTCATCAAAGTGACCGACCTTGCCTACGGGCGGCTGCGCTCGCCCGACCTCGACAAGCAGGAGGAGTTCCTGACGGCGTTCGGCATGGTGCGCGCCGACCGCACGAAGAACGCGCTCTACATGCGCGGCACCGACGCGCCGCACCACATCCACGTGACCGAGCTCGGTGAGCCGAAGTATGTCGGCATCGCCTTCCACGCCGGCAGCCTCGAAGATCTCGACAAGCTGTCACGAGCCGAAGGCGCCTCGAAGATCGAGGACATCGACGAACCCGGCGGCGGCAAGCGGGTCCGCCTGACCGATCCCGACGGATTTCAGGTCGAGGTCGTTTATGGCATGGAGATGCTGCCGAAAATCCCGGTCAAACGGCCCAAGGTCAATTTCGGCGAGGACAAGACGCAGCGCCGCAACGAGCTTTATTATCGGGGGGTCGAGCGCGGCCCGTCGCACGTCAAGCGCTTCGGCCATTTCGTCGTGCACTCGCCGCAGTTCGAGAAGACCCTCGGCTGGTACCGCGAGATGTTCGGTTTCCGCTGCTCCGACGAAGTCTATGTCGGCAGCAAGGACAACATCACCGGTTCGTTCAACCGGCTCGACCGCGGCGACGACTTTGTCGATCACCATGCCTTCTTCTGCATCCGCAGCGACAAGAAGGGGCTGAACCACCTCAGCTACGAGGCCGCCGACATCGACGACATCATGATCGGCCATGAGCATCTGAAGGGGAAGGGCTACGAGCATTTCTGGGGCCTGGGCCGGCATTCGCTCGGCAGCCAGGTCTACGACTACTGGGGCGACCCGTGGGGCCGGGTGCACGAGCATTGGGCCGACACCGACGTGCTCAACGCCAGCGTCCCGCCCAACCTGATCAGCCGCGAGGAACTCGCCGGCCCGTGGGGCGGCCCGCCGCCGGAAAAATTCATGCACCACGCCGTCGGCTGACTATTTCCCTCTCCGCCCCCAGGGGCGGAGAGGGCCGGGGTGAGGTGGGGGATCCCAGAGCGCTTGCCGGCGGAAAGACCCACCTCGCCCTCCCATCGCTGCGCGATGGGCCCCTCCCTCTCCCCCTAGGGTGGAGAGGGAAAAAGACAACGGGAGTGCGCCGATGAAAACGTTTGTGCGCTGCGGCCAGCTGTTCACGGGTGCGGAAGACGAGGCGCAGAAGGATGCGGCGCTGGTCTACGACGGCGACGGGCGCATCGTTTATGCCGGCCCCGAAGCCGGGGCGCCGCGGCGCGGGCGCGGCGCCCGGGTCGTCGATCATAGCGGCGGCTTCCTGATGCCCGGCCTCATCGACGTGCACACCCACCTCGCTTACGGGAACGCCAAGAGCGAGGAAGATATCGATCTCTATAGCCCGCTCGAGTTCCGGGCGCTGCGCGGCATGTTCTTCGCGCAGAAGGTGCTGGCGGCCGGCTATACCGCGATCTGCTCGCCGGGCGATGCCGGTCAGATCAGCCTGTCGATCCGCGACGCGATCGCCGCCGGGCTGTTCGACGGCCCGCGGGTCATGGCGGCGGGGCCGTACCTGACGACGCATCAGGGGCTGACCGACTGGTACCCGACCTGGATCGGCGCGCCCGACACCTCGATCGGCAAGCTCGTCACCAACGTCAACGAGGCGGTCGAGGAGATCCGCCGCCAGGTCAAGAACGGGGTCGATTGCGTCAAGATCGCGATGGACGGCATCCAGCGCCGCCCCGACGGCGAGCTGATCGCCGCGTTCACCCAGGAAGAAACCGACATCATGGTGCGCGAGATTCACCGCCAGGGGAAAAAGGCGGTGGCGCACGCGGTGGGCCGCGAGGCGACGCTGTATTCGGCGCGCGCCGGCATCGACCTGATCTTCCACGGGTTTCATCTCGACGACGAATGCATCGCCGCTATGCTGAAGAACGGCTGCATGCTCGGCCCGACCCTGACGCAGCCGAAGAACATCATCGAGTTCACCCAGCCGCACGAGCCGGCGGCGCAGAAGGGCCGGCCCGAGGCCGTCGAGCGCCGCTACCGCCTCGGCTGCGCCAACCTCAAGAAGGCGGTGAAGGCCGGAGTGCCGTTCCTGACCGGCACCGACAGCGGCTTCGCGGTCACGCCCTACGGCGAATGGCATGCGCGCGAGATCGAGCTGTTCGTCGAGGACCTCGGCTTCACGCCCGCGGCGGCGCTGCGCGCGGCAACCGAAATCAGCGCCCGCTTCATGACCGGCGGTGACGCGATCGGCGTTCTGGCCCCAGGCCGCACAGCCGATTTCACCGCCTGGGACGGTTCGCCCCTGGCCGATATCCGTGTGCTCCAGGACAAAAGCCGGTTGCGCGGCGTCTATCAGGCGGGGCGCGAAGTCCGGATTCCGGACCGGCCCTACGACCCCCGCCAGGTCACCGACTTTTCCCTGTCGAACTGGACCGACCTCTACACGCAGGCGCGGGTGGCGGAATTGCGTCCGCCGCCGAAGCGGCTCGAAGCGGCAGAGTGATTTTTGATCGGCGTCATCCCGCCGTACCGAGCAAGCGATTGTACTCGCGAGCGATGAACCTGTAGCAGCTGCAGGAGGCGCCTTCGAGACCGGCGCGGTCGAGTATCGTGATAACGCCTCGGGCGTAGCGAATGAAGCCGGCTCTTTGCAGCATCCCCGCGGCGATCGTGACGGTCGGCCGGTGCACGCCGAGCATCTGGCCGAGAAATTCGTGGGTCAGCGGGAACGAGTCGCCGTCGATCCGGTCGTGCGTCTGGAGCAACCATCGGGCGCACCGCTCCTGCACCTCGTGCAGTCGGTTGCACGAAGCGTTCTGCGCCACCTGGTTCAACAGCGCCATCGCGTAGCGCATCAGCACACGGCGCAGCCCCGGCCACGCCTCCATCAAGCCGACCAGTGCCGACGCCTCGATGCGCATCGCCTGCCCCGGGATCTGGACGAAGGCGCGACTCGGCATTGTCTCGGCGCCGAGTGCCACGGCAAGGCCGATGAAGCCTTCGCGGCCGACCGTCGCCACCTCGACGACATCGCCCGACTCGCCTTCGTTCACGAGCGAGACGACGCCTAGCATCGGAAAATGGGCATGCCGGATCGGCTGCTCCGGTTCGAGCAGCACTTGTTTGAACGTCAGCTCTACGGGTTCGAGAGCCGCGCCGAGCGCCTCTGCTTCGTCCGGGGGTAACGCGGTGATGAGGCGGTTCTGCGACGACATGACCAAGCCCCATCGGTCATCGAGATGACGGACGCTATCGCCTTTGATATGCTGCCTTACAAATGGCGTCGCCCGCGCTTGCGCTAACCGACCCGGCCGTCGATCGTTCCGCCATCGTGGCCATCGTGGCCTCGGCGGGCGGCATTGCGGCGCTTGTTGCTCTGCTCGCCCCGCTGCCGCCGGATTTTCCGTTCCCGATCATCGTCGCGCAGCACTTGCCGCCGGATCTGCCGAGCAAGCTGCCGGCGGTGCTGCGGGTTCGCACCCGGCTCACCGTCAAATGGGCCGAGGCAGGCGAGGCGGCCTCCGGCGGCACGGTCTACCTCGTGCCGCCGGGCCGGCAGCTCGAAGTGCGGAAAAATGGTTTTGAAATAGAGGCGCTGCCGCCCTCGTCAAGCAGCTGGCTGGCTTCGCCCGATGCCTTGCTGCTCAGCATAGCGCTGCGCCATGGCGGCCGCGCCATCGGCATAATGTTGAGCGGCGCCCTCGCGTGCGGCGTCGCCGGGCTCCGCGCGATCCGCCGGGTTGGCGGCATCACTATGGCGCAGAACGCCGCCAGCTCGACGCACTTCGCGATGCCAACCGGCGCCATCGATCTTGCCAAGGCCGAGATCGTGCTGCCCCCCGCTCGCCTAGCCCAGGCGCTGATGATCATGGCAGAGGAATGGTCCCCCCCGCAATAGCTGAAGTCCGGTGCCCTATCCTGACTGTTTCAGTGGGTGTTTGCGCAGGAAGTTGAAATCGCAGCCGCGGTCGGCCTGTAAAATCTCGGTGCGGTAGAGGCGGGCGTAGCCTCGCTCCGGCACTGGCGGCGGGGGCGCCGGGCGGCGCGCCAGCTCGTCCGGCGGCACCAGCAGATCGATCCGCCGCTCCTTCACTGAGAGGCGGATGCGGTCGCCGTTGCGCACCTTGGCTAGCGGGCCGCCGCTGGCCGCATCCGGGGTCACGTGCAGCACGATCGAGCCGTAGGCGGTGCCGCTCATGCGGGCGTCGGAGATGCGCACCATGTCCTTGACCCCGGCGCGCGCCAGCTTGCCCGGGATCGGCAGATAGCCGGCCTCCGGCATGCCGGAGGCGCTGAGCGGGCCGGCGTTCTGCAAAACCAGGAAATCCTCCGGCGTCACGTCGAGGTCGGGGTCGTCGAGGCGCGCCGACAGGTCTTCGAGCGAGGTGAAGACGACGGCGCGCCCCTCCTTCTCGAAGAGGCGCGGATCGGCGGCCGAGCGCTTGAAGATCGCGCCCTGCGGCGCCAGCGAGCCGAACAGCGCGACGAGGCCGCCGACCGGCTGCAGCGGCTCGGACAGCGGCTTAACGACCTCGCGGTCCACCGGCCCCGCCGGCGCCGCCAGCCGCTCGCCGAGCGTCTCGCCCGCCACCGTCAGGCAGTCGAGGTGCAAGAGCGGCTTCAATTCGCGCAATACCGCGCCGATGCCGCCGGCCGCGAACAAGTCCTCCATGTAATGCGGCCCGGTCGGCTTCAGATCGACCAGCACCGGCGTCTCGTCGCTGATCCGGTTCAGGCGGTCGAGGTCGATGTCGATGCCGGCGCGGCCCGCGACCGCGGTCAGGTGCAGGACGGCGTTGGTCGAGCCGCCGATCGCCATCAGCACGCGCAGCGCGTTCTCGACCGCGCGCGGCGTCACGATGCGGTCGGGGGTCAGCCCGTCGGCGGCGAGGCGCATCGCCGCCCGCCCCGTCGCCTCGGCGGCGCGCAGCCGGTCGGCGTGCACCGCCGGGATGGCGGCGCTCCCCGGCAGGATCATGCCCAGCGCCTCGGCGATCGACGCCATCGTGCTGGCCGTGCCCATGACGGCGCAGGTCCCGGCGGTCGTCGCGAGGTTGCCCTCGATCTCGCCAATCTCGTCGCGGTCGATCTCGCCGGCGCGGAACTTGGCCCAGAAGCGGCGGCAATCGGTGCAGGCGCCGAGCCGCTCGCCGTGCCAGCGCGACGTCATCATCGGCCCGGCGACGAGGTGGATCGCCGGCCGGTTGGCGGACACCGAACCCATCAACTGTGCCGGCACCGTCTTGTCACAGCCGCCGACCAGCACGACCGCATCCATCGGCTGGGCGCGGATCATCTCCTCGGTGTCCATCGCCATCAGGTTGCGGAACATGAGGCTGGTCGGCGACAGGAACACCTCGCCGAGCGAGATCGTCGGGAACACCAGCGGCAGCCCTCCGGCGGCGAGGACGCCGCGCTGCACCGCCTCGATCAGCTCGGGGAAATGGCGGTGGCAGTTGTTGAAGCCGGAGCGCGTGTCGGCGATGCCGATGACCGGCCGCGCCAGCATCTCGCTCGAATAGCCCATCGACCGTGCGAACGAGCGCCGCAGGTACAGGGCGAAATCGGGGTCGCCGTAATTGGTGAGCCCGCGGGTCAGGCCGGTTTGCCGCTGGTCTTGCGTCACGACGCGCCTCTGAGAACGAGTGTCCCCGCAAACTCTAGGCCGAGCGGTCGAAAGACACTAGGACAGGTTCAGGCGCCCTCGGCGCGGCGGCGACGCCCTATCGCGCCTCTTTTTTGGCGGCGGCGCCGGCGACGCGGCGCTTCAGCCGCAGGATCGGCGGCGACAGCTCGCGGTCGGGCGTGTTCTTGAGAAAGGCGTCGATGCCGCCCTTGTGCTCGATCGTGCGCAGCGCGGCGGCGCTTAGCCGCAGGCGGATCGGGCCGAGCACGTCCGAGAGGACCGAGGTCTTCTGCAGGTTGGGCAGGTAGCGGCGCTTCGTCTTGATGTTCGAGTGGCTGACGTTGTGGCCGACCTGGACGCCCTTGCCGGTCACGATGCATTTGCGCGCCATCGCCGCACCTCTCGCCCAAACGCAGAAACGAATAGCGCGACCGCTCTCCGGCCGCGCGGGCGGTTTCTACGCCGCTGGGCGGCGGGGGTCAAGCGCGCCCCTTGCGGCCTCCGGTGGGTACGGACATGCCTCTACGTGCTACACTCGCAAACATCCCCGTCGAGGAGGTCCCGCGAATGATCACCGCCATCGTGCAGTACCGCCTGCCGCCGAGCATCGACCAGGAGGCCTGCGCCGCCCATTTCCGCAAGATCGCCCCCGGGTTCCGCGAGGTGCCCGGCTTGATCCGCAAGCAGTTCATCCATGCCGAGGATGGCTGGGCCGGCGGCGTCTATCTGTGGCGCACGCAGGCCGACGCCGAGGCATTCTATTCCGGCCCGTGGCTC
>Ga0070739_10003701_pt1 | contig 18775 bp, 18 predicted proteins | sample Coa_R1_7_FD_66445 | JGI IMG/M metagenome (GOLD analysis project Ga0070739, IMG submission 66445) | Surface soil microbial communities from Centralia Pennsylvania, which are recovering from an underground coalmine fire - Coalmine... | ecosystem: Environmental > Terrestrial > Soil > Unclassified ... | reverse complement strand
GTCACGGCCGGGAGGAGCTGTGCCATCGTGCCTAGTGCCTTGAAACTGAACAATGCAGCACTAACGCTGCTACCGATCGCAACGCCAAGCTATGACCGCGGCAGCGTCGGTGTCGGTATTGCGCATATCGGCGCCGGTCACTTTCACCGCGCGCATCAGGCCATGTACATCGACCGGCTGCTGGAGCAAGGCTTGGCGCGTGAGTGGGGCATCTGCGGAGTGGGGGTGCTGCCTTCCGACTGGCCAATGCGCGACGTCCTGCGTGACCAGGACGGGCTGTACATGTTGATTCAGCAGTACCCCGACTGCAGTCGGGACGCACGGGTGATCGGCTCGATCATCGACTACCGCTACCCGCCCGACGATCCGGAGTCTGTAATCGAGTTGCTGGCCGCGGCAACCACCCGGATCATTTCGCTGACCATCACCGAAGGCGGCTACCGCGACCCCGACGGGCTGGCGTTCGGGTTGATCACCGAGGCTCTGGCCAGGCGTCGCGACCGCGGGATCGCCGCACCGACGATTTTGTCCTGCGACAACATCGAGAGTAACGGGCAGGTGACGCGGCGAGTCGTCCTCGCGAATGCCGAGCACCGGGATCACGGGCTCGCCGAGTGGGTCGCGGAACACGCCCGCTTCCCGAGTTCGATGGTGGACCGGATCACACCGGCCACCACACCGGAGATGGCGGCGGCGGTTCAGCGTGACTTCGGAGTAGCCGACCGGTGGCCGGTGCTGACCGAGCCGTTCGCCGCCTGGGTCATCGAAGACGACTTCGCGGACGGCAGGCCGCCGCTGGATCAGGCGGGCGTGCTGCTGGTCGACGATGTCGTCCCGTACGAATTGATGAAGCTGCGGCTGCTCAACGCGGGACATCAATGCCTTTGCTACTTCGCCCGCCTATGCGGCTTCGAGTTCGTTCACGACGCGGCACGCGACCCGTTGTTCGCCAAATTCTTGCTCGCCTACTTCGATTTAGAGGCCATCCCGACGCTGGCGCCGGTGCCCGGGATCGATCTGCATGACTACAGCCGCACGCTGATCGAGCGGTTCTCCAACCCCGGCGTGGGCGACAAGGTCGCACGGCTGTGTGCCTACTCGTCGGATCGCATTCCGAAATGGCTGCTTCCCGTCATCTGCGACAACCTGGCAAGCGATGGGCCGGTCCGGCTGGCGGCGGCAACAGTGGCCAGCTGGGCGCGCTACGCCGAGGGCGTCGACGAGCACGGTGAGCCGATCGAGGTGGTGGACCAGCTGGCAGACTCGCTCTTGCCGATTGCCCGGTCGCAGCATGAGAATCCCACCGCGTTCATCGAAATCGCCTTGTTCGGGGATCTGGCCCAGCAGCCACGCTTCGTCAAGGCATACCGCTGGGCGCTGGATGCATTGCACCGCAAGGGAGCTCGGGCCACACTGGAGGCCCTCGTGCAATGAGCCGCGGACTGGTGATCGGTGAGGCGTTGATCGACATCGTCGAGCGCGACGGGCGAATCACCGGTGAGCATGTCGGCGGCAGCCCGCTCAACGTCGCCGTCGGACTGGCGCGGTTGGGTCACGATGTCGACTTCATGACCCACATCGGCGACGACGCTCATGGCAGGCGTATCGCTGATTACGTGAAGTCCTCAGGCGCGCAGCTAGTTTCGGGAAGCATAGCTGACGGCAGGACACCAACCGCGCGAGTCAGCGTGGCCGACGGCGGGCTGCCCGACTATGAGTTCGACCTTGACTGGCAGCTTTCGGGAATCCCGACGGCAGCACCACCTGTTGTGGTGCACACCGGATCCATCGCAGCTGTGCAGGAACCGGGCTGCCTGGCTGTCGCGGCGCTCATCGACGCGTATCGGGTGTCGGCAACCGTGAGCCTGGATCCCAATGTGCGTCCCGCACTGATAGTCGACCGAGACGTGGCCCGCGAACGCATCGAGCGCCTGGTGCAGCGCAGCGATGTCGTAAAGGCCAGCGACGAGGACCTGCGCTGGATCGATCCCGACCGCGCGCCCGAGCAAGTCGCCCACACATGGCTGGCGCTGGGCCCGTCGATCGTGGTGGTGACGACTGGTGCCGAGGGTGCGTTTGCGGTGTGTGCGGCCGGCCGGGCCCAGGTGACGGCGCGACCGGTACAGGTGGTGGACACGGTCGGTGCCGGTGACGCGTTCATGGTCGGGCTCATCGACTGGTTATGGCGATCCCGTCTGTTGGGCGCTGACCGGCGCGGAAATCTCCGCCAGATCACGCTTGACACCCTGACCGCGGCATTGGATGCGGCGACTCTGCTGTCGGCGCTGACGGTCGGCCGCGCGGGTGCTGACTTGCCCGATCGAGCGGCCCGCGACGGCGCGGCGGGAAGTCTTTAGACGCATACCCAGAGGCTGCTCAGGGCATACTGGCTGTATGCGTTCCATCTGGAAGGGTTCGATCGCCTTCGGGTTAGTGAACGTCCCTGTCAAGGTGTACAGCGCCACTGAGGACCACGACATCAAGTTCCATCAGGTGCACGCCAAGGACAACGGACGGATCCGGTACCAGCGGGTGTGCGAAGTATGTGGTGAAGTCGTCGAGTACCGGGATGTGGCGCGGGCCTACGAATCCGAAGATGGCCAAATGGTGGTCATCACCGACGAGGACATCGCGACGCTGCCCGAAGAGCGCAGTCGAGAAATCGAGGTGCTCGAATTCGTTCCGGCCAGCGATGTCGACCCAATGATGTATGACCGCAGCTACTTTCTTGAGCCAGACTCCAAATCCGCGAAATCCTATGTGCTGCTGGCTAAAACGCTCGCCGATACCGACCGGATAGCGATCGTGCATTTCACGCTGCGCAACAAAACCCGGCTTGCGGCGTTGCGGGTCAAGGACTTCAGCAAGCGTGATGTGATGATGGTGCACACCTTGTTGTGGCCCGACGAAATCCGTGACCCCGACTTCCCGGTGCTCGACAAGAAGGTCGATATCAAGCCGGCGGAGCTGAAAATGGCCGGTCAGGTGGTCGAGTCGATGGCCGACGATTTCAATCCCGACCGCTACCACGACGACTATCAAGAGCAGCTGCGCGAGCTGGTTGAAGCGAAACTTCAAGGCGGAGAAGCGTTTACCGTCGAAGAGAAGCCCACTGAACTCGACGAGACCGAGGACGTCTCCGACCTGCTGGCCAAGCTGGAAGCCAGCGTGAAGGCACGTTCCGATGGCGGTAAAGGGCCGGCGAAGAAGGCGTCCGCCAAGAAAGCACCGGCGAAGAAAGCCGCCAAAACAACGGCCAAGAAAGCACCCGCCAAGAAGGCACCGGCGAAAAAGGCCCCCGCCAAGGCGGGCGCCAAGTCCTGACTATGTCAGGGTGTGCTCGTCAGCGCTTGAGCTTGCCGTCGCGCACATCGGTTACGGCGTCCTCGACCGTCTGATACAGCGGAAAGGCCTCGTCGAGGCCGGTCAACTGGATTGGCCGCCTCGTCGCCGGGCCACGCGCCACGACCGCGAACGGGGCCGATTTGCTGACTTCCTCATGCGTGGCGGCCAGCAGCCGAAGCCCGGCCGAAGCCAGAAATTCGACCGCAGTGAGGTCGATGACCAGCGCCGCCGGATTGTCGGCGACCACACCGCCAATGGCGTCTTCCAGCGCCGGAATGGTGACTAGATCGACTTCGCCGCCGACGGCGAGCACGACTATACCGTCGCGGTTCCCAACTGAAATTGTGATCGGATCCGTAGCTGACAACGGCCATCCTTATCTGGCGGTCGATCGCTCTTTGCTGAACGGTCCGAGCCTAATCCGGGGTGGTTTGGAGTTGGAAAAATCATACTTCAGGCGATCCCGCGCCGATCCTAGCGCTAGTCTCTGCAAGGGCTCGAGGTTTTGCGCAGCGAGCGGAAGCCAGGAGGTTAGATGTCTGATTTGCCGACCGATTTGGCGACCACCACCACCGCTGCCGCCGCGACAGCCGGCATCTCCAGTGACGGTCTGCTGCCCCAGCTGGTTCAGCATCTGCGGCAAAACCGAACCGCCTTGCGCGAGGAGTGGGCACGCCGGATCACCGAGGCCGAACTGCTGACCGCGATGTCACCGGAGGAACTCTTCTCCGAAGCGACCGCCGTATATGACAACTACGTCGAGGTGCTCGAGACGGGAAGCGTCGAGGCGCTGCAGGCATACGCCCGCGACCTGTCCGAGCGCATCATCCCGCGGGGGGTCGAGACCGACGAGGTCGTCGGGATCGTGCTGCTTTTGCGCGACGTGCTTGCCCGCTCGCTGTTCGAGAAGTATCAATCGGACTTCGACCTGCTCAACCGTGTGCTCGACGCCTACGAGCCGGCGGCCAACCGCATCGCCAACACGGTTGCCGTCAGCTTCGTGCAGGAACGCGAGCGGATCATCCGCCAGCAGCAGGAGGCGATCCGCGAGCTGTCCACGCCGGTGCTGCAGGTGCGCGAGCAGCTGCTGATCCTGCCGATCATCGGCGTCCTGGATAGCCAGCGGGCCCGGCAACTCACCGAGCAACTGCTTCGGGCCATCCGCAACAACCGCGCCAAGGTCGTCGTCATCGACATCACCGGTGTGCCGACCATCGACTCCACGGTGGCAAACCACCTGGTGCAGACCGTCGATGCGTCAGGGTTGATGGGTGCCAGCGTCATCATCACTGGCCTGTCCTCCGAGATCGCCCTGACATTGGTGACGATCGGGCTGGACCTGTCGAAGATGAACGCGGTCGGCGACCTGCAGGGTGGCATCGAGGAGGCGGAACGCCTGCTGGGCTACGAAGTCACCCGCACCGGCGAGCAGAGCGCGTAACAGTGGATTCCACCCGGGCTACTGGGAGCCTCGCATGCCAGTACCCATCCTGAAGCAAGGCCCAATTCTCATCGCGACGGTCCAGGCCGCGCTCACCGACTCCGACACCGAGCGACTCCGCCAGGACCTCATGGAAAGGGTCAACCGGTTCCGGGCCCAAGGCATCATCGTCGACGTCACCGCCATCGACGTGATGGACTCATTCGCTGCACGGTCGCTGCGCACGATCGCGCACATGACCCGGCTGCGCGGTGCCGACACCGTGATCGTCGGCCTGCAGCCGGAGGTCGCCTTTGCGATGGTTCGGCTGGGTCTTGCGTTCGACGGGATGCATACTGCGCTCGACCTCGAAGAAGGGCTTGCCCTGCTGAATGGCCGACTGACGCGTCGAAAAGCGACGATCGGACGTGACGGTGTGGGATGAGATCGTCGTAGACGTGGGTCATCCCGACGACATCGTCATCGCACGCCAGGCAGGACATCAACTCGCTCGAGATCTCGGATTCTCCTTGACCGACGTCACCATGATCGCCACCGCGATCTCCGAAGTCGCGCGCAACATCACCAGCTACGCGGGCCGCGGGGCGGTTCGGGTAGCGGTGGCCGACCGGGAGGGTCGCAAGGCGTTGGTGGTGCGCGCTGAAGACGAGGGACCCGGCATCGCCGACATCGACCGCGCGCTCGAAGACGGATACTCGACTGGTCGCGGGCTCGGGCTTGGTTTGCCTGGTGCGCGGCGGCTGATGGACCGGTTGATCGTGGAATCCACGCCTGGCCGGGGAACGCTCGTCGAGATGTGGAAATGGGTTCCGTCCGGTGCGTAGGCAAGGCCGGCTAGGGCCGATCGAGTGGGCGGCGGCGCGCCGCCCGCGGCCCGACGAGGAAATTTGCGGCGACTATCCGATTGCGCTCGACATCGGCGGCAAAGCAGCGTTGTTCGGGGTGCTGGACGGCCTGGGCCATGGAACACAAGCCGCGACAGCGGCGATGCGGGCTGCGGACGTGATCAGCGACGCGCGCGCGGAACCCCTGGAGGTCCTGTTTCAGCTGTGCCATCATGCGCTGACCGACACCAGAGGTGCGGCAATGACTTTGGCACAGCTTGATTTCGAAGCCGCGACGATGCGTTGGATCGGGGTGGGCAACGTCACCGCCAACCTGGTCGCGAAGGCGGCGAGCGGTGTCGAGGTCCGGTCGAGTGCACTACTTGCCAGCGGAACCGTCGGCTACCGGATACCTGAGGTTTTGCATCCGAGTTCGGTGGCAATTCGGCCCGGTGACTTACTTGTCGTTGCCAGCGACGGTATCTGCGAAGACTACTTGGACAGCATCGACTTCGCCGGGCCAGCCATGACGACCGCTGAACAAATTCTGGATAAGCACGCGAAGGAAATCGACGACGCGTTGGTGCTTGCCGCGCGTCACCGGGGTTTCCCGTCGTGACCGACACAGAAGGTTTTCACGTCCGTTATGCCGCCGCGCTGCGCCGCTACCTCGAGGGCGAAGACGAAGCCGCCTTGGCCGTCGGACATGAGCTGGGCCGCCAGGCGCTGCAGGACCGGATCAGCATGCTCGACATCGTCGAGAACCACTTCGGGCTGGTCGACGAATTGTCGACAAACATGCGCGTCGGTGCACCGACACCACTGGAATTCCTGCTGCAGACGCTGGCCGCGCTGGACGTGGCGACGCGTGGATTCCTCGACAGCGCAAGGCGTTACGAGGAACAGCGGGCCCGTGCCGACCAGCTCGCCGACCGCGACGAGTTTCGCACCGCGTTGGTAAATTCGCTGCAGGAGGGATTCTTCGTTGCCGACCACCGCGGCACGGTCCTCGAGATCAACGACGCGTTCGCCGAAATCACCGGCTACTCCGCCGACGGTCTGCCCTACCGGTGGCCGCACCCGTGGGTGGTCGACCACCAAGCCGCCGGTCACCAACAAAACCTGCTGGTACAGGGTGGCAGCGTCCAGTACGAGACGCCGATTCGGCACCGTGACGGCCACCTGGCGTGGGTGGCGGTCAGCATCAACGCGGTCACCGACTATGCCGCCGAAAAAGGCCTATACGTCGGAACAATTCGCGACATCACCGCCCAGCGGGCGTTCGCGGCGCGCGAGAACGCGGTTTTGCGCCTGGCCACCGCCGTGGGTGTGGCCAAGAGCGTCGCGGAGGTGCTTTCGATCACCCTCGACGAGTGCCGAGTCGCGCTCGACGTGCAGCGGGTGGTGGCGGTGATGTGGTCGACCAACGGCGGCGACCCGATCGTCCAAGTAGCGGGCGAACCCGCCGACTCCAATTGGCGTGACTTGAACCCGCTGCTGCGCCAGACGTTTGAAACGGCGCGTCACCAGCTGCCGTTGACCGTCCAGACGGTCGAATGGGCCGATACGCCAGGCAAGTCACGCGGCATCGTCGCGGTGCTCTCCGGCACCGGGGACGTCGCGTTGTGGTTGGAGCTTGCGACACCCCGCTGGATCAGCGCCGAGGATCGGCTGCTGGTCACCGTGCTTGTCGGCCACCTGGGCCTGGCGACACAACATGTGCGCCAATTCGAAAGCGCACGCGAGACATCGCTGACGCTGCAGCGGGCGATGCTTGCGCCGATCGCGCTTCCGGCCGGTTTCGCGGTTCGCTATGAACCCGCGGTTCCGCCGCTGGAAATCGGCGGCGACTGGTACGACGTGCTGTCGCTCGGCGACCACCGCATCGGGATCGTGGTGGGCGACTGTGTGGGCCGCGGCCTTCCGGCCGCCGCGGTGATGGGTCAGCTGCGCAGCTCGGCACGTGCGCTGTTGCTGACCGGTGCTGAACCCGCGCTGCTGCTCGAAGACCTCGACGCGGCGGCGGCGCTGATTCCCGGCGCGTACTGCACGACGGTGTTCTTGGGCATCCTCGACACCGAATCGGGCGAGCTGCGCTACAGCAACGCGGGCCACCCACCCGCGGTACTCGCGGCGCCCGAGTCCGGGACCACCCTGTTGGCCGATGCGCATTCGGTGCCGCTGGCGGTGCACCGGGATCACGGACGCCCGCAGACGACGCAGGTCCTGGCGCCGGGTTCGACGCTGATTGTCTTCACCGATGGCCTCGTCGAGCGCAAGCACGAGCCGATCGATGCCGGAATCGCCCGCGTGGCAGAGATTTTGGCGGAAAACGCCAATTCGCTCGTCGGCCATGTTGCCGACGAGGTGCTTCGGGAGCTGGCCCCGCCAGCCGGATATGACGACGACGTCGCGATGGTGGTATATCGGCGCCCGCAGACCGCGTTGCGACTCAAAACCGATGCGAGCGCCGATCAACTGGCCGATGTGCGCCATCGGCTCACCGCATGGCTGCAGTCGTGCGCCGTACCCGGTCCGTTGGCCGCCGACATTGTGCTCGCCGTCTACGAGGCCTGCGCCAACAGCGTCGAGCACGCCTACCGGGGCTCACGCGCCGGACAGGTGCGCGTCGACGTCGACGTCGCCGGCGGCACGATCCGCGCCCGGGTTGCCGATTCCGGTTCGTGGAAAACCCCGCAGCCCGGTCCCGGCGGGCGGGGGCTGAAGTTGATCGACGCCGTCAGCGACCGGGTTGATCTGGAGCACGGCCGCTCCGGAACGACGGTCACGATGAGCTTCCGGTTACCGCCGGCGGAGTCGAATTAGAACGTGTTCCAGAAAGCGGCCAAGCCTGTTACGGTGTCGCCGTGATCCTGGACAACTTTCGACTCGACGACAAAGTCGCCGTCATCACCGGTGCGGGCCGCGGACTCGGCGCCGCTATCGCTGTGGCGTTTGCCGAGGTAGGCGCCAACGTGGTCATCGCGTCGCGGACGCAATCGCAGCTCGAGGAAGTCGCCGAACAGGTCCGCGGCACCGGCAGGCGCGCCCATGTGGTTGCCGCCGACTTGGCCCATCCCGACGCGACGGCACAGTTGGCCGGCCAGGCCGTGGAGGCGTTCGGGAAACTAGACATCGTCGTCAACAATGTCGGTGGCACGATGCCCAACGCGCTGCTGACCACGTCGACCAAGGACCTCAAACACGCGTTCACCTTCAACGTCGCGACCGCGCATGCGTTGACCACTGCGGCGGTGCCGCTGATGCTTGAGCACTCCGGCGGCGGCAGCATCATCAACATCACCTCCACCATGGGCAGGCTGGCCGGGCGAGGTTTCGCTGCCTATGGCACCGCCAAAGCCGCGCTAGCCCACTACACCCGGCTGGCCGCACTCGACCTGTGCCCGCGGATCCGGGTGAACGCCATCGCGCCGGGCTCGATCGCCACCTCAGCGCTCGAAATCGTGGCCTCCAACGACGAGCTGCGCGAGCCGATGGAGAAGGCGACACCGATGCGCCGGCTCGGTGAGCCTATCGAAATCGCGGCTGCGGCAGTGTATTTGGCGTCGCCGGCGGGTAGCTATCTGACCGGCAAGACACTCGAGGTCGACGGCGGCCTCACCTTCCCCAACCTCGACCTACCGATCCCGGACCTCTAAACCATGGCCATTCGCGTCGTTCAGATCGGCACCGGCAACGTCGGCGCCCACGCGCTCAAAGCGCTGATCACCAACCCGGAATTCGAACTCACCGGCGTGTGGGTGTCCTCCGACACCAAGGCCGGCAAGGATGCGGCTGAGCTTGTAGGCCTTGACGATTCGACCGGCGTGCAAGCCAGCACCGACCTCGACGCGGTGCTGGCCACCGGGCCGCAGTGCGCGGTCTACACCGCGATGGCCGACAACCGCCTGCCTGAAGCGCTCGACGACTACCGGCGCATCCTGGCGGCCGGAGTCAACGTCGTCGGCAGCGGTCCGGTCTTTCTGCAGTACCCGTGGCAGGTGATCCCCGAGGAGCTCATCTCACCGCTGGAAGAAGCTGCACGCGAAGGCAATTCGAGCCTGTTCGTCAACGGTATCGACCCAGGCTTCGCCAACGACCTGCTGCCGCTGGCGTTCGCCGGCACCTGCCAGAGCATCGAGCAGGTGCGCTGCATGGAGATCGTCGACTACGCCACCTACGACAGCGCTGTCGTGATGTTCGACGTGATGGGCTTCGGCAAGCCGCTCGACGAGATTCCGATGCTGCTGCAGCCGGGCGTGCTGAGCATGGCGTGGGGATCGGTGGTGCGCCAACTTGCCGCCTGGCTAGGCATTTCGCTCGATGAGGTCACTGAGCGGTATACGCGCGAACCGGCACCGGAGGACTTCGACATCGCCTCGGGCCACATTCCCAAGGGCAGCGCGGCGGCGCTGCGGTTTGAGGTGCTCGGCATGGTCGGCGGCCATCCGGCGGTGGTGCTCGAACACGTCACCCGGTTGCGCGAAGACCTGCGCCCGGATTGGCCGCAACCGGCCCAGCCCGGCGGCTCTTACCGCATCGAGATCACCGGTGAGCCGTCGTACGCGGTGGACGTCTGCCTGAGCAGCCGCCGCGGCGATCACAACCACGCCGGGCTGGTGGCGACCGCCATGCGGATCGTCAACGCCATTCCCGCGGTGGTAGCCGCCCCGGCCGGTATCCGCACCACCCTGGACTTGCCTTTGGTCACCGGCCGGGGCCTGTACACGCCGGGCTAACCTAACTGGGTTATTTGAAGTCAGCGAAAGTCGGTTAGTTGGCGCAGGACACCCAGACCCACGCGAAAACGGGCTGGTATCTGCTCGGGCCGGCGTTCGTCGCCGCCATCGCCTATGTCGATCCCGGCAACGTGGCAGCCAACGTCAGCGCCGGGGCCCAGTTCGGCTATCTGCTGCTGTGGGTGATCGTCGCCGCCAATCTGATGGCCGGGGTGGTGCAATACCTGTCGGCGAAACTCGGGCTAGTCACCGGACGCTCGCTGCCCGAGGCCGTCGGCCGGCAGATGAATCGTCCCACCCGGCTGGCCTATTGGGTGCAGGCCGAACTCGTGGCGATGGCAACCGACGTGGCCGAAGTAGTCGGCGGAGCGATCGCGCTGCGCATCCTGTTCGATCTGCCACTGCTGATCGGGGGGCTGATCACCGGGGTGGTGTCGTTGCTGCTGCTGGCCGTCCGCGACCGCAATGGCCAGCGGTTGTTCGAGCAGGTCATCACCGGACTGCTGCTGGTGATCGCAATCGGCTTCACCGCCAGCTTCTTTGTCGCCACACCGCCGCCGGGCGCGGTGCTCGGCGGCCTGGTGCCCCACTTCCACGGCGGGGAAAGCGTGCTGCTGGCCGCGGCGATCTTGGGCGCCACGGTCATGCCGCATGCCGTTTATCTACATTCGGGTCTGGCCCGCGACCGGCACGGCCATCCCGATGCGGGACCGCCGCGGCGCTGGCTGCTGCGGGTCACCCGCTGGGATGTCGGGTTGGCGATGATGGTCGCCGGTGGTGTGAACGCGGCGATGCTGCTGGTCGCCGCGCTCAACATGGCGGGACGGGGCGGCGCCGGTTCAATCGACGGGGCCTACGCCGCTGTGCGCGACACGGTGAATCCGTTGATCGCCGTGTTTTTCGCGGTCGGGTTGCTGATATCCGGATTGGCGTCGGCCTCGGTGGGCGCGTATGCGGGCGCCATGATCATGCAGGGATTGCTGTACCGGTCGGTGCCGATGCTGCTGCGTCGGGTGGTCACGCTGACGCCGGCGATGCTGATTCTGGCGTGGGGCTACGACCCGACCCGGGCGTTGGTGCTGTCTCAGGTGGTGCTGTCATTCGGCATCCCGTTCGCGCTGTTTCCGCTGGTGCGGCTTACCAGCAACCGCGCGGTGATGGGCGCGGACGCCAACCACCGCGTGACCACCGGCATCGGCTGGATGATCGCCGTCATGATCAGCCTGCTCAATGTGGTGCTGATCTATCTGACCGTGAGCGGGGCCACGTAACTGCCGCACCCGTTGAGCTCAGATCTGCACGTCAGATCGGTGATCGGGCGATTTGCCACGCCGCGCGCTGCCACCAGACCAGCGTTTCGTATGGCTAACATCGGTCCTGTGAACCGTCGACGCTGTGCCCGTAGCCGGGTCCCCCGGCATGTCGCGGCACAGCTGATGGCGATGACCTGCAAATCCCCTCGGAGCCCGATGTCGAGCTCCGGGCTGCACCTGACGACGAGGAGCTGAGGCGGTGCGCCGCCATGCCTACTTCGCATACGGGTCCAACCTGTGTGTGCGCCAGATGGCGCGGCGCTGCCCTGACGCGGCCGAACCACGCCCCGCGATGCTGAGCGACCATGAGTGGCTGATCAACCAACGCGGGGTGGCCACTGTGGACCCGTTCACCGGCAGTCACGTGCATGGTGTGCTGTGGCAGCTGTCCGATCATGACCTCGCCGCGTTGGACAGCGCCGAGGGGGTGCCGGTGCGCTACCGCCGCAACCGGCTGACCGTGCATACCGACGACGGCCCCTTCCCCGCCTGGGTCTATATCGACCACCGAGTGACGCCGGGTGCGCCTCGGCCGGGCTACCTGGAGCGCATCATCGACGGCGCGCTACATCACCGGCTGCCCAAACGCTGGGTCGACTACTTGCGCCGATGGGACCCGTCCCAGTGGCCTCGCCCGCCTGCGTCGAGTTCCGCTGCGCCGCAATCTCTTTCAGCGCTGCTGTCCGATCCGGGCGTCATTGAGGTGAGCCGGCTGCGGTCACGCTTCGGGTTTTTGGCCATTCATGGCGGCGGCTTGGAACAGATGACCGACGTGATCGCCGAACGGGCCGCCGACGCCGCCGACGCGTCGGTGTATCTGGTGCGTCACCCCGACCGTTATCCCCATCATCTGTCCTCGCTTCGGTTCCGCGCCGAGGAGTCGCCGCGGCTTGCCGAATTTCTCGACCATGTCGACGTTGCGATCTCCCTACACGGCTACAGCCGGTTCGGGCGCAGCACGCAACTACTGGCCGGCGGCCGCAACCGCGAGCTGGCGACCCACCTGGCCCGCCACCTCGACCTGCCGGGCTATCAGGTGGTCACCGACTTGGACGCCATCCCGCCCGAGCTTCGCGGCCTGCATCAGGACAACCCGGTCAACCGGGTGCGCGCGGGCGGAGTTCAGTTGGAGCTGTCGGCGCGGGTGCGCGGCATCAGCCCGCGCAGTCCGCTCCCCGGGGACGACGGGCTGTCACCGGTGACGTCCGCGCTCGTGCAGGGTCTGGTGGCGGCGGCGCGCAGGTGGGAATCACGGTCTGCAATGGGCTGATGAGCAAGGATTTTCGCTTCTCCATCGGAATCCACGCCGTCAAGTCGCGTGCGGCTCTGCAAGAGAAGGCGCGCCGACTGGAGAGTTGGGGATTCGACGTCTTGTACCTGCCCGACCACCTCGGCGCGCCCGCACCTTTCCCGGCGCTGACCGCGATCGCGCAGGCCACCACCACCGTCCGGCTGGGCACCTATGTGCTCAACGCATGCTTCTACAAGCCGGCCCTGCTGGCCCGTGACGTCGCCGGAGTCGATCTGCTCAGCGATGGCCGCCTCGAAGTCGGACTCGGCGCCGGCTATGTGCGCGAAGAATTCGAGGCCGCCGAGTTGCCCTATCCCAGCGCGGGACAGCGCGTCGACTACCTCGAACATGTGACGACCTACCTCAAAAAGCACCTGCCAAGCGTGCCGATCCTGATCGCCGGCAACGGCGACCGGCTGCTGACCGTGGCGGCCCGGCACGCCGACATCGTCGGGCTCACCGGTGCCAACCCGCGCGGCGCCGACGACCCGCTGGCCGAACGCATTACGTTCGTCCGCGCCGCCGCCGGTGACCGGGATCTCGAACTGAACCTCGCGATCACCGCGGTGCCGGCGGACAACTCCGGGATGCCTGACCTTTCGTTGACCCGCAGATATGCGCCGACATTGTCCGACGAGCAGCTGCTGGAGCTGCCGGCCGTGCTGAGCGGGTCGCCCCGCGAGATGGCTGACAGGTTGCGCGGGTACCGCGACACGTACGGGCTGACCTCGTTCACCGTGCAGGAAAACCACGCCGAAGGTTTCGCCAAGGTGATCGCGGAGCTGCGGTGAGCATCGCGGGTAAGCTGCGAGCCGGTCAGCCCTCGTAGCTCAGGGGATAGAGCACGGCTCTCCTAAAGCCGGTGTCGCAGGTTCGAATCCTGCCGGGGGCACGTTTTCACCAGGCATTTCATAGGTGCGTGCAAGCCACGTGCAATACCCAGCACCAAACGCGCAGGTCGCGCCACCGATGCACGAGAGAGTCCCGCAGGACTGCCGATACCGGAGAGTCCCGCACCAGCCGCTGCCCCAGGGCCTGCTCCCCGTCCACGGGACCACCAGACGAGAAGACGACCGCGATTGCCAGTGACGGATCTATCGACCCGTGCCTCGGCTTACACTTCGGCGATGTTCTCCGAGACGCGCTATGCGATGAACGGGGACTTGCGCGTCGCCTACCGCGCATCGCCCCAAGGACCGCGCGACATCATCGTGGTCTCCGCTTGGTTCAGCAACTGTGACGTCATGCCGGAACTCCCGTCGATCCAAGGCTGGGTCGAGGCGATGACGTCGCTCGGTCGGCTCATCTTCTTCGACCAGCCGGGTACGGGCGCGTCTGATCCCGTCACTGCGGGCGCGCTGCCGACCTTGGAGCAATGGGCCGACAGCATCACTGCGGTATTGGACGATCTCGGGAGTAGCGATGCGGTCATCGTCGCGGGCGTCGGCTCATTCGCGCCAGCGGCACTGTTCGCAGCAACACATCCGTCCCGCACAAGCGCGTTCATCGCGCTCGAGGGCTACGCGGATCCGACGGCTGAGCGTGCTGAGGGGCTCGCTCCCGAGGAAGTCTTCGCTGCGATGGTCGGGGTGTGGGGCACGGGGGAGATGCAGCATGTCTTGAATCCGGATATGCCGTGGAACGAGGAGATCCGGGCAACGTTGGCCCGGTTTGAACGTCTTTCGGCAAGCCCAGGAACCGCTGCTCGCATGATGCCTCTCATGGCCGAGATGGACGTGCGGGCGCTGCTTCCGGCAATCCGCGTGCCCACCCTCGTCCTCCACCACGCCGACAACCCATTCATCCCGCCCGAGTGGGGCAAGTACATCGCCGATCACATCTCGGGCGCGAAGTACGTTGAGCTACCGGGGCGCAACCTGTTCCACATCGTTGAACCGTGGCGCGAGTCCTTTCAGGAGATCGCTGCGTTCCTCACCGGCCACCAAGCCGAAGTCGCCGATGATCGGGTGCTGGCCACGGTGCTGTTCACCGACATCGTGGACTCCACGCGCCGTGCGGCGGAAATGGGTGACCGTGACTGGCGCGCATTGCTTGATGCACACGATGCCGTCGTGCGGTCACAACTCGCCCGCTTTCGGGGCCGCGAGGTGAACACATCCGGCGACGGCTTCCTGGCGATGTTCGACGGCCCGCAGCGGGCGATCCGCTGCGCGATAGCGATCCGCGATGCGGTGCAGTCGCTCGGCATCGAGGTGCGGGCCGGTTTGCACACGGGCGAGTGCGAGGTTCGCGGCGATGATATCAGTGGGATCGGCGTGCATATTGGAGCGCGTGTGAGCGCCGTGGCTGGACCGAACGACGTGCTCGTTTCAAGCACGCTGCGCGATCTCGTGATCGGGTCAGGACTCGAGTTCGAGGAGCGCGGCACTCATAAGCTCAAGGGCGTGCCCGGTGAATGGCGTCTCTTCGCCGTCGCTTCTCCGTAGCGCAACGGCAGTCCCAGCCCCACACCACTCCGGGCCGAGGCGGAGGACTGTGTTGATGAATCCTATTGTGGCTCAACGTAGATCGTGTTGTGCCGCCGTTTCGTCAGAGAACCTTTGGCTGGTGTGACGACCACGGGTGGGCCAATTCCAGTTGAGAGGCGACCCGAATGAGGACATCCTCTCGACCGTAGGCGGCGGCGAGCTGGATGCCGATGGGCAAACCGTCGGCGTTGCGGTGCAGGGGAAGGCTGATCGCCGGCTGCCCGCTCAGGTTGAACGCCGGCGTGAATGCAGCGAACCGTCCGGCGCGTCGTTGCGGTGCCGTCGGCTGTTCAGGATCGTTCTCGAACTCCGTCAATGGCACCGGTGGTTCGGCCAGTGTCGGCGTGAGCAGCAGGTCCCAGCCGTCGGCCCACCACTGCTGCAGGTCCCGCCGGAATGCCCAGCATGCCTCCTGCGCTGTGGCGTAGTCGACCGCGGTGAGCCGCCGAGCCTGCTCGACGAGCACCCAGTTCACCGGCTCCATGTCGGTTGCCGTCACCTCGCGCCCGATTTTCTCGCCAATTCCGCGCGCCGCCATCGCCATCTGCGTGGCCCAGAGTGCCATGAACTTGCGCGGCAACGTGTTGTCGGCCAGGCACTTTGGCCACGCCGGCTCGACGATGTGCCCGAGACCCTCCAGCATCGAGGCCGCGGCGCGCGCCGCCGAGACGCAGTCGTCGTGCAGGAACTCGCCCCGCGGATGGACGTCGAGCAGCCCGATCCGCAGCCGACCGGCGTCTGCGCCCACCTCGTCGAGGTATGGCCGTTCGGGCGGAGGCGCGATCACGGTGTCGCCAATCCCGGGGCCGCGCACCGCATCGAGCAATCCCGCCGTGTCGCGCACGGTGCGGCTGACGCACAGCTCGACGCCGAGCCCCGCCTCGGTGCGCACCGGCCCGACGGTGGTCCGGCCCTGGCTCGGCTTGAGCCCCACCACACCACAGCACGACGCCGGGATGCGGATGCTGCCGCCGCCGTCCGACGCGTTCGCGAACGGAACCATTCCTGCCGCCACCGCGGCGGCGGCCCCGCCGCTGGACCCGCCCGGCGTGCGATCCAAGGCCCACGGGTTGTGGGTCGCTCCCCAGGCCACCGGCTGCGCCGTCGGCAGACTGCCCAGCTCCGAGGTGTTCGTCCGTCCCGCGATCACCAGCCCGGCCGCCTTGAAGCGGGCGACCAAAGTCGTGTCCACTGTGTCGACCTTGGCCGCCTGTTTCAACGCCACATTGCCATTCGACAGAGTCTGGCCGGCAAAGCTGGTGTACAAGTCCTTCAGTAAAAACGGGACGCCGCGAAACGGGCCGTCGGGCAGGTTGTCATCTGCGGCCACCGAACGGGCGTGGTCGAACCACTCGATGACGACGGCGTTCAACGTCGGGTTCGACCGCTCGATCCGCTCGATCGCCGCCTCCAGCAGCTCGCTGGGCGTGACCTCGCCCTTGGCCACCAGCTTGGCCTGGTCTGTGGCATCCATCCACCGCGTCTCGTCGGCAAGACCGCCCATGGCTCCCGGTTCTACCACGACCGACATCATGGGCCCGGCAGTCTGGGTTATGAGCTGACCTGTGCCCCAACGAGCGACAGCTGGTCAATCGCCGCGGGTATCGACGACCCGCTGCGCAATCTCGGCCAGCCGTACGTTCATGCTCTGCGATAGCTGGCGCAGCATGTCGAATGCGCGCATGGCATCGACATTGAACCGTTCCATGAGGATGCCCTTCGCCTGGCCGATGACATCGCGGCTGTTCAACGCGGACCGGAGCTGCTCGCCGTGCCGGCTGGCCATAATCGCTGCCGCGGCATGGGCTCCGAGTACCGAGCCGATCGCTTCCGATTCGGCGTTGAATACGTTGGCCCGCAATCCGAACACATTCAAGGCACCCGCGCTGCGGTCACCGGCGTAGAGCTTGTAGGAAAGACAGCTGCGCACCCCTATCTCGCTGACGGCGCGGGAAAATTTGGGCCACCGGGGCTCTTTGGTGAAGTCGTCGGTGCGCAGCATCAGCTCGTCTTCCGCGGCGTCGAGGCACGGACCTTCGTGGTATTTCGCTTGCAGCTCATCGACTTTGTAGACCAGATCCGAGGTACCAAACAGCGACTGGAACCTGCGCCCCGGCGCGACCAGCAGCACGCCGGCCGTGTCGGCACCGGGTATCAACTCGACGGCCGCATCCGTCACCCGCACGAGGACCTCGTCGACATTGCGCGGTGGCGCGATAGAGCGGGCCAGCTCTGCCATGCGCAGCGCCAGCTCGTGGTTTGACAACTCGGCCACACGCACGGACTTCCCTACGCACGCCGCATTAAACCGACGATGAATAGCGGGTGTCTGGCCGCGACAATGTTTGTCGATCGTCGCCGAGGGCAATGTGGCTCCAAGGTGGACGGGTAGGTCGACCTGTTCGTCCACTCAGGTCTCGCCGGTTCAGCCCGAGAGCCGGCGGGACCGCCTTCGGCTGCGCCCGCTCGCCCGCGAGCGGGCGCAGCTCACGGAGGTGTTCTCGGTGTTAGCGACGACATAACGGCCCACACCGAACAGCACACCGCTGCAGCGGTGCTGGCGGCGCCGACATACAACCCGTAAGCGGCCGACACCGGCGGCTTGACGTTGATGGTGTAGTACCACCATGTCAGCATCCCGATCAGCAGCGAGATGAGCAGCGCGGAAATCGAGGCGAGCCTGGGCGAGAGGCCGCGGCCGACCATCGCGCCCGTCACTACCAGAGTCGAAGAAAGCAACACGATCAACTGGCCGGCGCCGAATCCCGGCGGAAGTCGCAGGCTGCCGATGCTGCCGCCGATCGCGTTGGCCCAGCCGCCGCCGTTGACCGAGGTCGTCAACCACGGCAGCCAGGCGCTAACCGCAACCACCGCAGCGAAAAACGCGACCAGCCAACCCGGGCGAAGGCGGCGGCTCATGGTTGCGACCCTAACTTCCGGTGCTGCGTTCATCCCTTGGCACACGCTGCAAGCCGCCCGCTCAGTGGTGATCTCTAGGGTGGAGCCCAAGACTTCCAAGGCAGACATCAAGGCGGTGCGATGACCGAGCTCCCGGATTGGGCTCGCCCGCTGGACCTGGCGCCCAACCCAGAGGGCGGCTGGTTCCGGCAGACGTGGCGCAGCGATGTGACCGTCAGCCAATCCGCGTTGCCGCCGGACTACACCGGCCCGCGCAGCGCCGGAACGGCGATCCTGCTGCTACTCATGCCCGGCCAACACTCGGCGTGGCACACGGTGCGCAGCGCCGAGTTGTGGCTGCACCACCGCGGCAGCCCCCTGCTGCTCGACGTCGGAAGCGAACGCGAAAGCGCCACAACGCATGTGCTGGGCAGC
>Ga0070739_10003700_pt1 | contig 18788 bp, 19 predicted proteins | sample Coa_R1_7_FD_66445 | JGI IMG/M metagenome (GOLD analysis project Ga0070739, IMG submission 66445) | Surface soil microbial communities from Centralia Pennsylvania, which are recovering from an underground coalmine fire - Coalmine... | ecosystem: Environmental > Terrestrial > Soil > Unclassified ... | reverse complement strand
CCTTGGTGGAATCCTGGTCAGGGATGGAAGAACACCTTGAATAACTTGCGACTGGTTCTCCAGCCATTTATCTGTTTCTGTTTGATCTTACCCTGGTTACTGGTGTTTGATATTTCACCGTTGCGATCTGGTTTTGCTGAACTTATCGACTTAATGAACTTGTTTCATGCATCCCTCCCAACTTGACAGAAGAGGGCTAGAAACCTCCAATCCAATGTTGACGAAGGCCACTTTTCCAACCAGCCTTTAGGCAAGAGCTTTTCCCGCCGTGGCATTGGTCGGCAGCCCGACGATGAAATCTCGGGAGAACATCTCGGCAATCTCCACGAAGTCTTTTCTCAGGAGCGGTTCGCCACCGGACAAAAAGACGCACTGGACCCCTTGCAAGTGCTCTCGCATGAGGTCTAACTCCTCCATCGTAGGGTCGGGCAGTTGCACGATTTCGCTACAAAAGGAGCAATTGAAGTTGCAGCGCCGGGTAATCTGGAGGATCACCGAAAGTGGACTCCGAAAGCCTTCGGCAGCTTTGCCCACATCGAAGCCGGCGATGGCCTTAAAATGATGCCGCGTGTCGTCGAAAAAAATTGGCTCGGGTCTGGCGATGCGGGCGTCGCTCCTTGCAACCTGACTGGTGGGGATAAGGTTGCTCATTGGGAAACCTCCTGCTTCCTGGACAGCTTTCGATACGGATGAAGCGCGGGGGCCTCTCCGGTGCCCTGCTGGTCATAGCGGATACTCACCATGTCACTATGAGGACACCGAACAGGCTTGAATACAGAAGCCGGTTTGCCTTGCTTCCTGGCTTGTTCAACCCGTTTGGGGTATGCCTTTTCCTTCTTGACCTTCCATGTCAGAGCGGATGTAACGGCCTCAGTCGCTTTGACATGAGCGGAACAGACCAATTGAGCAGGAAGATCAGGATATTCAGCCCGAAGAGGATAGTATGTTCGTTTGTGCAACTCTACGCCGTTGCTACAGTCAGTGGTAAATCCGACCTTCGCAACGGCATTAAAGCAGGCAGTATACTGCTCAAGCGTTGCCTTGAGGCTATGCGCCTGCTCTGGTGTCGGATTGAGGTGGACGATTACCGTTCTCTCCATACAGAGACCATATCCTATATACCAGGATATTGTCAACAAAAGAAAGGAGAGGGCGCATTCCTCAACAAAAGAAAGGAGAGGGCGCATTCCTCCCCGTGGCTAGAAGCCAGGGGGAGGAATGCGCCTTTAAGATGATGGCAATGCAGGGCCATTGGTCACGCAAGGTGTCGATGAGGAGGTACATTGCGTTATGGGCAACGGCGGACTTGCGCCGCAGACCGGTGAGCGGGGTACACATCCACGGCGGCGCTGCGTCCCTACGGAACTCCGGCATTGCCATCGGATATGAGCATATGTGTTTGGTGAGCGGACAGAGACCTGGCATTGCCATCGGATATGAGCATATGTGTTTGGTGAGCGGACAGAGACCCGGCATTGCCATCGAATATGAGCATATGTGTTTGGGTGAGCGGACAGAGACCTGGCATTGCCATCGGGTGCAGGCATGTACGTTTGGTGAGCCAGGCAAGCTCGGCGCTTCGGCCCCCACCACCCCATAGCCCCTCCCAGTCGGCGCTTCGCCCCTACTGCGGTCCCGGCATTCTTTCCACTGCCGAACCTGGTTGCCATTATTCATTTTTTGATCCATCTCGCGCGATGCCAGCAGAGTTGCCTGCTTTGCTTCCCTCCAACATAGTGCATAGCTGTCTCGTATAAATGCTAGCAAGAAACGATAGAGGAATCGCCTCAATGCAACCCAAACCCAACCATCTCGGTTACAAATATGCGGAACAATTCAAAGATCAAGGCATCGTTGCGGTCTACCATCACCGTCGTCCGTATCCAGATGAGGCGATCAGCAAACTGGTGGAGCTGGTAACTGACGAGCCGCGCGCTGTACTTGATGTGGGTTGCGGGACCGGCGACCTGGCCCGCCGCCTGGTACACCATGTGGAGCGCGTCGATGCCGTCGATTTTTCCTTGCCTATGATCGAGAAGGGAAAAACACTGCCAGGAGGGGATGATCCTCGCCTCAACTGGATCTATGGCCTCGTCGAAGAGGTCGCGTTACACCCTCCCTACGCGCTCATTACTGCCGGCGAGAGCCTGCATTGGATGGCTTGGGATATCGTTCTCCCCCGATTTCAGCGTATGTTGACTCCGCCTGGGTATCTCGCCATTGTTGTGCGGGACACTACACCCAATCCCTGGGACGATGCTCTCCGGGCAATCATTCAGCGCTACTCGACCAACCGCGAGTACGTCCCGTATAATCTGACCGACGAGCTGGTGCAGCGGAACCTCTTCGAGCCACAGGGCGTTCTGCATACCGCTCCGGTTCCTTATGTCCAGTCCGGCGAAGACTACCTGCAATCGCTTCACTCACAGAACGGCCTCTCACGAGAGCGAATGGGCGAGCAGTCGGCGCAGGCTTTTGACAAGGAGTTCAGGCGCGCAATCTCGCCTTTTCTGCATGATGGGCGGCTCCATCTCTCCGTCGTCAGTCTGGTTGTCTGGGGCCTGCCACATGGCTAAGGGATAAGTTCAGGACACTACAGACGAGGAGAAAAAACTTTGTTTGAAAGACGGATTGAGGAGGCTGGACTCAATAGCTGGCCTGCGCTCCAGCAGCTCCTTTTCGATGGCTGGATCATACGCTTTGCTCAGGGATACACCAAACGGGCCAACTCGGTGACGCCGCTCTATCCATCGCTTCTACCTGTCGAAGAAAAAATCGTGCAGTGCGAGCATCTATATGAGCAGCAACACCTGCCGACCACTTTTCGCCTCATTTCGTTTTCGGAGGAGAGCCACGAACTGGAGCAATTGCTGGCGCAGCGCGGCTACCGCTACCTTGATCGCACACTCGTTATGAGTACTCAATTGTCTTCCGGGGCAGCGAGAGGCAATCCAGCATGCCACGTGCTGTCACTTGCAGACTGGTTCCCGATCTATATAAGCTTCAACGAGCGTTACAGCGAATTACAGCACCTTCACCGCGCGCTCTTGGAATGCATTTCAACTCCGCTCATCTATGCGGCTCTCTATCAGCAGGATAAACCTGTCGCGTGCGGTCTGGGTGTGCTGGAGCACGAACTTTTCGGACTTTTTGATATCGTGACGGACCCGGCGCTGCGCAGAAAGGGCTACAGCACGCAGTTGGTCACGGCGATGCTCGATTGGGGCAGGCAACATGGCGCGCAATATGCCTACCTGCAAGTCGTAGACGCGAACCAGCCTGCGCAGCAGTTGTACGCGAAAATCGGCTTCCAGCATTGTTACTATTATTGGTATCGCCAGCGACCATAATAAAAGCAGAAAAAAAGGATTATGAAGGTTAACAACCAACATCGGCAATCCCGGGGTGTGGTAGGGGCGCAGCGCCGGCTGAGAGGGGATGTGGAGCGGTGGGGGCCGATGCGCAAGCCCGCTTTTCCTCCCCAATCCTCTCACTAGCGGCACAGATGAGAGCGGGCTTGCGCCAGGCCCCCACTACCCAACCCGACCACCCGGCCAGCGCCGCGCCCCTACAGTATCCCATCCCCCCTTTCCCAATTGCCCTATACCTCCTGCAAATAGCGCAGCGCCGCCAGGATATAGGCGCGGGCCGCTAACGTGAGGTCCGCAATGCGTATGCGCTCGTCGGGCATGTGCGCTCGCTCGACTTCTCCAGGGCCGAAGAGCAGGGACGGCACATGCCCCAGGTTGACCAGCAGGCGCAGGTCCGAGCCATAGGGTGCACCCTCGATGCGAGGAGACTGACCGGTCAGGTCGTGCATACACTGGCCGCAACACTGCACCAGGGGATGATCCGGTGCAATCTCGCCGCTCTCGAACTGGCCGCCGGGCCAGGTGATCTCTGGCGGGTGATCTTTGAGCCAGGGATCGGCTTCGGCGAGATTGCGCAGCGTTTGCTCGAACTGATCGCGCACGGCCTGACAACTTTCTCCCACAGCCACGCCGATGCGCCCCTCGAAGACCAGTTCTTCCGGCACCGATGAAGACCAGTTGCCGGCGTGCACGCGACCTATGTTGAGTGCGTAGGGCAGTTTCATGCTGCTGAAAAGCGGGTGCTCGACCTCGCTATTGCGCTCCTTCTCCAGTTGCAGTAATGCTCTGTGGATCTCTAAATACTTCTCGACAGCACTGACGCCCTCCAGGCGCACACAGGCATGCGCGGATTTGCCAGCGACTCGTACACGGAATGTCAGCGCGCCCGCCTGGGCCGGTATAAGCCTGAGCCTGGTTGGCTCACAGATAATCGCGGCATCCCCCCTGTGTCCGCGCAAGAGAGTGGCGAAGGTGCCCAGACCGCCATCTTCCTCACCGATGACGCTTTGCAGCATGAGCGAGCCGCGCAGCGGGACGCCCGAATCCTTGATAGCCTTGATAGCATACAACGCCGCGATCAGCCCGCCCTTCATATCGGCTGCGCCGCGCCCGTAGATATATTCGCCATCCGCCTCGGCTCCCCAGGGATCGCGCGACCAGTTGGCGTGATCACCTTCCGGCACAACGTCGATATGCCCATTGAAAATCAGGCGTTTGCCGGGTCCTGCGCTCCCCTGCCAGGCGCCAACCAGGCCCGGCGTCTCATATCCATCGCGCTCGACTTCCATACCCGGAAAATCGGCGCGCCGTTGCATTGCGGCCACATCAATCGTCCACAGATCCACGTCCATCCCCATTTCACGCATACGTATTCCCAGCCAGCGCTGCGCCTCCGCCTCGCGCCCGGTGATGCTGGGAATGCGCAGAAGTTCGCGGAACGTCTGAATCAACGCGCCCTCATCCAGGGATGAGAGCGCTCGCTGCTCGGTTTCAGTCAATGGCATGTGTTCTAATCCTGATCCTATTGAAGCGTGTGGTAGATTTTACGAAAGCGAGACGGGCATAATGACCTCTTCATTATCGTAGAGGAAGGTCGCTCCACCCGTCGCAAAGTTTGGCACGTCGGCCACAGCTGCGCGGCCCTCTGGGGAGTCCAGTATGGCTTCCAGCGCTTCCCGCGACTCACCATACAGGGCGACGATCATGTAGTACGCGGGAGTCTGCCCTGCCTCGGTGGCCTCGCACTTGCCAATTGTCCAGCCTTTCAGTCCTTTCATCTTCTTCGCCAGCGGAATGTGATGCTCGTAGTAATAGCGATCAAACGCCGCCGGGTCCGTTGGATGTCCGTAGAGTACCGTTAACTTGTACATGCGCTGTGACTCCTTTCGCGAAATAAATAGAGGCGATGACTGTCCAACATTTCGATGCTCAATGATACAAGCCAGAGCCGGCTGATAGCAAGTAAGCAAGTATAAAGGATATAGAGCATGGGCCAGCACAAGGGCCCCACCCCCGCCACCCAACCGCCCCTGGCCCCTAGGGTGGTACGATCCTGGGTGCGCCTCCGTAGCCACCGTAGGGGCCAGGGGTGGGGAAATGGGGCGGTGGGGGCCTTGTGCTGGCCCGTGTCGGAATTGTGATTATTGCTCACCTTCGCTCAGGCTGGCGAGGCGGCGCATCTCCGGCCAGAGCAGCGCCACGCACAGTACCACCAGGATCGTGCCCGCGCCCCCGCTCACCACCGCGATCACCGGGCCGAGCAATTGCGCAACCAGGCCCGACTCAAAGCCGCCCAGTTGATTCGAGGCTCCGACGAAGATGGAGTTGACGGCTGCCACGCGTCCACGCATCGCATCGGGCGTGCGCGTGAGCAGCAGCGTGCTGCGAATAATCACGCTGACGTTATCAAACGCGCCCAGCAGAAACAGCATCAGCAGCGAGAGCCAGAACGAACGCGACAGGCCGAAGATAATCGTAGCCAGCCCGAAAGCGGCCACCGCCAGCAGCAGCGTTCTGCCCGCCTTCTTGAACGGAGGTCGGTGCGCGACAATGAGCGCCATACAGACGGCTCCAACAGAAGGCGCGGCCTGCAACCAGCCCAACCCCTCGGGTCCGACGCGCAAAATATCCTTCGCGAAGATTGGCAGGAGCATTGTCGCGCCGCCCAGCAGTACGGCAAAGAGATCGAGGGTAATGGCGGCCAGGATCACCCGCGTCCTGCGCAGGAAGCTTATGCCTTCGAGCAGCGAGCGCAGCGTTGTTCGCTCTCCTGCCCTGTTGAGCGCTCTTTGCTGCCCGCCACGCAGCGGCAGCAACATGATGGCGAAGATCAAAGAGGCGGCGGCATCCAGGGCATAGACTGGCGTGGCGCTTCCAGATAGCGCAATGACAAATCCACCCAGCGCCGGTCCCACGACAGCCGCCAGTTGCCATGAACTGCTCGACCATGTAGCCGCGTTCTCATAGAGATCCTCCGGGACAGTTTGCGGCACCAGCGTCGAGCTAGCAGGGCTGTTGAAAGCCATCGCCATACCGATCACCAGCAGGCAGCCGTAAAACAGCAGCAGCGGGCCGCGTGCGTAGGAGAGTGCCGTGAGGCCAAGCGCCGCCAGCGTCAGTACGATCTGGGTTACGATCACAATCCGCTTGCGGCTATAGCGGTCCGCAGCGTGCCCCGCCGGCAGCGACAGTACGATTACGGGCAGCACCTGTACCAGCCCGACTGCGCCTAATGCCAGCGCGGATCCGGTACGGTTATACAACTCCCAGCCAATCGCGACTGTGACCATCTGCTCGCCAATAGAGGCAACAAAGGCGCCAATAACCAGCAAACGGAAATCGCGAAAGCGCAGGGCACGATAAGGATCGTGGGAAGAACTGGCTTTTGAAGGGATCGCGGAGGATGGTGATATTTCAGCGGTCACTGGTTGTGATATTTTGTTCTCTGTATGGCTCACGGTATTACCTCACCATCATCCTACCATCATTCTCAGCGGTGTTTCAAGCAAAGATATGGCACTTCCAGGGCCTTTCCATGCTCGCACTTCTCGCGATCCGCAAGCGGATCGCTCGAAAAGAGGGAGTGCGCAGGCGGGGACGCGCGTCCCCGCCTGCGCACTCCCTCTTTTCGAGCAGGGCTTCGCCCTGCGAGTCCTTCTGGAAACATCGGTATATAAAAAACACTGCTGTCATATCACCAATTGCAGCCTCCCCGGCGAGTGTGACATTATAGCCTTAGTGCGGGGCATGCCACTACAGCCCTTCGCCAGCACACTAGAATCAGGAGTATTACCATGACAACATCACGCGCCACAACGCATATCGACTGGGAAGCAGCGGGGAACGAAGTCGTCTCTCACCTGCAAGACCTGCTCCGGCTCGACACGCGTAACCCGCCCGGCAACGAGATCCGGGCCGCGCAACACCTGAGCGCCGTATTACAGCGCGAGGGGATCGATAGCCAGATCATAGGGCCATCGCCCGAGCGGGCTTCGCTGGTAGCGCGGCTGCGGGGTAACGGATCGGAGCCTCCACTGCTACTGATGTCGCACACCGATGTTGTGGCCGTCGAGCCTGAGAAGTGGACGCACGATCCCTTTGCCGCCGATATTGCCGATAACTTTATTTATGGTCGCGGAGCGCTCGACATGAAGAATATGGTGGCAATGGAACTGCTGACCATGCTACTGCTCAAGCGCAGCGGACAGCCATTGCGGCGCGACGTGATCTTTATGGCCGCCGCCGATGAAGAGGCCGGCGGCTGGCAGGGCGCGAGGTGGGTTGCGCAAAATTATCCCGAGTTGATCCGCGCCGAATATGCCCTTAATGAAGGAGGCGGCAATGGCATAGAGATTAATGGGAGACGCTATTATACCGTGCAGACGGCGGAGAAGGGGACGGCGCGTTTCCGCCTGCGCACAACTGGCACGCCCGGACACGGCTCGGTTCCACATGATGACAATGCCGTGCTCAAGCTGGCCGAACTGCTCGCCAGGCTGCGCCACGCGCGCACGCCGGTGCATTTCACGGCCTCGGCTCGCGGCTATATTTCAGGCATTGCCCAGGCTCAACCGCCAGAAATCGCGCGGGCGCTGCTGGCAATCCTGGACAGCGAAGTCGGAGCCGATGCGGCCATCGACGCTTTACCGGTAGAGGACTGGATCAAACGTGAACTGCGCGCCATAATCCGCAATACCATTGCTCCGACGATGCTCAGGGCCGGCGCTCAGGTCAACGTCATCCCCTCGCTGGCCGAGGCCACGTTCGATGCGCGCACGCTGCCCGGCTGGACAACGGATATGTTCCTCAAGGAGCTACAGGCCATCTTTGGCGAGGACGCCGACATTGAGTTCGTTCAGCCTGCCGAGCCGCTGGAAGCCGACCTGGCCTCGCCGCTTTTCGATGTCATTCAAGATGTAATGAAGAGGCACGACCCGGAGGCCACGATCATCCCCACCCTGCTGACCGGCGCTACCGATGCAAAGGCAGTCGCTCCCCTCGGCACCAAAGTCTACGGCTTCGCGCCGGAACTCTATACCGGAGACGACGGCTGGACGCGCGTCCACGGCCACGACGAGCGCATTCGCGTCGACGCATTGAAGTGGGGCGCGCGTGTGCTGTATGAGGTTGTGACACAATTTGCCGGATCTTGAAAAGAGAGCATGGTATGGCCCTGGCTCTTCGAGCCAGGGCCATACCATGCTCTCTCTTCAGGAGAACGCCGCTCAGGATATAGTGGCGGCGACTACTCCGTTAAGCGTGCCCACGAATATCTGATTGCCTGAAAGAGTAGGAGTGGCGAAATGCGGTATGGAGCCGACGGAGAGCGTGGTCCGTACCGCGCCGCTGGCGATATCCAGCGCATAGAGCGTCCCCTGTTTATCAAGACTGTAAACGGTATGGCCGCCTATGATCGGGGGGTAGGTGATCTGCGACTGCGCATGCCAGCCCACGTTCATTGTCGCCCCCGGCCCGACATTGACCTGCCGCAGCCCATCAGTGCAGGGTACATACACCTGCGAGCCAACCGCGGCAGTGCCGCCAAAGGCAGCGCAGATATCCTTCACCTCGGCCTGACCACCGACACCGCCCAGGGCATCGGCGTGCAGCAGATACGCCTGGCTGGATTTGCCAGCGATGAAGATCATCCCGTCCGGCAGCAAAACAGGTCCTATCGATCCCAGATCAGCATCGACAGCATTATCCCGCGCCCACTGCGCCGGTGCAAAGCCATCCTCCAGGCTTAACTTCGGCGAGAGGCGCAGCACCGAATCGCTGTGATCCCAATCGCCCTGCGTCACTTCGCCATTGCCTACCGCAACGTAAATGTCCCCGGCATCATCTACCGCCAGGGCAGAGGGCGCCCAGATGCCACCCTCACGCGGCGTCGGCACACGGTAGGATAACAATCCTCCGGTCCCATCCGTTCGCGACGCGATCACGGTTCCGATGTAATCGCTGCAATCTCCAGCAAGGCCGCCGTAAGCAACGTAAACCATATTGTGCGACAGCGCCAGAGCCGCGCGCTGCTGGTGTGCACGGGGATCCATCTCAGGAAGATCGGCTGAGCGACGCACGCGGACCTTGCCCGTGCTGGCATCAACGCCAACCAGAATATGCGCCGGTCCCTGAGATGTCTGGACCTCGGCAACGGCGAAGACGAGTCCGGTTGACGGATCATAGACAGGCGTTCCGGTAATGCCCAGCGGATCGATATCGCCACAGGGCAGCATTGAATGTGGAACGGGCGTGCCGAAGTTTGTATGCCACTGCACCTTTCCCGTCCCTGGATCCAGAGCATAGAGCGAATCGCCCTCTGTGGCTATAATCACGCGCCCTCCGACAACCAGCGGTTCGGCGTAGACCGCGCCATCTAGTTGCGCGTTCCATGCCTGCGTGAGCCTGTTGGGATCGGGCGCGTTGGCAATGTAGCCACTACGGACGTTGTTATAGTGATACGTAGTCCAGTCGGTGCTGCTCGTCGGGGCGGTTGCGGTTACGGTTGCGGTGGTAGGGGGCAGCGTTACGGGAGTCGTATTTGCCGGCGGGCCGCTCGATTGAGACAAGATGGGATCGCAGCCAGCCAGCGCAATCAGGAGTAGTATGAATACTCCTGGCAGCATACGCCGCGTGAGTTCCTTTATCACCTTCCTGAAATCTCCTTATTCGCAGTATAAACAACGCCTGGTCAGATCCTCATATCCTCTGTCACGTTCCCCCTCGCTACCTTTTGCGGTCCGGTTACTTAGTATAGGTAATCGTACCGGTCCCTGGCAATTTCCCAGCCCGAACAGGTAAGGTGATTTACAGTCCTCTTTCATGCGTAGATGGATTTGGACGCGAGTGGATACTGTGCATGGCCCGGCCCTGTCATTCCGAGTGCCGGGAATGACAAGGCCGGGCATGAAGTTAACGCCTATAGGGCGCCTCCTGCGGTGACTTGCGGTGGCCTGATTGTGCTACTGTAGGGGCCGCCCTGGTGGCGGCCCACGAGCTTATTCCATCGTCAATCTTGAACAGTAACATTCCATTACACGTCGCTGCTCAGAACGCAATTAAGCGCCGATATCCTCATCCAGTTCGATAGTCCCTGTGCCCATAGAGCAGCAATAGCCGCCCACGCGCACGGCTGCGATCTTACCATCATATCGCTCGATCTCGATATGCACGATGCTGGGCCGCCCCATCTCAAAGCCCTGTTCGCTGATGATCTGCGCCTCCTGGTCGCAGGTGACAACGCCATGCTGGACCAGGTAGCATCCTAACGGGCCACTGGCCGATCCCGTTGCCGGATCCTCTGGCACTCCTACGCCAGGAGCGAACATGCGGCTGTGGACCGTCGCGCCTTCTGTCTCGCCTCCGCGCGCGAAGACAAAGACGCCCGTCACGTTCAACTCTTGCAGGATCCACTCATATACGTCGCTGCGCAGGCGGATGCGCCGCATTGCCTCCAGATCCTTTACTGGCAGGAACAGAAAGGGCAGGCCACAGGATACTACCTCCCCTGGCAACTGCTCATCAAACACCTCCGTTTCAAGCGAGAGCAGGTCGGCGGCCAGCTGCCGGTCGGCGAACTGCGGACCAAATGTCGGCAACGGCTGGCTCATCTGAATGAAAATCGCGCCATCATCCCGCGTCTTGAGCGTGACGGGGATAGTCCCGATTCCCTCCTCAAGCAAGATCGTCGTTTCGCGCCCGGTCAACTCGATAAGCCGCTTCCGAGCCAGGACAAACGCGGTGCCAATCGTGGGATGCCCGGCCATTGGTAGCTCGGTGCCGGGCGTGAAGATGCGGACGCGGTACGCGTGCTTCGCATCCTCCGGCGGCAGCACAAATGTCGTCTCCGAAAGATTAAATTCTTTCGCCAGAGCTTGCATCAGTGGAGCGGATATTCCCCGGGCATCGGGAAAGACGGCGAGCGGATTACCGCCAAAGGGGCGGCGCGTAAAGACATCGACGATATGATAGGCCAGCCTCTTCATGAGTTCACCTTTTTCTCACTCATCTCATACAAGACCTGTCCCAGACGCGCAACGCCCTCGCGCAGCTTTTCAGGAGAGGAATGCGAGAAGTTCAGGCGCATAGTGTTAGCGCCCCCACCGCGCGCGTGAAACGAGGCGCCGGGCACAAACGCTACCCCGCGTTCGACTGCGGCGCGCAAGACCTCTGTTGCGTCCATCCACTCCGGCAGCGTCACCCAGAGGAACAGACCCCCTTCGGGGTGCGTCCAACTGGCGCCGGGCGGGAAATATCGCGCCAGCGCCTCCAGCATCACATCACGCCGTTCGCGATAGAGCCGCAGCATCTCAGGCAGGTGTTGCTCGATAAAACCCTCGCGCACCAGTTCATAGACGATCATCTGATTGAGCGACGCAGTATGCAGATCGGCTCCCTGCTTGGCCTGAACCAGCTTACGTATCACTTCGCCCGGCGCTACCACCCACGCGACGCGCAGTCCGGGCGCCAGCACCTTGGAGAACGTGCCCACATAGATGATATTCCCCTGGTAGGCGCCACCATTCCGCGCCTGCTGCTGGCTATCGAGCAGCAGCAGGCTCGGTAAGGCTTCGCCCTCAAAGCGCAGTTGTCCGTAGGGATCATCCTCGATTACCGGAACGCCGCAGCGATTGATCGCCGCGATAAGCTGCCGGCGCCGCTCCAACGGCAGGGTAGTGCCGCCGGGGTTCTGGAAGGTCGGCAACACATAGAGGCATTTCGGCTCCGCTCGCAGGGCATCGTCCAGGTTCGCGGTAATCAGGCCATGCTGGTCCGAGGGCAGCGTCATGTATTCAACTTCATAGGGATTCCAGGAGGTCAGTGCGCCCATATAGGTCGGTGACTCTACGAGCACAGTATCGCCTGGATCGAAGAATATCTTGCCGAGCAGGTCGAGCGCCTGCTGGGAACCGGTTGTAATCAGCACGTTTTCAGCGGTCAGCCTCAATCCATCCTGCGTCATGCGTTGCGCGATCAGTTCACGCAGGGGAGGATAGCCTTCGGTGGGGCCGTATTGCAAAGCCTGGGCGCCATCGGTGCGCAAGATGTGCTGTGCTACCCGCGCCATTTTCTCGGCCGGAAAGACTTCTGGCGCTGGCAATCCCCCGGAAAAAGAGATCATATCGGGGCGGCGGGTGATTTTCAATAGCTCGCGGATAGCCGAGCTTTTCATACGTCCGGTGCGCTGAGCATAAAGCTGCTCCCACGAAATCTGCATCGCAACTCCTTACTTATGTATCTGATTTCCTGCATAACCGCTTTCTCGCGCCTGTGGCGCTTAGCGGAGAGAGTATGTTATTGGAGGAAAAATGCGCGCCGCGCATTTTTCCTCCAATAACATACTCTCTGGCGCGGCTTCACCGCGCGAGTGATCGGCGGAGTGAGGATGCCGCGTCTTATCCTCCAGGGATGTGATAGGTTATAGTAATTACTGTAGAGGGAGCCAGGCATATTGTCCAGAGGCAATACAGGCCCGTATGAACCGCCAGCGAGAGTCAATCCAGAGGCAGGAGCCAATGCAAGAGAACGTACAGATCAATACAGCCGGTGAAAATGAATCCGCACCAGTGCCAGAACAGCAGCGCGACTACTCCTATTATCGGGAAGTGTTTAAAGGCCGTACTATGCCTTTCGCCTACCTCGATCTTGACCTGCTCGCTCAGAATATACGCGAGATCGCACGGCGCGCCGGGGGGAAGCGGATCCGTCTGGCCTCCAAGTCGCTGCGCAGCGTCGCCGTAATCAAGCGTATCATGGCAGCCAATCCTATATTCCAGGGCATAATGTGCTTCACAGCCCCGGAGGCGCTCTACCTGGCCTCTCAGGGCATCGACGACCTGCTCATCGGCTATCCTATCTGGCACGCCGGGCAGGTCGCGGCTGTAGCGCGAGCTACGGAGGCAGGTGCACATATTACGCTGATGGTAGATTGCATCGAACATGTGGAACAGGTTGAGAAGGTGGCGCGCGAGTGTGGCGTGCGCTTACCGCTCTGCATCGATATCGATATGGCATCCGACCTGCCGGGCCTGCACTTCGGCGTGTGGCGCTCCCCGCTGCGCAGCGCCGGGCAGGTGCGGCCAGTAATCGAGCGCATCATGGCTTCGCCGCATGTCTGGCTTGATGGCATCATGGGCTACGAGGCGCAGATTGCCGGCGTGGGCGACCGGTATGCCGGGCAGAGAATGAAAAATGCGCTGGTGTACTGGCTCAAACGCCGCTCGCAGCACGAAATTGCCAGGCGCCGCGCGATGCTGGTCAGGCTTATCAAGGAGTATGCGCCCTCGCTGCGCTTCGTCAATGGCGGCGGGACGGGCAGCATCGCGACGACGCGCATGGAGGAGGTTATCACCGAGATTACCGTTGGCTCTGGCTTCTACTCGCCGGCGCTCTTCGACAACTATCGCGATTTCCGCTACCAGCCCGCCGCCGGCTACGCCATCGAGATTGTACGCCATCCCCGCCCTTCTATCTATACCTGCCAGGGCGGAGGCTACATCGCCTCCGGCTCCGCCGGTCCCGATAAGCAGCCACAGCCGTACCTGCCGCGTGGCGCTCGCCTCACAACAAACGAGGGCGCCGGCGAAGTTCAGACACCCATCATATATACGGGACCGCAGCGACTTGACCTCGGCGATCCGATCTTTATGCGCCACGCCAAAGCCGGCGAACTGTGCGAGCGCTTCACCCACCTGCTGCTCATCTCAAGCGGCTCTATCGTTGAGGAGGTCACAACCTATCGCGGAGACGGGCAGTGTTTCCTCTAATCATTAACAGGAAGCCTGTATGGCTCAGGAGGATGCCAACAATGCTTTGCTTCGACGGTTGGGCGGCTTTGAAAGCCATGCAGCGTTTCCATAGGGTGAGCGCGTCTGGGCAGGCCAGCGATGTAATCATCGGGATAATCCGCGCGACGTGAGATGGGTGTATGGACAGTGGGATAGTAGGATGATGGCGTCAAATCTGGTTCCGCTCCTGCGAAAACAGGAGAATAGATCCACTTCATCAGGCGTTTGAGCATTTTCACTGCGCTACTCCTTTTTCAACGAAAGAGCACGCTCCTCTAAACTCTAAAAGGAGTATAACCTGTACCGGCAAGTTCTGCAAGGGGTATCGCAACGCTCGCACCAGTTCGGGATACCAAAGGCCCCGCGATGCTGCTATAATAGAGCGGGTATAACTTTATTCGATTGTTACAATCAGCGCCGAGATAGAAAGGCAGTTTTCATGGTGGATGCTACACTTGAGTCCAACAATCCACGCAAAGGAGAGGTGCTATACACTCCGGCCCGCCAGATTGAAAGGCTCGCACGTTATGAAGGGCAGCCTGTGCGCGTGCGTGATGTGACCACGCTGCTGCTAAAAGAGCGCATTATCTTTCTTCCTAACCGCATTGACGAAGATGTAACCCGTTCCATTGTGGGCATGCTGTTGCATCTTGAGCGCGAGGATCCGAACCGGGACATACAACTTTACATTGACTGCGAAGGCGAGCTAGAAGGTCACTTCTATTACGGTCTGGGTATCTACGATACGATGCAGTACATCAAACCCGACATCGTGACTGTCTGTGTAGGCGTGGCGCAGGGCGTGGCCGCTGCCTTCCTGGCCGGAGGCACAAAAGGCAAGCGCTATTGCCTTCCTCACTCCAGCGTCGTCCTCAACCAGCCATACTCGGGTGTCCAGGGCCAGGCCAGCGAGATCGAGATTCGCGCCCGCGAGGTGCTGCGCCAGCGCAACGTGTTTCATGAAATTCTTGCCGAGCATACAGGTCAGCCGGTAGAGCGGATTAAAGAGGACGCGGACCGTAGAAACTATATGACGGCACAGCAAGCGCTCGAATACGGCCTTGTTGATGAGATCTTCACACCCAGGAAGAACAAATAGAAGGAGGAATTATGAAGAATCATTTTCATCCTGAGGAGCCGCAGTCGAGCCGGGAGACGCGAGAGAAATTACAGGCGCTGGGGCTGGCCGCGCCTTCTATACGCAGCGAGTACAGGCCCGATGACCGCCGCGAACCTCTGCCAGACGTAGATGACCTGCTGCTCCGTGAGCGCACCATCTTCATTGGCAAGCCTATAGATGGAGACCTGGCCCACCAGGTTATCAAGCTCATGCTGTACTTGCAGAGCGAGGATTCTTCAAAGGATATCACTCTCTATATCGATTCACCTGGCGGCAGCGTGACCGCCGGGCTGGCGATCTACGATACGATGCAGTTCATCCAGCCGGATGTCTCAACGGTATGCGTGGGCATGGCAATGAGTATGGGAGCGTTTCTGCTGGCAGCGGGCACGCACGGCAAACGCTATGCTCTTCCCCACTCTACCATCCTGATCCACCAGCCCCTCATCAGCGGCACGCTGCAAGGACCGGCCAGCGATATCGATATCGAGGCACGCGAGATCATACGCCTGCGCGGTATGCTCAACGAACTGCTGGCACAGCACACCGGTCAACCTCTGGAACGCATCAAAGAGGACACCGACCGCGACCACTACTTCTCTGCGAAGGAGGCAGCCGAATACGGCCTGATCGACCAGGTGCTCCCTTCAAAGAAGAAATAGAAAATACACTATCCAGGCGTGGCCGGCGGCCACGCCTGCGTATCTTTTTAGTGTTTGTATCGGCTAGCTCAGAAGGTTTCGCAGCCCGTTATAGATGGCATGGGCCAGCGCCATAGACGTTCCACAGACCAGCAAAACCCCCAGAATATAGGGAACGAACACAACCACTGTCGCCCTACCCGGACTCAACCTGTGTATCCCTCTGACGACCTGTATGTTCAACCACACTCCATAGCAGAAGAGAACGATGGTTACAATGGGAGAGGTCAGAAACGTGGATGCGTGGAATATTACGAGGATGAAGATGATGATGCCGCCGATGATCTCCAGCGGCACCTGGTACAGCAGTACTGTGTAGCACTGCTGCAAATAGCTGCCCTGCGGCCCCTTGAAGGATTTTGCTACAAGGACCTGAATCGCCATGCCGGTAAAGAACACCAGGGGCACGAAAATTACTTTGAGGATAAACGCGCCTATCGACGCGCCCACCGTTAAGGCCGAGAGCGTGAAAAAGGCGACGTTGGAGTTTGCCGCGATGCCAACGGATGTGTCTTTGAACAGGCCACGGAAGAGGCCAAGCAGGGAGGGAACGATGATAAGGATGGCAACCTGGAGCCAGACAGCATCCCAGCGCGCATATTCCGCCTCCCGCGCGAATGTGCGTGGAGATGGTGTAAATATGGATCTGAGATACAGCCCCGGCAAACGCGACAGGGTTTCTCCTATTGTATGGCGTTGAGGATACACATTGTTTCCACGAGCCTGCTCAGGACTCAAGGCCATAATTATTCTCCTTACTATGTCTTACTTAGAGAATGTCTGATGCTCAGCGTCCTGGCTTGCTCTGGCTGACCATTCGCGCGACTCCGCCGCGCCTGGGATGGAGTTGCATCAGGAAACAGGCGCTAAGCGCCTGTTTCCTGATGCAACTCCATCTTATGAGTGTCTGCATATTGCCTGATTTAAAAGGCAGCCTCTCAAGGCAGACCAACATAAGCTATTATAGACTCGAAAGAGATCGATTTACAAGGGATGTTTAGAATTATTAATTTTTTCTAATCTGCTATGGCTATAGTTAAGCTTATATTATGAAGGAACGTTAATTTTAGCATTCATGAAATACGACAATGGAACTTTTTTTGCTCGAATAACAGGTGCCTCTGTTTATGAAAAAAAAATTATCTTCTCATCGTCTCGCGAAGGCTATTGACAAGCTCATTCGTTACCTGTGGCCCTGGCCTACGTTTATACAATAAGTACAGCAAGCGATCTTAGTCATCCACTACCAGGAGGCACCTTATGGCAATGTTCTTCGTGCACGCTCTCGTCCTCGCGGATGGCATTACTATTCATATTGGCAATCAGTCCTGGTCCATCGGCATTAACTTTATCGTCTACCTGCTCGTTGCCGCCATCGTCGGTTTCATCGCGGAGTCTATCGTCGGCTGGCGCCTGCCGTTTGGCATCGTCGGGGCAATCATCGCCGCGCTCGTTGGCATCTGGTTGATGACGAAGGTCATCGTTCTTACAGGTATCGGTGATATCAACGTTGCCGGGGTCCCCATCATCAGAGCATTGATAGGCGCGATCATCCTGGTAGCGATCTGGCACCTGCTGACCTATCGTACCTGGCGAGGACGGCGGCGTTATTACTACCGCCGCTATTAAGAATGATCGCAGGGGGGCATTGCGCAGTTTAACAACTCAAGCCGGTTATGCCCTTCGCGCGTAGCCGCGCGCGTGATCGCGCCTGGGACCCCGCGCCAGGCCCGGCGGACGCGAATCACGCGCGCGGCTATACATTGGAAAGATTGCCGGTCTTGATAGGTAAACATCATTTTCGCGCAGCTACGTACATTCCATCAACGTGGCGGCGTGTCGTTTCTGATTTGTTACATCAGTGAGCAGGGCGCAGGGCCGCTACGATCATCGCTATTACACTGATGATGCAGGAGATGAGGAACGCCGTATGCACGCCGTGCATAAAGAGCGCCAATGCTTGCGGATACTTACCCATGCCCCCACCATAGATAAAGACCTGCATCATCGCATTCATCGGCACCTGGCTCAGCGCCAGCGGGAATACAATCGCGATACTCAGCATCTGCCCGGTATTGTTGAGCATGTTCAGAATACCGGCGGCGGCTCCGCGCTCCTGAGGCTTGACGGAACTCATAATCGCGTTGGTATTGGGCGAACTAAAGAAACCGGAGCCACCGCCCATGAGCGCCATCCACACACACAGCAGCCAGAAAGGCGTAGTCGGGGATATAAAGACCAGTCCCAGCAGGCCCAGCGCCGATATCCCCAGTCCAATAGGAGCCAGTAACCGCGAACCTACATGATCCGATAAGCGACCACTCAACGGGCCAATGAGCATAAACGCGGCGCCAAACGGCGTCAGCATCAGACCGGCCGCGAGGGGATCCTGCCCATACGGGCCTTGCAGGAAGAAAATCAACAGGAAGAGCACCGCACCGCGAGCAATACCATTGAGCAATCCGCTCATACTTGCCATCGTGAAAAGACGGCTGCTAAAGAGTCGCAGTTGCACAATAGGCTCTTTTATGCGCGGCTCGAATATCGCGAATAGCAGTGCGGCAATAACGCCTGTTATCAATATCGCGATAATTGTGGGCATAGGAAGCATTGGAAACGCGAGCATGGTCAGAGCGAGCAATATGCCTGTAAGAGCAAGCGCCAGTGTCGTAGCACCAAATATATCGATATGCTGATGCGCATTCAACGCCACAGGCTCACGCAGTCGCCAGATACCCCACAACGTCCCGAAAATGCCCAGGGGAACGTTAAAAAGAAAGACCCAGCGCCACGACCACTGCGTTAACAATCC
>Ga0070739_10003696_pt1 | contig 18806 bp, 16 predicted proteins | sample Coa_R1_7_FD_66445 | JGI IMG/M metagenome (GOLD analysis project Ga0070739, IMG submission 66445) | Surface soil microbial communities from Centralia Pennsylvania, which are recovering from an underground coalmine fire - Coalmine... | ecosystem: Environmental > Terrestrial > Soil > Unclassified ... | reverse complement strand
TTCCAGTCGGCGCCCGGCCCCGCCCCGCCGCCGGTGCATCACCCGGCGCCGCGGCATCGGGTCGAACCGGAACTGCCGCCGGAGCCGGCGCCGCCGCCGCCCCTGCCCGACCCGGCCAAGCGCTTCGACGGCCTCTGGACCGGGCAATACTCCTGCGGTCCGGGGCGGAACATGCCGGCCTTTACCCGGCCGATGGTCGGCGAGGTGAAAAACGGTCAGTTCGCCTTCGTCAATGTCGTCCCCGCCGGCAGACCGGGCTCTTGGGCCGGGTCCGGCACGATCGCGCCGGACGGCAGCCTGTCGCTGGTGGTCGAAGGGGTAGCGAGAGGCGTGCCCGGCACCCCTTATGCCTCCGGCGATCATTTCACCCACCAGTTGCGGGGCCGCTTCGACGGCGACCGCTTCACCGCCGCCGACCTCGAGGGCAGCGGCCGCGGCTGCGGCATCTCGATGACCCGGCGGCAATAGCCGGGGAGGGGCGGCCGCAGCCGCTTCCGGCGCCTCAGGTCGAGTAGTCGCTGAACTGCACCGTTCCGGCGCGGGCGCGGTAATCGGTCTTGACGTTGACGACGGCGACCATGCCGTCGTCGACCTTTTTCTGCGCGCGTTCGAGCGCCGGGCGGATGTCCTCCGGGTTCTCGACATATTCGCCGTAGCAGCCGAGCCCCTCGGCCATCTTGTCGTAGCGGGTATAGCCCAGATCGCGGCCGGGCTTGTTGCGCTGCGGGTCGGCGGTCCAGCCGCCGTTGAGCGAGATGACGACGAGGATCGGCAATTTGTGCCGGACCGCGGTGTCGAGCTCCATCGCATTGAGCCCGAAGCTGCCGTCGCCGTGGCAGCAGATCACCTGCTTGTCGGGGCAGGCCGCCTTGGCGCCGACCGCGAAGGGCAGGCCGACGCCCATCGTGCCGAACGGGCCGGAATTGAGCCGATGCGCCGGCTCGAAGGTCGGGATCGTCTGGCGGCCGTAATTCAGCGTCTCCTGCCCGTCGACGACGATGATCGCGTCGCGCTTCATGAAGTTCCTGACCTCTTCGAGCAGGCGGATCGGGTGGATGTCGCCGTCGGTCGGGTAGTTGCCGCCGGGGCCGGCGCGCTTCGCCGCTTCGCCGTCGGCGAGCTTCCGCCGCCAGGCGGCGAACTTGTCGGCGGTGTTCGCCGGCAGCGCGTCGATCAGCTGCTGCAGCACGCTCTTGCAATCGCCGACCACGGGAATATCGACATTGCGCGCCGAGGTGCCGAGCTCCTCGGGGTCGATCTCGATGCGCGCGATCTTGGCCGTGGCGCTGAAGCGCGGCGGCGCGGCGTGGCCGATGATGTAGTTCATGCGGGTGCCGAGCACGATGATCAGGTCCGCGTCGCGGAACGCGGTCGAGCGCATCGTCAGGTAGGAATAGGGGTGGTCGTCGGGCACCACGCCGCGGCCCTGCGGCGTCGTGTAGAACGGGATGCCGGACTTGTCGACGAACTCGCGCATCTCGTTCCACGCGCGCGACCAGATCACCCCGCCGCCCGAGGCGATGATCGGCTGCTTGGCGCTGTTGATCGCATCGACCAGGGCGTTGATCGCCTTCGGCTCGGCATAGGGCCGCGCCTGCACGATCGGCCGCCCGGCATAGCTCCAATCGACCAGTTCCTCGTCGATCTTGGCGTAGAGCACGTCGCCCGGCCAATCGAGATAGACCGGCCCGGGCTTGCCGTTCATCGCCTTCTGGAAGGCGAAGTTGACCTGCTGCGGGATGCGCTTCAGGTTGTGGATGCGGTCGGCGTATTTGACGCAGCCGCGCATGATTGCCATCTGGTCGATTTCCTGGAAGACCTGGCGGCCGAACTGGCTGATCGGGCTCGACCCGCCGAAGCCGATCACCGGGCAGCAGTCGATCAGCGCGTTGGCGAGCCCGGTGGCCAGGTTGATCGTCGCCGGGCCGGACGCCGCCATGCAGATCGCCGGCTTCTGGGTCAGCCGGCTATAGGCCTGGGCCGAGAACGCCGCCGCCTGCTCGTGGCGGACGTCGATCATCCGGATGCCTTCCTTGATCATGCAGCTTTCGGCCAGCAGCATCGGCCCGCCCATGATGAAGAAGCAGTCCTTGACCCCCTCGAGCCGGAGGCAGCGGGCAAGGATTTCCGAGCCGGTCAGTTCCGCCATCTGAGGTCTCCCCTCCTGGAAAACGAAGCGGCCCGCTTTCGCGGGCCGCCGGTTCGTCGTATCGGCCTAGTTGCCGATCACCCGGGCTTCGCGCAACGCCGCGATCTCGCCGCTGCTCAGGTTGAGCCACGAGGCGAACACCTCGTCGGTGTGCTGGCCGAGCTTCGGCGACGGCTTCAGTTCGGGCGGCTTGCCGTCGAAGCGCACCGGCCAGGTCTCGCACTTGAAGTCGCCGTCGGGGTGCTTCATCACCTGCATGATGCCGCGCGCCTCGAAGCTCGGGTCGTTCTGCAATTCGAGGGTGTCGTGCACCGCGCCGGCCGGAACCCCGGCGGCGCCGATGATCTGCATCGCCTCTTCCTTGGTGTGGTTCTTCGTCCACTCGGTGATGATCTCGTTGATGAACGCCTCGTTCTTGTTGCGCTCCTCGTTGGTGGCGAAGCGCGGGTCGCCGATCAGCTCCTCGCGGCCGATCACCTTCAGCAGGCGGTCCCAGTGCTCGGGATTGGCGCGGCTGCAGAAGATGTAGACATAGTCGTTGTAGCCGAACGGCTTGCACGGATAGATGCCGCACGGCGCCGGGGCGCCGGAGGTCGATTGCGCGCCCATGCGCGGCGCCGCCTGCTTGTTCCCCTGCTGGTTCATCACCGCAAACGAGGTGCGGATGTAGTGCATCACCGAATCCTGCATCGCCAGCTGCAGGCGGCGGCCTTTGCCGGTGCTCTTCTTTTCATAGAGCGCGCCGAGCACGCTGATCGCCATCAGCATGCCGGTGCCGGTGTCGCCGATCGTGCAGCCGGGCTTGACCGGCGGCCGGCCGGGCTCGCCGGTGACGCTCATCGTGCCGCCCGCCGCCTGGGCGATCATGTCGAAGGCGAGCGACTTCTCGTACGGGCTGCCCTCGCCGAAGCCCTTGACCTGGCAATAGATGATGCCCGGGTTGATCTCCTTCAGCACGTCGTAGCCGAGCCCCAGGCGTTCGATCGTGCCGGGGGCGAGATTCTCGGCAAACACGTCCGCCTTTTTGACCAGCTCCTTGACCAGCTCAACCCCGCGCTCGGTCTTGAGATCGACCGTCGCCGACTTCTTGTTGGCGTTGAGGATCTTGAAATAGAACGAATCGTGCGCCTTCGCATCGGTGCTGGCGATGCGCCGCCCGGGGTCGCCGCTCTTCGGGTTTTCGATCTTGACGACTTCGGCGCCGAGCCAGGCAAGCGCCTCGGTGCAGGTCGGGCCGGCCTCGAACTGGGTCAGATCGACGACCCGGACACCGTTCAGGCACGAAAGAGGTGCGAAGTTTCCGCTCATCAGGATTTCCTCCGTCGCAGCGCTTGCCGTCAGCGTGGCGCTAACGATAGCGCAGAAGGGCGCGCGACGGAAACCGTTGATCCCCGCGAAAACCGCTTTGTTGCCATCCCGATTTGAGGTAGGCCGGGGCCATGGCGCCGATCGTCCTGCCCTACCGTAACCTCCTGCCGCGCATCCATCCGCAGGCCTTTGTCGCGCCCGGCGCCGTCGTCGTCGGCGATGTCGAGATCGCCGCCGGCGCCAATATCTGGTTCAACTGCGTCATCCGCGGCGACGACGCGGCGATCCGCATCGGCGCCGGCGCCAACATCCAGGACGGCACGGTGATCCACGTCACCCTCGACCGCGGCGAGCATATCGCCTGCACGGTCGGCGAGGGTGCCGCGGTCGGCCACATGGCCCTGCTTCACGCCTGCACGCTGCAGCCCGGCGCCTTTGTCGGGATGAAGGCGCTGGTCATGGACCGCGCCGTCGTCGAGACCGGCGCGATGGTCGCCGCCGGCGCGGTGGTGACGCCGGGCAAGGTGGTGCGGTCGGGCGAGCTCTGGGCCGGCACCCCGGCGCGCTTCGCCCGCGCGCTGAAGCCCGAGGAGGTCGAGTACATGCGCTGGGTGCCGGAGCATTACCGCCGGCTGGCGGCGGAATACCGCGCCGGGTGATGCCGCGTCAGTCGGCGGTCTGGGCGATCTCGGCGCGTCCGACCGCCTCCGACACCGGCCAGACGTAGAACGTGTCGCGGGCGAACTGAAAGCCCGAGACCCAGTTGCGCAACGTCGCGATCTTGACGAACAGCTCCTGCCCCGGGGCGAGCGTCACGTCGCGTTCCCGGTTCTCGGCCTCGGCGTAGCTGTCGACGCCGAGGTGGTAGGTCCCCGGCGCGACATCGCGGTAAAAGCGGTGCCCGGGGGTGGCGGTGCCGACCGCGCGCCCGTTCACCCTGACGGTGGGCGGAGGTGGCCGGCTCGGCCGGAGAGAATTCGCGGTAGAACCAGAGGCGGGCCTGGCTCGGCGCGAGCGCCGGAGGCGGCGCCGGCCGCGGCGTCGCGCATCCCGCCGCGAGCAGGACCGCTCCGGCCGCGAGCCGCAGCCGCTTCGCTGTCCGAGAGGGTACCGGCGCCATCGCGATCTCCTCGCCGCTCGACCGAGCGCAGGCGGACCCGGCGCGCCGCGCCCGGCGGGCGCCGCTCAGTCCTCCGCCCGCACCTTCGCGTAAGAGCCCGGCGCGTCCTCGATCGGCGCGAGCCGGCCGTCGCCCGGCTGCCGCGCCGGGACCTCGCCGCCGCCGTATTGCGCGACCCATTCGGCCCAGCGCGGCCACCACGAGCCGTCATGCGCGGCGGCGCCGGCGAGCCACTCGTCGGGGTCGGGCGGATTGTCGTCGCGCGTCCAATGGCCGTATTTGCCGCCGGGCGGGTTGACGATGCCGGCGATGTGGCCCGAGGCCGACAGCACGAATTTGACCGGGCCGCGGTAGAGCTGCGTCGCCTTGTAGGTCGAGCGCCACGGCGCGATGTGGTCCTCGCGGGTGGCGACGATGAAAGACGGGGTCTTGACCTTGCGCAGGTCGATCTTCACCCCGGCGAGGGCGATGCCGCCGGGCTGCGCCAGCCGGTTCTCCTGGTACATCTTGCGCAGGTAGAAGCTGTGCATCGCCGCCGGCATGCGCGTCGAATCGGCGTTCCAGTACAGCAGGTCGAACGGGAAGGGCTGCTTGCCCAGCAGGTAGTTGTTGACGACGAACGACCAGATCAGATCGTTGGCGCGCAAGAGGTTGAAGGTCTGGTGCATGTCGCGGGCTTCGAGGTAGCCCTTCCGGTCCATGCGGGCTTCGAGCGCCTTCAGCTGCTCCTCGTCGATGAACACGGCGAGGTCGCCGGCCTCGGCGAAATCGACCATCGTCACGAAATAGGTCGCGCTCTTGACGCGGTTGTCGCGCTTGGCCGCCATGTAGGCGAGGGTCGCGGCGAGCAGCGTGCCGCCGAGGCAATAGCCGATGACGTTGGCCTCGCGCTCGCCGGTCGCCGCCTGCATCGCGTCGAGCGCGGCGAGCGGGCCTTCGCGCATGTAATCGGCAAAGCTCTTCTCGGCCAGCCGGGCGTCGGGATTGACCCAGGAGATGACGAACACCGTGTGGCCCTGCGCCACCGCCCAGCGGATGAACGAGTTCTGCGGCCGCAGATCGAGGATGTAGAACTTGTTGATCCACGGCGGGATGATCAGCAGCGGCCGCCGGTGTACCGTCTCGGTCGTCGGCGCGTACTGGATGAGCTGGATCAGATCGTTCTGGTAGACCACCTTGCCGGGCGAGGCGGCGATGTTGTCGCCGAGGCGGAACGCCGCCATGTCGGTCATCGAGATCGCCAGCCGGCCCTTGCCGCGCTCGAGATCGGCGAGCAGGTTTTCCAGCCCCTTGACCAGGTTCTCGCCGCGGCTCTCCAGGGTGGCGCGCAGCACCTCGGGGTTGGTCATCAGAAAGTTCGATGGCGCCAGCGCATCGACGAATTGCCGGGTGTAGAAATCGACCTTGCGCGCGGTGTGCTCGTCGAGCCCGGCGGCGTTCCTGACCGTGCCCTGCAGGGTGCGGGCGGCGAGCAGATAGCTCTGCTTGATGAAATCGAACACCGCGCTCTCGGACCATGCCGGGTCGCGGAAGCGGCGGTCGTCGGGCGCGGGGGCGATCACCGGCTCGCCCGCCTCGCCGCCGAGCATGCGCTCGGCGGTGCGCTGCCACAGGGTCAGCGCGTCCTTCCACCAGGCGAGCTGCGCTTCGGCCAGCCGGGTCGGATCGGCCATCAGCCGCGCCGTCATCTCGAAGAACGCCGCGCCGATCGCCGTCGGGTCGGCGAGGCCCGGCCCGTCGCCGCCGTTCTGGCGGGCGAGGAACGCGGCGACGAGGCGGCGGCTGCGTTCGGCGATCGCCGCCAGGTTGCGCGCCCACTCGGCCGGATCGGGCGCGCCGGCGCCGCCGGGATCGTCTGTCGTCGTCTGCACGGATCGAATATAGTGACGGGCGGGTGCAAATCGAATACATCGGCCGCGCGGGGGCTGCACCGCGAGGCCGCCTTGCGTGCGCGTTGGGACGTGACACATGGTGCTGCACAACCGGTTCCGGCAGGTCGTCGCCGTCGCGCTGGTCGCCGGGCTTGCCGCCTGCCACCCGATCGATACGTGGCGCTCGCTGACCGGGGCCGACAAGAACGACCCGGATCCGAACCTGGTCGAGAACACGCGGAACCTGGCGGCGGCCGAGGGCAAGCCCTATCCCAACCTGGCCAGCGTGCCGGCGCCGCCGATCCCGACGCTGACCGCGTCCGAGCGCGACAAGCTGACCCGGAGCCTGATCGCCGACAGCAGCCATGCGCGCTACACCGAACAGAAGCTGCTGCCCGGCTTTCCCGCCAATGACGGGGTGCAGCCGCCGGCGCCCGCGGCTGCCGCCGCGCCGGCCGCGCCGGCGGGGAAGGGCGGCGCCGCCGCCGCGCCGGCCGAACCGGGCAAGGCCGCGGGGGCGGGCGAGCGCGCGGCGGCGGAGCGCAAGCCGGGCGAGCCGCCGCTGCCGGGGCCGAAGGAATCGTCGCTGACCCAGCCGGAGATCCGCAACGCGCCGACGCCCGAGGCGTCGCGGCCGGCGCCGCCGCCGCCGCCGGTGAGGCCCGCCGCCGCCCCCGCCACCCCGGCCGAGGCGCTGAACCCGCAGGCGGTCGCCGAGGCGCGGCCGCAGGCGCCGCCGCCGCCGCCGGCGATCGCCCCGCCGCCGCCCCAGCTCGCCGCCGCCGGGCCGGCGCCGGCGCCGGTGCCGGCGAAGCCCGCGGCGGCGACCCTCGCGACGCTCGATTTTCCCAATCCCGCCGCCGGGCTCAGCGCCGCCGACAAGGCGAAGCTCGGCCGGGTCGCGGCGCAATACCGCGACCATCCCGGCACGGTGCGGGTGATCGTCTACGCCAGCGCGGGCGGCGGCGGAGACCAGCTCGATACCTACCGCGCGGCGCTCGACCGCGCCCAGGCGGTCACCCGGTTTCTCGCCGATGCCGGCATTCCGGTCGGCAAGATTTCGACCTCGGCGACGCCGGCCCGGGCGGGCACGCTGCCCGGGCGGATCGAGGTGCAGCTCGCGCCGTGACCCAACCCCCGCTGCAGATCGCCCTAGCCGGGCTTGGCACGGTCGGCGCCGGCACCGCCCGGCTGCTCACCGGCCAGGCCGGGTTGCTGGCGGCGCGCGCCGGGCGCGGGCTTGCCCTCGCCGCCGTGTCGGCCCGCGACCGCGCTCGCGACCGCGGCGTCGACCTGTCGGCGGCGCGCTGGTTCGACGATGCCGTGGCGATGGCCGCCGATCCCGGGATCGACGTCGTCGTCGAGCTGATCGGCGGCAGCGACGGCGCCGCCCTCGCCGTGGTCGAGACCGCGCTGGCCCGCGGCAAGCATGTCGTCACCGCCAACAAGGCGCTGATCGCGCATCACGGCACCCGGCTCGCCGGGCTTGCCGAGAAAGCCGGCGTCGCGCTCGCCTTCGAAGCCTCGGTCGCCGGCGGCATCCCGATCGTCAAGACCCTGCGCGAGGGGCTCGCCGGCAACCGCTTCACCCGGGTCTACGGCATCCTCAACGGCACCTCGAACTACATCCTGACGACGATGCGCGAAAGCGGCCGCGACTTCGCCGAGGTGCTCGCCGAGGCGCAGCAGCTCGGCTATGCCGAAGCCGATCCGAGCTTCGACATCGACGGGTTCGACGCCGCGCACAAGCTGACCATTCTCGCCAGCGTCGCCTTCGGCCGGCCGGTCGATCCCGACGGCGTCCATGTCGAGGGCATCCGCCGCATCTCGCGGCTCGACATCGACTTTGCCGAGGAGCTCGGCTACCGCATCAAGCTGCTCGGCATCGCCCGGCTCGCCGAGCACGGGCTCGAACAGCGGGTGCATCCCTGCCTGGTGTCGCGGCGGGCGCCGATCGCCGCGGTCGACGGGGTGTTCAACGCGGTTGTCGCCGAGGGCGATTTCGTCGGCCGGGTCATGCTGCACGGGCGCGGCGCCGGCGGGCTGCCGACCGCCTCGGCGGTCGCCGCCGATCTCGTCGACATCGCCGCCGGCCGCTTCGTTCCCCCGTTCGGGGTACCCGCTGCGGATTTGCAGGACCTGCCGGGAGCGCCGATGGATCGGCACGAAGGCGCGTATTACATCCGGCTGATGGTACGCGACCAGCCCGGCGTCATCGCCGATGTCGCCGCCGCCCTGCGCGACGAGCAGGTGTCGATGGAATCGATGCTGCAGCACGGCCGCGCCCCCGGCGGAACCGTGCCCGTGGTGCTGACCACGCATGCCACGGTCGAGGCCGGCATGCGCCGCGCCCTCGCGCGCATCGCCGGGCTGCCGACCGTGCTCGAACCGCCGCTGATGATCCGCATCGAGGACTTTTAAAGCGAGAGCTGGGAGGGAACCGTGGCCGACGAACCGAAGATGGACCGCCACCTTGCGCTGGAAGCCGTTCGCGCCACCGAGATCGCCGCCCTGTCGGCCTCGCGGCTGATGGGCCGCGGCGACGAGAAGGCGGCCGATCAGGCCGCCGTCGATGCGATGCGGCAGGCGCTCAACACGCTCGAGATCGACGGCACCGTGGTGATCGGCGAGGGCGAGCGCGACGAGGCGCCGATGCTCTATATCGGCGAGAAGGTCGGGACCGGGCAAGGACCCAGGATCGACATCGCGCTCGACCCGCTCGAAGGCACGACGATCACCGCCAAGGGCCTGCCCAACGCGCTGGCGGTGCTGGCTTTCGCCAATGCCGGCGGATTTCTCAACGCCCCCGACGTCTACATGGACAAGATCGCGGTCGGCGGCGGGCTGCCCGACCACCTCGTCGATCTCGACGAGACCCCGGCCAACAACCTGAAGAACCTCGCCCGCGCCAAGGGCCGGGAGATTTCCGACCTGGTCGTCTGCATCCTCGACCGGCCCCGCCATGCCGAGCTGATCGCCAAGGTGCGCGAGGCCGGGGCGCGGATCATGCTGATCGGCGACGGCGATGTCGGCGGGGTCATCGCCACCGCGAGCCCGGACACCGGCATCGACATGTATTGCGGCTCGGGCGGCGCCCCGGAAGGCGTGCTCGCGGCCGCGGCGCTGCGCTGCATCGGCGGCCAGATGCAGGGCCGCCTGCTGTTCCGCAACGACGACGAGCGCGGCCGCGCCCGCCGCCTCGGCATCGAGGACCTCGACCGCAAATACGGCCTGACGGAGCTGGCCTCGGGCGACGTGATGTTCGCCGCCACCGGCGTCACCAACGGCACCATGCTGAAGGGGGTGCGGCGCTTTGCCGGCGGCGCCTATACCCATTCCGTGGTGATGCGCTCGAAAAGCGGCACGGTGCGCTACATCGAGGCCTATCACGACCTCGCCCGCAAGCCGGACTTCGCCGCCTTCGCCCGGTGAGCCGGGGCGAGTCGGCCGAATCCGCCGGCGCCGTCGCGGCGGCGCCGCGCGGCGCGTCCCGGCACCGGGGAGAATAGCCAGCCCGATCAAGCCTCTGCCGCCGCGGCCCGGGGGCCGCGACGCGGCGCCCTTTGCCCGGTGCACAATCGCTATGCTGCGGCGATCGCGCGGCGGGGGAGGGGCGATTGGCGGGGGCGGCGTTTCTCGGGGTCGAGCGCTCGGTCTGCGGCCGGCGCTGGCACCGGCGCGGCGATGAGGACGGCGCCGCGGCGCTGGCCGCGCGGCTGGGCCTGCCCGAGCTCGTCGCCCGGCTCCTGGTGCAGCGCGGCGTCGGGCCGGACACCGCGCCGCTGTTCCTGGCGCCGCGCCTGCGCGACCAGCTTCCCGACCCGTCGCATCTGAAGGACATGGACAAGGCGGCGGCGCGCCTCGTCGCGGCGCTGCGCGGCGGCGAGAAGGTCGTCGTGTTCGGCGATTACGATGTCGACGGCGCCACCTCGGCGGCGCTTCTCGTCCGCTTCTTCCGCGCGGTCGGCGGCGATTGCGGCATCTATGTGCCGGACCGCCTGCGCGAGGGTTACGGCCCCAACGCCGCCGCGCTCGCCCGGCTCCAGGAGGAGGGCGCGGGTCTCGTCGTCACCGTCGATTGCGGCACCACCGCGCACGAGCCGCTGGCGGCGGCGGCGGCGAGCGGTCTCGACGTCATCGTCGTCGACCATCACGTCGCCGAGCCGCGCCTGCCGCCGGCCGTCGCGATCGTCAACCCGAACCGGCTCGACGACGACAGCCCGCACAAGAACCTGGCCGCGGTCGGGCTGGTCTTTCTGCTCGCGGTCGCGGTGAACCGGGCATTGCGGCAGGCCGGCTGGTACGCCGGGCGCAGCGAGCCGGACCTGCTGGGCTGGCTCGACCTCGTCGCCCTCGGCACGGTGTGCGACGTGGTGCCGCTCACCGGGCTCAACCGCGCGCTGGTCGGCCAGGGCATCAAGGTGATGCGCGGCGGCGGCAATGCCGGCATCGCCGCGCTGACCGCCGCGGCCGGGCTGACCGGCCCGGTCGATGCCTACCGCCTCGGCTTCGGGCTGGGGCCGCGGGTCAATGCCGGCGGCCGGGTCGGCGCCGCCGATCTCGGGGCGCGGCTGCTCGCCACCGACGACCCGGCGCTGGCCGCCGAATGGGCCGAGCGGCTGCACGCCTACAACCGCGAGCGCCGCGACATCGAGGCGGCGACCCTGGCCGCGGCGATCGCCGCGGTCGAGGCGGTGCCGCAATCGCCGTGCCTGGTGTTCGCCGCGGGCGAGGGGTGGCATCCCGGGGTCATCGGCATCGTCGCCGCGCGCCTCAGGGAGCGCTACGAGCGGCCGGCCTGCGTGGTCGCGCTCGACGGCGGCATCGGCAAGGGCTCCGGCCGCTCGGTGCCGGGGGTGCCGCTCGGCCCGGCGGTGATCGCGGCGCGCCAGCAGGGCCTCCTCGCCAGCGGCGGCGGCCACGCGATGGCGGCCGGCTTCACCGTCGCCGCCGAGCATGTCGAGGAGTTGCGCCGGTTTCTCGCGGCGCGGCTCGGCGACGGGCTCGACCCGGCGGCCCTGGTGCCCAGCCTGTCGATCGACGCGGCGCTGTCGGTCGCGGCGGCGCAGGCCGGGCTGCTCGGCCATATCGATGCGCTCGCCCCGTTCGGCGCGGCCAATCCCGAGCCGCGCTTCGCCCTCGCCGGGGTGCGTCTGGCCCATGTCGAGCCGGTCGGCAGCGGCCACCTGCGCTGCACGTTGGCCGATCCCGCGGCGGGACCGGAGCGGCTCGGCGCCATCGCCTTCCGCGCCGCCGACGCGCCGCTCGGCCGCTTTCTCGCCGAGCGGCGCGGCCGCGCCGTCCACCTCGCCGGCCATCTGCGCCGCGACACCTGGCGCGGCGGCGACGTGGTGCAGCTGATCGTCGACGACGCCGCCGCGCCCGAGGCGGGTTAATCGGCCGGCGCGGCGATCTCGTTGCCGCTGACGCTGCGGCCGCGCGTCTCCGGCAACAGCAGCAGCATCAGGATCATGACGCCGGAGGCCACCGCGCTGCACACCGCGATCGCGGTGCCGAGGCCCATGCTCTGGCTCAGATAGCCGACCAGGGTGGGAAAGAACGAACCGATCGCCCGGCCGGAGTTGTAGCAGAAGCCCTGGGCGTTGCCGCGCAGCTCGGTGGGGAACAGCTCGGTCATGAACGGTCCCATCGGCGGGAACTTCATCAGGAAGACGATGTAGAGCGGCACCCCGGCGAAGAGCAGCGCGGTATTGCCCATCGGCACGAACATGTAGAGCAGGATGGCGACAAACGAGAGGATCGCCGACCACATGAAGGTCTGCTTGCGGCCGATCGCGTCGGCGAGATAGGAGCCGAGCAGAAAGCCGAGCAGCGCGCCGAGAATCTGCACCAGCAGGAACCCGCCGGTGCTGGTCGAGGACAGGTGGCGCACCATGCGCAGATAGGCCGGCATCCAGATGCCGAGGGCGTAGCCGCTGCCCTGGGCGCCGGCGACCATCAGCGATACCTTGACGGTGGTCGCCAGGTGCGGCCCGCGGAAGGCCGAGAACAGGTGCGACAGGCCCACCGGCTCCTGCGTCCGCCGGTGCGTCTGGTAGACCTCCGACTCGCCGATATGGCGGCGCACCCAGATGACGAAGACCGCCGGGACCAGCCCGATGCCGAACAAGACGCGCCAGGCCAGCGCCTCGGGCAGCAGCCAGTAGACTGCGGTATAGACCAGCGCCGAGGCGCCCCAGCCGACCGCCCAGCCGGTCTGCACCAGGCCGACCGCGCGGCCGCGATACTTGTCGCGGATCACCTCGCCCATCAGCACCGCGCCGGCGGCCCACTCGCCGCCGAAGCCGAAGCCGTGCAGCGCGCGCAGGATGAAGAGCTGCTCGAAATTCTGGGCAAAGGCGCAGAGAAAGGTGAAGATCGAATACCACAGGATGGTGATCTGCAGCATCTTCACCCGGCCGAAGCGGTCGGCGAGCGTGCCGCTGAACCAGCCGCCGAACGAGGAGATCAGCAGGGTCACCGTGCCGATCAGGCCGGCTTCGCCCTTCGACAGGCTCCACAGCCCGATCACCGTCGGGATGACGAAGCTGTACATCTGCACGTCGAAGGCGTCGAGCGACCAGCCGCCGAAGCAGGCGAGCATCGTGCTGCGCTCTTTCGCGGTCAGGTCCTTGAACCATGCCAGCATCGGTTTCCTCCCCCTCGCGCCTCTGGTGAGCGGCGCCCGCAAAGCCGATATTGGGGCAAGTTGACGGCGCGGAGACAAGCATGAATCGCGACCGAGACGTTCTGCTGGTGACCGATCCGCAAAACGATTTCTGCCCCGGCGGGGCCCTGGCGGTGCCCGACGGCGATGCGGCGATCGCCGCGGTCAACCGCCTCGCCCGGGATTTCGCCCACGTCGTCGTGACCCAGGACTGGCACCCGCCGGGCCACGCCTCGTTTGCCAGCGCCCATCCGGGCAAGGCCCCGTTCGACGAGATCGAGCTCGATTACGGCCGCCAGATTCTGTGGCCCGACCATTGCGTCCAGGGCACCGCGGGCGCCGCGTTCCATCGCGACCTGGCGATCCCGCACGCCGAGCTGGTCGTGCGCAAGGGGTTCCACCCGGCGATCGATTCGTACTCGGCGTTCCGCGAGAACGACCGCAAGACGCCGACCGGGCTCGCCGGCTATCTGCGCGAGCGCGGCTTCGAGCGCATCACCCTGTGCGGGCTGGCGACCGATTTCTGCGTGCTGTTCTCGGCGCTGGACAGCGTCGAGGCCGGGTTTGCCACCCGCGTCGCGCTGGACGCCTGCCGGGCGATCGACCTCGACGGCTCGCTGGCCAAGGCGCTGGCGGCGATGCGCGCCGCCGGGGTCGAGCTGGTCTAGGCGCGGCGCGGCAGCGAGCGGCGCTCGACCTGGAATTGCGGCCGCGGCCGGGCGGCGGGGGCGAATTCGACGAGCGGCGGCGCCGTCATCCGCGGCGCCTTGGGGCGCGGCCGTGCCGGCGCCGCCGGCTTGCGGGCGGCCGATTTCTCGCTCGGCCGCACCTCGATGCGGCAGCCGTCGACCTCGCTGCCGTGCAGCCCGGCGATCGCGGCATTGCTGGCGCGCTCGGTGGCGATGTCGACCCAGCCGTAGCGCAGCCGCCCGCCGGTCGCCGGGTCGCGCGCGACCGCGGCGCTGAGCACGATGCCATAGGGATCGAACAGCTCGGCCAACCGCTCTTCCGGGAAATCCGGCGGCAGATTGGCGACGAACAGGTTTCCGTGCTGGTGCCGTTTGCGCATCCGATTTGCCCCCGCGGCCGGCTCGACGCCAGGACAGCCTGCGCCGGCACCCGGCGATGCGTCAACGAGGCTCACCTAATCCGGCCGCAATGCTGCATTGCAATATATGCCGGCCCGGCGGCGGCGATCCCCGCCATTGCGCGCCGCGCCGATCGGCGCAACCATCCCGCCGGATGGAGGAGGGGCGCGGCGGATGATCTCCCGCCTGTTCGGCTTCGACCCGGCGCGGCCGCAATTCTACCCGCGCGGCCTCAACCTGCAGGTCCACGGGCTGCGCGGGCTGGCGGCGCTGCTGGTCTTTGTCTTCCACATCTACGGCATGGCGACGCTGGCCGGGTTCTGGCCGGCGGCGGCGGTCGAGTCCTGGGGGTTCATGTATTTCGGCCGCCACGCGGTCGAACTGTTCTTCATCATCAGCGGCTATCTGATCGCCGGCTCGGTGCAGCGCCACGGCGATGCCCGGCTGTTCCTGATCGACCGCTGCATCCGCATCTACCCGGTGTTCCTGGCGATCCACCTGATCGTCTTCGCGCTCGGCCCGCCGCTGCACTACAAGTGGATGAGCGGCATCGCCCCGGCCGCCTGGGCGCGCGCCTTTGTCGAGAACGCGCTGTTCCTGCCCGGGCTGTTCGACCTGCCCCTGGCCCAGCTCAACGCCTGGTCGCTGAGCTACGAGGCCGGGTTCTATCTGCTGTGCGCCGCCGTCTGGGCGGTCGGGCGGCGGCTCGGGCGCGGGGCGGGCTGGGCGGTGCTGGTCGCCGCGACGGTGCCGCTGCTCTGCCTCTATCCGAAGGCCGCCTATTTCCTGGTCGGCGCGGCGATCCAGTTTTTGAAGCCGCGCCTCGGCCTCGGCACGCCGGCCTGGCTGCGCCTGATCTCGCCGCTGTGGCTGGCGGCGATGCTGACCGTGGCGACGGTGAACGAGACGGCGCCGCTCAACATGTATCTCGGCTGCCTCCCCGGGTTCCTGTTCTTCTGGTGCATTCTCGACGGCGGATGCGCGGTCTCGGCGGTCTTGCGCTGGCGCGTGCTGCAATATCTCGGCACGATCAGCTACAGCTTCTATCTGTGGTCGGCGCTCGTCACCTTCCCGCTCAAGCGGGCGATCGCGCTGTATCAGCCCGACCCGTCGGGGTCGTGGGGGGCGGTCGTCCTGTTTGCCGCGCTCGCCCTGCCGCTGTCGCTGGTCGCCGCGCATCTCAGCTTCGTCTGGCTCGAGGAGCGCGCCGGCCAGGCCCTGCGCCGCGCGGTGCGGCGGCGCCAGGCTCCCGCCCTTGCAGCCAAGGAGAAAGAGGCATGATCCCGCGTGACCGCGCTCCCTATTCGGCGATCGTCGACCGGCCGCCGCTGCGCTTGCCGGGGCAGGCGCGGCTCGTCGTGTGGACGATCGTCAACCTCGAATTCTGGGACATCGCGCGGCCGATGGCGCGCCAGGTGCTGCCGGCGCCGACCGGCCAGGTGCTGCTTCCCGACGTGCCCAACTGGTCGTGGCACGAATACGGCATGCGCGTCGGGGTGTGGCGCTTTTTCGACCTGTTCGCCCGGCTCGGCATCCGCCCGACCCTGTCGATCAACGCCCGCGTCTGCGAGGACTACCCGCGCGTCGCCCGGCAGGCGCGCGACGCCGGCTGGGAGTTCATGGGCCACGCCTACGAGCAGATGCCGATCCACCGGGTCGAGGACCAGAAAGCGATGATCGAGCGTTCCCTGTCGGTCATCGAGCAATTCACCGGCACGCGGCCGGTCGGCTGGCTCGGCCCCGGCCTGACCCAGACCGAGGAGACGCCGGAGCTGCTCGCCGCCGCCGGAATCAAATATATCGGCGACTGGGTCTATGACGACGAGCCGACCGAGATTCACACGGATAACGGGCCGCTCGTCACCTTGCCTTACACGGTGGAGTTGAACGACATTCCGATGATGCTGGTGCAGCACCACGAGAGCGAATACTTCACCCGCCGCTGCCTCGACACCTTCGACCGGCTCTACGCCGAGGGCGCAAGCCGGGCCAAGGTGATGGCGATCGCCATCCATCCGTACATCTCCGGCCAGCCGCACCGCATCGGATACCTCGAAGCGGTCTACGACCGCATCGCCCGCTACGACGGCGTGCTGCACTGGAACGGGGTCGAGCTGCTCGACTGGTATCTGAAGACGCGGGGGGAGGGCTGATGCTGCCGAGCGAACGCCTCGACTATTCGCCGATCGTGCAGCGCAAGCGGCTGGCGCTGCCCGGCGGCGCGCGGCTGGCGGTGTGGGTCATCGTCAATGTCGAGGAATGGGACATCAACGAGACGATGCCGCGCACCGTGCTGACCCCGCCGGCGGGCGGCTCGCCGATGCCGGACATCCCGAACTGGGCCTGGCACGAATACGGCAACCGCGTCGGCTTCTGGCGCATGCTCGAGGTGTTCGACGATTTCCGCATCCCCGCGGTGCTGGCGATCAACGGCTCGGCGATCGCCCGCTACGGCGCCATCGTCGAGGCGGCAAAGGCGCGCGGCTGGGAATTCATCGGCCACGGCTTTTCCCAGAAGAACATGCAGAAGGTCGCCGACGAGCGCGACGACATCCGCAAGACCGCGGCGGCGATCCGGGCGGCCACCGGCGCCAATCCGCGCGGCTGGCTCGGCCCCGGCCTGACCGAGACCTGGGAGACGCCCGACCTCCTGGCGGAAGAGGGCTACGACTATGTCTGCGACTGGGTGCTCGACGACCAGCCGGTGGTGCTGAAGACGCGCGGCAAGCCGATCGTCAACCTGCCCTATACCCAGGAGTGCAACGACGTGGCGATGATGCTGATCCAGCATCACAAGGCGAGCGAGTACCGCGACCGCGCGATCGACCAGTTCGACCAGCTCTATGCCGACGCCGCCGGCTCGGCCCGGGTCATGGCATTGGTCGTGCACCCCTACATCATGGGCGCGCCGCACCGGCTGCGCTATTTCCGCGAGGCGCTGGCGCATGCCCGCGCGCACCCGGACGTCGTGTTCTGGACCGGGGCGCAGATTCTCGACTGGTATCTCGGGCAGCGCTGACCGTGGACCTCGCCGACGCTTCGCTCGCCGAGCTGCAACAGGCCCTGGCCGCCGGCGCGGTAAATTCGAGCGCGCTCGTGCGGGCCTATCTGGCGCGGATCGAGGCATACGACCGGGCCGGGCCGCGGCTCAATTCGGTGCGCGAGGTCAATCCCGACGCGCTCGCCGCCGCCGCCGAGCTCGACGGCCGCAGGCCGGGCAAGACCCGGCCGCTTGCGGGCATCCCGATCCTCGTCAAGGACAACATCGCCACCGCCGACCGCCAGCACACCACCGCCGGCTCGCTCGCGCTCGAAACCGCCCGCGCCCGGCGGGACGCCACCGTGGTGCGGCGGCTGCGCCAGGCCGGCGCGGTGATCCTCGGCAAGGCCAACCTCACCGAGTTCGCCAACATCCTCGCCATCGACATGCCGCCGGGGTATTCCTCGCTCGGCGGCCAGGTCGCCAACCCCTATGCCCCGGCCCTCGACGACAAGGGCGTGCCGATCGTCACGCCGGGCGGGTCGAGCTCGGGGTCGGCGGTGGCCGTCGCCGCCGGGCTGGCCGCCGCGGCGATCGGCACCGAGACGTCGGGTTCGCTGCTCTTTCCGGCGAGCCAGAACGGGCTGGTCACCGTCAAGCCGACGGTCGGCCTGATCAGCCGCGCCGGCATCGTCCCGATCGCCCACAGCCAGGACACCGCCGGGCCGCTGACCCGCACCGTGCGCGACGCGGCGATCCTGCTCAACGTGCTGGCGGCGCGCGATCCGCTCGACCCGGCGACGCGGCATCTGCGGCGGCCGGACGACTACACCGCCGTCCTCGACAAGGACGGGCTCAGGGGCGCCCGCATCGGCGTGCCCGGCGATGCCAGCGATCCCGGCAACGACGTCTATCTCGGCAAGCTGCCGCCCCGCGCGGCGGCGGTGTTCGGCGCCGCCGTCGCCACCCTGGAGGCGCAGGGCGCGACGATCGTGCGCGCCAACATCCCGACCGCCGGCTGGATCGGCGGGCCGGGCACCTCGATGGCGGTGCTCAACCGCAACCCCGAGAGCCCGCGGCGCCACAGCCCGGCCTACGCGCCGGTCGTCTTCCTTTACGAGCTGAAGCACGACCTCAACGCCTATCTGCGCGACTGGGCGGTCGAGACCGGGATGCGCACGCTCGCCGACATCGTCGCCTTCAACGCCGCCCATGCCGAGCGCGCGCTGCGTTTCGGCCAGGACCTGTTTCTCGCCGCCGAGGCGACGCGCGGCGACCTCTCCGAACTCGAATACCGCGCGGCGCGGGCGAGCGATCTGCGTGCCGCGCGGGACCAGGGGCTCGACGCCTACATCGCCGAACATCGGCTCGATGCGGTGCTGTTTCCCGGGGCGAGCGGCGCGGCGATCGCGGCCAAGGCGGGCTATCCCAGCGTCGAGGTGCCGGCCGGCTTCGTCGCCGGGGCGGGCGACAAGGAGACCCCGGACTATCCGGTCGGGATCACCTTCACCGGCCCGGCCTGGAGCGAGGCCACCCTGCTGCGCCTCGCCTACGCCTTCGAGCAGGCGAGCCTGGCGCGGCGGCCGCCGCCGCTCGGCTGACGGCGCGGCCGATCGCCGCGTC
>Ga0070739_10003693_pt1 | contig 18810 bp, 17 predicted proteins | sample Coa_R1_7_FD_66445 | JGI IMG/M metagenome (GOLD analysis project Ga0070739, IMG submission 66445) | Surface soil microbial communities from Centralia Pennsylvania, which are recovering from an underground coalmine fire - Coalmine... | ecosystem: Environmental > Terrestrial > Soil > Unclassified ... | reverse complement strand
TGGTGCAGCTTGCGCCGCGCCGCGCCCGGCCGGCGCTGGCGGAACATCGCCCCGACGCTCTCGAACACCATCAGCCCGCCGAGCGTGCCGAGCAGGACCACGTAGCCGAGCGAGATCGCCAGCTCGACCTGGCCGAGCCGTTTCAGCAGGGTGAACAGCCACACCCCGACGATCGAGCCGGCAAGCCCGCCGAGCAGCAGCACCAGCCCCATCTTCAGATCGACGTTGCCGCGGCGCCAATGCGCCAGCGCGCCCGAGACCGAGGCGCCGATCAGCTGGTTGGCCGAGGAGGCGACCGCGACCGGTGGCGGCACGCCGATAAAGATCAGCAGCGGGGTCAGGAGAAATCCGCCGCCCACCCCGAACACCCCGGACAGAAATCCGATCGCCGCGCCGAGACCGAGGAGGACGAAGATGTCCACCGACAGCTCGGCGATCGGCAGGTAAATGTCCATGACGGGAACGACGGCCCCGCGGGTTGAATCGGTGGCGGCGCCGTCCGGGCGATCCGGCGGCGTGACGTTCGACCTTACAGCCCGCTTCGCGCCGGGAAAAGCCGGAAGCCGCGCCCGCCTATGCCAGCGCGGCCGGCAGGTAGCACAGCGCCGCACCGGCCAGCGCCGCGGTCTCCAGCAGCGGCCGGCGGCGCGGCCAGTAGCGCTCGGTTGCGCACAGCACGGCGACCCCCGCCATCACCGGCAGGTGCTGGGCGACGACGAGCGGCGCCAGCATCACCGCCCAGCAGCTCATCACGCAGGAGCGGCCCTGCAAGACGCCGAAGCGCAGGCAGTCGAGGTCGGCGCGCCAGCCATGCGGCCGCAGCGGCATCGTCCGGTCGCACAGCACCAGGGCGCGGCGCTTCAGCGGGGTCGCCTCCCACAAGGCCGCCGCCGCGAACGCCGCGGCCGGGACCCAGCGCGCCGGCGGCGCGGCGAGAAACGGCGCCGCCTCGACGGCGAGCGCGGCGAGCCAAGTCGCGGCGTAGCCGAGGAGAAACCCGGCGATCGCCCGGTGGCGCCGGCGCCACAGGCTGGCGCACGCGGTGCGCCGCACCGGCACCAGAACCAGCGGCAGCATCATCGCCGCGATCATCAGCGTCGCCTCGCCGGCAGCGGCGGTCCAGCCCGCATCCGGCACCGCGCCGCAGAACGGCACCGCCGATTGCGCCGCGCTGGCCCCGCCGATCAGCGCCAGCCAGGCGCCGCCGCACAGGGCCAGCGCCCACCATTCCGGATGCCAGACGAGGCGCTCGCCGAGGGCCCGGATCACGCCGGCGGCCGGTGTCCGACCTTGTAGTGCAGGCTGGCGCGGCCGACCTGCACCGGCACCTCGCCGGGGTTTTTGCCGCGCGGCACAAAGGTCACTGAGAGACGCTTCGGGTCCCATTGGTTGTGGGCTTTCAGCCACTCGACGATCTCGGTGATGTCGAGCGCGTGGTTGAGCCCGCTGCCGGGGCTGTGCTCGTCCCGGCGCGAGGCTTCGGCGACGCCGAAGGACGGCAGCAGCCCGGCATAGAGGTGGCGGTGATCCTCGGGTTTACCGTCGTCCGGCAGGTTGATGTAGACGCCGTAGGTCGACGGCACGCCGCGGCTGGTGATGTTTTCCAGGTTGAGGAAGACGCGGTGCGGCGCCGCCGCCGCGGTCAGCGCCCGGGCCACCGGGCCGGTCGGATCGGAGATCGCGATCTGCGTCTTGTGCCGGTCCCTGGCCAAGGTCACCGGCGCTTCGGTTGCGCCGACCATCTCGTGAGCCGATGTCTGGGCCATGGCTAGACTCCTGGCGCAAAGGGATCCGAGACGTCCTCGTATCGATAGCTGAGCGGGGCGGCGGTGGTGTCGAGAACCTGTCCCGGGTTCATCGTCACCACCGCGCCGTCGGCGTCGTGGAAGCGGAAGCTCTGGCCGCGCCAGCGCGGGTCGTTCGGGTTGGTGTGCTCGGGATCGCGGCGCAGCCACACCTCCCACAGCCGGTCGATATTGGCGTGGTGCAGCCAGAAGATCGGGTCGAGCGCGGCGGTGTCGAAGCTGCTCATCCAGCCGGCATTGTTGCCGGTGCCGCCGACCGCGACATGCATGCTGCCGTGCGGCGTCAGCTCCAGCCCGCCGGGGCGGGTACCGTTGTGGAACGGGTTGCCCGGCGCGCCGCCGAAGCCGCCGCCGGCGCCGTCATCGGCCCCGAAATAGACGTGGTCGACCCTGAGGCAGTTGAGGCTGACGTCCTCGTCCCCGGCGACCGCCTCGCCGTCATTGGCGCCCGGCGCGCGCTGCTCGACGCGCAGCGGGTTGTCGGCGCCGCGATAAAAGGCCGGCGGCAGTTCGCGGGCCCGCGGGTTCTTGTCGTCGCTGTAGTTCCAGTACGGCAGCGTCCAGCCCGCCGGGCCGCCGAGCTTGACCACCGCGGCGGCGACGATCTGCTCGAAAAAGAACAGGTAGGCGCGGTGCCACGGCAGGAAATAGCTGCAGCCGTGCTGGCATTGCCGCCAGAACTGCGCGCGGTTGGCCGGCAGCCGGTCGTTCGGCGAGCGGAACGGATCGGTGGCGGTGTTGTAGTCGTGGATCGCGGCCTGGTAGCGCCAGCTTGTCGGGTCCGAGATCGGGCGCGTCTGCAATTCGGTGACCGCCTTGCCGTACCACTCCAGCGTGGTGTCGCCGGGCGGCAATTTCCACACGTCGCGTCGTATCCTGAGCGGCCCAGATGCTGCATTCGCCATGACATGACCTCCGGTCGTGGCCGAGCGCGTTCGGGTCTACCGCGGCAGTCTTGGCGCTTTTCGCCCCTGACGCAACGATCATTCGCGAAAACTTGACCAAGCCGAGGAAAAATTCGCGTTAAACGCGAAGTAATCCGGTAATGTCCTGTACTTCGCGCAAGATCGGCTCGGCGATCGCCGCCGCCCGCTCGGCACCGTCGTGCAGGATGCGGTCGATATGGCCGGGATCCGCCTGGAGCCGCCGCATCTCGCCGCCGATCCGGCCGAGCACCGCCACCGCAAGCTCGGACAGCGCCTCCTTGAAGGTCGAGAAATTCTGGCCGGCGAACTGCGCCAGCGCCGCCTCGCGCGACAGGTCGGCGAGCGCGGCATAGATGCCGACGAGGTTGTCGGCCTCGGGCCGCCTCTCCAGCTCGGCGAGGGTGGCGGGGAGCGGCTCCGGATCGGTCTTGGCGCGGCGGATCTTGTGGGCGATCGTCGCGGCGTCGTCGGTCATGTTGATGCGCGAATAGTCCGAGCTGTCCGATTTCGACATCTTCTTCAGCCCGTCGCGCAGGCTCATCACCCGCGTCGCGGTGCCGAAAATCTGCGGCTCGGGCAGCGGAAAGAAGTCGCGCTCGTAGCGCCGGTTGAACGCGCCGGCAATGTCGCGGGCGAGTTCCAGGTGCTGCTTCTGGTCCTCGCCCACCGGCACGTGCGTCGCCTTGTAGCCGAGGATGTCGGCCGCCATCAGCACCGGATAGGCATAGAGCCCCAGCCCGGCGAGGTCGCGCTGCTTGCCGGCCTTCTCCTTGAACTGGGTCATCCGGTTCAGCCAGCCCAGCGGAGTCAGGCAGCCGAGCAGCCAGGCCAGCTCGGCATGCGCCGGAACCATGCTCTGGTTGAAGATGATGCAGTGCACCGGGTCGACCCCGGCGGCGATGTAGGCCGCGGTCACCTCGCGGGTCGAGGCGCGCAGTTCGTCGGGGTCCTGCGGCAGGGTCAGGGCGTGGAGATCGACGATGCAGAAGATGCACTCGTAATCGTATTGCAGCGCCACCCAGTTGCGGATCGCGCCCAGATAATTGCCGAGATGCAGGTTGCCGGTCGGCTGGATGCCGGAAAAAATTCGATTCATGCGCGGCTGTTATCGCCGCTGCGGGGCCGGGTCAAGCCCGCGCAGGTCGCGCCGGTCGATGATGCCGAGAGCGAGGCCGAGCCCGGCAAAGACGAGAACGCCCGCGGCGACCTCGGCCGCCAGGGCGGGCAGGCCCGGCGCCAGCGCCGCGCGCAGGCCGTAGAGCGCTGCGGCCATTGCCGCCGCGGCGGCAGCGATGCGCGGCAGGTTGCGCCGCGCCCGCCGGTCGAAGCGGAAATGGCCGCGCCGGCGCAGCAGCCAGAACAGGCCGAGCGCCTGCAGCCAGCCGGCGCCGGACAGCGCCAGGGCGACCCCGACATGGGCGAGAAACGGCATCAGAATGAGGGTGAGGGCGAGATTCGCGGCGATCGCGGTCACCGCCATCTTGACCGGGGTCACCGTGTCCTGGCGCGCGAAAAATCCGGGCGCCAGGACCTTGACGAGCACAAAGGCGGGCAGCCCCAGGGCATAGGCGGCCAGCGCCGCCGCGGTCGCCGTCGCCTGCGCCGGGCCGAACGCGCCGCGCTCGAACAGCACCGCAAGGATGGGCTGCGCCAGCAGCGCCAGCGCCGCCGCCGCCGGCAGCGTCAGCAGCACGGCGAGCTCGATGCCGCGGTTCTGCGTCGCCACCGCGCCGTCGTGATCGCCCTGCCGCACCTGGCGCGACAAGGGCGGCAGGATCGCGGTGGCGACGGCGATGCCGACGACGCCGAGCGGCAGCTGGTTGAGCCGGTCGGCGTAGTAGAGGTACGACACCGAGCCTTCCGGCAGCAGCGAGGCGAGCGCGGTCGAGATCAGCAGGTTGAGCTGGGTCGCGCCGGCGCCGAGCACGCCCGGACCCATGACCTTCAGCACCCGGCGCACCCCGCTCGTCAGGTGCGGCCAGCGCAGCCGCAGCAGCATTCCGGCCCGCGCGCACGACGCCATCAGCCAGAGGAACTGCGCAATCCCCGCGGCCGTCAGCGCAGCGGCGAGGATGCGGCCGTCGCCGCCGCCCTCGCGCGCAGTCAGCAGCAGGCCGGCGATCAGGAACAGGTTGAGCAGCACCGGCGTCGCCGCGGCGGCGGCAAAGCGGTCGAGCGCGTTCAACAGCCCGCCCTGCAAGGCGACCAGCGAGATGAACAGCAGGTAGGGAAAGGTGATGCGGGTCAGCGAGACGACCAGCGCGAACTTCTCCGGGTCGGCGGCAAAGCCGGGGGCGATCACCCGCATCACCGCCGGCATGAAGATTTCCGCCGCGACGACGAAGGCGAACAGCGCCGCGAACAGCACGGCAAAGGCCTCCTCGGCGAAGTCGCGCGCCGCCTGCCGGCCGCTTTCGGCCAAGGCGCCGGCGGCGAGCGGCACGAAGGCGGCGCTGAACGCGCCTTCGGCGAACAGGCTGCGGAACAGGTTGGGCAGGCGCTGGGCGACGAAGAACGCGTCGGCGACCGGCCCGGCGCCGAGGATCGCCGCGGTCAACACGTCGCGGATGAAGCCGAAGACGCGGCTCAACAGGGTGAACGAGCCGACCGTCGCCGCCGAGCGTAAGAGCGCCATCGCCCGCGGTGTAGAGGAAAATCGCCCCGCTGTCATGGCGGGTGAGGGCGCCGCCGCGCCCGCCGTGAGGTTTCGATCGGGCGTTGCGGGGCGGGCGGCGAGGACGCAATCTTGCGCCGCACAGGCGCGGGGAGGGAACTATGGCCGAAACCAGGATCGGCGTGCTCGGCTGCGGCGGCCGCATGGGCCGCATGCTGGTCGCCGAGATCGCCGCGAGCGAGGGCTGTATCCTGTCCGGCGGCAGCGCGCGTCCGGGCAGCCCGCTGGTCGGCAGTGCGCTCGGCGGCGGGCTGGCCGTCACCGATTCGCCCGAGGCGCTGATCGGCGCCAGCGACGTCGTCATCGACTTCACCGCGCCGGAGGCGAGCGCCGCGCATGCCGCGCTCGCCGCGCGCCTGGCGACCCCGATCGTGATCGGCACCAGCGGGCTGGCGGCCGAGCACGAGCGGGCGGTGCGCGAGGCGGCGCGGCAGGTGGCGGTCGTCTGGGCCGCCAATACCAGCCTCGGCGTCAATCTGCTCCTCGGGCTGGTCGAGCAGGTCGCCGGGCGGCTCGGCCCGGAGTGGGACATCGAGATCGTCGAGATGCACCACCGCGGCAAGGTCGACGCACCGTCCGGCACGGCGCTGGCGCTCGGCCGGGTTGCCGCCGCGGCCCGCGGAACCCGTCTCGACGAGGTCGCGCAGCGCGGCCGCGACGGCATCACCGGGCCGCGCCGCCGCGGCGATATCGGTTTTGCCGCGCTGCGCGGCGGCGATGCGGTCGGCGACCACCACGTCGTCTTCGCCGGCACCGGGGAGCGGCTCGAGCTGGTCCATCGCGCCACCAACCGGGCGATCTACGCCACCGGCGCGGTGCGCGCCGCCCGCTGGCTGATCGGCCGGCCGGCGGGGCTTTACGGCATGAAGGACGTGCTCGGGCTGTAGCCTATTCCGGCGCCGTCGCCGGGTTCAGCGCGCGCCGCCAGCGGGCCAGCGCCTCGCGCAGGCTGGCCGCCAGTTCCGGCCGCGCCGGCGGCGGCAGAAAGTCGCCGATCACCAGGCTCTTGCCGTGCGAGACGACGGACAGGCGGTTGCCGGTTCCGGCATGCTCTTCGAGCACCACCCGCAGCCAGAACGGCTGGAACCGCCAGATCCGCCGCTCGCCGCGGATGCTGACCCGCTCGACGGTAAAGGCCTCGTCGGCAAGGCGCAGCGTCTCGCGCCGCCGCGCGCTGCGATAGCTGAGCCGGAAGGCGAGGTAGACGAGGGCGACGTCGAGACCGAAAAAGCCGCAGACCGGCCAGGCGCCGATCGAAACGAACCCGATCCCGACGCCGAGGCTGATCGCGAACAGCACCGCCATCAGGATGCGGAAGCCGCGCGGCGGCAGGCTCCGGTGCGGATAGAGGATGCGCTCGAAAAACACGCCGGACGCCATCCGTCCAACATAATGCGGCGGCGCTGGCGGGGGAAGCGTCGCGGTGTCATCCTGGCGGTCATGCGCAAGTTCAGCAAACGCGAGGTCGAGGAGTTCTATGCCCGACTCGCCGCGACCCGGCCGATCCCGCGCACCGAGCTCGAATTCATCAACCCGTTCACCCTGCTCGTTGCCGTCGTGCTGTCGGCCCAGGCAACCGACGCCGGCGTCAACAAGGCGACGCCGGCCCTGTTCGACCTCGCCGACACGCCGCAGAAGATGCTGGAGCTGGGCGAGGAGCGGATCGCCGCGCTGATCCGCACGATCGGGCTCTACCGCACCAAGGCGCGCAATATCGTCGCGTTGTCCCGCCTGCTCGTCGAGCGCCATGGCGGCGAGGTGCCGCGCGACCGCGCCGCGCTCGAAGCGCTGCCCGGGGTCGGCCGCAAGACCGCCAACGTCGTGCTCAACGTCGCCTTTTCAGAGCCGACGATCGCGGTCGACACCCACATCTTCCGCGTCGGCAACCGCACCGGCCTGGCGCCGGGCCGCACCCCGCACGCGGTCGAGCTTGCGCTCGAGGCCTGCACCCCGGCGAAATACAAGCTCTACGCCCATCACTGGCTGATCCTGCACGGCCGCCACGTGTGCATCGCTCGCAAGCCGCGCTGCGGCGACTGCGTCGTCGCCGATCTGTGCCGCTACGGCGCCAAAACGGTGCCCGACGAGGCGGCGCCGGCCTCCGCCGCGGTCAGTAGGCGGCGCGCGCGCCCTGCAAATCCGTGACCACGCCCTCTTCGGGCTGCGCCTGGATGTCGCCCGAAATCTGCCCGCCGCACTCGACCTCGATCTGGCCGTAGCGGATCACCCCGGTGACCCGGCCGGTGGCGCGGATCAGCAGGCGCTTGCGCACCACCAGCTCGCCTTCGAAGCGGCCGCGCACCTCGGCCTCATCGATCACCGCCGAGCCCTTGAACAGGCCCGATTCGGCGATGTCGACATCGCGGCAATTCTGCAGGTTGGCCTCGACGCTGCCCTCGACGACAAGCCGGTCGCACGAGTTGATCTCGCCCGACAGCGAGATTTCGCGGCCGACGATCAGGCGGCGCGCCTCGGGCTCGATGCGGCGCGCGGGCGGCGGGGCGGCCGGGGCCGGGGCCGGCTCGCCGGGACGGCGCGGCGGTTCGGCGGCACGGGCAGGCTCGGCCGGCGGGCGCGCCAGTTCCGGCGTGCGCGGCGGCACCGGGCTCGGCACCCGGGCGACCGGCGCGACGGTCGCGGCCTGTCCGGGCGGACGGGCGGGCTTCATCGGGATGCCCAGATCGTCGGGAGCATCTGCCATCTTGCGGTCCTCTGCGTCAGGTCTTCTGCGGCCGAACATCGGTGAGATACCCCATCACCTGGCTGCGGGGGAGACATATTCGCGGGCGCCGTCACGGCGCAACGGCGCGCGGCTCCGGCAGGCGCACAAAGACATGCACCATGAAGGCGGTCGCGATCGCCGGCGCGAGCAGGTTGACGAGCGGCAACAGGAACAGTCCCGCAATCACCACGCCCCCTAGGAACACGCGGCCCCCGAACCGCCGGCGTACCGCCGCAACCGCCTGCCTGTCGAGCCGCCGCAGCGCGACGACCTCGAAATACTCTCGGCCGAAAAGATATCCGTTCAGGCTCAGGAAAACAAAAAAATTTGCCCCGGGGGCCAGCAGGTAAACGGGTAAAGCCAAAAGGTTAAGGGCGATCGACAGCCCCATCATCCTAAGGGTGACGGCGAGCCCCTCGCTGGCCGGCCGGCGCCGCGGCGGCGCCAGAGCGGGATAATCGAGCGCCTCGACGGCGGCGGCGATGCGGTCGAGAAACAGCCCCATGATCAGCGTCGCCACCGCCGGAAACAGCAGCCAGGAGACGACCAGCACGCCGGCCGCGCCGAGCACCTGCACCGCCCAATCGAGCGGCTGCCAGGCGAATCGGACCAGCCGGTCGAGCGCCAGCGCGACCGCCAGCCACAGCAGGATGAAGCTCGCCACGGTCAGGCCGAGCCCCAGCCCGACCACCCGCCGCATCGGCGGCGCCGACAGGTCGGCGAAGGCGCGGGCGAGGGCGGCGAACATCGCCGGCGTTGTAGCGCAACCTTGCCGGCAGGGCGATCGCCCCTATACTGCGGCCCCCGCGCGAAAGAGGCCCGCCCCGCATGCCCGCCGCCTATGACGTTGTCGGCATCGGCAACGCGATCGTCGATGTCATCGCCGCCGCCGATGAGGCTTTCCTTGCCGCGGAGGGCCTGGTCAAGGGGGCGATGACGCTGATCGACGCCGAGCGCGCCGCCCGGCTCTACGACCGCATGGGCCCGGCGCGCGAAAGCTCGGGCGGCTCGGCCGGCAACACGATGGCAGGGCTCGCCGCGCTCGGCGGCACGGGCGCCTATATCGGCAAGGTGCGCGACGATCTCCTCGGCCGCGTCTTCCGCCACGACATCACCGCCGCCGGTGTCCACTTCGCGACGCCGCCGGCGACCGACGGGCCGGACACGGCGCGCTGTCTCGTGCTGGTCACGGCCGACGGGCAGCGCACGATGGCCACCTATCTCGGCGCCTGCGTCGAGCTTGGGCCCGAGGACGTCGATGCCGCGCTCGTCGGCGCCGCCCGGATCACCTATCTCGAGGGCTACCTGTTCGACCCGCCGCGCGCCAAGCAGGCGTTCCGGACCGCCGCCGCCGCCGCCCATGCCGCCGGCCGGCAGGTGGCGCTGAGCCTGTCCGACCCGTTCTGCGTCGAGCGCCATCGCGAATCGTTTCGCGAACTGGTCGAGCGCGAGATCGACATCCTGTTCGCCAACGAGGCCGAAATCTGTTCGCTGTACCGGACCGCGTCCTTCGCCGAGGCGGCCGAGGCGGTGCGCGGCCGCGTCGCGATCGCCGCGCTGACCCGCAGCGCCGAGGGCAGCGTCATCGTCGCCGGCGGCGAGACGCACCGGGTCGCGGCGCGGCCGGTCCCCCGCGTCGTCGACACCACCGGGGCCGGAGACCTGTACGCCGCCGGCTTTCTCTATGGGCTGACCCGCGGCCGGCCGCTGCCGGTCTGCGGCGCTCTCGGCAGCCTGTGCGCGGCCGAGATCATCGGCCATGTCGGCGCCCGCCCCGAGGCGTCGCTGCGCGATCTCGCGGCGGTGGCGGGACTGGCCTGAGCCCCGGATAGAAGTGCGCCGCCCGCAACTCTACCGCGACAATTTGGCGCACCGGCATTAGACTGGCGGAAAAGCGCTCCGCGAGAGGGGCCGATCCGAACCGGGAGGTGGGCCATGGCGACGCGCGACGCCGCAAGCGACATGCCGTGGTGGAAGGAGCCGACCGGGGACCAGTGGCGCGCCTGGATCGCGGCGTGGCTCGGCTGGACCCTCGACGCCTTCGATTTCACGATCTTTCTGCTGATCATGCTGCCGATCGCGCAGGAGTTCGGCGTCTCGCTGACCGCGGTCACCGCCGTCTTCACCCTGACGCTGTGGATGCGCCTGCTCGGCGCGACCGCGGCGGGGTGGCTGGCCGACCGGATGGGCCGCAAGACCCCGCTGATGATCTCGATCGGCTGGTATTCCGTCTGCAACCTGATCGCCGGGTTCGCCCCGAGCTTCTGGTTTTTGTTCCTGTTCCGCGCGCTGCTCGGCATCGGCATGGGCGCGGAGTGGCCGGCCGGCGCCGCCCTGGCGATGGAGCAATGGCCGATCCGCTCGCGCGGCTTTATGGGCGGCATGCTGCAGGCCTCGTGGGGTCTCGGCACGGTGCTGTCGAGCGCCGCCTACGGGCTGCTGTACGATTACATCGGCTGGCGCGGGCTGCTGTGGCTCGGCGTCCTGCCGGCGCTGTCGATCGTCTATGTGCGGTTTTTCGTCAAGGAGCCCGAGGTGTGGGTCGAGAACCGCCGCCTGCAGCGCACCCAGCAGCGCGAGGTCCGCGCCCCGCTGTTCAGCATCTTCAAGCGCGGCATGCTCGTGAACACGCTGACCGCCTGCTGGTGGATGGCCAGCGCCTTTGTCGTCGGCTATTCGATTCTGGCGCTGTTCCCGACCTATCTGCAAAAGGATCTCGGCCTCAGCTCCGGGCTGGTGGCGCTGCCGGTGCTGCTGCAGAACCTGGTGTTCTTTCTGTCGGGGCTGTTCTGGGGCTGGGCGGCGGACCGCATCGGCCGGCGCTGGGCGATCGTCATCCCGGCGCTGATCACGATCCCGATCGCGCCGGCCTATCTCCTGACCGGCGATTACACGATGATCGTCGTCTTCTTCGCGCTGCAGGGGGCGTTCGGCGCCGGCGGCATGCACGTCCAGTATCCCGCCTATCTCTCCGAGCGCTTCCCGACCGAGGTGCGCGCCACCGCCGCCGGTTTCGTCTATCACCAGGGGGCCATCTTCGGCGGGCTGGTGGGCCCGGTGCTCGCCTATCTCGCGGCAAGCTGGCAAATCGGCTTTGCCATCCCGATGTTGATCGGGACGACGCTCGGCTGCGTCAGCCTGATCCTGGCGATCGCCTTCAGCCCGGAGACCCGCGGCAAGGAGCTGGTGCCGGATCTGGTGGTCGCCTGAGCGCGCCGGGCTCGCCGCCGCATGGCCGGGGTGGCGCGCGGTCGCCCCGGATGCTAGGTCATGCCCGGCCGGCACCTCAGGCATCAGCAACCCGTACGCATGGATATCCGCAACATCGCGATCATCGCCCATGTCGACCATGGCAAGACGACGCTGGTCGATCAGCTTCTGCGCCAGAGCGGCGCCTTCCGCGCCAACCAGCAGGTCGCCGAGCGGGCGCTCGATTCGAACGATCTGGAACGCGAGCGCGGCATCACCATCCTCGCCAAGTGCACCTCGGTCGATTGGCGGGGCTTGCGCATCAACATCGTCGACACGCCGGGCCACGCCGATTTCGGCGGCGAGGTCGAGCGCATCCTCGGCATGGTCGACGGCGTCCTGGTGCTGGTCGACGCCGCCGAAGGGCCGATGCCGCAGACCAAGTTCGTCGTCGCCAAGGCGCTCGCCCGCGGCCTCAGGCCGATCGTCGTCATCAACAAGGTCGACCGGCCGGACGCCCGGCCGCAGGCGGTGCACAACGAGGTGTTCGACCTGTTCGCGCTGCTCGATGCGAGCGAGGCGCAGCTCGACTTTCCGACCCTGTTCGCCTCCGGACGCGACGGCTGGGCGGTCGCCGATCTCGACGCCCCGCGCGACAGCCTGGCGCCGCTGTTCGAGACCATCGCCGCGCATGTGCCGCCGCCCGAGGCCGACCCCGACGCCCCGTTCGCGATGCTGGCGACGACGCTCGACTACGACCCCTATCTCGGCCGCGTCCTGACCGGGCGCATTCACGCCGGCGTCGCCCGCGTCAACATGCCGGTGAAGTCGCTGGCGCGCGACGGCCGGGTGATCGAGCAGGCGCGGCTGACCAAGCTGCTCGCCTTCCGCGGGCTCGACCGGCGGCCGATCGAGGAGGCGGCGGCGGGCGACATCGTCGCCATCGCCGGGCTGCAGCTCACCACCGTCGCCGACACGATCTGCGCCCCCGAGGTCGGCGAGGCGCTGGCCGCCGCGCCGATCGACCCGCCGACCCTGGCGATGACCTTCTCGGTCAACGACAGCCCGCTCGCCGGCCGCGACGGCGACAAGGTCACCTCGCGGGTGATTGCCGCGCGGCTGCGGCGGGAAGCGGAGGGCAACGTCGCGATCCGGGTGCGCGAAAGCGCCGAGAAGGATGCGATCGAGGTCGCCGGGCGCGGCGAATTGCAGCTCGGCGTGCTGATCGAGACGATGCGCCGCGAAGGCTACGAGATGTCGATCTCGCGGCCGCGCGTGCTGTTTACCGAGGACGAGGCGGGCCGGCGGCTCGAACCGATCGAGGAGGTGGTGGTCGACGTCGACGAGGAATTTGCCGGCATCGTCGTCGACAAGATGAGCCGGCGGAAGGCCGAGATGCGCGAGATGCGGCCGTCGGGCGGCGGCAAATTGCGCCTGTCGTTCCTCGCCCCGACCCGCGGGCTGATCGGCTATCACGGCGAATTCCTGACCGACACCCGCGGCACCGGGGTGATCAGCCGGGTGTTCCACGGCTACGCGCCGTACAAGGGGCCGATCGAGGCGCGGCGCAACGGCGTGTTGGTCTCGACCGCGCTCGGCGAGGCGGTCGCCTATGCGCTGTGGAACCTCGAAGAGCGCGGGCCGCTGTTCGTCTCGCCCGGCACCGAGGTCTATCCCGGCATGATCGTCGGCGCCCACAGCCGCGGCAACGATCTCGAGGTCAACCCGCTGAAGGGCAAGCAGTTGACCAATATCCGCACCACCGCCAAGGACGAGGCGGTGCGGCTGACCCCGCCGATCGCGATGAGCCTCGAAGCGGCGATCGCCTATATCGCCGACGACGAGCTGGTCGAGGTGACGCCGAAGGCGGTCCGCCTGCGCAAGCGGCTGCTCGACGCCAACGAGCGCAAGCGCGCCGCCCGCGCCGCCGCGGAGTAGCGCCTACCGTTCGCCCCGCGCCGTCGCCAGCGTGGCGAACAGCACCAGGGCGAGGCTGCCGAGCCACCATTCCTGCCAGATGCCGTAGGCCTCGGCGGCGATGACGAGCGCCGCGGCGAGGCCGCCCGCGGCGGCGGCGGCGGCGAGCGGTGGCCAGGCCGCGTTGCCCAGGCGCCACCACAGCAGCGCGGCGAACAGCCCGGCGAGGGCGGCGCCGACCGCGCCCAGTTCGAGCCACACCTGCAGGGCGGCGTCGTGCGGGTGGAGGGGAAGCTGGTCCTGTTCGGGATGCGCCGCGCTCGCCGCCCGCGCCGCGTCCTCGCCGCCGGGGATCGCGCGCGAGGCGTCGAGCCCCCAGCCGAGAACCGGGTGCTCGGCGATGCGGGCGCCGGCGAACTGCCAGATCAAGAGGCGGTGTCCGCCCGAGGCTTTCAGCGAATCGGCGATGTGCAGCGCCCCCGGCAGCCGCACCAGCGGCGGCAGGATCAGCGGCGCCGCCAAAATCGCCGCCAGGCTGGCGATCGCGGCGATGCGCGCGGTCGCGCGCCGCCGCCACCAGGTTAGCGCCGCCACCGGCAGCGCCGCGGCGAGCGCCAGCTTCGCGCCGGTATCGACGAGGCCGAACACCGCCGCCGCCATGACCAGCGCCGCGGCGAGGCCGAGCCCGGCGCCGTACCGCGCCAGCGCGGCGGCGAGCGGCAGCGCGAGGATCGCCAGGACCGTGGTGAACTGGTCGAGCAGCATCGGCCAGTAGGGCCGCGTGTGAAAATGGCGCAGCACCCCGCCGCCGCTGGCGTAATCGACCACCGCCAGGGCCGACGCGACCCCGGTTCCCAGCGCCAGGGCGAGGATCAGGCGCCGCGGCGCCGCAACCCGCTCGGCGGCGCAGGCCAGCGCCACCCCGGCGGCGAACAGGCCGGCGAGCCGCGCGGCGAGGATCAGGCTGCGCCCCGGGTCGATCGACCATGCCGCCGAGACTGCGCCCCACAGCGCCAGCGCGGCGAGGATCGCCGCGGGCGCCCGCCAGCCGCAGGCGAGCGGTTGCGGCACCGCCGCCAGCAGGCCGGCGGCGCACAATCCCCCGGCGATCGCCAGCGGTGCGCCGCCGTGCGGCGCCAGCACCAGCACCGGCGGCAGCAGCAGCACGACCGCGGCCAGTCCGGCCTCGCTCCAGCGCGCCAGCAAGGGCCGCGGGTTTGACTTCGCCGCCGTCGCGCCTATAGTGCCACCCCTTCCCAAGAAAGCGGGCGAAGGCCCCGGCCCCCGCGCCTCGGCGGCGGACGGTCAGATTGGGACAACAACAACACGCTCCGGATCCGGTCGAGATGAGCAAGCGCACCGAATCGAAATACAAGATCAACCGCCGGCTCGGCGTCAATCTGTGGGGCCGCGCCAAGAGCCCGCTGAACCGCCGCGAGTACGGTCCCGGCCAGCACGGCCAGCGCCGCAAGAAGCCGTCGGACTACGGCGTGCAGCTTTCCGCCAAGCAGAAGCTGAAGGGCTATTACGCCAATATCGGCGAGCGCCAGTTCCGCCGGCTCTACGAAGAGGCGGTGCGCCGCCGCGGCGACACCGGCGAGAACCTGATCGAGCTGCTGGAGCGCCGGCTCGACGCCGCCGTCTACCGCATGAAACTGGCGCCGACCCCGTTCGCGGCGCGGCAGCTGGTCAATCACGGCCATGTCCTGGTCAACGGCCGGCGGGTCAACATCGCCTCCTACAAGCTGCGCGACGGCGACACGATCGAGCTCGGCCCGCGGGCGAAGCAGATGGCGCTGGTGCTCGAGGCCGCGCAGTCGAGCGAACGCGACGTGCCCGACTATGTCGAGATCGACCACGACCGCATGAAGGGCCGCTTCCTGCGCGCCCCGAAGCTCGCCGACGTGCCCTATCCGGCGACGATGGAACCCAATCTCGTCGTCGAATACTACTCGCGCTGACGCGGCGCCCCGCCTTTTCGCTCATCCATCGCCCCGGGGCTTGACCCGGGGGCGTGGCGATGGCCGGATCACCGCCGGCCACGACGGTTTGCCGCGCTGGGGGTTGCGATGCTGACGGTCAACCTGCTGATCGTCCTGTTGCTGATCGTGCTCAACGGGTTTTTCGCGATGGCCGAGATCGCCCTGGTCTCGGCCCGGCCGGCGCGGTTGCAGCCGCTCGCCGCGGCCGGCAGCGCCGGGGCGGCGGCGGCGCTCGAGCTGAAGGCCGATCCCTCGCGCCTGCTCTCCACCGTGCAGATGGGCATCACCGTCATCGCGGTGCTCTCCGGCACCTTTGGCCAGGCGACGCTCGGCGAGGCGCTGCAGGCCTATTTCGCCTCCGGCTCCGGCGCGGTCGCGCGTTATGCCCATGTCGTCAGCATGGCCATCGTCGTCGTGGGCATCTCGTATTTCTCGCTGATCTTCGGCGAGCTGGTGCCGAAGCGGATCGCGCTGATCAATCCCGAGCGCATCTCCGCCGCGCTCGCCCGGCTGATGCGGCTGCTGGCGCGGATCGGTGCGCCGGTCGAGTTCCTGCTCAGCGCCTCGACCGATCTCATGCTGCGCCTGCTCCCGGTCAAACGCGAACCGGCGCCGGTGACCGACGAAGAGATCGCCTTCCTGCTCCGCGAGGGGGTGGCCGCCGGGCACATCCCGCAAGGCGAGACGGTCATCGTCGAGGGCGCCTTGCGCCTCGGCGAGCGCCGGGTCAACGGGGTGATGACGCCGCGCACCCAGATCGAGTTCATCGATCTCGGCGACAGCGAGGAGGAGATTTTCCGGCAGATCCGCGCCAGCTCGTATTCGCGTTTCCCGGTACTGGAGGCGACGAGCCATGCGCTTGTCGGCATCGTCCAGGTCAAGGACCTGCTGGCCGCCTCGCTCGCCGGGCAGAAGATCGATCTGCGCGCGGCGCTGCGTCCGCCGCTGTTTCTGCCCGAGACGGTGACGGTGCTGCGCGCCCTCGAAGTGTTCAAAAGCAGCGGCGAGCCGATGGCCCTCGTCGTCGACGAATACGGCGACCTCGAAGGCCTGGTGACCCTGACCGACATTCTCGAGAGCCTGGTCGGCGAGGTCTCGGGCGGCGAGGCCGACGCCCGCATCGTCAAACGCGAGGACGGCACCTGGCTGATCGACGGCATGCTCGGGCTCGACGAGCTGAAGCAGGCGCTCGGCATCGCCCGCCTGCCCGGCGAGGATGCCGATTTCCACACCCTCGGCGGCTACCTGATGGCCCGGCTCAACCGCGTGCCGATGATCGCCGACCGCGTCACGGTCGAGGGCTTCCGTTTCGAGGTGGTGGCGATGGACGGCCGCCGCGTCGACCGCGTCCTCGTCGCACCGCTGAAGGCGCGGCCGCTCTGATCTAATTGTCCTCGGCGCCGAGCAGGAGCTGGGTCGGGAAGCCGGCGGCGACGAGGGCGGCGATCAGCGCATCGACATGGCGGCGGTTCTGGGTCTCGACGACGAGGTCCAGTTCCGCGCGCTTGACCGAGGTGTCGTGGAACAGGCGCTGGTGGTGCACCTCGACGATATTGGCGCCGAGCCCGCCGACGATGCCGGCGACCCGCGCCAGCGTGCCGGGCAGGTCCGGCAGCTCCGAGCGCAGCCGCACCAGGCAGCCTTCGCGCACCAGCCCGCGCATCAGGATCGAGGCGAGCAGCCGCGCGTCGATATTGCCGCCGGAGACGACGACGCCGACCTTGCGGCCGCGATAGCGCCCGGGTTCGGCGAAGAGCGCGGCGACGCCCGCCGCGCCGGCGCCTTCGGCGACGATGCGCTGGCGCTCGATCAGGAACTTGACCGCATTCTCGATCGCCGCCTCGTCGACGAGGACGATGTCGTCGACCAGCGTGGCGACGATCCGGCGGGTGATGCGCCCCGGCTGCTTGACCGCGATGCCTTCGGCCAGGGTGGTGCCGCCGTCCGCGGTAGCGGCGGGTTCGCCGCGCAGCAGCCGGTACATCGCCGGGTAGAGCGCGGCCTGAACCCCGATCACGCTCAGCGCCGGGTTCAGCGCCTTCGCCGCCACCGCGATCCCCGAGATCAGCCCGCCGCCGCCGATCGGCACGATCAGCGTGTCGAGCGCCGGCACATCGGCCAGCAGCTCCAGCGCGATCGTCCCCTGGCCGGCGATGACCGCGGGATCGTCGTAGGGATGGATCAGGGTCAGGCCGCGGCTCTTCGCCAGCGCATTTGCCGCACGCCGCGCCGCGGCCAGGCCGTCGCCGGCCAGCACCACCGTGGCGCCGAGCGCCTCGGTGCGGTCGATCTTGGTAAAGGGGGTGCCGCGCGGCATGACGATCGTCGCCGGAACCTGCAGCCGCCCGGCGTGAAAGGCGACGCCCTGGGCGTGGTTGCCGGCCGACATCGCGACGACGCCGCCCTTGCGCTGCCGTGCGTCGAGCGCGAGGAGCCGGTTCAGCGCGCCGCGCTCCTTGAACGAGCCGGTCGGGTGCTGGGTCTCGAGCTTGAGCCAGACCTCGGCGCCGGCGATCTCCGACAGCACCGGCGCCGCCACCGTCGGCGCCGCGGCGATCGCCCCCGACAGCGCCGCCGCGGCGCGGCGCACATCGGCCAGGCTCACCGGCAGCGCGCTCACCGCGCCGGCTCCAGGGTCAGCGTCGCCACCGGCGGCGCCGTGCCGGGATGGAGCCAGGCGAAACCGCGCCAGCGCCGCAGCAAATCGGCATAGTGCGGCGACAGCGGGTTGCCCGACTGGCCGGGCGCCGCGATCATCCGCGCCGCCTGCGGCGCGGCAAGATCGGTGACGATGCGCAGCCCGGCGCCGAACCGCTGGAAAAAGGGATGGGCTTGGTCGCGGATCGTGCTCGGCCCGCGATTGACCGTGTCGTACCCGCCCGGCGTCGGGATCGCCACGTGCAGCCGCTCGCCGAGCAGCGGGATGCGGTCGATCACCGTGTTGGGGAATTGCGCGACATGGGCGCGCCCCCATTGCCAGTCGGCCATCTCGGGCCCGTAGTCGCGGCGCAGCTCCGCGAGCGCCGCGTCGAGCGCCGCGGCGAGCCGGGCGCCGCAGTCGCCGCCGCACCAGTCGGGCCGCGCGGAGAGGATGGTCTCGATCACCGCCGGCTTCAGGTCCCAGTACGCCTCCGCCGCTTCGCCGAGCCGGGCGAAGAAGATCGCGTGCGCGAACTGGCGCAGCCAGGCGGTGAACAGCAGCGGCTCGACCTTGTCGGCATCCATGTGGAAATCCCATTGCTTCAGCAGCTCGATCGCCTCGCGCGCGGCGTCGTCGGCGGGCACGATGCGGGTCATCAGCGGCACCAGCTTCTGCGCCATCGGCGACAGCGTGTCGGCGGCGATCGCCGCGCTCGTCTCGGGCGATTGCAGCGGCGCGCCGGCAAGCAGCTCGCCGATGCGCCGGGCGCGGTTCGGCAGGTCCCAGTCGCGGCCGATGAAATGGGGGTAGGAATCAAGCGCAACCTTGTTGTTGGCGGTGACGAAGCGGCCGGATGCCGGATTTTGCGCCTGCGGCAGGTCGTCGAACCGCACCGTGCCGGTCCAATCGTACTCGCCGCTCCATCCCGGCGCCGGCAGCCAGCCGTCGCCGCTC
>Ga0070739_10003692_pt1 | contig 18810 bp, 18 predicted proteins | sample Coa_R1_7_FD_66445 | JGI IMG/M metagenome (GOLD analysis project Ga0070739, IMG submission 66445) | Surface soil microbial communities from Centralia Pennsylvania, which are recovering from an underground coalmine fire - Coalmine... | ecosystem: Environmental > Terrestrial > Soil > Unclassified ... | reverse complement strand
GACGGACACCGCCGCTCGGCAGCGCACGGTACGGATCTGCGCCGCGCTGACCGCGCTCGGCGCCGGGCTGTTCCAGTTCGGCAGCCAGCAGCTCAACTGGGTCGGCGCGGTGCTGGTGCCGCTGGCGGTGGTGCTGCTGGTGCCGAGCGTGCCGAAACTGCTGCCGCGCGACATCTTCCGGGCCGGGCGCGGGCTGCCCACCGTGGTGGCGATGCGCGGGCTGATGGCCGGGACCTACTTCGGCATCGAGGCCTTCATCCCGCTGATGCTGGTTCAGGAGCGCGGGATGAGTGTGACCGCCGCCGGGCTCTCGCTGACCGGGGCGGCGATCAGCTGGGCCGCCGCGGCGTGGGCGATCAACCGGCCGTGGCTGCGCGCGCGGCTCTCCCAGGCGGGCATGGTGCGGCTCGGCGCCGGTATCACCACGACCTCGCTGCTGCTCGCGATCGCGGCGATCAGCCCGCACGTGCCGCAGTGGACCGCGGCGGCGGCGATGTTCTTCGCCGCCGCCGGGATGGGCCTGGTCTGGCCGAACGTCAGCGTGCTGACGCTGGAGCTCTCGGCTCCGGGCGACCAGGGCGCGAACGCCGCCTCGCTACAGGTCGCGGACGGGCTGAGCAGCACTCTTTCCATTGCTGTCGCCGGGGCCGTCTACCATGCGCTGCACACCTCGGCGGCCGCGGATCGGCCGGTGTTCGCGCTGATGTACGGCATGTTCATCGCCGTCGGCGCGGTCGCGTGGCTGATCGCGCCCCGGGTGCGGGTACGGTAGATCTCCGCGCTCGCACGCGCGGTGTCCGGCGGTAGGCGAATGAAGGGGGCAGAACTCTGAGCACGTCCGCAGCGTCCCACCTGTCCCCGGCCTATCCCGACCGAGCCCCGTGGGGCACCGCCGGGCGCCTGCGCGCCTGGCAGCAGGCCGCGCTGGAGTCGTATCTGGCCAACGAGCCGCGTGACTTCCTCGCGGTCGCCACGCCCGGCGCGGGCAAGACCACGTTCGCGCTGCGCATCGCCACGGAACTGCTGGACCGTCACATCGTGCAGCAGGTCACGGTCGTGGCGCCGACCGAGCACCTCAAGCACCAGTGGTCCGAGGCGGCGAAGAAGGTCGGGATAGGGATCGACCCGACCTACTCAGGCGCGTCGGGCGGCACCTCGCGCGATTACACCGGCATCGCGGTCACGTACGCGGGCGTCGCCGCGCACCCGATGCTGCACCGGCGTCGCGTGGAGAATCGCAGGACCCTGGTGATCCTGGACGAGATCCACCATGCCGGGGACGCGTTGTCCTGGGGTGACGCGGTCTTCGAGGCCTTCGAGCCCGCCGCGCGCCGCCTGGCGTTGACCGGAACCCCGTTCCGTTCGGACACCGCGCCGATCCCGTTCGTGACCTACGCCCCGGACGCCGACGGCGTGCGCCGCTCGGTCGCGGACTACACCTACGGCTACGGCGGTGCGCTCGCGGACGGCGTCGTGCGGCCGGTGATCTTCCTCTCCTACGCGGGGCAGATGCGCTGGCGCACCAAGGCCGGCGACGAGGTGGCCGCGAGCCTCGGCGAGCCGATGACACAGGACGCGGTGGCGCAGGCCTGGCGTACCGCGCTGGATCCGGAAGGCAACTGGATGCCCGCCGTGCTGCGGGCCGCCGATCGCCGGCTCGACGAGGTGCGCCGCGCGGTCCCGGACGCCGGCGGCCTGGTCATCGCGACCGACCACAACGCGGCCCGCGCCTACGCGAAGATGCTGCGGGAGATCTCCGGCAAGCCGGCGACCGTCGTGCTCTCGGACGATCCCAAGGCTTCGAGCCGGATCGCGAAGTTCAGCGAGTCCGAGGACAAGTGGATGGTCGCGGTGCGGATGGTCTCCGAGGGCGTGGACGTGCCGCGGCTGGCCGTCGGCGTGTACGCGACCTCGATCTCGACCCCGCTGTTCTTCGCCCAGGCGGTCGGCCGGTTCGTGCGGGCGCGGCGGCGCGGCGAGACCGCCTCGGTGTTCCTGCCCTCGATCCCCTCGCTGGTCCAGTTCGCCAACGAGCTGGAGCTCGAACGCGACCATGTCCTCGACCGCAAGAAGCGCGGCGAGGGCGACTTGTGGAGCGAGGAGGAGGACCTGCTCGCGGACGCCAACAAGACCAAGGACGAGGCGCCGCTTGAGGAGTTCACCTTCAAGGCGCTCGAGTCGGAGGCCAACTTCGACCGGGTGCTCTACGACGGCGGCGAGTTCGGCGTCGCGGCGGAGGTCGGCAGCGCGGAGGAGGCCGACTTCCTCGGCATCCCCGGCCTGCTGGAACCCGAGCACGTACGCACTCTGCTGCAGAAGCGGCAGGCGCGGCAGATCTCCCGGCAGCGCGGGTCGCGCGGCGGCGCGGCGGCGGTGCCGGCGGAGCAGCGTCCGGTGGTCAGCCACCAGCAGCTGCTCGAGCTGCGCCGGGAGCTGAACAACCTGGTCGGCGCCTGGCACCACCAGACCGGGCTGCCACACGGGGTGATCCACGCGGACCTGCGGCGCAGCTGCGGCGGGCCGCCGACCGCGCAGGCCACGGCCGCGCAGCTGCGCAGCCGGATCGACACGGTACGCAAGTGGGCCGCGAGCCGCGCATCGTGAGGGTGAGCCCTGAGCGGCGAGCGGATTTGACGAGCTTCTCGACCGCGCGTCCTAGACTCTCGCTGTGACGACGACCACGCACCACCCGGAGACCTCGCAGACCCTGGACCGGGGCCTGCGCGCGCTCGAAGAGCTGGCCGACGCACCCACGGGGCTCACCGTCACGGAACTGGCCGACCACCTCGGGGTGAATCGCACCATCGTCTACCGGCTGCTGGCCACGCTGGAGCTGCACGGTCTGGCCCGCCGGGACGCGGCAGGGCGGGCGCGGCTCGGCATCGGCGTGCTGGCGCTGGCCCGCCGCGTGCAGCCGCTGTTGCGTGACGCGGCCGCGATCCCGCTGCGCCGCCTGGCGGAGGAGGTCGGCGCGACCGCGCATCTGACGGTCGTCGACGGCACCGAGGCGCTGGCGGTCGCGGTGGTCGAGCCGACGTGGACGGACTATCACGTCGCGTACCGAGTGGGTTCGCGACACCCGCTGGATCGGGGCGCGGCCGGCCGCGCGATCGTGGCGTACCGCGACAGCGGGACGAAGACGTACAGCGTCACGCAGGGAGAGCTGCAGGTCGGCGCGTTCGGAATCGCGGCGCCGCTGGTGGACGTGCCGGGGATCGAGGCCTCAGTCGGCGTGATCTCGTTCGGCGAGCTCGATCCGGCCCGCACCGGACCCCGCATCGTGCGCGCCGCCGCCGAGGTCGCCAAGGCGCTGCGCTGAGACGGCGTTCTCGCGGGCGACGGCGCAGGCCGGAGTCGAACCCGGCAGCCGGTACCGGTTCACCGAGATGAGGTGATACGCGCCGGCCGCCAGCCATGAGATCGGCGGGACCAGCATCAGCGCGCCGATCGGCCGCCACGGCCAACGCGAGCGCAGCAGCACCCGCGCCACCGCCGCCGCTCCGGAGCGGATCGGCGCGTCCGCGGCTACCGGAAGCCATTGCACGGCCTTGCTCACCTGCTGCTCGGTGAGCCCGTGCGCGGCGAGGTCGAGCATCTGCCAGGGCACGAACCGCACGTCAGGCCGGCACCAGGATTCGAGAATGTGCACCGAGGCCGTGCAGAAGCCGCAGTCGCCGTCGAAGACCAACGTCGGGCGCACCGCCGCGGGCTGTCGTCCGGTACTGATTCCGTCTGCGTTCGTCTCGCCTGCGCTCATGCTTTGAGCGTAGGCCGGTCCGAGCAGGCGGCGCCCGACCGCCGCCCAGAACCGGTCGGGCAGGAAGATCGCGTCACCGACCAGCATGATCGCGGAGAAGAAAGGCAAGGCGAGCAGCACCGCGATCGAGACGTGCATGAGCACGAGGACGGCCAGGGCCGGGTACTTGAGGCGTGGGCTGAAGACGATGAACGGGAAGCCTGCCTGCACGAATACGGTGACGTACCCGGCGATCGCGATGGCGATCGCATGCCCGGCGAGCCAGGCCGACAGTCCGGGCCAGGGATGGAACCAGTTAAGTCGTAGGACGTAGCTGAGCGCCGAGCCGTTCTGCCACATCGAGCCCTGGACCTTGAGGAAGCCCGCGGTTCCGTAGATGACGCAGATCTGCGCGGCGATCACGAGCACGGCGCCGTTGTGCGCGACTATCGCCATCCGCCGCCGCGCCTCGGCCAGCTCGGCGCGCCAGTCCGGTGCGTATTCGACTGCGCGATCGAGCGCCGAGTCAGAGCTCTGCGCCGCCAAGTCACCTGCGAGCAGCGCCGCCCGCGCCTGCGCGTTCGCCCGCAATCCGCGCCTGCGCGCATCAAGCGACCAATGCGTACCGCAGGCCGTGAAGACGAGATAGACCGACATCAGCGTCAGTACGTTGTCGCCGCCGTCGGTGAGCAGCGGTGCGCGGTTTTCCAGTGCCACCACGACGAATGCGAACAGGATGGAGACGATTCGCGTGTGCCAGCCGAGCACGAAGGCCACGCCGACCGCGATCGCGGCGATATAGAAGAGGTCGAATTCAGCGCTGGTGAGGCCTGCCACCGCGGTGAACCACGCGCGCAGCAGTCCCGACCAGCCGGATCCCGTGGCGTACGCGCGATCGAGCGCCGGGCTCCAGGTGGCGTCCGGACCCCACATGGCCTCGCGCTCGCCCCACTCGCGCAGCAGGAACAGGACCCACAGCGTGCCGTACCCGATGCGCAGCACCGCGAGGCCGCGCGCGGCGATCAGGCGCGTCGTCACGGTCTCGTATCGGTCGCCGAACCACCACAGAGCGCGGCTGAGCAGGCCCGGGTTCATCCGGTGCCTACTTGCGTGACACTCGAATCGCTCGAATTGTGCGTCACGGACCACCAGTCGAGCGTGCGAGTCTGCGGTGCGGTCTGCGCGGGCGTGCGGCCGGGTCCGGGGATCAACGTCGTGATGGCGCGGATCTGCACCGAGCCGATCGTTCCGCGGCCGACGTGCCCGCTGAGCCGTTCGAGGGCGACGGCCATCAGGTACTTCTGCATGACGTCGGCGTTCGCGCCGGTCGGGTTGCCGTTGCTGTCGTGCGTATCAAGCCATTGGAACCAGGCGTTGCGCAGCTGGTTCTCGGTGATGTGGCCGGGTACCGGATTCCCGAGCTCCGCCGCCTCGTCCTGCGCCGAGAGGTTCACCCAGCCGGTCAGCCGTCCGTCCGGGTCCAGGCTGGCGCGCGCGTCGATCTCGATGTTCTCCGAGACCGGGTTCGGCGCGAACAGCTGCCAGTTCTGGGTGAACAGCGGCTGCATCCACCGGTTCACCGAGCTCGCGTAACGCTGCGAGACCGGGTTGGCCGGGGCGTTGTAGAGGAAAGTCGCCGCCAGATGCAACGCCACGACCAGGAGCACGGCCAGCGTTGTGCCGCCGACCAAGGCGCGCGACCAGGAACGGGTCAGCGGCCTCGGGTTCAGTGCAGGCTCGCGCCCGGGCGCGGTGCCGGAACCGGGAGTCGAGGCGCTCATAGCCGTCCGAGCGTACCTGCGGATGTGCGGCGCCGGGACTGCTTCGCGCGGGTGCCTTTCCGCTAATCTCCCCTAGTACAAGTTGCGGTGACGTGGCGACTTAGGGGATTGCGGGGCGGAGCCATGACTACGGGACCAGAGGCCGGTTACTACGCCGATCCGTCCATACCGGGGTATATCCGCTACTGGGATGGCACTCAATGGGTGCCGGGCACGAGCCGACCGGGCCCGGAGTTGCAGCAGCAGGAAGATCAAGCCGCGCTTCAGCAGTCCGTGGCCGCGCAGTTGACGCAGGCGCTTCCGGCGCAGGTTCCGCCGCAGACTCAGGCTCAGGCTCAGATTTCGGCGAACCCGGCTCCAGCGCAAACGCCGACGCACACACCGACGCCGACCCCGACGGCACAGACCGGTTATCCGTGGCAGCAGGACGCGGCCGATATCGATAACCAGGCCGTCAGCTCCGTCGCAACGATGGTCGTTCCCTCCGCTTTCGCCAACCGGGGAGCATACGGATCCGGGTGGTCCAGCGGCAGCAGCTCGCCGTTCGACGCGATACCGGGCCTGTACCGCGCGAACGAGCAGGAGGAATCGAAAGAGGCGGAGGTGCGCGTCGTCGAGTTGGCATCGGCAGGCTCGCGCATCCTGGCGCGCATCATCGATCTCTGTATCGCAGTCGTGCTCTCGCTCCCGGCGACGGTCACGCTGATGCTCATCGCCCATCGGCACGACCACGCGTACGTCAACGAGCTACGGCTCCACGCCACGACGACGTACCGCACGCTCGGCATGGACGCGATGGGCATCACGCTGTGGGCCGCAACGATCGCGGTCGTGCTGTTGACCGCGATCATCCTTGAGGCATACCGGCTCCCGCGCACCGGGCAGACGACCGGGCGCCGGATGGTCGGTGTCCAGGTGGTGACTGCGGGCACGGCCGAAGAGGTGTCCGGTGGCGCGGCCTCGACCCGCGCGTTCCTGTTCTGGTTGCTGGCGCTGATCCCGGTCGTGGACGTGCTGGCGCTCGGTGGCGTGCTGTGGGGCCGTCCCTATCGGCAGGGCCTTCACGAGAAGCTGAGCAGAACGCTGACCATACGCGCCTGATCGACAGCGGCGACGGAACGCGACAACGGAACCAGCCGCGAGAGCCGTCAGCCGCCGGCGAGTCGAGGAATCCGGGCGCGGCCGGCGCAGAGTACCGGCAAGCTCGAGTTAGCGCACTTACCGGACGCCGGCCCCGTCCCACGATTCCGGCATCACCTTGGGCAGCAGGTCGAGGTCCCGCAGCGAGTCCACCACGGGCGCGACCCGCGGTACCGCGAAACCGTCCAGCAGGGATCTGATCTGCCGCGCGGTCTCATCGTCGAGCTCGCATATGTCGTCGACGATCTCGACCCGATCCGTCCGGGCGAGTTGGGCACCGATCTGCGCTCCGCCGCCGCCGCGCAGTGCGGTGGCCGTGGCGAGCAGCACGTTGAGAATCCCGGGCAGCTGCGCGTCCCAGGGATCAGTGACCGCCCGCCACAGTCCACAGGACCAGGAGAAGGAGCAGCGCTCAGCCACCGCCGCGCGGATCGCCTCGACCAAGATCGGGGCGTCGGGCGCGTCCACGCCACAGACCGCGAACCGGACCGACCGGCCGCGCGCGATGATCATGCTCAGCGCGTCTCGCCAACCGGGCTCCAAGGCCAGTCCCACGGTGACCGGAACCGTCCGGGGAAGTTGGGTCAAACGGGCTAGGCTCCGGTGCACCGACTCGCCGCAGTGCCGATCCCGCTCATGCGGGATGTCGATGCCCACCGCCGGCCGCGAAGCCGCCGCGCTGCGATAGCCGGCCAGCGCCCGCGCCGCCGTGCCGTGGATCATCACCGGCAGGTCCGGCACCCCGTCCGCAGGGGCCGCGGCCGCATCAGGCCAGGCCTCGGCGTGTACTACCCGCCGCCCGATCGCCGGAGAGACCGGCTCCGCGGAGCGCGGCGCTCCTCCGGCGCGCCCGGCCCCGCCTCCCGCGCCCGGCCTGCGGATCATCGAGAAGTCGTCCAGCAACGCGTTGAGAAGGAGCCTCGGTACTGCCTGTGACATGCCGGTCACGGTAGCGCCGAGCCCAGCTCCCGACAATGCGGACGATGTTAATTCGGGGCGTCGATTCACCACTAAACCGAACAAGCTGCCCGGCCTCATCGCGGGCACCCTCTGTCCACATTGTGAAATACCGTGCGCTCGCTTCACGGCAGGCCCAAGCTGGAGACAATTAATAGGGAGGGACCATGAATATTAATCGGCCAGGGCGCTCCGGGGCCTTCGGGGGCCGCGCGGCGGGGCAAGCCGAGGGCGGCATCACGGCCGAGAACCTCACCAAGGTCTTCCACGTCTCGGCCCGCAGACCCGGCCGCTTCTCCGCGGTCAGATCCCTGATCAGCCCGCAGCGGGTGGCCAGGACGGCGGTCGACGGCGTCAGCTTCCAGATTCAGCCGGGCGAGCTCGTCGCGTTCCTCGGGCCGAACGGCGCGGGCAAGTCGACTACCATCAAGATGCTGACAGGTATCCTGACGCCGAGCAGCGGCCGGGTGGAGGTCAACGGCCTGGTCCCGCACCGCGAGCGGATCGCGAACGCGCGGCGGGTCGGCGCGGTCTTCGGCCAGCGCTCGCAGCTGTGGTGGGACCTGCCGGCCCGTGACTCGCTCAGCGTGCTGGCGGACATCCACGGCGTCGGGCCGGAACTCTTCCGCGAACGGGTCGCGGCGTTCGACCGCATCCTGGAGCTCTCAGCGTTCTGGGACACCCGAGCCCGGCAGCTCTCGCTTGGCCAGCGGGTGCGCTGCGACCTCGCGGCGGCGCTGATCCACGACCCGGCGGTGCTGTACCTGGACGAGCCGACGATCGGCATGGACGTGGTGGTCAAGGAACAGGTCCGGGAGTTCCTGCGGGACCAGGTCGAGAACCGCGGCCGCACAGTCGTGCTCACGACGCACGACATGACCGAGGTGGAGCGGCTGGCCGAGCGGGTGATCCTGATCAACCACGGCCAGATCGTGTACGACGGCGATTTGAGCACGCTGCGCAGGAACCATTCGGACACTGATGAGCCCGACGGGAACGCGGACCTGGAAGACGTCATGCGCCGCGCCTTCGGCCGCCAGGCCAGCGAGCTGCTGGGCGAACGCGCCGAGTCGGAGTCAAGCACTCGTCTCGGCGGCACAGGCGAACGCGCGGGAGCCCAGAACGCGGACAAGCCGCAAGCGGCGATGTCGTCGTGAGCGAGGTCGCGCTTAATCCGATGACAGGTTCCGGGGCGCCGCAGGCACCGCTTCGTACCCTCGCCGACGGGCGGCAGTCGCGGCGAGCCTGGCGAGCCGCGCGCGTCACCGTGCTCAGTGAGTTCTACGAGTGGGGACGCGTCGCCTCCACCCTCGGCATGCTGGTGATCCGCGCCGCGCTCACCTACTGGCTCTGGCAAGCCCTCTACGCCACCACCAAGTCCAGTGCCGGCCTCGACTCGCGCCAAGCCACCACCTACGCCCTGCTCGGCGTCTTCTACGTGGCCTTCCGGGCGGTCAATCGGTGGGCGGCGCGGGACAACATGGTCCAGCACATGCTGGAGGGCACGATCGCCTACTGGTTTCTGCGCCCGGTGAGCCCGCGCAGGTTCTACTGCATCAAGGCCTGCGGCGACCTCGGCTACGGCGCGTGCTGGGGCGCGATCGCCTACATCGTCTGTCTCACGACCGGCGTCATCGCACCGCCGGTCAGCGCGCGAGCGGGCTTGGCCGCGCTCGCGTGCATGGCGCTCGGCCTGGTCACGCTGTACTACCTCAGACTGCTGATCGACCTGGCCTGCTTCTGGACCGTGGTGAACAACCAGTTGGTGATCATGTACGAGATCGTGCAGAACGTGCTGGCCGGAGCCCTCGTTCCGCTGTGGTTCTTTCCGGCCTGGTTCGCCGCCTTCGATCGGCTGCTGCCGTTCCAAGGCACGCTCAACGTGCCGTTGTCGCTGTACATCGGCCGCACGCCGGTGAACCAGTTCGCCGGCGCGCTGGAGGTTCAGGCGCTGTGGATCGCGATCCTCGCGGTGCTCTCCACGCTGGTCTGGCGGCGCGCGTCCGCCCGAGTGACGGTGCTTGGAGGCTCAGATGACCACGACGATGGACGCGGGTCGCGCACGCGGGATCCGCGCTGACCTCGACCGCAAGCCAGGCCTACGCGAGCAGGCCGCGCTGTATTACCGAATCAGCCGGCTTAACCTCAAGGCGCAGACGGCGTACCACGGCGAGTTCGTTCTCGGCCTCCTGTTCGGCCTGGTGTGGCAGGGCTCGATGGTGCTGTTCGCCGGGGTGTTGCTGCTGCGGTTCCCCGGCCTCGGCGGCTGGAAGCAGGGCGACGTGCTGCTGATCGCCTCGATGCGGTTGGTCTCGCACAGCTTGTACGTGGCCTGCTTCAGCAACATCGCGATGCTGTCCATGACGGTGCAGGAGGGCCGGATGGACGGCTTCCTGCTGCGGCCGATGCCGGTGTATCGCCAGGTGCTGCTCTCCCGCTTCCAGGTCAACTCCTTCGGCGACCTGCTCGCGGGCGCAGGCATCTTCGTGCTCGCGCTGTTCCGGCTCGACCTCGGCTGGACGCCGCTGAAGGCCGTGTACGTGGTCTGCGGCATCCTCGGCGGCACGTTGGTCGAGGCCGGGGTGCAAACCCTGCTGGCGATCGGGGCGCTGCGCTTCACCGGCCTGTTCACCTGGACAAGCTGGGTGGACCAGACGATCTCCACCTTCGGCAACTACCCGCTGAACGTGCTGCCGAGCCCGGCGAAGGACGCGCTGACCTTCGTCTTCCCGGTCGCGTTCATCGCGTACCTGCCGGCGGCGATCGTCACCGGCCACACCGCGACCACCGGCCTGCCGCTGTGGCTGACCGCGGCGGCCCCGCTGCTCGGCCTCGGGTTCTTCCTCCTGGCCAAGGCGGTCTGGTACCGATCGCTGCGGCTGTACCAGTCGGTGGGCGGCTAAACGGTAGCTGCGGCGTTAGTCTTCCCAGGCGCAGAACTCGATCAGCGTGCCCTCCGGAGCGCGCACGTGGGCGACTCGCATGCCCCAGGCCGGCTGGTCCACCGGTGCCGCCGCGGACTGAGCGCCGCGCCCGATCGCCTCGGCGTAGGCGGCGTCCACGTCCGGCACCCGGAAGGCGAGGACCACGTGGTCCGCCGAACCACGCTCGCCTGCGCCATCGCCCCCGACCGCCTTGGCCATCAGCGCGCGGTCGAACAGCGCCACGTCCGTGCCGCCTTGCTTGTCCTTGAAGGCGCCGTACGGACCGGCCTCAGCCTGGGCCGGGTCCTCGCCGGTCTCCTGCGGCGAGAGTCCGAGCACGTCGCGGTAAAAGCGGTAGCTGGTGGGGAAGTCGTCCACGAGAATTCTGATCTGGCTCAGCATGGGCCCATTCTCGCCCAGGAGCGATCATCTACGGAGGGAACGCGTGGAACTCGATCTCTTTCCTCCCTCCTTGCCAGTGGTCGCGACGGTGAACCAGTACGACGACGGTCCGGCCTGGCTCGCGAGGTTGCCCGGAGTCGTCGAGGAACTACGCGAGCGTTGGTCGCTACGCCTCGGCGCGCCGTTCCACGGCGGTAGCTGCTCGTGGGTGGCGCCTGCTTGGACGCCTGATGGCGAGCCCGCGGTGCTCAAGGTGACCTGGCCGCATCGCGAGGCGATAGGCGAGGCGGAGGGCCTGCGGCTGTGGTCCGGGCGCGGAGCGGTGCTTCTGCTCCAGGAGGATCGCGAACAGCTCGCGGTGCTCATCGAGCGGTGCGAGCCCGGAACGACACTCGCGGAATCGGATCAGCTCACCCCGGACAGGCGGCTGCTGATCGGCGCGCAGCTGTTGTACGAGCTGTGGTCGGCGACGCCGCCGGAGCAGACCGGCCTGGAACCGCTCGGCGAGGTGACCGCCGAGTGGGCCGACCTGGTCGAGGCTCGGATGGCGCGCTTCAAGCCGGACTTCGATCCCGGCCTCGTCGCGCTCGGCGCGCGACTGCTGCGCGAGCTTCCCCACAGCGCCGAACGCCGGGTCGTCGTGCACGGAGACTTCAACCCGGGCAACATCCTCGCGGCGCAGCGCAAGCCCTGGCTCGTGATCGACGCCAAGCCGATGATCGGCGACCCGGCCTACGATGTGTGGCCCTTGATATCGCAGATCGACGACCCGTTCGCGCACGACGACGCCCAGAGCGTCCTCGCCGAGCGCATGTCGCTGGTCGCGGGCATGGTCGGCGAGGACGTGCGGCGCTTGGCGGCGTGGGCGTTGGCGCGTGAGATCGAGTTGGCGTTGTGGTCGCTCGCGCATCCGGACGCGCCGCCGCCCGCGGGTTCGATCGAGAAGGCCCGCGCGTTCGCGAAGCTCGCCGAACTGTAAAGCAAGATCCACGAAGAGCCCGACGCGCGTCGGCCTCTGCTCGTCAGGGCACCGCGACGACCCCGGCGTCCTCGAAGTCCGTCAGCGCCTTGGCCAGCGTCACCGGGGACACAGCCGCGGTCTTGTCCAGCAGCACGCGCACCGCGAGGCCGTTCGCCGCTGCGTCCAGAGCCGTGGCCCGGACGCAGTGATCCGTGGCGATGCCGACGACATCGACCTCGGTCACGTCGTGCTCGCTCAACCAGGCTGCCAGGGACTCGCCGTCGGTCGTCGAGCCCTGAAAGCCCGAGTACGCCGCCTCGTGCGCGCCCTTGCGGAATTCAGCGTCGAACGAGAGGCCCGCCACTGCCGGGTGGAAGTCAGCGCCCTCGGTCCCGACGACGCAGTGCACCGGCCAGCTGTTGACGTAGTCCGGGCCGTCCGGCGGTGTACCGAAGTGCGCGCCCGGATCCACGTGGTAGTCACGGGTAGCGACGGTGAACTGCGCCCCTCCGGAACCCTCCGCGACGTACCGCGCGATCAGCTCGGCTGCGGCGGCGCCCCCTTCCACCGGCAGCGAACCGCCCTCGCAGAAGTCGTTCTGCACGTCCACCACGATCAGTGCCCTGTTCATCAGCGCGCTCGTCCCTCTTCTAAGGCGTTCAAGGACATCAGACGTTCTCGTAGACGGTAGGGATCACCGCGTCGCCGCGCGAGAGCTGCGTCGCGGAGATCGGCAGCTCGGCGAGCGAACGGCGGTGCAGCTCGCGGGCCTCCTCCAACGTCGCCCGGTCCACCAGCTCGCCATCCACCATCAGGGTCTTGATCAGGCTTCGGCCGCGGTCGGCCAGGTCCGCCGGGGGTTCGCCGATGCCGATGACCTCCGCGGTGGCCACGCCGTCGCCGTCGATGCGGCGGTAGGCGTACTTGCGGCCGCCTTGGCTGGGCTTGTCCGGCGACCGCTTGGATACGGGCACGAGCTCGCCGTCGGGCTGCTCCGATTCGGCCCGCGCGACCAGCTTGTAGACCATCGACGCGGTCGGTGCGCCGCTGCCGGTGACCAGCTGCGTGCCCACACCGTAGGAATCCACCGGAGCGACCGCGAGCGCGGCGATGGCGTACTCGTCGAGGTCGCTGGTGACCACGATCTTCGTGTTGCGCGCGCCGAGCTCGTCGAGCTGCTTGCGCACCCGGTGCGCCATCCACAGCAGGTCGCCGGAGTCCAGCCGCACCGCGCCGAGGTCGGGACCGGCCACCTCCACCGCGACGCGCACGGCCTCGGCCACGTCGAACGTGTCGACCAGCAGCGTGGTGCCCTTGCCGAGCGTGGCCACCTGGGTCTGGAACGCCTCGCGCTCGGTGTCGTGCACGAGCGTGAACGCGTGCGCGCTGGTGCCGACTGTCGGCACGCCGTAGCGGAAACCCGCCGCCAGGTTCGAGGTGGACGCGAAGCCGGCCAGGTATGCGGCTCGCGCGCTCGCGACGGCGGCTTCCTCGTGGGTACGGCGCGAGCCCATCTCGATGCACGGCCGGCCGGCCGCGGCCGAGGTCATCCGCGAGGCCGCGGCGGCGATGGCCGAGTCGTGGTTGAGCACGGAGAGGATCAGCGTCTCCAGGAGAACCGCCTCGGCGAACGTGCCCTCGACCGCCAGGATCGGCGACTGCGGGAAGTAGGACTCGCCCTCGGCGTATCCGCGCACGGTGCCGCGGAACCGGTATCCGGCCAGCCAATCGAGCGTGGCGCGGTCGACCACGCCGGTCCGGTCGAGGAACGCCAACTGCTCGTCGTCGAAGCGGAACGCCGCGATCGCGTCGAGCAGGCGGCCGGTTCCCGCGACCACACCGTAGCGCCGCCCGTCGGGCAGCCGCCGCGCGAAGACCTCGAAGACCGAGCGCCGGTGCGCGGCCCCGCTGCGCAGCGCGGCCTGCAACATCGTCAGCTCGTAATGGTCCGTCAGCAGCGCGGTCGAGGCCGCGGCCGCGGGCGTGGAGTGCTCCTCGGCACCGTCCCGGCCCCCACTTATCGTCATCATGACGATAAGTGTACTCCGGTGCGCCGGCTATGTCGCGTCCACTGCACCGATCCGGGGTGTGAGGCCGCTCTCAGATGATGCGAAGATGGGATGGTGACCAGCGCACCGGTTGAAGTCGACCGGCCGGACGTCCGCGGCGAGGAGGAGGTCGCCGAGGAAACCGACCGGCCGTGGACCACGATCGTGTGGAACGACCCGATCAACCTCATGAGTTATGTCACCTACGTCTTCGAGAGCTACTTCGGTTACCCCAAGACCAAGGCGCACAAGCTCATGCTCGACGTCCATCACCGCGGCAAGGCCGTCGTCGCGCACGGCAGCCGCGAGGAGATGGAGCGGGACGTGTCCGCCATGCACTCCTACGGCCTATGGGCCACGATGCAGCGCGCGTGACCGCCGAAGCGGAGCCGCGCGGCGGCGCTGAAACCTGCCGGGCGGCGCCGGCCAGTATCGTTCCCGACGGCCACCGGCCGCACCCAGGCGAAGGCTCGTGAGAGAGAAGTGCCCTTTCGAAAGGACAGACGTGCCGTGATCGCGGCGTTCACCCGCGGACCCGACGACACCGTGCTCGTCGACCTGCGCTCCGCCGAGGCGCGGCTGCTCGCCGACCTGTTCGGCGACCTGCTCGAGCTGCTGGCCGGGGAGGATCCGCAGTCCCTGCGGCCGAACCAGGCCGATCCGCTGGCCGCGCAGCTCGGCCTGGACGGGCTCGGCGACGACACGCCACCGGCCCGCCCGGACGATCCCGCGCTGGCCCGCCTCTTCCCCGACGCCTATCCGGACGACCCGGACGCCACCGCGGAGTTTCGCAGATACACCCAGGCGGATCTGACCGCGGAGCGGCGGCGCCGGGCGAACGTGGCGCTGGAGACCCTCGATCGGATCAAGGGCGGCGGCCGGCTCAGCCTCATCCCGGTCGAGGCGGCCGCCTGGCTCGGCGCGCTCAACGACCTGCGGCTCGTGCTCGGCACGCGGCTTGAGATCACCAGCGACGACCAGGAACCCGGCCAGGACTTCGGCCCGGCCGACCCCCGCACGGCGTACATCCCGGTGTACTACTACCTCGGTTACCTCCAGGAGACGCTGGTCGAGGCGCTGTCCGCCTGACGTGGCGGGGCCGCGTGCGATCGGCCGGGTGCCCTACCCTGGTTCCGTGTTGACCATCGACAAGAGCATCTACGACGCGATCGTCGAGCACGCCCGCGCCGACCACCCCGACGAGGCCTGCGGCGTGGTCGCCGGCCCGGCGGGCTCGGACCGGCCCGAGCGGTTCATCCCGATGGCCAACGCGGCGCGCTCGCCCACGTTCTACGAGTTCGACTCGGCGGACCTGCTGAAGCTCTACCGCGAGATGGACGACCGCGACGAAGAGCCGGTCGTGATCTACCACTCGCACTCTTCGACCGAGGCGTACCCGTCGCGCACGGACATCTCATACGCCTCGGAGCCGAACGCGCACTACGTGCTGGTCTCCACGCGCGACGCGGACGGCCTCGGCGAGTTCCAGTTCCGTTCGTTCCGCATCGTGGACGGCGTCGTCTCGGAGGAAGAGGTCGTCGTCGGCTAGGCGGCGAGATGCCGCCCGGCTTTCCACATCACGAATCGTGCATGACGGTTCGGCAACGGTCGCGTCCTGAGCCGGTACGGGGCCGATTTACACCGATTGCCGCCCGTACCATCGACTGGGGCGGTCACGGGTACGTGGCTACGCCTGTAAGTCAGCCAAGGGCCGGATCGCCGGTGACCACGGAGGGATGAGCGAGCGATGAGCCCGGAGACGAGCCCAGGATCGAGCGCTTTGCGGCGGCTCGCCTCGGCGCCCGTCTTCGCCCCGCGGTATCGGCGCGTCGGGTTCTGGTGGGCCGGGACCCGCTTCCTGCTGATGCTCTGGGCGCTCCAGGCCATGCCGTACTTCTCGCGCGGCTCGGTCATCGGCGACGTCTATATCTACAGCGGCTGGGCCAACACGATGACCCACGGATCGTTCCCGTCGAGCGATCCGCAGTGGCAGTACCCGCCGGCCGCGGCCCTGGTGATGATCTTCCCGAAGCTGATCGCGCATGTCGGCATCGGGTACGTCAACTCCTTCTTCTTCTTCGCGCTGGCCGCGGACGCCGTGGTGTTCACGCTGCTGATCGGGCAGGCGGACCGGATCGCGGCGCAGACCGGCCGCGAAGCGCACCTGTCCGGGGTGTGGGCGTGGGTGCTCGGGGGCTTCGCGCTCGGTCCGATCCTGTTCATGCGGTACGACGTCATCGTTACCGCGCTCGCCGTAGGTGGCCTGGTCGCGACGGTCAAGGCGACCGAGCGGCGCACGCCGGAGCAGGCCGAGAAGTGGACCTGGAGCGTGCGCGGCGTCCTGCTCGGGCTCGGCGCGGTGGTGAAGGTCTGGCCGGTGGTGCTGCTCGCGGGTCTGCCGGGTGGCAGGCGCGGGGTGCGGGCGGTGGTCTCGGCGGTCGTCGGCGCGGTGGTGATCTGCGCTCTGATCGCCGCGGGGCTGTCCGGGGCGCTGTCCTTCCTCGGGCATCAGTCCAGCCGGGGCATCGAGGTCGAGGCCGTGTTCGCCTCGCCGTTCATGATCGCCTCCTGGTTCGGCTACCCGGTCAGCACGGTGCACGAGGACGGCAATTTCCAGCTCGCCGGGCCGGGCACCGGCCTGGTCGCCTCGGGCGCGATCCTGCTCACGCTGCTCGGATTCGGCATCGTGCTGTGGTGGCGGGCGCGGCGGTTCCACCCGGAGCGCTGGTCCCCGGCGCTGATGTACGACGCCGGATTCACGGTGCTGCTGGTGATGGTGGTCACCAGCCGGGTGCTCAGCCCGCAGTATCTGATCTGGCTCATCGGCCTGTCCGCGCTCTGCCTGGCCGAGAATGTGCCGGACCGCCGACGCACCCTGATGGCCACTCCGGCGCGGATGGTGATGGCCTGCACGCTGGTCAGCCAGCTCGAGTTCCCGATCCTGTTCCTTCAGGTCATGCACCACGGCTTCCTGGGCACCGCGGTGGTGGCCGCGCGCAACCTGGTGCTGCTGGCGGCCACGGTGATCGCGCTGCGCAAGCTGTGGTCCGCGACCACGGCGAAGGAGCCGGACCCGGCGGGGCCGGCCGGCTCCGCCCCCGGCGCGGTGCCAGGAGCCCGGTCCGAGGCGGAGGCCCACGCCGCAGCCGGCGCGGTCGTGCCGCCGGTCGGCGACCTGGTCGCCTTGCAGCCGGCGGGGGCCGGTCCGGCTCCGGCCGGCGCAGAACCCAGGGGCGCCTCAACGAGGTAGGGACTATCATCACGCGCGGGTCCCGACCGTGGATCCGCCGGGGTCGCGGGGACGTGTGAGGGAGCGATGAGCGAATCGGCCGCGCGGCCAGGAGGCGGGACCGCCACCTCGCCGAGTGTGCTGCCCGGACCGCTCGACGAGCGCTCCCCGCGCAGCTCCAAGCCGGTCGGACCGCGCCGGCTGCTGACCGAGCTGATCGAGTTCATCTACCGGCTGGCCGGCTCGACGCTGGCCACACCGAAGGTCGCGGTCGGCGTCTCGCTGGCCGGGCTGCTGCTGATCATGCTGGTCGGCGTCCTGTCGCCGAACTTCAACACGCTGCCGCCGAACCACACCGGCGACCCGGCCAACCTCAAGCCGCTGGTCCTGCCGCTGTCCGGGCACCTGTGGCAGCTGCCCTGGTTCGTCTCCTTCCCGCTGACCTATCTGGCGATCGTGCTGCAGTGCCTCGGCCTGGCCGGGCTGCTGTGGGCCAACAGCCGGGGCTGGCGGCCGAACCCGCGGCACCTGTTCCTTGCGGTGAGCGCGATCGTCGCGGTGATGGTGAACATCACCCCGGTCGGCTCCTCAGACGCGGCCAGCTACGCGGCGTACGGGCACGTGGCCAATCACGGCTTCGATCCGTACACCAACGGTCCCGACATCCTCGGCCAGCAGAACCCTTACACGCAGTCGGTGGGCCCGATGTGGACCCGCACCCCCTCCGTGTACGGGCCGATGGCCACCTGGGTGCAGCAGCTCGCCGCCTGGCTCGGCGGCCTGAGCCCCGGCTCGACCGTGCACTATCTGATGATCTTCAACGGGGCGGTCTTCCTCGCCGTCGGCTACTTCCTGCTGAAGACGGCCGACGACCCGGTGCGCGCCTCGCTGATGTGGGTCGCCAACCCGGTGCTGATCCAGCAGCTCGTCGCGGGCGGCCACCTGGACACCTACGCGGCCGCCGCGGTGGTCGTCGGGGTGCAGATCGCCCGGCGCGGAACGCAGGGCTGGCGTTATCTCGCAGCAGGGTTGGCCGTCGGCGTGGCCTGCGCGTTCAAGATCAACGCCGGGCTGGTCGGCGCCGGCCTTGCCTGGGCGCTGGCGATGCGGCGCGACTGGTGGAACCTCGGGCGGCTGGCGGTCAGCGGCGTCGGCTCGGTGGTCTTCTTCTACTCCTTCTACGGCCTGCACGCCTTCAAGCAGCTGCTCACCGCGTCCAGCCTGGTGGCGACCCCCTCGCCGTGGCGGGCGCTGCAGCTCGCCCTGCAGGGCGGCTTCGCCGTGTTCGGAGCTGGGGACCTGGGGCAGAACATCGGTTCCGCGGCCACCTCGATCCTCTGGCCGATCCTGATGATCGTGGTCGCGGTGCTGATCTATCGCCGCTTCTCCCCGGACCAGCCGGCCATGGTGACCGTCCCGTTCGCGCTCTGCTTCGCCTGGATCGTGGTCGCGCCCTGGTCGCTGCCCTGGTACGCCGCGCTGGCCTGGGTGGTGCTGGCGCTGCTGCCGCGCAACCCGATGACCCGCTGGCTGACGCTGGTCACGGTGTTCCTCGCGCTCATGCACTCCTCCGGCGGCGGCCCGGCGCCCTGGGCGAACTCCTGACCGCCCGGCTCTCGCCGACCTGACCAC
>Ga0070739_10003691_pt1 | contig 18810 bp, 16 predicted proteins | sample Coa_R1_7_FD_66445 | JGI IMG/M metagenome (GOLD analysis project Ga0070739, IMG submission 66445) | Surface soil microbial communities from Centralia Pennsylvania, which are recovering from an underground coalmine fire - Coalmine... | ecosystem: Environmental > Terrestrial > Soil > Unclassified ... | reverse complement strand
AAGGAGCCACAGCCGCAGGAGTACGCGTTCTTCCGGCCCGGTCTGGTCCTGTTCACATACCTGCACCTTGCGCCCCTTCCCGAGCTGACCCAAAAGCTGGTCGACACCCGCGTCAACTCGGTGGCTTACGAGACCATCCGCGAGGACGATGGCTCGCTCCCTCTGCTCACGCCCATGAGCGAGGTTGCTGGCCGTATGTCCGTTCAGGTGGGCGCTCAGTATCTGGAGGCGCCCAACGGCGGACGCGGTGTGCTGCTGGGCGGCGTACCCGGCGTCGCGCCCGCCAACGTCGTGATCCTCGGCGGCGGCATCGTTGGCCATAACGCCGCTCGTATGGCCTTCGGCCTCGGAGCCCACGTCACCATCATTGACCGCAACCTCAACCGGCTGCGCGAGCTCGATGACATTTACAACAGCCAGGTGGTCACGCTCGCCTCCAACCAGGTGACCATTCGCGAGTCGCTGCGCCACGCCGATCTGGTGGTCGGCGCGGTCCTGATCCCGGGCGCCTCCGCGCCGCGCCTGGTGCGCCGCGACATGCTGCCGTCAATGAAGAAGGGCGCGGTCATGGTGGATGTTTCCATCGACCAGGGCGGCTGCTTCGAAACGTCGCGGCCTACCACTCACACCGATCCCGTCTACTTCGTCGACGACGTGCTGCACTACTGCGTGTCGAACATGCCCGCGGCCGTGCCCCACACCTCCACCTTCGCCCTGACCAACGCCACGCTCCCGTATCTGCTGGAACTGGCCAACCGCGGGCTCGAAGGCGCCTGCGAGAACAACAAGGCGATCTGCGAAGGCGTGAATACGTATGAGGGCAGCATCACTTATCCCGCGGTCGCGGAGTCACAGGGCCGGCAGTGGAAAGAACTCGCCGCAGTCCTCTGATTTGCTGAACTCAGGCCGTCGCGGCCGCCTTGCAGGGCTCCGTCCGAACCGTGGCCAAAGCTTCCGGCAGACATTTCGGGCAGACCCGAAGCACGCCCTTGCCTACCGCCGTCAGCAGCGATGGCGGATAATCACGGCGGCAGCCGTCGCACGCCTCTGCGTGGGCCACCGGCATCGATTGGGTGCGGTCCCGCATGCAGGCAGTGTAGCGAAAACCTTAGAATCAGGCCAGAGTACGTGAATCCATTTAGTACTAAAGTTTGGACGTCTTTCCGTAAAACGGCGTTCGGCTATGATCGAAACGTGAAACACGCGATGCTCGGAATTCTTATCGGCCTGGCCCTCGCCGGAACGACGGGCCGGGCACAGGCGCCCATTCGAGTCATGATTCTCGATGGGGAGTCCGGCGGTCCCTACCATGCCTGGCAGCAGACCACCCCCTACCTGAAGCGAATGCTCGATGACGCCGGCATCTTTCAAACCGATGTCGTGACCGCCCCGCCCGCGGGCGGCGATTTCAGCGCGTTCCACCCGGACTGGTCGAAGTACCAGGTTGTGGTGGGCAACTACGATGCGCCGGACGAGCGCTGGCCCGCTGACCTGAAGGCATCCTTCGAGGAGTACGTCCGAAACGGCGGCGGTTTCGTCTCCGTTCATGCTGCCGATAACGCATTCCCGAACTGGAAGGCGTATAACGAGATGATCGGCATCGGCGGCTGGCGCGGGCGCAACGAGAAATCGGGGCCCTATTGGTATTACCGCGACGGCAAGCTGGTGTCCGACAATTCACCCGGCCCAGCCGGGAGCCATGGCGCGCGGCTCCCGTTCCGCATCACCGATGTGGTGACCGACCACCCCATCACCCGCGGTCTGCCGAAGGTCTGGATGCACGTGCCCGATGAGCTCTACGCCACGCTGCGCGGACCCGGCGAGAACATGACCGTTCTCGCGGTAGCGCATTCCGATCCGGCCAACAAGGGCACCGGCCGCGATGAGCCCATTCTGATGGTGATCTCGTACGGCAAGGGCCGCGTGTTCCACACCACTCTCGGGCACGATCTCGCCGCCATGAGCGGCGTGGGCTTCATCGCCACCTTCCAGCGCGGCACGGAGTGGGCCGCGACCGGTAACGTGACCCAGAAGGTCCCGCGGGATTTCCCGACCGCCGACAAGACCAGCGTTCGGGCCGAATTCGCTCCGCCGCCCGGGTGGACTTCGCCTCACTGAGTATCGAGATAACGGATCCGTCCCGGCGCGCACAAGAGCTCGCGCAGGCTGCGACCCTGCCCAACAAACCGTGAGCTGCTTCTCCTGCTCTTTCCGCGTTCTTCTGCAGGAGGATATATGGCAACTGCTGCCGCACTCACAACGTACTCGAACTTCACCGACCAGGAGCGCGCCGAAGCCGCTCAGAAAATGTTCCAGATCGTCTCGGGATTCTGGCTGTCGCGCGCCGTTCAGGTGGCGGCGACTCTGGGCATTCCTGACCTGCTCACGGACGGTCCCCGGGGCGCGGCCGACCTCGCTGCCGCGACGTCGACCGACAGCGATGCGCTCTACAGGCTGCTGCGCGCGCTCGCTTCCTTCGGGGTCGTCCGCGAGATGCCCGGTCGCATGTTCGCACCCACCGCACTTTCGGATGTGCTTCGCAGCGATGTAGCCGGCTCGCTGCGTTCCGCCGCCATCTCTGAGCTCGGACGCGTACATTATCAGTCCTGGGGCAACCTGCTGGACAGCGTGAAGACGGGCCAGCCGGCGTTCCATTCCACCTTCGGTATGGACCCCTGGCAATACTTCGCCCGGAACCCCGCCCTCGCAGCGACCTTCAACGACTCCATGACCCGCCTTACCGAGGTCGTCCTCCGCGCCGTCACCGCCGTTTACGATTTCACGCCGTACCGGCACATTATCGACGTCGGTGGCGGCCAGGGCCGACTGCTGGCCGGCATCCTGGGACAGAATCGAGCGGCCCGCGGCACGCTCTTCGATCAGCCCCAGGTCATCGACGAAGCTCGCGCCGTCCTCACCGGGGATCCGGCCCGCGAACGCATCGACCTCGCCCCTGGCGACTTCTTCGAGTGCGTTCCCGAAGGCGGCGATCTCTACACGCTCAAGTGGATCATCCACGACTGGGCCGACGCCGAAGCGCTCCGCATTCTCCGCAACGTGCGGTGCGCCATGTCTTCCACATCGCGCCTGCTGCTGCTCGAGGTGGTCCTGCCCGAGGAAAACAAGGCGGACCTCGGGCCGCTCATGGATTTAAACATGCTCGTGATGACCGGGGGCAGGGAGCGGCGCGCCTCCGAGTTCCGCGATCTGTTGGCCGGCGCCGGGCTGCGGCTGGCGCGCGTGTATGCGACGGAATCGCCGATCAGCGTCGTAGAGGCGCTGCCCGCGTAAACCCGGGGACGCCGGGTAGAATGGACCGTTTGGCGTTCACGCTGCACGGCGTCTTCTTCTCCTCCCGCGGCCTCCGCGCCGGCTGGCGCGCCTTGCTCTATCTGCTCCTGTTAATCGCGTTCAGCATCGTGCCTGGCGCGCCGGTGGACGCCGCCATCGAACAGCATCGCGGGAATGTACTGTGGTCGCTCGCCGGCCGCCTCGTCGCCGTCGTGATCGTCTTCGCGGCGGCACGGATTATGGCCCGCTTCGTCGATGGCCGGCCGGTTACCGACTTCGGTCTTGCCCGGCAGGGCCTCGGGCCACGGCTGGCCGCGGGCCTGCTGTCCGGCTTTCTTTCCCTGTCGCTCCTGCTGCTGTTGATCCGCGCGGCCGGATGCTTCTCGATTCATGGCTTTGACCTCCACGGCGCGCCGGCCATCGCGCGCTACACCCTCCAGTACACGATCATGTTTATCCTCGTCGCGCTGTTCGAAGAGTTACTCACGCGCGGGTACCTGCTGTTCGTGCTCTCCGAGGGGATGGGATTCTGGGGCGCCGCTGTCCTGCTCGCCGCGCTTTTCGCCGCCGGTCACCTGCGTAATGCGGGAGAGAACAAGTTCGGCATCGCGAACGCAATGGCCATCGCCGTGTTTCTGGCATGGACAGTGCGCCGCACCGGGTCCCTGTGGTGGGCCATCGGCTATCACATGACCTGGGACTGGGCGGAGAGCTTCTTTTACGGCGTTCCGGACAGCGGCATCGTTTCCCGCGGCCATCTCCTGGGGACCTCGCTTACCGGGCCTTCGTGGCTGTCGGGCGGCAGCGCCGGGCCGGAGGGCAGTGTGTTTGTGCTGCTGGTCATCGCCGTCCTGGCCGTTTCGGTGTTGATGATTTTTCCCGCTACGCCGCCGAGGGAAATGCAGCGGTCCGCGCCGGCGTGGAATCCGCGCTGACCTCGCGCAAGCCAACGGCTGGCGCCGCGAGGCTAGAACACCCGTTCCTGACGGCGCAGGTTCCCGACGCTGCCCACGTTCGCAATCGAGAACGAAAAAAGATACTGGTTCTCGAAACGCGTGCCGAAGTCGAACCTGCGGAACTCGCCGCTGAAGCCGCAGCAGTCCGTGTTCCAGGTAACCTGCGACAGCGAGTAGGCGAGGATGCCTCGTTTGTAGTCGTAATACCAGGTGGTGCCGGCGTTCCAGCCGCGCCGGTTCTGATTGCCGATAGCGAACGTACCCCGCAGCTGGTTCGATGATGGCGACAGGATGGGGACTGGCATCGTCACCGGGTCTTCGCGCACGGTGGCCTGCCCGAGATTGATCCAGTACTTGCTGAAGCGGTAGTCCGCCGTCAGTTCGCTCATCACGATGCCCGGGCGCATGGGATCGTAATCGGTCCGCCACTGCACGCCCACGCCTTTCTCGAACCGCAGGATCGAATCGACCGGAGAATAGCTGCGCGGCCCCGACAGAAAATCGAACCCAGTCAGCTCCATGGTGCTCAGGATCACGTTGCGCTGACCGGGTACGAGCGCCCCGCCGAACGTCGGATCGAAATAACGGATTTGCGTGAGCTGCCAGCTGAGCGCCTCGTCCACCCCGTCGTCCTTCTTGTGCTTCACGTACAGACGGTTGGTCAGCGAAACCCTCAGCTCGTTCGTATTGGTCATCAGCTCGGTACTGTCGAAGCGGATCAGATTCTGTGCTTCGGTCCCGATCCCGTCCACCCAGTGATAAGTGATGCGCGGCTCGATTACGTGCTTCACCCGTGGACCCAGGAATTTCGGACCGTTGAAGACGCGCGCCAGCGAGGGCGGAATCAGATCCAGCGTGAACTCGCGGGCGCTGCGCAGCAGTCCGGCGCTTTGGCCCACGCCGTTGCGCTGTGTGTCGCCGTACTGCGTTTCGCGCACCGAGAAGGTCGGAACCAGGCTGAAGCCGGCCAGGTGCAGCGCGGTTGTGAGATGCGGATACAGATCCAGCCGCGGCATGAACAGCGGCGTCTGCAGCGCCGGTGTGTTCAGACCGAGCGGATTGCTGAAGGCCGGCTGCTCGCGGTCCAGCAGTCCGGCGCTTGAATCCAGCGAGAACCAAAGCGGAACCGTTTGGGTGATCTGCTTGTCGCGCACCAGGAAATCCGCTTCGGGCAGCTTGCGCGTGATGACGCTCTTGTCCGGTTTGTAAGGATCGAAGTCATAGTTCTGCACCCGCTCGCCGACGAAATTGACCGCGTAGTCAGACCAGTGCTTCGTGACCACCCCATTGGTGTGCGACTCCGAGAACACCGCCTCGGTGAAGGTCATCGTGAAATTCTGGCGGAACACGAAGGAGCTGAGGTAATCGAGGTTGCCGCGCGCTTCCCAGCCGCCCCCCAGTTCCGCGCGGCCCTTTCCCGTAAGGTAGAACCCGCCCTCTTTTATCCGCGTGCCGTTCGGCTGCGGAATGCCCCGATCGTTCAGACCGTAGAGGCCGAGATCGAAATCCGTGCCGGGCCGCACCTTTCCCCGGAACCCCGCAGTGTGCGCAAACCCGCGGATGCTGTAGTCGCGTACCTCGTACAGCAGATCGTAGCTGGGATTGATGGCCCAGTAATACCCGATGCCGATCATGTAGCCCAGCAGCGTGCTGTGACCGATGCTGGGCGACAGAAACCCGCTCTGGCGAGGGTTGCGCCTCAGGTCTTTATAGAACACGGGAGCATAAAACAGAGGAAGGCGGCGCACGCGGAATACAGACCGGTAGCCCTTGGCTCGTTCACCGGGGATGATGTCGAATTTCGGCCCGGTGAGGCGCCACCACGGACGCGGCATGGTGCAGTCGGTGACGAAGCCGCGATAAATCACATATTTCTGCTGCAGCCGGCGGGCCCACTCGCCCTGAAAGTAAAACGGATTGGTGGTGCTGAGCACCCCGGGGCTGGAGTTGATCTTCGCGGGCGATGTGCCCCGCACGTTGTAGAACGTGCCCGTTTCCGTGTCCACGTTGTATTCCGCGCGGTCGCAGTCCAGCTTCTCGCCGGTGGTGAAATTCACGTAATGGACATGGCCCTGGGCGTATGCGTCGCCGGTGTCGCCGTTGAAATCGGCCGAGTCCGCGGTCAGCACCATGTCGTTCATGGCGATGCGCGCTCCGCCGCGAAGGCGCCGCCATGGCGGATCGAGCTCCTGGGTCGTGGCCCAGGTCTCCACGTATCCCGGTTTCGGAGCCTCCGCGGGGCGGGGCAGAACGGCGGGCGCGTTCGGACTCACTGCCGCGCCCGAAACATTTGTCGATTGCGTTGTTTCAGGCCGCTGAGGCGGTGGCGGAGGCAGCGGCGGCTGGAATACCTGGCCCCAAACCGGCGCCGCGAGCAGCAGTACGAGTACCGCCGGCAGCGGCGCCGCTAAACAAAGTTCGTGACATTTTCGACTGAATATGTTACGTAGTTCAATTGAGGGATTCTGTCGCCGTGCAGCGCAGCAACCTGAAATACGTCTCAACGCAAACGTTAGCACGACGGTTTATGGCCCTGCAAGAGAGCGCAAACAGAAGGAGCCGGGAGATATGACCTGCCGCTATTGCCGGGCCGCGAATTCGGACGGGGAGCACAGATGCCAGCGCTGCGGGCGGCGTCTGGACGAACATGGAGCCTATGCGGAGGCGCCGTATACGCACACTGCGACAGCCCCCGCGCTCGATTCCCGCCCCGAAAGCGCCCCGCAGCCGCGCAGACGTACGCCGGAACTGGAAACGGTTCCCGGCGGCGCAACCGGCCCGCGGCAACGATCGTGGCAGCCATCCTTGTTCGGGACGCGCGACCTGGGGCGCGTGGTTTCGTTGGACAAGCTTTCAGGAACGCGGCTGGAGCGGCCGCCGCGCCAACGGACGCAGACCCCTTCCCGGCCGCGAACCCGCAAGCCCCACCCCAGCCAGCAGGACTTTGTCTTCGCCGACGGCCCCGCCGCCACGCCCCGTCCTCATTCCACCGCGCCGCCGCCCGCGGGCGTCATCTGGTGCGATGCCCCGGTCGCCATTGCCGCGCACCGCATCGTCGCGGCCGCGCTGGATGTCGGCATTGTTGTCGCCGGCATGGCCCTTTTCGCCGCGCTCGTATACCTGCTGGCCGGCAGCTCCGTGATGCATCGCCTCAACCCGCTGCTGCTGATTGGCGTCGCCGCCGTGCTTTACCTTTTCTACCGGGCGCTCTTCTGCCTTGCCGACGGCGACAGCCCCGGCATGCGCTGGAGCCACCTGCGCACCGTGACCTTTGATGGAAGGCTCCCCGAGCGTGAGCAGCGCTTCAACCGCATGGCCGCCGCCTGTCTCAGCGTCGTTGCCATGGGACTGGGCCTGCTGTGGTCGCTGGTGGACGAAGAAGCGCTTACCTGGCACGACCATATCTCGCGCACTTTTCCGACGCCTTATCCTGTCGCCCGCGCGCGTTACTAAACCGGTCCGCATCTGCGGCAGGCGTCCACGCCCCGCCTAAGCCGGACAGGACACTGGATTTTAAGTCACATGGGATAATTGGGCGATGTCGCGCGCCAGAGAACTCGAACTGCGCCTGCAAAGCCTCGAGCATCAACTCCGCCTGCTGCAGCGGATCACGCGTTTCATGGTTCGCGATGTCAGCCTCCCTGAGGTTCTCAACGAGGTTGTCCAGCTGGTGGTGGAGTTCATGGAGTGCGATTCCTGCCTGCTTTACCTCATCGAGGGCGGCGAGCTGGTACTGTGCGCCTCGAACGTTCCCCATCCGGCCTCGATCGGCAAGCTGCGTCTCAAGCTGGATGAAGGTCTGACCGGCTGGGTGGCGCGCGAGCGCCGGCTGCTGGCCATTTCCCGCGAGGCTTACCACGACCCGCGATTCAAGCTCTTCAGCGAGCTCCCTGAAGATACGTTCGAAGCGTTTCTTTCCGCCCCCATCGTGAACCGTCGTGGGGTCGCCGGCGTCATCAACGTCCAGCACCGCCCCGCGCATTCTCACACCGGCGGCGAAATGGAACTGCTCACAACCGTCGGCGAGCAGGTAGGCTGTCTTCTCGAGCTTTCCCGCGCGGCGGACCGCAGCGCGGGCTATGTCGCATCGGTCCTGCCACCCAGCATGATGAGCTCGGTGCAGAACTGATGGGTCCGGCGAACAAGCTGATTGTCGTGATGCTGGTCGGCGCGGGACTCGCGTCCGCGGCGGACCGCTGGAACCTGAGCTACTTCTACGACAAGCCGGAAGAGAATTTCGACATCGCCGATATCCAGTGCCCTTCGGCGGGGCACTGTATCGCTGCCGGCGCCGTGGAGCAGGAGACTAAGTTCAAGCCCTCGGCAGTCCTGACCGCCGACGCCGGCGCCCACTGGACTCCGGTCCACATTACCGACCTGCCAACCTCGCTCTTCTTTCTGAACGCCAACCTTGGCTGGATGGCTGCCGATAAAGGCATCTGGCAGACGCAGGACGGCGGTCAGACGTGGAAGAAGCTGCACGGCGAGCATGACGTGCGGCGCCTGTTCTTTACCGATGAAAACCACGGCTTCGCGCTGCAGGGCGACAAGCTGCTTCGGACGGAAAACGGTGGATCGTCCTGGGCGGAGGTTGCGTCCGTCCGGACGGAACTGGCGAAGAGCCCTTCGGAAGTCGCTCTGGAATGGATCTGGTTCAGCGACGCGCGGAACGGAGAGATCGTGGGCGAGATGTCGCCGGCGGGCGCCAACCGGATTCCCGCCTGGCTCGAGCCTTCGCGGGCGCGCCCGTCCGGCAAAGCGACCGATGTCATCGAGATCGGCCTTACCACCGATGGCGGTGCCACCTGGACGTTTTCCGCGGTCCCGAGGACCGACGATCTGATCGACGTTGTTTTCAGCAGGGGCGAGCCCCCCTGGTTTATCTTCCAGCCCAGCGGCGCCGAGTCCACATCCGAGATCGCCCGCTATGACCGCACGACGAACCAAATGAACGTGGTTTTACGCGACACGGATGCTCTGGTGGCCGATGCCATCGCGTCCGGCGGAACAACCTGGGTCGCGGCCATCGCCCGCCAGGGACGTCTGCTGAATCTCCCCGTCCCCGGTAAGCTTCGGCTCTACTCCGGTCCGGATTTCGAGCACATGGATCGCACCGACGTGGACTATCGGGCGGTGGCGCGGCGCGCGCAGTTCGCCGTCGACGGCCAGGGCGCCGTTTTCCTGGCTACCGATACCGGCATGATCCTCAAGCTGGCCCGCAACGCGGAACATTAATTCCAACTTGCGTTTTATCCACACTTCCTGCACAGGCGTTTCACGGTAAGCTGCTGATTCGGCGAGCCGATAAAAACCGAGGAAATCGTACTGTAACCCCCTTTTCAAACTTGACCCGAATCGCGGTTCAGCGCATCATGATGATGGTTCCAGGAGGTTGAAGGGAACAGCAAGCCTCGGAAGAGGTAGCGAGCCCGGAACGATGATCCGCGGCGGCGCTTTCCGAAAGGAGAGTGCACATTGCGGGGAGCGAAGGGCGATCGGGCTGATTTCAGGGCAGGCATCCCGATCCGACGCCGCCAGTCGCGTCGATCCCGAGGGAGACGATCCCGGAGGGGAGTAACGGGCGGACGTGGTGAGGGAGTCGCGAACCAGAGCGTTCGGTAACGGGCGCGTGGTGTCGAACAGCCCCGGCCGGTGAAAACCGGGAGAGGCTGGGAGCTGCGGGTCGAACGAGCCGGACAGCGGATTCGCGACAGCAACCGAAGCGGCAGGCCAGGAACGATGACCCCGCAACGGAAGTTCTCGAAAGGGAACAACCGGCGCGGGTGAGGGAAAGGCCGTCGCGAGGTGCAAAGCCTCCTGCGGTATCGGTTGGCAGGAACGCTCCGGAGCATTGATCCGCGGCCGTTGAAATCACGGTTGCGGGGAGCGAGGGAGACAGATTCCCGGCTGAAACCGCGGGCGACGTTCGGGCCGTGCATGCCGGCTGGCGAACAGGCTGTTGTCAAAGGTCACCTGGAACCATTCCTCTTTTTAGTACTCCCGCGCAGCCCCTTAAATGTATCCAAAGTACCGGTCTCGCAGTATATGAAAGCCGCGGATCTTTCAGCTTAAACTGAGAGTGTTGCTGAACCACGCCCGTTCAAAAGTTCTGGACTCGCAGGCGCCTGTTTCGATAGACAATGGTCTGACCGGATTGACCACCGAGGAATATCACCGGCGCGAGCTGAAGATTGCCCTCGATCCTACACATCCGGAGCACGTTCTTCCTCCGGCGGTTCCCCGCTCGGCCAAAGTCCTGGACATCGGTTGCGGGGGCGGCCAGACGCTCATCGCGGCCTATCCCGACCGTCTGACTTATGGCATCGACCTCGATGAGGACGCCCTCCGCCTCGGTCAGTCGCTGACCGACCGCATCTGTTTCGTCCGCGGCGATGGGGAGTCTTTGCCCTTTGCCGGCAATTCGTTCGACATGGTTCTGGCGCGCGTGTCGCTGCCGTATATGCGCATCGGCCCGACCATCCGGGAAATGCGCCGCGTCCTTCGGCCCGGCGGGGAGATCTGGATCACATTGCACATCTTCCGATCGGTGTGGCGGCAGGCCTGCGAAAGCAGCGTGAAGGGCTGGATCTTTTTCGTTTATATCGTGTTGAACAGCATGCTTTTGCACCTGGCCCAGAAGGAATTCTCCTTCTTCGGCAGGAACGAGAGCTTCCAGACCGAGCGCGGGATTCGCCGGCTTCTGGAGCGCAATGGGTTCGACGATATCCGCATCAGCGTGGGCGAGCACTTTATCGTTTCGGCGCATGCGCGATAAGCGCCGGCTGCATCACGTCGGGTACGTCGTTTCTTCCATCGCAGACACGGTCGAAGCGTTTCAGAGCGCCATGGGACTGAGCTGGGATTGCCGGGTCATTGAAGACCCGCTCCAGATGGTGCGGGTAACGTTTCTTCAGACCGATTTTCCGGACCAGCCGCTGATCGAACTGGTAGAGCCGCACGGCAGGCGTTCGCCGGTCAGGGACTTCGCCGCCAGCGGCGGCGGAATTCATCACGTATGCTTCGAAGTGGCCGACTTGGCCGCTCAGCTTACTGAAAACGAGCACGCCGGGGACGTACTGGTACGGGTGCCCATGCGGGCCGCCGCGTTCGACGGGCGCAGAATCGCCTGGGTCCGAACACGCGCCGGCGCGCTGATCGAGTATCTGGAGTCCTCGCCTCAGCGGTCGTATTCCGGGTGAGCATCGGCCCACGAGATGGCGCAGGCCCGGGGCCAGATGGCCAGCCCGATGCGGTAGGAAAGGCTGCCGTCCTCGAATCTTCTCCGGCGGTCCGGGTTCCCCTCCAGCATCCCGGACGTTGCGTCCGCCGGACCGAGCGGAACAATAAACCCGCCGTTCTCAGTGAGTGGCCGGCTCAGCGGCTCCAGCCAGGGGTTGTCGAACACGGCGCGCGGGTCGTAAAACCAGGCCGACGCGACGATCCCGAGAATGTCCGGCTGCAGCTGCATCGACCGCGCCATCCGGTAATAGGAGCTCATCACTTCGTTTTCCAAAATGAGCGCGCGGTTCCGCGGTCTGGGGGCCACGTGCATGAAAAAACAGGGCCGAAACCCTTTCAGCCGCCGGGCAATGAAGGCCCCCAGCTGCAGCATGCCCCCGGGCCTGGGTTTTAATAGCCAGGACCGCGGAATCCCCGAGATCTCCCATTCCATCGGTCCGGCGGGGAACCGGCGCAGGGTCGCGATTTTGGCCGCGCGCACGAAATCGCTGTAGCGCATGCGCGTCCGGCTGGAGTCGCTCAGGAATGCTCGCAAATCATTCTCGAGAAGCTTCCGGGAGCCCGCATGCAGCGCCAGTGAAGAAATCCGGGGCAGCGATTCGGCGGCCGAAATCGCCAGCATCAGCCGCTCCACCGAATCATCTCCCGCGGGAACGCCCGCCTCCGACTTCAGGCGGCTCAGGACGGCCATGCTGTCGTCGTGCTCGGTGATCTGGCTCAGAATAGAGCACAGTTTCCCATCGTCGTAGCCGGCGCGTGACAGGGCCTGCCAGGCGCCCGCAAGAAGCTCTGGGATATCGGTCAAAGTATCATTTTCCTACACTCTTCTTACTGCGCAAGACCCGGTTGTCATGCGCCGCGACGTCCTGGTACTGCCCGCGAACAGGGAACCTGTTACGATGCAGAGGTCAGCATTATGACTCGCCTCGCTTTTCAGAACGCCCTCGCGGACATCCTGGACATGCCGCGAAATGCGCTCCGGGATTCCGATACTCGCGACACCCTGGCCAGCTGGACCTCGCTGGCCGACGTGAAAATCCTCACCATGATCAGTACCGAATTCGGCATCGAACCGGATGCCGAGCTGCTGAACGCGGAGAGCATCGGGGAACTGATGGACGAGCTCGAGCGCCGCCAGACGTTCGCCTAGTCTGCGATGCTCCGGCAGCTCAAGATCGGGGCGTTGAAGCTCGCCGAGGCGGCCGGCCTGGGCAGCCTCGTCCTGCAAAGCCGCTGGCGCCGGGAACGGCTGCTGATCCTCTGTTATCACGGCATTGCTCTGGACGATGAGGATCGCTGGAGCCCGGGGTTGTACATGCCGCCGGCGTTGCTGCGCCGCCGCATGGAACTGGTCCGCCGCAGCGGATGCGCTGTGCTGCCCCTGGATGAAGCGATTACCCGGCTCCGCGCCGGAACGCTGCCGCCCGGCGCGGTGTCCCTGACATTCGATGACGGGGCCTACGATTTTTACGCCGCGGCCTGGCCCATTCTGCGGGAATTCGGCTTCCCGGTCACCGTTTATCTCACCACCTACTATTCCGAATATAATCGGCCCGTTTTCGACACCATGTGCTCGTATTTGCTGTGGAAGGGCCGGGGCAGGGATCTGGCCATGCCCGAGCTTGGAGCCGCGTCCGTGCTGCTGGACGATGCCGGGCGCGCGCGCGCCGAACGGCAGTTGTGCGCGTGGGCCTCGAGCCATGGGTACAGCGGGCGCGATAAGGACGCCCTGCTGGCCCGCCTCGCCGAGCGGCTGTCCATAGACTATGAGGGGCTTTGCCGCAGGCGTCTGCTGCATATCATGACCCCTGAGGAAGCTGCCGATCTCGCCCGCCAGCGGGTCGATATTCAGCTGCACACGCATCGGCACCGCGTTTCCGAAGACCGCGGCCGGTTCCTGCGCGAAATCGAAGAGAACCGCTCCAAACTGCCCGCCCAGGCGCCCACGCCGCCCCGGCACTTCTGTTACCCCGGTGGTTTTTATCTTACGGCCTTCCCCGACTGGCTGCGCGACTGCGGAGTGATCTCGGCGACCACATGCCAGCCCGGAATCGTGGATCGAAGCTCCAACCCGTGGCTGCTCCCTCGGCTCGTCGACGGCGCCGAGCTGACCGATTGCGAGTTTCGCTGCTGGCTCACTGGTCTCGCCGCACGCCTGCCGCATCGCCGCCATCCCATGAGTGAGGGACAGTTGCTCGAGGAAAAAGCGGCGCCCTCGCGGGCTGATGCGCACGCATGAAGCGCAATCATCTCGACAGGGTGCTCGCGCAGCGGCTGCGTTCGCTCCCGCCGGCCGAACGGGTCGTGGCGGCGGAGCAGGTCGCCGCTGAGCTGGGGCATCGCTTCGATTCCGCCGTTGCCGACGTTCTCCTGGCGGAACTGGGCGGGACACCGGCATCCGCGTTGGCGGGGTGGCCGGAGACGCCGACACGAGCGTGGCTGACCGCGCAACTGGAAATGAACGTCGGCCACAGCGAACCGGCCGCCGCCGCATGGCGCCGCTTCCTGGAGCTGCGCGGAGCATCGGACCCGAAGCACCTTCTGGCGTACGCCCGCTGCCTCGCCGACGCCGGCGCACCGGGCGAAGCAGTGGCCCAGCTGCGCCTCGCTTTGTCGCGCGGCCTTTCCTATCCCCAGCTGGCGGGCATCGAGAAGCTGGTCGATCGCGTCGCGGCCGCCGCCGCCGATTCCGTTCGCGAGTGCCGCGTCGCCATTCTGGGCACAAGCACCACCGCCCTGCTCATTCCCGTCCTGCGCGCCTTCTGCCTGCGCGACCGCATTCGGGCATCGTTTTACGAAGGCCTTTACGGCGCGCTGGAGCAGGAGATTCTCGATCCGGCCAGCGGCCTGGCGCGCTTTCGTCCGAATATCGTATTCCTGCTCGGCAACTGGAGGGATTTGAAGTTCGATGTGGCGGGGAGTGCGGACGAATGGATCGAGGAGCAGGCCCGCCGGCTGAGCGCGCTGTGGCAGCGGTTGTCGGATTCCTTTCCCTGCCACGTCGTGCAGCACACCTTTGGTTTTCCCGCCGCGGATCCCGATGCGTATCTGGCGACCGTGCTGCCGCGAGGACGGACGCGGCTGATCGAGCGTTTAAATCTGCGGCTCAGGGAAGTGGCCGGACCGGGCGTCTCGCTTCTCGATACTCCCGCGCTCCAGCGCGAGTGCGGCAACGACAACTGGAGCGACGAGGTGCAGTGGGCCCGCTATCGGCAGCATCCTGGGACCGCCGCGCTGCCTCGCCTCGCTGAAGAGCAGATGGCGCACCTGCGGGCCGTTCTCGGGCTCACGAAGAAGGTCCTGGTCACCGACCTCGACAACACGCTGTGGGGCGGGATCATCGGCGAAGACGGCCTCAGCGGCATCCGCATCGGTCCCGGATCGCCCGAAGGCGAGGCGCATCAGGACCTCCAGCGATACCTGCTCGCCCTGAAGACGCGCGGCGTTCTGCTGGCCGTTTGCTCCAAGAATAATCCCGACGACGCGCGGCTTCCGTTCGAAAAGCACGAGAACATGCTGCTGAAGCTGGACGATTTCGCCGTTTTTCGCGCCAACTGGGAAGATAAAGCCTCCAATATCGCCGCCGCGGCTCGGGAGCTTTCGCTCGGCCTCGACAGCTTCGTGTTCCTCGATGACAATCCGCTGGAGCGGGAATGGGTTCGCACCGCGCTGCCGCAGGTGGCCGTGCCCGATCTGGGCGAGTCGGTGTTCCACTTCGTGCGGGAACTCGACCGCGCGCGGTACTTTTTCAGCCTGAGTCTTTCGGAAGAGGACCTGCAGCGATCCGAGCAATATCGGATCGCGGCGGCGCGCCAGGAGTTGCGCGGCGCGGCGGGATCCCTCGAAGAGTTTTTGGCGCAACTGCAGTTAAGAGCCGCGGCGCGGCCCATCACCGACGCGAACCTGGCGCGCGTGACCCAGCTCATCAACAAGACCAACCAGTTCAATCTCACCACCAGGCGATACACCGAGGCCGACGTGCGCCGTTTGGCGTCCGACCCGGAGTGCTGGGCGGTGGCCTTCGAGCTGTCAGATCGGATGGGCGCCTACGGGCTGATCGGCGTCATCCTCTGCGTGCCTGGCGAGGAGCGGTGTTCCTGGCGCGTGGATACCTGGCTGATGAGCTGCCGTGCGCTGGGAAGACAGATGGAGCGGTTCATGTTCGACCGCCTGGTTGAAGCCGCGCAGCAACGGGGTGTGCGGCGTCTCATGGGAACGTACCGGCCCACAGCGAAGAACGGCCTGGTGAAGGACCTGTACGATCAGCTCGGCTGGGAACGTCGCGGCGCCTCGGATTCCGAAACCCTGTACGAGCTGGCCGTCCCTGCCGGCCCCGTCCGGACGGCAACGCACGTCGAAGACGAGACGCGATGAAGTGGCTGGTCCTGACCCTTTGCGCCTCCTCCGTGGTCAGCGCGGCAGATATCGTGCCCATGGAGAAAGGGACCGCCTGGACATATCGAGGTGAAGTCGCCTGGGCAGGCGACGGCGACCAGGTGAAGCGCGCGAAGGTGCAATGGAAGATGGAGGTGGTGGACAGTCAGCGGCAGGGCCGTTATCGCGTTGCCCGGCTCATGGGGTATCCCAGCGACCTGACCTTTTACCAACCCGATCGACAGCGCGGCTGTCACCTCTTGATCGCCGTCGACGTCAAGCTCTACCTGACCGGCTGCCCCGCGGGGGACACGGCGCTTACCGGAATCGATTTTTCGAAACTCACCAACGACGATTTGATTCTGGAGCTTCCTCTCGAAAAGGGCAATACCTTCGCCGCCGATTCACAGCGCGACGACACGATGTATGCGTGGCATGTAGAAGATGTTGGGCCGGCGAAGGTCGCTGGCATCGCTGGAGTTCGCCCGGACTTCCACGGCCGGCAATACGATCTGATCTACCGAACTTTGCCGGATCATCAGATCGCGATCTGGGTTCCCGGCCTCGGGCTCACGTCATACATCTACAGCCATCACGGGACGGCCTCGCAAGTGGACATCAGGCTGATCGAGTTCCAACACCCATGACCGCGCGAGCGGAGACCGCCACGCCCACCCCGACCACCACCAAACACCCGATGACGTTGTACCAGAGAAACGAAATCGCGGTAAACCGGTTGGCGGCGAAGATTGCCGCTTCGCCCGCCAGGACCCCGTAAAAAGCGCCGTTCGCTCCCACGCGCCGGAAGAAAAACGCCAGCACGAACACGCCCAGCAGCCCGCCGTAGAACAGTGAGCCGACCATGTTCACGGCCTCGATGAGCGCGCCGAAATTATGCGCGAAATGGGCGAAGCTTACCGCGTAAAATCCCCAGAATACCGTCGCTAGGCGTGAGGCGAGCACGTAATGCGCATCCGGCGCGTTGGCGCGCACGTGCCGCTTGTAAATATCGATCACCGTCACTGTGGCCAGGGAATTGATCTCCCCCGACGTCGACGACATGGCCGCGGAGAAAATGACAGCGATGATCAGGCCTACGATGCCGGTCGGCAGCCAGCGCGTGACGAACGACACAAAAATGAAGTTGGTGTCGTTGAACGATGGCCCCACCAGGCGCTCGCCCGCGTGGTGCGCCGCCTCGAGCTGCTTCTCGGCATCGCGATAGCGCACGGCGCTGTCCTGTTCGCGCGCGGCGTCGCCGTTATGGCGCGCGCCGACGTAATCGAGCGCGGCCTGGCGGCGGGCCTCGAACGCCGTGCTGAACCGCGCCTGCACGTCGCCATATCCGGGGTTCGCCTCGATGTGCTTCTCCTCGACAGGATGAAACAGCACCGGCGGCTTCTGAAAAACGAAAAACACGAACACCATCGCCCCGATGAACAGGATGAAGAACTGCATCGGCACCTTGGCCATGGCGTTGAAGATCAGGCTCAGCCGGCTCTGCGCGATCGACCGCCCGGTAAGATAACGCTGCACCTGGCTCTGATCGCAGCCGAAATACGCCAGCGCGAGAAAGCTGCCGCCGATGAGCCCGCTCCAGAGGTTGTAGCGATCGTTCCAGTCGAAATGCAAAACCACGGGATTCAGGCGCCCCATCGCCCCGGCCAGCGAAACCGCGTCACGAAACGATACGCCGTGCGGAAGCAGGACCACGGCCATGACCAGGGCAAGGATCAGCGCGGCGAAGATCAGCCCCATCTGCTGCACATCCGTCCACGTCACCGCCTTGATGCCGCCCCACGCCGTATAGAGCACCACCAGCACGCCCATGCTGGCGATGGTCAGCCGATCGGGCCAGCCGAGGATTACCGACAGCACCACCGCCGGCGCATACAGCGCCAGCCCCGCCGCGGCGCCGCGCTGGATCAGGAAAATCACGCTGACCAGCGCTCGCGTCTTCGCGTCGAAACGGCGCTCCAGATATTCGTACGCGGTGTAGACGCGAGCGCGGTGAAAAATCGGGACCGCCGTCGCGCACAGGATGACCATCGCCACCGGCAGCCCGAAATAGAACTGCACGAAGCGCATCCCGTCCACGTACGACTGCCCTGTGGTGGAAATGAATGTGATCGCGCTGGCCTGCGTGGCCATGATGGAAAGCCCCATCGCATACCAGGGCATGGTCTTTCCGGCCAGCAGATATTTGCCGGTGGTGCTGCTGCCGCGTCCGCGCCAGACCCCGTAGCTGACAATGAACACCAGCCACGCCACCATCACCGCCCAGTCGAGCGGTCTCATCCGGAAACGGCGCGCTCGAAAACCCAGAAGCCGAAGATCACGACCGCCAGATAGCAGAGCACGAAGACGTACACACGGCGCCACGTGCCGAGAAATGGCGGTGGCTCATCGGCTACCTCGCGCGGCGGTCCGATGTCGTCGGCGCCGGGAATCATCGCAGCGTTTTGCCCGCGCTGAGCAGGTTGGCGAACATGCGCAGCGCGCCGGGGACTCCCGCGGGAAGCTGCCGGAACCACGAGAACGCCGTGAAAACGTACACCCCCTTGCCGTAGCGGCCCACCAGCGTGCCCCCAAGCAGCGGCTTTTCGCCGGGATCGTGCGTCTCGAACAGCGGCTGATAATGCGCATCCCATTTGGAGGCGAAGTAGAGACCTCGCTCCTGCACCCAGCCGCTAAAATCGCTTTCCGAAATCTCGTTGGGCTCGTGCAGCAGCGGCGAATCCGGGTGCGGAAACGCGACCGGCGCGGTTTCAATCGTCACCCGATCGTGGCTGATGGTCAGCGGCCACGGGCCGATCCCGTTCATCGCCTGATTCTCGGTGAAGAAATCCAGCGTATTGTACTGCACCACCAGCGTGCCGCCATTCTCCACATAGGTGAGCAGCCGGTCGTGGTTGGCGCGCAGGTCGGGGCGGGTGTTGAACGCACGCAC
>Ga0070739_10003684_pt1 | contig 18841 bp, 18 predicted proteins | sample Coa_R1_7_FD_66445 | JGI IMG/M metagenome (GOLD analysis project Ga0070739, IMG submission 66445) | Surface soil microbial communities from Centralia Pennsylvania, which are recovering from an underground coalmine fire - Coalmine... | ecosystem: Environmental > Terrestrial > Soil > Unclassified ... | reverse complement strand
TCTCGATGCGTGGAATCCCCACCCAATTGAGCGTGGCCGTCGGCGGATGCACGGAGGTCGTAACGCCGCCCGGGAAGATCGCCGGGCCAATCAGGGCCGCCTTGAGGTGTGGTTTGGCGATGTCGATTTCTTTATCGGCGAAGAAAACCCGCGGCATGCACGACCAATCGGGGATTAATCCCCAAAGATTCTCGGCAGCAGGCGGCGGCGGAGCAGGCGGCGGGGCGAAAGGGCCGGTGTTGGGAATGACGAGCGCTGGTCCGGGAGCAGGCGTCGGAGGCGGCTCATCGCCGGAGGGCGGCGGCAAGATGGTATTATTGGGGGCAGGCGCGGGCTGGGCCAAAACGGGACATGGCCACAAGGCGATCATCAAAAGCAGGTAGGGCGGTATCCAGCGCCGCCGCGTCGTCCAATTCATGCGCTCGCTCCTCGCCCCCCGCTCCGCGAACGAAGGGTGATACGCCGGTAGCGACTTCGCGTCAAGGTCAATCAGATGATGCGATAGAGCGGCCCGCCGGGTGCGCCCAGTTCTTCGACACGCCGCGTGATGGCCGGATCTTCCTCCAGCGGCGGCGCGTGATGTGGCTTGATGCGAGCATCGATCACCAGGGGGCCGGTGCAGCCCCAATGTTTCTGGTGCGTAAATGCGCCGACGCCGTGCATGTCCGCCGCGGGGTTCGAGCGCGTGAAAGTCACCCATAGCCAGTTCCGCAGCGAACGGGCTGTAAAGTCGCTATCGTCCACCAGCACCACCAGCGGAAACGTGGAAGGCGTGGCTTCCGCCAATGCCTGACAGAATTTCTCTACATCCGGCGGCGTATCGACCAGTGGGACCGGCGCCCCGCCGGTCACTCCAGGATACTTTGGCGCTTCAATCGCCAGCACACCGGGCAAGCAAACGCGCGGCTCGCCAAACCCTTCCGGTAGCGGCAGCTTTTCTGGCGGCTCAAGTCCCAGGCCGCGGCGTTTGCCCCCAGCGGCCGCAATGACCACCTTCGAGCCTTCGTTGAAACCACTCCCGGAATAGTCGAGCGTGTCGATTGTCGTTCGCGTTTGAAAGTGCAGGTCCGTCGTCCAGTCCACGCGTTCGAGCAGATGCCGGAAGAAAGCCGCGATGTCCTGAATGTCCAACTCTGGATCATCCTCACGCGCCACGATGAACAGGTACTTCGCTAACGACAGCTGCCCCTGGCCGAGCAAGGCGTTGGCGCACGTCAGCAGTTCTTGCGGTCGGCGCTCTCGCGTGTAAGGCACATAGCGCTCGCTGCCGATGGCCAGAAGCAACGGATGCACTCCCGCCGCATCGACGGCGTGGACGGCGTGAACGCCCGGCACCACGGTCGGAATAATCGGGCCGGTCAGTTCGTGAATGAGATCGCCGAAACAGGTATCTTCTTGTGGCGGACGACCGACGACGGTGAACGGCCAAATCGCCCCCGGACGATGATAGACACGCTCCACACGCAGCACCGGAAAATCGTGGACCAAGCTATAATAGCCCAGATGATCGCCGAACGGTCCTTCCGGCAACAATCGTTGCGGATCGACCGTGCCGCAAATGCAGAAATCCGCTTCGGCGGGTATCGGCAGGAAAGGCGAAGCATCCTCGCCGCCCGTAGGTGCCGCGAGCCGAGCGGCACTCGAGGTCCGGCTCGGCTCGCCGGACCTACCAGCCGACGGTGTCACGAGCGCAATGCGCCGGCCGCCCAAAGCACCGGCAAACACCAACTCCGGCATTCCTTCCGGCAACGGCATGACCGCTGCCAGGGTCAGCGCCGGTGGACCGCCGACGATGATGTTGACGCGCAGCGGCACACGCTTGCGAAGCGCCGCCGCATGATGCACTCCAATACCGCGATGGATCTGATAGTGCAGCCCCACTTCGCGATCCGGTTCATAGCGATTGCCGGAGAGTTGCACGCGATACATGCCCAAATTGGAGTGCCGCCAACCGGGACGGTCCGCATCTTCGGTGTAGACCACCGGCAGAGTGATGAAAGCTCCGCCGTCCCGTGGCCAGGAGCGCAACTGCGGCAAATCGCGGATCGTCGTTTCATGGGCGAGGATCGGCCCGGCTTGAACTTGCTTGGGCAGCGTGTGCAACAGCGTTCCGGGAACATCGCGATAGCGCCACGGATTTTTCCAAACCGCGCTGGAATCGACTTTCAATTCGACGAGATGGCGCACGGCTCGCAGGGTATCGCGGAACAAGTAGCGGATGCGCTGGGGGGTGCCGAACAGGTTGCTCACCATCGGAAAGGAGCAGCCTTTGACCCGCGTGAACAAAAGAGCCGGCCCGCCGACTTCGTACACGCGCCGGTGGATCTCCGCCATCTCCAGATCCGGATCGATCTCTTCCTCGATGCGGATCAGCTGTCCGGTGCGTTCCAGATCGGCGACACAATCGCGCAGATTGCGATAACCCATGCGTTCCCCCTTCTTACTATTAACGAGCCGGAAGCGTTAGCGACGGAAGGCCGTCGCTAACGCTTCCGGCTCGTTTCGTTCATTGTAGGCGCGTGGGAAACGCGGACGGCGGGTCTAGTAGGCATAGAACAACGGCAGCTGCAAATCGCTCTGTGTGATGGGGACGACGTGGCCGTCGCAATAGAGCGCATTGAAGACGTTGATATGGCGACGCTGCGGATAATGCGTCATATCGGTAGGATCGGTGAACGGCTGCCACGGACCGCGCGGCGCAGCGGTTTTGGAGTTGGCGCAGCCGGGCGTCCGGCCGTGGTCCCAGACGATCAGAATGTTCGAGCTGCCGTTGCCATTGATAAGCTGGATGAGGGACTTCCCGTTGGGACCGCCGGTAACGTAATTCATGCCGTAGCTAATTTGGAACGCTTTGCCGGTAGCGAGATCGATTCCATTGGGGCAATTAAACACCTTGCGGTTGCCCTCTACGAACGGCCACAGCAGGGCGCGAGTAGGATTGAAGTCCGGCAGCGGCGGGTCTTCGGGTGACACGCGATTGTCATACGGCGCCCACCAAACTTCGTTTGGTCCGGTATAGTGCGTCGGTGAGGTTAATTGATCGCAGTAGAGATCCGTCCCTCCTTGCCAAGGCGCAGGACAAAGGCGATAGCGCGGTAGCTCGCCGAGCGTATCATTGTACATATGGCAAGCGATGCCGATTTGATGGAGATTATTGGAACACTGGATGCGATTGGCAGCATCGCGCGCTTTCTGCACAGCGGGCAGCAGTAGGCCGATGAGAATGGCGATAATGGTAATCACCACGAGCAATTCGATCAGCGTGAAGGCGCTTCGGCAAGCTGGCGAGATGGGCGATTCAATGGCCCGATTTTTCTTCGTCATGGTCGCTCCGTGCATCCGAGGAAAGAGGCGATGAACACTGAGGATCCGGGATGGATGAAGGACTGGAAGGTTGGCGTCCGCTTGTGGATGGAGCGGGCAGGCGAGGCCATCCTGGGTCCAGGCCGGCTGGAACTGCTCCAGGCAATCGATAGCTGTCACAGCATCAGTGCTGCGGCGCGAAAGCTGGGCATGTCCTATCGCCGGGCTTGGTTGCTGGTGGACAGCATCAACCGAGCGGCCGGCGAAGAGTTGGTAAAGCGGCAAACGGGCGGCCGAGACGGCGGCGGCGCAGAATTGACGGAACGGGCGCATGCTGCTATCGCCGCCTACGACGCCCTGCAACCCCGCTCGCCTAACTCCGTCGTCCATGTTGCTGCCGCCGCCAGTCTGGAAGACGTGTTGCATTGTCTTCTCGCTGACTTTGCTCTCCATCAGCCGTCCATTTCGGTGCGAGCCATCAGCGGCGCTTCGGACGAATTGGCCGACCACATCCTCAATGGTTTTCACGTCGATCTCTTCCTCAGCGCTGCCGATGAGCCGCTCGACCGATTGGAGCGTGGCGGTCTCCTCGTCCCCGAGAGCCGTACCATCCTGGGCGCCAATTGTTTGGCCGCCATCACCTCGGCGCCCCAAATCACCAAGCTATCCGGCCCGCGCGCTCTGTTGCGCGAGCCGGTGCGCAGCATCGCTCTCGCCGATCCCTCGTGTCCTCTGGGCCACTACACGCGCCGTTACTTGGAGCCGCTGGGCCTGTGGAACGCGATTCGCAAACGTGCCCTCTTTCTCGATAATCCGCGCGTCGTCTTGGCCGCCGTCGAATCCGGCCAAGCGGATGTTGGCCTGGTGTATCGCAGTGATGCCGGCGTGACGCGCGGCTGCCGCATCCTTTTCGCCACCCGTCCGGAACAGCCTGCCATTCGCTACACCATCGCCCTGACGCGGCGCGGCGAGCAATCTTCGTCTGCTCGCGCGCTGCTTGCCTTCCTGACCTCGACGCCCGCGCATCGTTGGCTCCAACGCTTCGGCTTCCAGACGCCTTGATCCTTCTTTCCGAGCCGCGCACGCAGCGCAGCGGAGTAAGCGGGTGCCCGACACTCCGCTTACTCCGCTGCGCTGCGTGCGCGGCTCGGAAAGGTCCGAGAGACTCGTTATATCCGATTGGATATAACGAGTCAACAACCTATGTCCTGCGTGGCCCATTGTCAATCGCTGCGGCACATCCGACAATGGAACAAGAACGCATTCGCTGATACATCCTTGAGGTGGTCCATGACCGTCAACGTCCAAGAACTCAACCGCACCGTGAGCGATCTGCGCGGCCGACTCGATCCCCTCTACCGCGAGGTCGAGCGCGTCATCGTCGGTCAGCGAACGATGATTGATCGCTTGCTGGTCGGTCTGATGACCGGCGGCCACATGCTCCTGGAAGGCGTGCCGGGCTTGGCCAAGACGCTTGCGGTTCGCACTCTGGCCCGCGGCTTGCGTCTCACTTTCAGTCGCATTCAATTCACCCCGGATCTGCTGCCCGCTGACGTGATTGGAACACAGATTTACAATCCGCGCAGCGGCGAATTCAGCATCAAGAAAGGGCCAATCTTCGCCAATGTCGTCTTGGCTGACGAGATCAATCGTGCTCCCGCCAAGGTGCAGAGTGCCCTGCTGGAAGCCATGCAGGAAAAACAGGTAACCATCGGCGACAACAGCTACATCCTCGAACAGCCGTTCCTCGTTTTGGCCACGCAAAACCCTATCGAGCAAGAAGGAACGTATCCATTGCCCGAAGCGCAAGTCGATCGTTTCATGCTCAAGCTGAAATTGACGTATCCGAGCAAGGAAGAAGAGTTGCTCATTCTCAATCGCATGTCTGCGATTGAGCCGATTTTGACCATTGATGCGGTTCTTGGTCCTTCTGATTTATTTGCGCTGCGCAAAGCGCTCGATGAGATTTATGTCGATGACAAGATCAAGCGATACATTGTCGAAATCGTTCATTGCACGCGCAAACCGGGCGATTACGGATTGGACATCGCGCCGTACATTCAGTACGGTGCCAGTCCGCGGGCAACGATTTTTTTGACCCGCGCGGCCAAAGCGCAGGCGTTTCTCGATGGCCGAGGCTATGTCACACCGCAGGACGTGAAATCGATTGGCCTCGACGTGCTGCGTCACCGCGTTACCGTCACGTATGAAGCGGAGGCCGAGGACATTACGTCGGAAACATTGCTGCAACGCATCTTCAATTCGTTGAAGGTACCCTGAGACAAACAACTTTGGCGAGCGGGGGGTGTCAACTCCCCGGTCTTTCACCGGGGGGGTTGACACCCCCCGCTCGCCAAAGGATTTTTGGAGACCCCATGCCCCGCAAACAATCGGCCGGTGCACTGTTGTATCGCCAAGGGCCCGATGGACTGGAAGTCCTGATTGTGCATCCTTCCGGACCTTACAATCGTCGTGCACCGTGGAGCATTCCCAAAGGCGTGCCCAACAAGGGCGAAACCGACATGGAGCAAACCGCCCGGCGCGAGACGCTGGAGGAAGTCGGCATCACACCTGGCGAACTCGTTCATTTAGGATATATCGAGTATAAAAAGAGCTACAAAGATGTGCATTGTTTCGCTGGGCCGGCCCCGGCAGATGCGGTGCCGCGTCTGACATCCTGGGAAATCGATCAAGCTCGGTTCGTCTCCATCGACGAGGCGCGGCGGCTTTTGCATCCCGATCAGGTGCCTTTCCTCGACCGTTTGCTCGCGCACCTCGAAGCAACTTCGTGATTCTTGCCCAATATTTTTTCGTTTGCGTTGGGAATAATCGCGGCTTTTCTGCGTCTTATCTTATAGTCCGTTCTTCGATTTCTTATCGCGGTCCATGTGGATCATTCCCTGTCTCGTTCAAGGAGCAAGCCATGATTCGATCCCAAAATCCGCCTTCGTTCCGCTGGTTGGCATTGCTTTTCGCCACAGCCGTTGTGACCCTTGCCCTCGGTTGCGGAAGCCACTCTTCTGCCCCAAATATGAAAAGCGCAGGAGGACACGCCGGCAGGCCTGCGCGGGAGGCCGCCAAAATGTCTGCCATGCCCGCCCCTCTGGAAAAACCAATCATGCAACCAGAGCTTAAACACAATACCGAGGCTTACGACCCCATCATCGAAAATTCCTTCCTCGCCGCCGACCGCAATCCACTCTCGACTTTCTCCATCGATGTGGATACCGCTTCTTACAGCAACGTCCGCCGGTTCCTGCTCAGCGAGGGCCGACTGCCGCCGCCGGATGCCGTGCGCATCGAAGAACTCATCAACTATTTCCCCTACCGCTATCCGCAACCCAGGGACGGCAATCCTGTTGCCTTCACGTTGGATATTGCCGAATGTCCGTGGAACGCCAAGCATTACCTGGTCCGCATCGGCCTGATGGCCAAGCGCATCGATCCCCGCGAGATGCCGCCGCGCAATTTCGTTTTTCTCGTGGACACGTCCGGCTCGATGAACGCCACCAATCGCCTGCCGCTGCTTCAACAATCGCTGCATATGCTCGTCGATCAACTGAATGAGCGAGATCGCGTCGCCATCGTCGCCTATGCCGGCAGCGCGGGTCTGGTCCTACCCACAACGCCCGGCAGCAGCAAAGACACGATCCACAACGCCATCGATCGCTTGCGGGCCGGCGGTTCGACCAACGGCGGTGAAGGCATCACGTTAGCCTACCGAGTCGCCGAGAACAGCTTCATTCCGGACGGACTCAACCGCGTCATTCTCGGAACCGACGGCGATTTCAACGTCGGGGTCACGAACCAGGGCGACCTGGTTCGCCTGATCGAAGACAAACGCAAGAGCGGCGTCTATCTGACCATTCTCGGCTTCGGCATGGGGAACCTGAAAGATTCGACGATGGAGAAGTTGTCTCACCACGGCAACGGGCACTATGCCTACATCGATTCCGAGACGGAGGCGCGCAAGGTATTCATCGAGCAAGGGGCCGCTCTTGTGACTGTGGCCAAGGACGTGAAACTGCAAATCGAGTTCAATCCAAAGCGCGTCGGTGCCTATCGACTCATCGGTTATGAGGACCGACTGCTGCAAGCGCACGAGTTCAATGACGACAAGAAAGACGCCGGGGACATGGGATCCGGTCACACCGTTACCGCTCTCTATGAGATCATCCCGACGGGGCAACCGCTGCCCGGCGCCAAGGTAGATGCGCTCAGGTATCAACAGACATCGAAGCCGTCAAAAGCTGCGGGCAACGGCGAATTTCTGACTGTGAAGCTGCGTTACAAAGATCCCGAAGCGGAGACAAGCAAACTGCTCAGCCAGTCGCTGTCGGGCGAGCCATTGAAGCTGTCGCAGATGCCGCCGGATTTCCGGTTCGCCAGCGCCGTTGCCGCCTTTGGGATGCTGTTGCGTAACTCGGAACATCGGGGCACAGCGACCTATGCGGGAGTACGCATGTTGGCTTCCAGTGCCGTGGGCAAAGATCGCAATGGCCATCGCACGGAGTTCCTCGATCTGATTAATATGGCCGAACGACTGGCTTCGAGCGCCGCTGTGAAGCGCGATGACTGATTCTCCAAAAGCGGTCCGCGGCAAGTACTTGCCGCGGACCGCTTTGGCATCAGGTTGGAGGCGAAGGAGGAGAAGAGGTAAGCACCTCGCGCCAGAACGGAGGGAAGCCCTCCCATGCCGAACGATAGGTTGCCTCCAGTGGAGTCTGGACATAGATATCCGGCGCTAAGAACAGCGGCATTTCGGGTAACGTATCGCCGACGGCGACCGGCTCAACGTAGTATTCTGGGAACTGATCGGCGCTGTACGCTGCTAACGTCAACGGCTTGTCCTGCGGCAAGGTGAACTCGTTTTCGATCAACTCGTCCCAAATGGCTTTATGAATACCCTGAGGATCGCGTGGCCCTGGTGGAAATAGATCCACAATCAATAGATGAATTCCTGCCCGTAAAGCGGCGAGTGCTTTTTCGACGAAAGCACGCAATCCATGTCGATTGTTCTTGTTACCCGGAGATACGATTTCCAGCATAGCGATCACTCGATGATTACTGCGATGACGAATTACCAATCTTCTGGCCTTGGCCGCATAAAGATCCAGTTCGGCGCGGGCATGAAAACGCACTTTGGGAGGTGCAGTCGCCACCGTGATACCGCCGCGAGGATCATCCAGTGAAATCTCCTCTGCGTTGGGCTTTTGTAGCGTAAGCACATCCGGCCCCAAGCCGCCAGTGATTTGCTCAGAGAGAGCATAATAATCTGGCGGAAGCACGCCGGAATTCAAGGCCTTCTTGATCTCGACCATCCATGTGCCATGGAAATCGTGAAAGATACCTGCATCAACCAAGGTCCAGTTATGGATAGGCATGCGTATCCCCTCCTTTGACGATCCGTCTGAGCGTTAGTTATTATATCCGCTCGATGTGTAAGGAATTGTCGCGCAAGAATGCTTCCAGTTCCGGCCGTGTGAACACACCCGTCGTCGTGCCGATGGCGCGCACGCAGCTCGCCCCAACGGCACTGCCGATGCGCAGACAACCCGCTTCATCCAGTCCCCGCAACAAACCGTCGATATATCCGGCGGCAAAAGCGTCGCCGCCGCCGGTGCCGTCCACAAACGGTACACGATAGCTCTCTGCCCGCAGACGCACACCTTGCCCCACAAGGACCGAACCGCGATCGCCCATCGTGATGATGACTGTGCGCGCTCCCATCTGATGAAAGCGCTCCGCCTGGCGCAACGTATCTTTCTCGCCGAGAATCAACTCTGCCTCGTGATCGTTTGGCAAAAATACATCCACATACGGTAATATTTTTTCCAGACGCGGCAGATCCTCGGCTTGGCCGGGAGTTACCACATCAAGCACCGTCTTCGCTCCCGCTCGACGTGCGGCGGCGAACACCGGAACCAATTCATCCGCCTGCACGCCGCGCAGGAGCAGATAGCCGCCCAGGTACAGCACGCGGCACTTGGCCACGCGCTCCAGCGGAATGTCGGCGGCACGGAAAGCGGCGTTGGCGCCGAAGGTGTGGATGAAGCGGCGATCCTGTCCGGCCACATTGACAATGAGTGTTTGACTGGTTTCCAAATCCGGGCTGATCTGCAACGCGGAAACATCAACCTGACGTTCTCGTAGCATGTCGGCGACGATGCGGCCAAACACGTCTTCGCCGACTCGGCCCACGACTGCTGCCGAGACGCCCAGCTTGACGAGATCGACGGCTACGTTGGCCGCGCAGCCGCCGATGGTCAAAAGCAGTTGATCCGCCAACACCAGTTCGCCCGGAGCGGGAAGGTGCGAAATCGGCGAACTGACATGATCGGCGACGATATAGCCGGCGCACAATACGTCTGTTGAATCCGTCATGACAAACTCCAAGAAGATCACAGAAAAAGTAAGATTGTGTTGCAGGATAGCAGAAACGATCTGTGCGGCCAGCATTTTTTCGTAGCTAATCAAGGCGCGGCGAAGCGAACCTTGGCCTTCCTTTTTTCGCAGTGGCGGGTTATAAGCCCGCCACGGAGGTAGAGTATGCGGCGGATCGGATCGGTCGCCGTGCTGGCGTTTCTCGTTTCGGCCTGTGCGCCGACGATCTCCGAGCGCGTTCACCAATACAACGATCTCGGCGTCCAGAATTTCCAGAGAGGCGAATTCGACCGCGCTCGTGAGGATTTCCAGGCCGCCCTCGCCCTCCTGCCCGACAATTTCTCTCTGCTTTATAACCTTGCCCAATGTTACGACCACCTAGGCCAAGTCCAGCAAGCCGAACGCTACTACCGGCTTTGCCTGCAACAGCAGCCCAATGACACCGATTGTCGCCATGCCCTGGACTTGCTGCTGGTGCAAAACGGACGCCTGGACGAAGCACGACAGATGGTAGAAGATTGGCTGGTACACGAGCCGAAATTGTCCGCCGCCTACGCCGAGGACGGCTGGCTGCATCAGCGCCGGGGTGATCCAATCAGTGCCCTCAAACGCTATCAACAGGCGCTGGAGCACGATCCACACAATACGCTGGCGCTCATCGAGATGGGTCGCATTTACGAAGAGGAATTGAACCTGCCCAGCCGGGCCTTAAAGCTCTATCAAACGGCCTTAGATTACGATCCGCACCAAGTCGATCTGGTCAAGCGCGTCAATCAGCTGCGCACGCGCGGGGTCGGCCCTCCGCACCCGGAATCGTAGAATAGGCGGAAACGAGGGCTTCCCCATGAGAACGATCTATCATCTGGTGCTTCGCCGCGACTGGGAGAAAAATGCCGATCAGCCCTACCGCCACGATTCCTTGACGAGCGAGGGCTTCATTCACTGCTCGTTCGCCGAGCAGCTTGCGTGGGTGGCGAATCGCTTCTACGCCGATGCCGAGGATCTGCTTCTTCTGCACATCGATCCGGAGCGTTTGACCAGCCCCTTGCGCGAAGAGCCGTGTGATACGGGGGAAATCTTCCCGCACATCTACGGCCCACTAGATCGAGATGCGGTCGTGAGGGTGGAAACGCTGGAGCGTGGAGCGGACGGCCGCTGGCAGTTCAGCGGCTTGTAACCAATTCCGGCTTGGCTTCGTTGGCGGACACCACCTGGAGCAGCGGCACGATTTGTGCGCGGCTGTCGTTCAGCGTCCACGCGACCTGATCGGCGCCGGCGGCGAGGAGACGTTTTTCCGTCCGCTCCTTATTGTCCCTCTCTCCCCAGCGACCTACCAGGATCTTGACTCCGGGCGCCTGCTGGCGGATGCGTTTGCACAGGTAGCGGGCCTGCGATAGTCCACCCGGCGGCAGTGAACCGATGATTACGACGGCGGGTGCTTCCTGCGCCAAATGGCCCGTCACTTCGGCGGCAAGCTTATCCGAGGAGATGACCTCCAGCGAATAGCCGGATAAACGCAGCATCTGAGCAAGCATCCGCAGGGCCAGCTCGTCGGCTTCATCGCGTCCGGGGCAGCCGATGGCGCGGGCCTTGCTCGGCGGCGGAGCTTCCTTGTGATACTCCTCCAACGCCGATGCGAGGTCGTCCTCGTTATCTCGGATGCCCTGAAGAACAAATTCGTAGTTGTCCGCCTCCAACTCACCGCGGTCGCGGTCGTTCTTGGCGTGCAGCAGCGCCGGCAGCAACACTTCTTCATAGACCGCTTCCGGCGAACGCGCCTGCAAATGCTCCTCCACGAGATCGGACGCCTCGTCCAGATCGTGCGCTACCAGCCGCTGATAGAACGTCACGTCCGTGCTGAGCGCTTGCTCATCGCCTAACAGCACTTCAAAGAAGTGCAGCTCCGGCACGTACTTCCCCAGGATGACCAGGATCACGGTCAGAGGAGTGGACAGAATCAGGCCCAGAGGCCCCCACAGCCAAGTCCAGAACGCCGCGGACAAAAGCAGCGCCAACGGCGAAACGCCCGTGCTGTGGCCGAAGAGCAGTGGCTCGCCCACATTGGCCGCCAGCAGTTCGACGGCGGCGAAGAAGCCGAGGATGGCCAGCGGCAGGCCCCAGCCCGGCAGCGTGGCGACGCAAAAGGCCATCATCAGAGCGCCCGCGATCCAGGTGCCGATGTAGGGCAGAAAACGAAGGACGGTAGCGAGGAAGCCCCAGAGCAAGGCATATTGCCACAGCTGCCGATGCCCCAGCAACAGCCCGAGCGTAAACAGGCCACAGGTTAAGATCACACCCACAATGGTGTTGATGAACAATTGCATCAACAGAAATCGGCTGATGCGCTGCCCGCCCTCATCGAACGCCTGCGTCGTAACGATGAGTCTACCGTGGCCCACGAGGCGAACGAAGCGATTGCGGATATCCTCGCGCTGCATCAGCATGAAGATGACAAGGACCAAGATGAGCACCGAGTCTGCCAGACCCTCTGCGGCGGGACCGATGGACTCCGCCGCCCACGTCCAGCGCGAGGTGGCCGGCTCGGTGTAGATCGGCCTCGTCGGCGACTCGCCCGGGTTGGACTCCTTCTCGTCCTTTAGCTCGCCTTTGTTCTCGGCATTCTCCATCAGCTTATCGGAAACTTCGCCGAAAAAACTCCTAACTTTGCCCAGGAACCCTCCCTCGCCCGCGCCGCGTAGCGTCTCGACCTTCTTGACGATCTCGTCCTTATAGTTAGGTAGATTGGCGGCCAGACCATTGATTTGCCGTGTGACAACGTACCCGATTCCGCCCAATAATAGCAGAGCTAGAAGCACCACAATTAACACGGCAGGCAATCGTCCCAGCCCGCGCCGCTGCAGCGCCGAAACGGCCGGCGTCAAAACGAAGGTCAGCAAAATCGCCAGTGCCAGCGGGATTAAGACCGTTCGCGCCCAGTACAAGCAGGCCGTGACGAGAACGAGGCCGAACAAGACGAGCAAAGAATCACGAGGGTTCGTCGATGAAGAGCGGGCCATGAACGGATCACTCCTGCGGAATGGGAATGGACAGAGAAGCTGCTGGCGAATGGGCCGAAAAATAACGGAGCGAGAGGGATAGGGAATAGCGCCCCATCTCTGCCGCTCCGTTATTGTAGCCGGCGTCCCGGAAACTTTCCGGGTCGCTCAGACAGGCGGTGTTCGCAGCCCTCCGCCGATGAAGGACAGAAGGGCGAGGATGATGAAGATCACAGCACAGATCCTGGCGGCCGTAAGGGCGGTGCCTTCGACACCGAAGAACCCCAAGGCACTTGCGATCAGGGCGATGATCAGGAACAAGACGGCCCAACGCAACATGGTAAACCCCCTTCTTGCCGGAGTTTGTGCAGGGTGAGAAGCCTCTTCTATCGGTGAGGATCGGGGCTTTCACGCATCCCCGAAACCGATGTGAGTTTTAGATCCGCATTTTTCATGCCAATGCTAACAGAACAGTAAGCCCGCTGCGTTTCCGCTTGTTCGCGTCGGGATTGCGTTGCTACACTGATTCAAGATCAAACCCGGCGAGCGGGGTCGCGTTAGCGACCCGAGTTCCGCTCGCCGCGTGGTTCTCGGGGCGCTGACGCGACCCCACTCGCCACGTGTTGCAGAAAAGGCACTGCCAATGCTCTCGTTGCCGACCATTGATGCTTCTACCCCTGTCCGTCGGCTGCCTTCCTGGCTGAAGCGCAACCTTCCGCGCGGCAATGGGAATTTCTTCACTCAGGAACTGCTGCGGGAACTCCGGCTCGAGACGGTTTGCGAGAACGCGCGCTGTCCCAATCGGCCGGAATGTTACTCGCGTCGCACCGCCACGTTCATGATTCTCGGCAACGTCTGCACGCGACCGTGTGGCTTCTGCTCGGTTCCCAAGGGCCAACCCGAAAATCTCGAAGACGACGAGCCGGCCCGTGTCGCCGAGGCGGCGCATCGCCTGGGACTGCGGCACGTCGTCATCACTTCGGTGACGCGCGACGACCTGACCGACGGCGGCGCCGACCACTTCCGCCGCTGCATCCTGGCTGTGCGTCAGCGCACCGGGGCCGTAGTCGAAGTGCTTACGCCGGACTTTCTGGGCGACCTGTCGGCCGTCGATCGCGTGCTGGAAGCAGCGCCGGAGGTCTTCAACCACAACATGGAGACGGTGCCGCGGCTGTACAAGAAGGTACGCGGCCGCGCTTCATATCAGCGCAGCCTCGACCTGCTGGCCCACGTCAAACGGCGTACGCCGGCCACGGTAACGAAAAGCGGCTTGATGCTTGGAATCGGTGAAACGACGGACGAGCTATTCGACGTGCTGGCCGACCTCCGCGCTCATGGCTGCGACACATTGACGCTGGGGCAGTATCTCGCACCTACCTTGAAACACATCCCGGTAGCCCGATACGTTCCGCCAGCCGAGTTCGACGAACTGGCGGCACGGGCGCGGACGCTGGGGTTTGCCAAAGTGGTAGCTGGGCCGTTCGTTCGGTCGAGTTATCACGCCGACGAAATGGTGGACGATCATCATGCGAATGCCGATCGTCCTACCTGATCTGGGTGCCGCGCCGGTGCGGCTCAGCATCTGGTTCTCCAAGCCGGGAGACATCGTCTTCGAGGGGGATCGCCTGGTAGAAGTGGTTGTCGCCGGCGCTACTTTCGATGTGTCCGCCCCCGCCACCGGTAGGTTGATCGAGCATTCCGCGTGGCCGCGCGATCTGCTCACACCCGGTCAGGTGCTCGGCATGATGGAATCGGAGGCAAGCGGGGCGTGTTAACGCCCCGGTAAGTTCAACCGGGGCGTTAACACGCCCCGCTCGCCGAAAACAAAGAGCCAACCATGCCCCGCTCTGCCTTCATCTCCCTGGACGGTCTGGACGGCACCGGCAAATCGACGCAGTGCCGCCTATTGGCCGACTGGCTGCGCGCGAGCGGACACGCTGTAACAACCTGCATCGATCCCGGCGGCACTGCGCTGGGCGCACAGCTCCGTTCGCTGGTGCTGCACCATCGTCCGGAGATCGACCGCATGTGCGAGGCGCTCTTGTTCATGGCCAGTCGAGCGCAGCTACTCGCCGAGGTCGTTCGGCCTGCCCTGGCGTCGGGGCACATCGTCCTTTCGGATCGCTTCTTGTTGGCCAACGTCGTTTATCAGGGTCATGCCGGCGGCTTGGATGTCGAACGCTTGTGGGAGGTCGGCCGCTTCGCTGCCGGCGGGTTGGAGCCGGATTTCACCATCGTTCTCGATCTAGCGCCCGAACAGGCGGCACAGCGGCGCGGCCGACCCGCCGACCGCATCGAGAATCGTGATGTCGAGTATCATGCGCGGTTGCGGCAGGGGTTCCTCGCTGAGGCGCAACGCTGTCCTGAACGCATCCGTGTCGTGGACGCAGCCCCGCCGGTTGAGGTCGTGCAGGACGCCATCCGCCGCGAAGTGACGTCGGTTCTTGGTATCAAAGGAGGGTAAGCCTTGGCATGGCAGCGCATTCTCGGGCACGATGCCCTGGTGGAAGGTTTTCGCCGCGCAGTGCATCGCGGTCGGCTGGCGCATGCATATCTCTTCACCGGACCTGCCGGCGTGGGCAAACGGCTGTTCGCCCTAGAGCTGACGAAATCGCTTCTTTGCGAGAAGTCGCCCGAAGGCAGCCTGCAAGCGTGTGACCAGTGTCCCGCTTGCGTGCAAGTGGAAGCCGGCACCCATCCCGATTTTTTCACCGCCGTCCGTCCGCCCGAAGCACTGGAATTTCCAATCGATTTGATGCGGCAATTGTGTGCTGGTTTCGCGCTCAAGTCAGCGCGCGGCCGCGGCAAGGTCGTCCTCATCGACGACGCCGACGATCTAAACCAGGAGGCGGCGAACTGCTTCCTCAAGACATTGGAGGAACCCCCGCCGCGTTCGGTCCTCATTCTGATTGGCAGTACACCCGATCGACAGCTTCAAACCATCGTCTCGCGCTGCCAGGTCATCCGCTTCGCCCCGCTGCCGAACGAGTTGGTCGGTGAACTCTTGCAGGCGCAAGGAATCGAGGATTCGGCCCTGCGAGCGCGGCTGGTCCGCCTCAGCGCCGGCAGTCTTGGTCTGGCGAAAGAATTGGCCGATCCCGCCTTGTGGGGCTTCCGCCGCGATTTGCTGGCCGGACTGACGAAAACGCCCATCGCCTCCGTCGATCTCTCGCGTCAGTGGATGGATTTTGTCGAGGATGCCGGCAAAGAATCCGCCGCCCAGCGCCGCCGCGCTCAGCTTGTGCTGCGTCTCCTCATCGATTTCCTGGATGACGCGCTCACCGTCGCCATGAACGGCACACCGCGCCGCACCGAGACGGACGAGCAAGCGGGGCTGGAAACCCTCGCTCGCCGTGCCGGACCTGATCGTTTGCTGGAAGCACTAGAGCGCTGCTTGGAGGCGGACCGCCAAATTGACCGCCGCGTGCAGCTGGTTCTAATCCTCGAAGGATTACTGGATACGCTGGGGCAGAGTTTATAGCTGTCGGATGGTGAGCGATGCTTGCCGGACCAAATGTACGATGATCCGGCAAGGAAGATCAAAGATTACCTTTGGAGGAGAACCCTGGATCTGGCCGCCGTTCTCCGTACCACAGCTCCATTCCTTGTCGCCGCCGAACCATGCGGGGTCCGCCGTAGGCCAGCCGGGCCAATAATCCGAGGACTTCGCCGGCTGAATAAGCTCGCAGTTTCCGCCCTGAGGTAGTCACGGTTTCCCGCAGAATAACGAACCGCCCTTGCCGACGCAGCTTTCGACTCATCGCAGCTTCTTCAGCCCCATACAGCCCTTCGTCGAAGCCCCCGACCGCTTGGAATGCCGGACGAGTACAGAACAGGAAACATCCGCTGGCCAGCCGTAAGGCGCAGTAAAGCGGGACCGCCACCGCCGCCAAGATACGAGCGTAGAGCGGGAGTGGAGCGTCAAAGCGGAACGCGCACCCGCCGCCGACCGCACCTTTCCGCATCGCGCGGATCGCGGCGCGAAGGACGGCGAGGTTGACCGTTGTGTCAGCGTCCACGAAGAAAAGCATCTCACCGCTCGATGCCTGCGCGCCGGCGTTGCGTGTTGCGGCGATCTGCCGATTCTTGCACGAAACGATTCGGGCGCCATGCTCCTGGGCGATAGCGGTCGTGCGGTCGGTGGAGGCGTCATCCGCAACAATGACCTCGAACGGCTCTCCCAGCGCTCTCGCCCCGTCGTTGATCGCACGGAGCGTTCGGCCGAGCAGCAGCTCCTCATTGTAGGCTGGAATGATAAGGGAAATCATGTTGTCTCCGCAGGATAACTATCCCAAGGCGGCAACCGCAAACGCGATGCCTTCCAGCGATAGTACGCTGCCATGCTCAGGCCGAAAACTAGTCCCGCCCCCGCAGCAAACAGGACCGCCACTCCCAAGGGCATCTGCCACGCTTGCCATTGAAGTAGCCACATGAAAGCGCCCCAGAAGATGCCGAAAAAGACACCCGCGACAAGCGTGAGGGTGAGGAACCCCAGGAAAAACGGTGGCGGCACTTCGAGGCCCAATGCCCACAGCAGCCGAAAAATCGGCGGAGCGACCGTGTACGGACTCACCCCTTCTTTCCAAGATCAGCAATGAGTCGCTCGACTTTCTTCCGATGGGGCATGTCGTTGATTTCAGCAGGCATCGAATAACCTCCATACCAAGAGGCCGAGCAAGTGGTGTGTTCTGCTGCAATACCCGAAATCGTATCGCTGCCCGTAACACATCGCAAGGGTTGTCTCCATGCACTCACGCCGCTATCGTGGCGGCATGAAACCCGCTCCTTCCAAACCCAGTCGCCGCGCCGTCTCGCGCCTCGCCTCTTTTCGCCACGCCTTCGCCGGCTGGTGGTATGTCCTGCGCACCCAGCACAACGCCTGGATTCACGCCGTCACTTCCATCGCCATCCTTGCTGTTGCCCTGTGGGCGGGCCTGGATCGCATCGAGTGGGCGATTCTCATTTTGACCATCGCTGTGGTGTGGGTGGCGGAATTCGTCAATACCGCTGTGGAAGCGCTGGTCGATCTCTTGTCACCGGAGATTCATCCCTTGGCGAAGATCGCCAAAGACATTGCGGCGGCATCCGTGTTGATTGCGGCATTGGCCGCCGTTGTGGTCGGACTACTCGTGGTGGGGCCGAAGTTGTGGATGCGTTTGTCAGGATAGCGGCGTCAGCAGTGAAGTCATGACGGCTTCGCTGCCGGTCGGATGCCATTGGCTCCACCATTTGACAAAGCGACGGCGTTCTTGCGGCAGTCGGCGCTGATGCGAACGCAAGAGTTGCTCGAAACCCGGCTGCAAACGCGGCCAGGCCGTCGGGCACGTATCTCGCAAGCGTTCACGTAGAGTGGTCAGGCGCTCAATGGCGACATGGCTGTCATTGGCCCGACCGAGGATCTCTTGCAGTTGCTCGATGCGCGGATAGAGCGAGTCGCGGAACTCCGGATCGAAGCAGTCGGCGAACACCTCCATCGCATAGCGCAGCCGTTTGCCGGCGATGCGCACTTGATGCAACTGGGAGTAATCGCTCAGGTCGCCCAGCGCGGCTTGCTCCAACTCCTTCAAGCGATCAAACAACATAGGCCGGGCGAGATCGACGAGAATCGTCGGCGAGGATGAACCCCCCGGCGGGTGAATCGAATCGATGGTGCGGATGAGAAACGTCTCGAAAGTCGGGCCTTCCTCGTGATAAACGGCTTCTAACTCAAAGTGAGCAGCGGCGCGCTGACCGAGGGCGTAGCCGATGAGAAAATCCAGTCCGCCGCGATGCTTGGCGTCGGCTCCCTGCTCGCGGTCGAGCAAGTCAACGAGAAACACATCCCAATCACGGGCGGCACCGGCGGCGCGACGCAGCTTCTTCAAGCGCCGCCGTCCCTTGCGATAGCTCTTCTTGGGCAGACAATCGGCGAAGATACGCAAGGCGGCATCGGCGCGGCGAGTGCTGACGCGGAGCTGATGGACGTATTCAATGTCTTTCTCCGCCTCTAGGGCAGCGCGAGGGAGATAATCCCGAACCACTTGTAAGCGCACAAAAAGGACGTGCCGCGCCGCCTCCGTCAACGGCGTATCGGGCTTCAGCTCGCTGATCCACTTGCCTTGAGCCATGACCATTTCCATTTTCACCGCAGAGAACGCAGAGAGCGCAGAGAAAAACAA
>Ga0070739_10003683_pt1 | contig 18845 bp, 24 predicted proteins | sample Coa_R1_7_FD_66445 | JGI IMG/M metagenome (GOLD analysis project Ga0070739, IMG submission 66445) | Surface soil microbial communities from Centralia Pennsylvania, which are recovering from an underground coalmine fire - Coalmine... | ecosystem: Environmental > Terrestrial > Soil > Unclassified ... | reverse complement strand
ATCGACCCGCACCTGCCGCGGGTGATGCGCTCGATCTTCCAGACACAGCCGGACGTGGCGCACGTCTACCTCGGCAGCAAGCGGGCGATGCTGGAACGGCTCTTCAACGACGCGAACGAGCCGTTCTGGCGCAGCGCGAAGCAGCTCGAGCTCGGAGTCATCCCGCCCGCCGAGTTCACGCCCTTTCTCGTCGCGCGGTTCGAACAGACGAGCCGCCGCCTCCCGCAGCAGGTCGCCGACGGCGTCCTCGCCGTCACCGGCGGCCATCCCTATGCGACGCAGGAGCTCGCCTACGCGCTGTGGGAGGAGACGCCGCGTGGGCGCGCGGCGAACGAGGCAACCCTCTCGCGCGCGCTCGAGCGCGTGCTGCACGGGGAGAACGCGCACTTCTCGCTCGTCTGGGAGCACGCGTCGCCCGCCCAGCGGCTCGTGCTGCAGGCGCTCGCGCTCGAGCCGACCACCGGCTTGACGGCGAGGGAGTACCGCAACCGCCACGGGCTGCCGGGCACCTCGAGCGTGGCCCGCGCCGTCGAGGCTCTCCTCGAGGACGAGCTGCTCCGCCAGGTCGGTCCGGGCCACTACGCGATCGCCGAGCCGTTCCTGGCCGAGTGGCTGCGGCGACGACTGAGCTAACGTTCCCGCATGCCCTTCTACCAGCGCCTGGGAGACGTCCCGCGCAAGCGGCACATCCAGCTGCGCGAGAACGGGACGCTCCTCACCGAGGAGGTCATGGGCCTCGAGGGGTTCACCGGGAACGAGTCGATCCTCTACCACCTCCACTCGCCCTGCCGCGTGATGGAGCAGGCCGGCTTCGAGCCGATCGAGCGCGAGGAGTGGGTTCCCGAGCAGCACGGCCACCGGCACTTCAAGACGTTCGACACGGTGCCCGAGGGCGACGAGATCGGCGGCCGCCGCCTCCTGATGTGGAACGACGACGTCGAGATCTCGCTCTGCCGGCCGGCCGGCTCGATGGACTACTTCTTCCGCAACGGCGAGGGCGACGAGGTGATCTTCGTCCACGAGGGAGCGGGGACGCTCGAGACGATCTTCGGCGAGCTGCCGTACACCGGCGGCGACTACATCGTCGTCCCGCGCGGCACGACCTACCGCTTCAGGCCGGAGGGCGAGCAGCGGTATCTCGTCTTCGAGACGCCGGGCCTGATCGAGATCCCGCGCCGCTACCGGAACCAGTACGGGCAGCTCGTGGAGGGCGCGCCGTACTACCACCGCGACATCCACCCGCCGACCGAGCTGCACACCGTGCGCGAGCGCGGCGAGTACCCGGTCAAGGTGCGCGTCCGCGGCGGCTACCAGACGTACATCGTCGACTACCACCCCTTCGACGTGGTGGGCTGGGACGGCTATCTCTTTCCGTGGACGTTCTCGATCCACGACTTCGAGCCGATCACGGGCCGGATCCACCAGCCGCCTCCCTCGCACCAGACCTTCGCCGGCCAGAACTTCGTGATCTGCTCCTTCTGCCCGCGCAAGCTGGACTTCGACCCGCTGGCTGTGCCGATCCCGTACCACCACTCGAACCTGCAGTCCGAGGAGATGATCTATTACGTCTCGGGCAACTTCGGCTCGCGCAAGGGCGTCGAGGTCGGCTCGATCACGCTCCATCCCTCCGGGCTGCCGCACGGGCCGCAGCCGGGGCTGGCGGAGAAGTCGATCGGCGTCAGCGAGACGCACGAGCTCGCCGTCATGTGCGACACCTTCCGCCCGCTGAAGCTGACGGCCTTCGCGCGCGACCTCGACGACGGGACGTACTGGCGCTCCTGGTACTCGAACGCGCAGAACGGCGACGCGCCGGCGGAAGGCGCCGACGCCTCCGGCGCCGGGCTCACCTCCCACCTGTAGCGGCGTGCGCCTCGTCCTCGACTGGGACGGGACCGTCACCGAGACGGACTCGCTCTGGATGGTGCTCGAGCGCTTCGGGGACGCCGAGGTGTTCGCGCGCGCCGAAGGCGCGCTGACGGAGGGGAGCATGTCCTTTCAAGAGGTGATGGAGCTCGAGTTCGCGACGGTGACTGCTCCGCTCGAGGACGTCCGGAGCTTCCTCCTGCGCGAGGTGCGGATCCGCCCCGGCTTCGCCGAGCTCGCGCGCGCGCACGATCCGCTCGTTCTCTCCTCCGGCTTCCACGAGCTGATCGAGCCGCTGCTGGCGCGGGAGGACGTGCGACTCGAGGTGCGTGCGAACCGGCTCGACCTACAGCCCGGCGGCTGGCGCGTCCGCTGGCGTGACCCGGAGCCGTGTCCGGTCTGCGGCGATCTCTGCAAGCGGCGCTCGCTCCCCGAGGGCCCGGTGGCGTACGCGGGCGACGGCCACTCCGATCGGTGCGCGGCGCTCGCCGCCGACCTCGTCCTCGCCCGCGACGGCCTCGCCGAGTGGCTGGCCGCGGAGGAGATCCCGTTCGAGCGCTTCGAGGACCTCGACGACGTCGGCGCGGCGCTGCGGCGCGCGGCGACGGGTTGAGTGGGCTTCCTACCGGTCGAGGGGGCGTTCGACCTTGCGCTGACGACTGCGCGCTTCCGGGCCTTCGGCGTCGACCGCGCGAACGTCTGGCACGAGGGAGGGCTACACCGTGTCGTCGGCGGGCGCGAGGTCAGGGTCGAGGCGGCGGAGGGCGGCGTCGACGTCGAGCCGCTCGACGCGGAGACCGAGCCGGTCGTGCGCAAGCTGCTCGGGCTCGACTTCGAGCTGGAGCCGTTCTACGCGTGGGCCGCCGGCATGCCCGAGCTGGCGGAGCTGCCGATTCGCTTCCACGGCTTCCGGCCCACGCTGAACCCGGATCCGTTCGAGACGCTCGTCACCTCGATCACGGCGCAGCAGGTGTCGCTCTTCGCGGCGGTCGCGATCCGGAACCGGCTGATCGAGCGTTTCGCCCCGCAGGTCGGCGCCGTGTGGGCGTTCCCCTCCCGCGAGCGGCTCGCCGCGGCGTCGGAGGAGGAGCTCGTCGGGGTCGGCTTCTCGCGCCGCAAGGCGGAGTACGTCGCCGAGCTGGCGCGGTCGGACTTCGATCTCGACGCGCTCGCGGCGCTTCCCGACGAGGAGGTCAAGGCGCGGCTCGTCTCGCTGCGCGGACTGGGCGAGTGGACGGCCGACTGGTTCCTCGCGCGACACCTCGGCCGCCCGGGCGCCTGGCCGGCCGGCGACCTCGCGCTGCGCAAGGCGGTGCGTTCGCTCTATGGTGACGTCGACGTCCGCGCCGCAGGCGCGAGGTTCGAGCCCTTCCAGAACCTGACCGCGCACTACCTCCTCGCCCAGTTCCTCAGCCCGTGATCCGCCCCGCCACCGCCGACGACCTGCCGCTCGTCCGCGAGCTGTGGCAGGCGTTCGAGGACGAGATCCCGGACGAGCCCTGGCGCTCGGACGACCTCGCGGAGGACTTCGGCTGGCTCGAGGAGGCGGTTCGGGACGAGATCGTCCTGCTCGCGGACGAGGACGGCCTTGCCGTCGGGCGCCGCAAGGGCGAGCGGCTCGGCTTCCTCGAGCTCGTCTACGTGCGGCCCGAGGCGCGGCGGAAGGGACTGGCGGCAGAGCTCGTTCGCGAGGTCGCGTCGCGCTTCCGGGAGGCGGGCGCCGACATGCTCGAGCTGGAGGTCCTCGCGTCGAACACGGATGCCCGCGCGATCTACGACCGCTGGGGGTTCAAGCCCGTCGAGCTGACGCTCGGCGCGCGGGTCGCCGACCTCGAGCGCCGGCTCGCGCCTGCCGCCGGCCCGACGTTCGGCGCCGTGCACGTGCAGACGGACGACGTGGAGAAGGTGCGCCGCGACGCGGCGAAGCTGCTCCGGCGGGAGGTCGAGGTCTCGTCCGGCGAGGGCTGGACGCGGGTGGAGGCGAAGCCGGACGAGCTGCGGAATCTCGCGCGCGAGCTCTCGTACACGGCGGGCGTCTCGGTCGCACTGGGCCTCGAGGACGGCGCCGTCGTGCGCTATGTCCTGTTCGACCGCGGCTCGATGGTGGACGAGTACCTCTCCGTGCCCGAGTACTACGGAGAGCTCCCGCCCGGCGACGTGATCGCGCTGGGAGCGAACCCGACCGTCGTGGCGCGGCTGACGAACGCCGACCCCGCGCGGGTGCGCGCGGTGGCGCGCACCGCGTCGTCGCCCACCGAGCTGCCCCCGGCGGAGGAGCTGTATCGCCAGGTCGCCGAGGTGCTGGGAGTCCAGCCGTGAGCCTCGTCCTCTACGACGCGCCGCGCTGCCCGTACTGCGCGCGCGTTCGCATCGTCCTCGCCGAGAAGGAGATCCCGTTCGAGGTCGTCGAGATCGACCTCTCAGACCGGCCGAGCTGGCTGTACGAGAAGAACCCGGCCGGCCGCGTCCCCGTGATCGAGGAGGACGGGCGGCCGCTGCCCGAGTCGGCCGTGATCATGGAGTTCCTCGAGGAGCGCTACCCGTTCCCGCCGCTCCTGCCGGCCGATCCGTCCGACCGCGCGCTCGCCCGGCTCCGGATTTTCCGCGACGACGAGCTGACCGACCCGTACTACGCCTTCCGGCGCGGGGAGGAGGGCGCGGACGCGGCGCTGCAGCAGGCGCTCGGACGTCTCGACTCCGATCTGGCTGAGCAGCCGTTCCTCGGGGGTGGCGCCTACGGCCTCGCGGACATCGCGTACGTCCCGTGGCTGCTGCGGGCGCGCGACATGCTCGGCGTCGAACTCGAGCCGTTCCCCGCGCTCGGCGCGTGGCTCGCGCGCGTGCAGGAGCGCCCGGCCGTCGCCGCCGAAGTCGATATCGTCGCCGCGCTGTGAACGCCGTCGTCGACGCCGCCTGGCTGGTCGAGCACCTGGACGACGAGGATCTCGTCGTCGGCGACGTGCGCGGCCCGAACGCGCACATGCGCGGCCATATCCCCGGCTCGCGGCCGCTCGTCCTCGGCTCGCCGCCGCCGGCCGCGGACGAGGCGTCGGCGCGTGCGCTCGCGCAGGAGATCGCACTGCGGCTGCGCCGGCACGGGATCACGGGACGCGAGCGGCTCGTCCTCGTCGACCGCGGCGACGGCGTGGGCGCTATGCCTGCGGCGCAGATGGCGGAGCTGGCAGGGCACCCGCAGGTCGCGATCCTGCTCGGCGGCATCGCCGGCTGGGACGGCGAGCTCGCGGAGGGAGCCGTCGAGCTCGACCACGTCCGCGAGGCCGACCTCGAGCCGAACCCGCACGCGCTGCCGACGCGCGAGGAGCTGGCGGGGCGGCTCGGCGACGAGTCGCTGACGCTGCTCGACGTCCGCACGCCGGATGAGTACACCGGCCGCCGCGGCAGCCAGTGCGACCCGCGGCAGGGGCACATCCCCGGCGCGCGCAACGTCGAGGTGGGGCAGCTCTTCGAGGGCCCGGGCCGCCCGGCCGCGCCCGACCGGATCCGCGAACTCGTCGGCCTACCCGAAGGCGCGGAAGTCGTCGCGTACTGCCACTCCGGGTCCCGGTCCGCACTCGCCACGCTCGCGCTCCGCTCCGCCGGCTACGACGCCCGCAACTACGCGGGCTCGTGGCACGAGTGGAGCCGGCACGACGAGCTCCCGCTCGAGCGCTAGGAGAGCGCGAGCAGCGCGACGCCGCAGGCGACGGCCGCTGCGCCCGCGAGCCGTCCCGGACCGACGCGCTCCCGCAGGAAGAGCGCGGCGAGGCCGGCCGCGATGACGACGCTCGTCTCCCGCACGGCCGCGACGGCCGGCGCGGGCGCGAGGCGGAGCGCGGCGAGGACGAGCGCGTAGGCGCCGAACGAGCCTCCGGCGGCGACGAGCGTCGGCAGGCGCACCTCCCGCCGCACCGCCGCCGTGCCCCGCCGCGCGGCCACGAGCGGGAGCGCGACGAGCCCGACCGGGGCCATCACGAGCTCGAGATACGGGAGCGCGGCCGCGCGGCGGATCCCCTCCTTGTCGACGAGCGTGTACGCGGCGATGGCGCAGCCGATCGCGAGCCCGACGGCGAGCCCCTCCGCGCCGCGGCCGAGCCCGCGGACGAGGACGACGCCCGCCGCGACGAGGCAGACGCCGGCGACCTCGCCTCCCGAGACGCCGCGGCCGAGGACGAGCGCCGTCCCGAGCAGGACGAGCACTGGGGCCGAGCCGCGCGCCACCGGGTAGACGACGGAGAGCTCGCGCCGCCGGTACGCGGCGACGACCAGCGCGAAGTAGACGCCTTCGAGCGCGGCCGAGGCGGCGACGTAGGGTGCTACCGACCACGACACCGACCAGGTCGCAGCCGCCGCGGGAGCGAAGAGGACGAGGGACAGCGCCAACGCCACCGCGGTGCGAGCCTCGACGTCCTCGGAGCCGCGGAGGAGGGCGTTCCACGACGCGTGGAGTAGCGCGGCGCCCAGCGCGAGCGCGAGCGCCTCGCCGCTCACCCGAGGCGCTCGGCCTCGGCGAGAAAGGCGCGGCAGAGCGTGCGGCCGAGCTCGTTCCAGCGGCCGATCTTGGCCCGCGTCTCGGCCCGCAGCCCCTCCGGATCCGGCGGCGGGTCGGACTCGTCGGCGATCCAGCTCTCGAGCTGCGGCTCCGTCACCTCGGGATGGAACTGGACGCCCCAGCAGCCGGCTCCGAGCCGGAACGCCTGCAGCGCCGCGTCGTTCCTGGCGAGAGCCGTCGCGCCCTCCGGCAGGTCGTGACCGTAGTGGTGCCATTGCAGCGCCTCGAACGCGGGCGGCAGCGAGCCGAGCACCGGATCGGCCGCGCCGTCCGCCAGCAGCTCGACCTCGTGCCAGCCGATCTCCGGCTGCTCGAGCGGGCCGACCCGGGCGCCTGCCGCGAGCGCGAGCAGCTGTGACCCGAGGCAGACGCCGAGCGTCGGCACCTCCCGCTTGACGAGCTCGCGAAGCCAGTCCGTCTCCTCGCGCAGCCACGGGTGCAGCTCGTGCTGGTCGACGTGCATCGCGCCCCCGAAGACGAGCACCGCGTCGTAGGCGTCGACCGGCGGCGCCCCGCGCTCGGCGAAGCTCCACTCCTCGAGCCGGTGGCCGGCCTCTGCGATCACCGGTCCGAGGAGCTCGGTGCCCGCGTCCTCCCCGTGGACGATCGAGAGGATCTTCACGCGCCGCCGCTCGCCTTGATCCCGTTCACGTCGAGCAGGCCGCGGAGCTGCCGCGCGTTCGTCGCCGCCTGCGAGACCCGCCCGAGCGGGTTGTCCGGATCCTCGGACGAGGCGTTGTTGTTGAAGAACGCGTACGCCTGCTCCGCCTGGCCCGCGAGCTCCCGCAGCGGCTCGACCCACTCCGCGAGCTCCTCGTTGGAGTAGAGGTAGTCGAAGCGCTCGGCCGCCGAGCCGCCGCGCCTGTTCCACGTGCCGAGGTTGCGCCCGTGGAAGCGGACGTAGGCGGTCGGAGACGTCGTCGCGACGACGGTGGGCACGAGGTTCTTCGCCGTCTCGGAGCGGGGCGCGTCGACGGTGACGTAGCCGGCGCCGATCCGCTCGAGGAAGGCGAGGCTCTCCGCGCGGTGCTCCTCGTCGAGCCACGAGCGATGGCGGAACTCGACGAGCATCTCGTCCGCGCCGACCTGCTCGCGCGCCCACTCGAGGTAGTCGAGCGAGCTCTCCTTGAAGACGACGTAGGGCGGCAGCTGGAAGAGGATGCCGCCGAGCTTGCCGGCGGCGCGCAGCGGCTCGAGCGCCTCGAGGAAGCGGCGGAACACCGCCCCGCGCAGCTCGCGCGGCGGCCGGTCGACGCGGCCTCGCTCGTCCACCGGCATCTCCTCCCGCAGGTCCTCCGGGATCGTCTCCGCCTTGACCGGGTGGCGCGTCATCAGGCCGAACGCCTTGACGTGCATCGTGAACTCCGCCGGCGTCCGCTCGGCCCAGCCCTGCACCATCGACTCTCCCGGCAGGCGGTAGAAGGTCGAGTCGACCTCGACCGTGTCGAAGTGCTCGGCGTACCAGGCGAGCCGCTCCTTCGCGGGCAGCTTCGGCGGATAGAAGTACTTGGAAAGCGCCTCGTCCGCCCACGAGCACGTGCCGATCCGGACGGTCGCGGCCATGCGGCGGAGGATACGGTCACGCCGTGCACGCGGAACGCTTCGAGAGCGCGCTCTGGGCGACGTCGTCGCTGCTCCTCGCGAAGGACGGCGAGGCGGTGCTCGTCGACCCGTGCATCTCGACGGAGGAGGTCGGGCGGGTCGCCGCCCGGGCGGACGAGCTCGGCGTGAGGGTGGTCGCCGTCCTCGCCACGCACGCCGACTGGGATCACGTGTGCGGGTTCGCGGCGTTCCCCGACGCGGAGGCCGTCCTCGGCGAGGCGAGCGCCGCTCGTGTCGAGTCGGGGAGGTCCTGGCAGCGCATCCAGGAGGCGGCCGCCGAGTACGGGCTCGAGGTCGCCGGGCCGCCTCGCGTCGACCGGCGGCTCGAGGTCGGGCGCGCGCACGCCGTCGGCCCGTTCACCGTGGAGACGCTCCCGCTGCCCGGGCACACGCCCGACGGCGTCGGCTACCGGATCCGCGAGCTCGACCTGCTGGCGGTCGGCGACCACCTCTCCGCGATCGAGTTCCCCTTCGTCACCTCGGCCGCCGCCTATCGCGCGACGCTCGCCGGGCTGATCGACCTGCTCCGCCGCGACCCGCCCGCGCGCGTCGTCGTCGGCCACGGACCGGAGCACACGGCGCCCGAGGCGGTCGCGATCGCGGAGGCGGACCTCGACTACCTCTGGCGCCTGCACGACGCCGTCCGCGACGGCGCCGACCTTCCCGCTCCGCCGCGTCCCTGCGCGGACGACCTCGCCGAGATGCTCGACGTGAACGCCGCGGCGCAGCGCGCGGAGCTCGGTCTCTAGCGGGAGACCGCGAGCGGCAGCAGCGAGAGGTTCAGCGTGACGCGGCCGATGGTGATCGCCGCGCCCGCGGGCACGTCGTCCGTGAAGCCGCCGGCCGCCGACGTCCCGCCGACGGTGACGACGAGCCGCTGGTCCCGCGGCAGCAGCGCCGCTTCGTCGAGGAGCGGAATCCGCAGCAGGCCGGCCGGCTTCGTCACGGGCGCCGCGCCGACCGTCACCGGCGTCGACTGTCCCTGCACGGAGACGGTCGCCACGAGCTGCGTCCACTTCGCCGCGCCCGAGTAGCGCACGACGACCGACCCGTCGCCCCACGTCTCGAGCGCGCCGCCGGTGAGGAAGGCGGAGCGGCTGACCGACCCGCCGCGCGTGAGCTTCGCCGTCCCCGGCAGCGTCACGCTCGAGCCGCGAGTGGTCGGCAGGGCGGCGAGCGGCGTGACGAGCCCGTCCCACGGGTCGTGCGCGAGCTCGACGTGCGCGGCCGGCTTCGCGCCGGGCGAGGCCTTCAGGTACTCGTCGAAGAAGGTGTTCGCGGCCTTCAGGTAGAGGGCCGGCTCCGCCGCCGGGTTCGCTGCGGGCGGGGCGCCGAGGTCGCCGGCGTAGAGGAAGTGCGGCCCCCTCAGCCGCCGGTAGGCGGCGAGGGCCTGGTCGAGGTCGAAGGAGAAGTCGTGCCGTCCCTGGAGGATCAGCGTCGGCGTCGTCAGCGCATGGAGCTTCGTGCGCGTGGAGCGCGACGCCTCGAGCGCCTGGACGCCGGCGCTGTTCGAGCCGGCGAGAAGGTCGGCGCGAGCCTGCGCGAGCGAGGGATCCCACTTCCCGGCCGGCGCCGCGTGCGCGAGCTCCGCGGCGACGCCGTCGTCCCAGACGCCGCCCGGCAGGAGGGCGCGGCCGAGGTCGGTCCACGCCGCGCCGGGGACGATCGCCTTGAACGGGACGCCCGAGGTCGCGGCCTCCCAGACCTCGACGCCTCCCAGCGACAGCCCGAAGCCGCCGATGTCGTCGTTCCCGAGCTGTCCGGAGAGCCAGGCGACGAGCTCGCGCGCGTCCTGGACGTCGCGCGGGCCGGCGAGCCCGAACTTCCCTTCCGACGCGCCCGTGCCGCGCGGGTCGCACGCGAGTGCCTCGTAGCCGTCGCCGGAGAAGGCCTGTGCGGCGGGAAGCAGGTCGTCGTGCGTCTGCCCGAAGCCGGGGAAGAGGACGACGCCGGCGTGGCCGCCGCCCGCGATCGTCCCGTTCGGCACGTCCTCCGGATACGTGACCGAGCAGGCGAGCGAGACGCCGTCCGACATCGCCAGCGTGAGCTGCGCGGTCGAGCCGGGCGCGGGAGATCCCGCTCCCAGCACGCCGCCCGCATAGGCAAGCGCGAGGCCCACCGCGACCACGAGCACCACGACTGCGGCGAGGACGACCCTGCTCCGACGCACATCCGCAACGTAGCGCCCATCTACGATGCCCGTCATGGATGCGCGGCCCGTAGGCGTCTTCGACTCGGGAGTCGGCGGGCTGACCGTCCTCCACGAGTGCCTCGTGACGCTGCCGCACGAGGACTTCGTCTACCTCGGCGACCACGCGCGGCTGCCGTACGGGCCGCGCCCGCTCGACGAGGTGCGGCGCTTCGCGCGCGAGATCGGCGGCTATCTCGAGCAGCAGGACGTGAAGCTGATCGTCGTCGCGTGCAACACGGCGACGTCCGCGGCGCTGCCCCGGCTGCAGGAGGAGCTCGCCGTGCCGGTCGTCGGCGTCCTCACGCCGGAGGCGCACGCGGCGGTGCAGGCGACGCGCAACCGCCGCATCGGCCTGCTCGCGACCGAGGGCACGGTCGCCGCCGGCCGCTACCGCGAGCTCGTGCGCGGCCTGGACGCGGGCGTGTCCTTCCACGCCGTCGCCTGCCCGCGGCTCGTGCCGCTGATCGAGGGCGACGACCCGTACGGCGAGGAGACCGAGGCGGCGGCGCGCGAGTACGCCTCGCCGCTGAAGAAGGCGGGCGTCGACACGGTGATCCTCGGCTGCACGCACTACCCGCTGATCCGCCACGTCTTCGAGCGCGTCTTCGGCCGCGACGTGACGCTCGTCTTCTCCGCGGAGGAGACCGCGCGCGAGGTGGCGGAGACGCTCGCGCGCAAGGGAGTCGAGAACGACCCGGCCCGCGAGGGGCGCTACCGCTTCCTCACCACCGGCGACACCGGCGCGTTCCACGAGATGGGCCGGCGCTTTCTCCAGCTGCCTTTCCGCGACGTCGAGCACGTGACCGTGGCCACGCTGCAGGAGGCGGCCGCGTGAGCCGCGACGGCGGGAGAAGGCCGGACCAGCTCCGCGCGATCTCGTTCGAGCCGGACTTCCTCGAGAACCCGCACGGGTCGGTCGTCGTCACACAGGGGCGGACGAAGGTGCTCTGCACGGCGATGATCCAGGAGGACGTGCCGCGCTGGCTGCGGAACCAGGGCCGCGGCTGGATCACGGCCGAGTACTCGCTCCTTCCCGCCTCGACGGGCGACCGCGTCGAGCGCGAGGCGGCGCGCGGCAAGCAGCAGGGCAGGACGGTCGAGATCCAGCGGCTGATCGGGCGCGCGATCCGTGCGGTCGCGGACTTCGAGGCGCTCGGCGAGCGGACGATGTGGCTCGACTGCGACGTCCTGCAGGCGGACGGCGGGACCCGCTGCGCCGCGATCTGCGGCGCCTACGTCGCCGGGATGCGGGCGCTCGCGCGCTTCGGGCTGTCGAAGGCGTTCCGGGACTCGGTCGCGGCCGTGTCCGTCGGCGTCGTCGACGGCGAGCCGCTGCTCGACCTCGACTACTCGGAGGACTCGAGCGCCGACACCGACATGAACGTCGTCATGACCGGCGACGGCCGCCTCGTCGAGGTGCAGGCGACGGCGGAACGCGAGCCGTTCGCGCGCGAGACGCTCGACGAGCTGCTCGGGCTCGCGGCCGCGGGAATCGGCGAGATCGGCACGCTGCAGGCGGAGGCCGTCGCGCGTGAGCTCCCCTGACGTCCTCGCGATAGCCGCCACCATCTCCTGGCCCGGCGTCCTCCTGCGCCTGTTCGTCGCGGCCGCGCTCGGCGGTGCGATCGGTCTCGAGCGGGAGCTGCGCGAGCGGCAGGCCGGGCTCCGCACGCACCTCGTCGTCTGCGTCGGCGCCGCGCTCTTCACGCTCGTCTCCGCCTACGGCTTCGAAGGCGTCCTCTCGCAGGGCCGGGTGGTCGCGGACCCGACGCGGATCGCGGCCCAGATCGTGAGCGGGATCGGCTTCCTCGGCGCGGGCGCCATCATCCGCCAGGGGCTGTCGGTGCGCGGCCTCACGACCGCGGCGACGCTGTGGCTCGTCGCCGCGATCGGGATGGCGGCGGGGGCCGGCTACTGGAGCGGCGCCGTGATCGCCACGGCGGGAGCCCTGGTCACGCTCGGGCCGTTGCGGGTGATCTCCTACCGGATGCTCCGCCGCTTCCGGCCGGCGCTCGATCGCCTGCTCGTGGAGGTTCCCGCCGGCGGCAGCCCGGTGCCGGTGATCGAGGTGATCGAGCGGAACGGCGCCCGGGTCCTCTCCCTCGACATCGCGACGGAGGGAGACCGCCGCTCGGTCGCCGTCGACGTCGAGCTGCCACCCGGGACGGCGCCGGTCGCGATCGTCGCCGGCGTGGCGGAGATCGACGGCGTGCTCGAGGTGCAGTGGACGGACTGAGCGCTGTGCTCTGCTCGCGCAACGCGCACAAGGCGCGCGAGCTCGAGCGGCTGCTTCCGGGCTGGACGATCGAGCCGCTCGAGCGCGACGACTACCCGCCGGAGACGGGCGACACCTACTACGACAACGCGCTGATCAAGGCGCGCTTCGGGCGCGAGCACACGAGCGGCCGGGTGCTCGCGGAGGACTCCGGGATCGAGGTCGCCGCGCTCCGCGGCCGGCCCGGCGTGCTCTCAGCCCGCTATGCGCCGGAGGGCGCGCCGGCGATCGCGAAGCTGCTCGGCGAGCTCGGCGGCGAGGAGGATCGCCGCGCCCGCTACGTCTCGGAGCTCGTCCTGCTCGCACCGGACGGGAGCGAGGTGCGCGGCACCGGGATCCTCGAGGGCCGGATCGCGCGCGAGTCGCGCGGCAGCGAGGGTTTCGGCTACGACCCGGTCTTCGTCCCCGACGGCGAGGAGCGGACGGTGGCCGAGCTGGGAGACGCATGGAAGGCCGGGAGCTCGCATCGAGCGCGCGCGGCCCGGGCGCTGCTCGACGCGCTCAGGAGCTGATCCGGGTCAGCTCGGCGTTCGCCTTCGCCAGCTGGCCCGGCGTCGGGCGCGCGCGGCCGAACCAGACGAAGAGGGAGCGCTCGATCCTGCCGGTCCGAGCGGAGAACTGGAACACGCCGTAGCGCGCAGGCACGCCTTCGAAGCCGGGCTCGACGTAACGGGGCCGGATCCGCGGCGGCCAGCTTCCGATCCGGCGGCTGTCTCGCTCCCGGAACGTCGCGAGCTGGATCACGATCCCTCCCGGCGGCAGCGCAGCGAGCGTGTCGTGCGGCGGCACGCAGTTCCGGCAGTCGCGGTAGGAAACCGTGGACGCCCAGCTGTAGGCCCCTTCGGCGCCCACACGCCAGCCGGGCGTGGCCCGGAAGTGCGCTCTCGCCGCGGCACCGCACCCGCTTGCGACGAGGATCAGCGACGTGAGCACCGCGGCGCGCTTCACGTATCGGCTACGCCGGCAGCGCCTCTTCCGGTCCCTCCGCCGCTCGCCTCCGCTCCCGCCACCACCAGTTGAGCTCGCCGCCGAAGACGATCACGTTCGCCATCACGTAGAGCCAGAGCAGGAGGATCGCCGGCCCGCCCAGCGTCCGCAACGTGACGTTGACGTCCGCGTAGCGGATGAACAGGGGCAGCGCCTGGAACGAGGCCTCGAGCACGACCGCGGCGGTGAGCGCGCCGGGCAGTGCGTCCCGCCACTCCACGTGCGTGTTGGGCAGCCAGAGGTAGACGGCGAGCAGGAAGAGGAAGATGCCGAGCAGGGAGGCGCCGACGGAGACGGCATAGGCGAGCGCCGTGCTGCGGGTGAACGCGACGTTGTGCTTCAGGAACTCGACGCCGATCGACCCGACCACGAGGCTCGCGAAGAGGGTCACGAGCGACCCCGCCATCAGCGCGGCCGCGATCACCTTCCCGTGGAAGAAGCGGCGGTTCGGGAGCGCGTAGACGATGTTGAGCGCCGACTCGAGGGCGCTGAAGAGCGACATCGACGACCAGAGCAGGCCTATGCCGCCGATGATCCCGAGGGTCGCCGCGTTCTCCTGCACGCGGTGGACGAGCTTGATGATGCTGTTGAGCGACGTCCCCGGGAACGCGTGCTTGAGCTCGCGCACGAAGAAGTCGCCCGCGTCGGCGCGGTGGGCGAGCCCGAACAGCGCGAGCGCGAGGAAGACGAGCGGCACGAACGAGAGCAGCGCGAAGTAGGCGACCATCGCGGCGAGGTGGGTGCCGCGGTCGGCGAAGAACTTGCGCAGGAGCTGACGGCGCCGGATCCGCATGGGCGAATCCTGCTTCATCGGGCCGCTGGTAGCCTCGCCGGGTGGACGCCGCCCAGGCACTCGCGGACCTGCTCGAGCTCTCGCCGGAGGTCGAGGCGGCCGCGCTCTTCCGCCGCGGCGACACCCTCGGCCACGCCGGGGTCGACGACGACACGGTAGGTCTGATCGTGGGCGCGGCCGGGCAGCTGCTCGACGGGGCGGGCGAGCTCCGCAGCGACGGCACGCGCGTGACGCAGGTCCGGGCCGCGCTCGGAGACGGCTGCTTCTTCGTCGTGCGCGAGCCGGAGGGAGACCGCGCGGCGGTGGCGGTCACCACCTCGCGCGCGACTCCCGGCCTCGTCTTCTACGACCTCAAGCGCGCGCTCGCGGCGACGGCCGGGGAGGCCGAGCCGAAGCCCCGGCGCCGGCGCACGAAGCAGGCGGAGGAGGAGCCCGGCGATGCTTCGTAGGCTGCTCGCGCTGCTCGGCCTCGCCGGCGGCGCCTTCGTCCTCGCCTACCGCGGGCGGGTCGGCTCCGGCCGCACGTTCGTCGACGTCCACTACGAGGACGGCTCGTTCGTCACCTTCGGGCCGCGCTCGGCCGAGGGACAGAAGCTGCTCCGGTTCGCCGAGCGCGCCGTCGGCGCCGTCCACGGCTCGTGATGGACGAGTCGGAGCTCCGCGAGTCGCTCGTCGCCGCGGCCTACCTCGAGGGCGACTTCGTCCTCCGCTCGGGCAAGCGCTCCCGCTACTACCTCGACAAGTTCCGCTTCTCGACGCGGCCCGACCTGCTCGCTCCGCTCGGCCAGCGGATCGCAGCCGTCGTCGCCGAGCACGAGCCGGAGGCGGTGCGCCTGGCCGCGCCCGTTCTCGGCGCGGTCCCGCTCGCGGCCGCCGCGTCCCTCGCGGGTGGGCTGCCCTTCGTGATCGTCCGCGACGAGGCGAAGGCCTACGGCACCGCGAATCGCCTCGAAGGCGCGTACGAGGCGGGCGACTGCGTGTGCCTCGTGGAGGACATCGTCACCTCCGGCGGAGCCCTCGTCTCGGCCGTCGAGGCCGTCCGCGAGGCGGGTCTCGTGGTGCGCACGGCGGTCTGCGTCGTCGACCGGGAAGAGGGCGGAGCGGACGCGCTTGCGCGCCACGCGGTGCGTTTGAGGCCGCTATTCCGGGCAGGAGAGTTGCTCGGGGCCGAGAAAACCCCCGCAAAACCGCATGGTTGAGCGGCAAACTCGTCCCTGGTAGGGTCGTGGCGGCCCTGCAAGCGACGTAACGAGTGGGAGGAGAGCAAGTGACGAAGCAGGAGTTCGTTTCGGAGGTGGCCCGCCGGTCGCAGCTGTCGAGCCGCGACGCGGGCAAGGCCGTCGACGCGTTCCTGGAGGCGGTGACCGACACGCTCAAGGGCGGCGGCGAGGTGGCCTTCACCGGGTTCGGCAAGTTCTCGACCGCGAATCGCGCCGCGCGCACGGGCGTCAACCCCAGGAACCCGAGCGAGAAGGTCCACATCCCGGCGGCGCGCGTCCCGAAGTTCTCGGCCGGCAGCGGCCTGAAGTCGGCCGTCAAGCAGCAGTAGCGGACGGCAGCATCTCCTCCGAGGATCGAGAGGCCGCCTTCGGGCGGCCTCTTCGTCTACCGGAGCTCTTATCCTCACTGGCATGAGCGGCGAGACGCATTTCGCCGACCGGCTCGCCGAGGCAGTCGAGCGGAAGCGCTCGCAGCTCTGCGTCGGCCTCGACCCCGACCCTGCGCTGCTGCCGGACGGCGTCGGCGCCGTCGACTTCTGCCGCGGCATCGTCGACGCGGTCGCCGACAGCGCGGTCGCCGTCAAGCCGCAGCTCGCGTTCTTCGAGGCGCTGGGAGCCGAGGGCTGGTCCGGCTTCCACGCGGTGTGCGCCCATGCGCGGGACGCCGGCCTGCTCGTGGTCGCGGACGCCAAGCGCGGCGACGTCCCCTCGACCGCGCGCGCGTATGCCGCCGCATTCGCGCCCGTTGCCGACGCCGTCACCGTCAGTCCCTATCTCGGCGGCGACTCGCTCGAGCCGTTCCTCGCGCACGACGGGCTCGGGATCTTCGCCCTCGTCAAGACGTCCAATCCGGGAAGCGTCGACCTCCAGGACCGGCTGCTGGCCGACGGCCGGCCGCTGTGGCAGCACGTTGCGGAGCTCGTCGCCGAGTGGGGCGCGGCCGAGCTCGGCGAGCGCGGGCTCTCCCGCGTGGGCGCGGTCGTCGGTGCCACCTTCCCGGAGGAGGTCGCCGAGGCGCGGCGGCTCCTGCCGCACGCGCCGCTGCTGCTGCCGGGCGTGGGCGCGCAGGGTGGGCGGCCGGAGGAGCTCGCGCCCGCGCTCGCCGCCGGCCCGGGCAGCGCGCTCGTCTCCGCCTCGCGCTCCGTGCTCTACGCCGACGGCGGCCCGGGCTGGCGCGAGGCCGCGGCCGCGGAGGCGGAGCGGCTGCGCGACGCGATCGCCGCGACGGCGGAGCCGGTCGCGTGAACCGGCGAGGCGCAGGACGCTGGGCGGGCCCGGTCGCGTTTCTCGTCGCGATCACGATCGCCGTGCTCCTCGTCCGCTCGGCCTTCCACCAGGGCTCGCCGGCGGGCGCCACCGGCACGACGACGACGCAGGCGCAGACGACCCACCACAAGACGCACAAGCACGCGAGGAAGAAGAAGAAGAAGTCGCACACGAAGACGACGGCGAGCGGCGCGCAGTACTACACGGTCCAGAGCGGCGACTCGTTCTCCCTGATCGCGTCGAGGCTCGGCACGACGAGCGCGGCGCTCGAGCAGCTCAACCCGGGAGTCGACCCGAGCGCGCTCCACGTCGGCGAGAGGATCCGCGTCAAGTAACCTCCACGACGGTCGACCGTGATCGTCACCGTCACCCTCAACGCCGCCGTCGACCGCACGCTGACGGTTCCGAACTTCCAGTTCGGCCACAGGCACCGCGCGAGCCACAGCCTCACGAGCGCGGGCGGGAAGGGCATCAACGTCGCGCGCGCGCTCAAGCGGCTCGAGACTCCCGTCGTCGCGACGGGGCTCGCCGGCGGGCGCACGGGAGACCGGATCGTCGAGGAGCTCGCGCTCGAGGGAATCCTCAGCGACCTCGTCCGCATCTCGGACGAGTCGCGCACCTCGTTCGCCGTCGTCGATCCCACTGCGGGCTCGCTGACCGAGATCTACGAGTGGGGACCGGCCGTGCGGGCCGAGGAGCTGCAGATGCTGACGGACAAGCTTCACTACCTCTCGCGCGTCGCGAGCTACGTCGTCTTCTCGGGCTCGCTGCCGCGGGACGTGGAGAACGACTTCTACGCGAATGCGATCCGCGACCTCAACCGCCGCGGCGTGCACACGGTGCTCGACACGGAGGGGGAGCCGCTGCGGCTGGGCGTGGAGGCCGAGCCCTTCCTCGTCGCACCGAACCAGCAGGAGGCGGAGAGTCTCGTGGGCCAGGAGTTCAACGACGACGAGGACTTCGTGATGGCGCTCGACGCGATCGCCGACCACGGCGCGCGGAACGTCCTGATCACGCACGAGACCTCCTGCTTCGGGCTCTTCCGCGAGGACCGGCACGTGCGCCGCTTCCACGCGTCGATCGAGCGGGTGGAGCCGATCGCGCACGTCGGCGCCGGCGACGTGCTGCTCGGCGGGTTTCTCTCCGAGCACTTCAACGGGGCCTCGCTCGGGGACGCCCTGCGGCGGGCGGTCGGCTGTGCCGCCGCCTCCGTGACGGAGCTGGGCGCCGGACGCTTCGACCCGCGGGCGGCGGCCCGGCTCGCGGGCGGGGTCGAGATCGTCGAGCTCGACCCGGTCAAGGCCTGAGCGCGGCTAGCGCAGGGAGACGGCGCGGATGCGGCTCGTGCCGCTCCGGTTCTCCGCCCACGCGAGCCGCGGCCCGGAGAGGGTGAACTCGAGCGGCGCGACCGCGGTGCGCGCGAGCGTGCGGATCCGGTCGGTCCTCAGCGAGATCCCGCGCAGCACGCGGCCGACGCGGTAGACGACCGCGTGGTTGTTCGCGGCGAGCTCGGGCGCGGCGCTCGCCGAGACCGACACGCTTCCGAGCGGTGTTCCGGCAGTCGCGTCGTACCACGAGACCCGGTCGCCGCTTCCGCTGCGCGTGAGCACCGCGAGGACGTCGGGTGCGAGCGCGATCGCCAGCGGGACGCCCGCCGGCTGGATCGAGCTGACCACGTCGCCGCTCGAGCTCGAGACGACCCGCACCGGAAGGCGGCCGCTCGCCACGGGCGGGCCGGCCGGCGCGAAGGCCGCCTGGATGTAGGCGATGCGCCCGTCGGCGGCCGAGAGCGCGAGCGCGGGCTTCGAGCCGGGCAGGAGCTTCTCCTGGCCCTGGCCGACGAGGTGGATGCCGCCGCCGGCGATCACGCGCTTGCACGAGCCGCCGGAGAGGCAGGAGAGCTTGTCCGCGTACTCGACGTCGGCGTCGGAGTAGGCGAGCGTCGTCCCGTCTCCGGCGACGCCGCCGAGCCAGAGGCCGGTGTCGTCGCTGCCGTGGGCGAGCTTGTCGACGCGCACCTCCGGGCCCCCGATGCTTGCCGTCATCACGTAGTCGAGCGTCGTGTCGCCTCCCTGGTGCAGCGTCCAGAGAACGGCCGA
>Ga0070739_10003681_pt1 | contig 18855 bp, 20 predicted proteins | sample Coa_R1_7_FD_66445 | JGI IMG/M metagenome (GOLD analysis project Ga0070739, IMG submission 66445) | Surface soil microbial communities from Centralia Pennsylvania, which are recovering from an underground coalmine fire - Coalmine... | ecosystem: Environmental > Terrestrial > Soil > Unclassified ... | reverse complement strand
CTTACCCTCGCCCCTGGTCATGGTGTGCACCCCTGCACGGGTTGGTGACGTCACACATCACCAGCATGCCATGACCGCCAAGGCGGCCAGCCTTATTGCTGAACCTTCAGCACACTATCTTAACCATGTTTTGCGCATTTTCTTGGCCTTGCGAACCCGCAATGGTCGCGCGGGGGACGCGATAGGAGCGTCAATACATGGCAATGGACAGGCAGGCTGTTCTCGTAGTCGAAGACGATCCGCTCGTGGCGTCGTTTGTCTGCGACGTTCTTGCGGAGTTCGAGTTTCCGGTGGCCGGTTCGGCCTCCTGCGGACCCGAGGCTCTCTGCTTGGCGCTGCGTGAGAGCCCGAATGTCGCCGTCATCGACATAGGCCTCGTCGGTCCGATGGATGGGATCGAACTCGCCCGCACGCTGATCCGGCAATTCGGCACCGCCGTCATCTTTCTGTCCGGAGGGTGCAGCCAAGCCGACCTCGAGCGCATCGGAGACCTGGGCCCGGTGCGGTTTCTGCACAAACCGTTTCGACCGAGTCAATTGCTGACCGCTCTCGAAGCGGCGCATCAACGCCTCGCGGAAGAGGGAGCAAATACGGCAGCCGAACGCGACCGCGCTCCCGAGCCCGCCTGCCTCTAGGCCGCGACTGCGCGACCGCTTCAAGCACCGTCGAGGTCGGTGAAGGCGGAGCTGACTTCCGCGACTTCCGTCTCGGTCTTCTGCTCGAGCTGGATCAGATCGTTACGGGCCGTGCGGTTGACCCGGATCAGCTCGTCGAGCTTGAGCTGGATCGCCCGCGTATCGCGGCGCTGCGTGTGCTGGATCACGAACACCATCAGGAAGGTCACGACGCTGGTGGCGGTGTTGACCAAGAGCTGCCATCCGTCGGACCAGCCGAACAGCGGGCCGGTGACAACCCATATGAGGATGGCGGCGGTGGCAATCGCAAAGGCGCCGGGGCGGCCGAGCTGCTGCTCGCACCAGCGGGCGAAGCGGCCGAACATCTCGCCGTCACTTGCGGCGTTTGTCTCGTCGCCATCTGCGCCCAAGCAAGCCACCGTTGCGCTGAAACCGTTGTCTCAACAAATGGCGTCTGTGCCACGTTCCGCCCGCCGCGGGCGGCGGCAGCGGCTCCCGCGGGCGCGACAGGCGCTGCTCGGCGGCGTCGGCGATGCCGATCATGGCCAGGGCTGCGGCCCAGTTGCCGCGGCGGTACAAAGCGGCGGCCCGCACGTGAAGATCCCATATCACCGCGACGCCATAGCGGGCGAGCAGCCGCGCCGCGAGGGTCTTAAGGTACCGCTCCGCCATGTTCGGTTAACGCTCGGAAACACTCCACGTGCTTCCGCAGATGCATCGGGCGGGTCGTCGAAGCGGTATCCGACCGAATGTACCCACTCTGTGCAAGAATCGTCATGGCCAGGTCGAACCGGCCGTGTGCGGCCCGCGTTCCCCCAAAATCGCCGGGTCAAGCCGGGCGATGTCGACAAAACATGCGTAGCGGATCGGACACGCTGGCTAGCGATACTCGGGGGACGGGGTTGGTGGAGCCGAGGGGGATCGAACCCCTGACCTTCGCATTGCGAACGCGACGCTCTCCCAGCTGAGCTACGGCCCCGTTACTTCTGGCGAACCCGTCCCGCGGGCGCCGCGGACTATGGGGAGCGCCCCGGCCCCTGTCAAGCGCAGGAGTCGGGCCGAAGGTGCCGTGAAACGCCCGTAGGTTGCTTGCGGCGCAATGCTGTTAAAGGTACGGTCGCGCCGCTTGCTCGCTCGCGGGTCGTCGAATGAATGCGTTGATTTGGCTCATCAGTACGCTGATCGAAATCTATATTTGGCTGCTCATCGCGCAGGCGGTGCTGAGCTGGCTGCTCGCCTTCGGCATCGTCAACCGCTTCAACCGCACAGTCGCGATGATCGGCGATTTTCTCTATCGCATCACCGAGCCGGCGCTGCGGCCGATCCGGTCGTTCCTGCCGAATTTCGGCGGCCTCGACATCTCGCCCGTCATTCTGATCCTGCTGCTGGTCTTCATACAGCGTCTCTTGCTCTACGACATCGCGCCGCACCTGTTGTAGGTGCGGGCGGCGCGATGGCGGGCGGGCTCCTCGGGCTGATCGTCGCCGAACTCGCGTTCGGGGTCAGCCATGTCGTGCTGTCGAGCACGCGCTGGCGCGGCGCCTTGCGCGACCAGCTCGGCGAGCGCGGCTTCCTGGTCCTGTACTCGGTGACCGCGCTGGCGACCTTCGCCTGGTTCATCCTCGCCTACCGCCGCGCGCCGACGATCTTGCTTTGGCCGACGCAGCACTGGATGGTGCTGGTCCCCGTGCTGGTGATGCCGTGGGCGTCGATCCTGCTGATCAGCGGCTACACGACCCGCAACCCGACCGCCGTCGGCATGGAGCGCAGCGCCGCCGCCAGCGATCCCGCACCCGGAATCCTGCGCATCACGCGCCACCCGATCATGTGGGCGATCGGCCTGTGGGCGCTGGCGCACATGGTGCCCAACGGGGACGTTGCCTCGCTGATGCTGTTCGGCGGCATCGCTTTGCTGGCGCTAGGCGGGACGCTGCTGATCGACCGCAAGAAGCGGCTGGCGCTCGGCAGCAACTGGCCTGTCCTCGCTGCCCTGACCTCGAACCTGCCGTTCCTCGCGCTATTGTCCGGCCGCGCGCGTCTGCGCTGGCGCGACATCGGCCTATTGCGAATCGTGGCCGGCCTGCTGCTGTACGCGGTCCTGTACCTCGGGCACCCGCTGCTGTCGGGCGTCAAAATACCGTCTTTATAATTCCTCGACGGTGCGGCGGCGGCGGTTCGACTTCGCGCCCACGTTCGGAGGCCGTGCCTTAGGATTGCCGCCGCGCGAGAAGGCTGCTCAGATCGCAGGCCCGAACCTACCCTCGGGCTGGCCTTCGGCGGGACCCGTGGACCGGCATGACGATGACGATAGCCGGGCGGAATCTCATGAACTTCGCGATCAGGACACCAGCGCCACCCAGGTGTAGGGAGGTGTAGGACACCGCTCGCGCCGCGTCGGTACCTGCGCAAGGATACCGATCGCGAGAACTCCGCCCCGGGCCCCGGCCGGGGTTTTGCGTGCCGTGCACCGCTTACCGCAACGCCCCTTGACCCTGAGCAAAGGTCGCAGCTCCCCCACCGAGCGAGGGAGGCTGCGAACATAGGGTAACCGCAAGACTCCAGCGTCGGCTGGACTTGGTTAGGTAGCGCCCCGAACTAGACTGAGTAATACATCTGGAATTCGATCGGGTGGGGGGTGTGCTCGAAGTTGTAGACTTCCTCCCACTTGAGTTCCATGTAGGCCTCGATCTGATCGTGCGAGAACACGTCGCCCTTCAAGAGGAAGGCGTGGTCGGCGCGCAGTTCGCCGATCGCTTCGCGCAGCGAGCCGCAGACGGTCGGCACGTCCTTCAGCTCCTCCGGCGGCAGGTCGTACAGGTTCTTGTCCATCGGGTCGCCGGGATGGATCTTGTTCTGGATCCCGTCGATGCCGGCCATCAGCATCGCTGCGAACGCCAGATACGGGTTGGCCGCCGGGTCCGGATAGCGCACTTCGACGCGCTTGCCCTTGGGGCTCGCGACATAGGGGATGCGGCATGAGGCCGAGCGGTTGCGCGATGAATAGGCCAGCAATACCGGCGCCTCGAAACCGGGAATGAGCCGCTTGTAGCTGTTCGTCGTCGGATTGGTGAAGGCGTTGATCGCCTTCGCGTGCCGGATGATGCCGCCGATGTAGTAGAGCGCCGTCTCCGACAGATCGGCGTAGAGGTTGCCGGCGAAGGCGGGACGCTCGCCCTTCCAGATCGACTGATGCGTGTGCATGCCGGAGCCGTTGTCGCCCTTGATCGGCTTCGGCATGAACGTCGCGGTCTTGCCGTACTGGTTGGCGACGTTGTGCACCACGTACTTGTAGATCTGCATGTTGTCCGCGGTGCGGACCAGGGTATCGAAGACGAACCCGAGTTCCGCCTGCGACGGCGCCACCTCGTGGTGGTGTTTCTCGACCTTGAGCCCCATGTCGAGCATGACCGACAGCATCTCGGCGCGCAGATCGGCCTGCCCGTCCACCGGCGGCACCGGAAAATAGCCGCCCTTGATCGGCGGCCGGTGGCCGGTGTTGCCGTCGGGGAACTTGCGGTCGGAGACGTAGGGGCCTTCTTCGCTGTCGATCTCGTACATCGCCCCTTGCATCGTGCTCGAATAGCGCACGTCGTCGAAGATGAAGAACTCGGCCTCCGGCCCGAAATAGGCTTTGTCGCCGATCCCGGTCTGCGCCAGGTACTGCTCCGCCTTTTTGGCGATCGAGCGCGGGTCGCGGCTGTAGGGCTGGCCGGTGCCGGGCTCGTGCACGTCGCAGAACACGATCAGCGAGGTCTGCGCCGCGAAGGGGTCGAGCACCGCCGTCGAACAATCCGGCATCAGCACCATGTCGGACTCGTTGATCGCCTTCCACCCGGCGATCGACGAACCGTCGAACATGACGCCCTCGTTGAGGAAGTCCTCGTCGACCGTACGGACGTGATGGGCCAGGTGCTGCCACTTGCCGCGCGGGTCGGTGAAGCGGAAATCGACGTACTTGACGTCGTGCTCCTTGATCATTTCGAGGACTTTTTCGGTGTCCGACATTTTTCTCTTCCAGTCTGAGGGTTCAAAAAGGTTGGGTTGAACGAACGCTTAGCCCGGTATCCGTGCAAACGGAGTCGCCGTCCGCAGAAGCCGTCATGGCCGGGCTTGACCCGGCGATCTGCGGGGTGACAAGAAGGATGATTCGCACCTGATTGGATTCCGCTCTAGATGCGACCGCCCTAAATCGCGTCGGCGCCGCGTTCGCCGGTGCGGATGCGGATCGCCTCCTCGATCGGCGTCACGAAAATCTTCCCGTCGCCGATGCGGCCGGTATGGGCCGATTGCTGGATCGCCTCGACCGCGCGCTCGACGAGGCTGTCCTCCATGACAACCTCGATCTTCACCTTGGGCAGAAAATCGACGACGTACTCGGCGCCGCGGTAGAGCTCGGTGTGCCCCTTCTGGCGGCCGAACCCCTTGGCCTCGGTGACCGTGATGCCCTTGATGCCGACCTCGTGCAGGGCTTCCTTCACCTCGTCGAGCTTGAACGGCTTGATGATCGCCTCGATCTTCTTCATCGGCTGCCTTTCCGATCGCCTGACGGCATCGCATCAGCGGCGCACCAGCATAGACCATGCCAGCGCCCGTTTCGCGCAGAACCCCATCCGCGGCGTAGTCTACAGTGACATTGGCGCAAGCGTGCCTATTTTTTGAGCAACCTGCCGCCTATACGTGCGGCGGTGCGCGCCGCTCTGGCAGATTGCCGAGAAAGCCGCGGATGCGCTCGACCGCCTCGCCAATCTCTTCGAGGCTGCTGGCGTAGGAAAAGCGGAGATAATCCTCGCCGAGGGCGCCGAAGCTGGTGCCGGAAATCGTCGCGACCCCGGCCTTTTCCAGCAATTCGCTCTGCAGGGTGCGTGCGTCGAAGCCGGTGCCGGAGATGTTGGGAAACATATAGAACGCCCCGCCGGGCCGGACGCAGCGGAAGCCCGGCAGCCCATTCAGCGCCGGCACGATCATCTGGCGCCGCTCGGCGAAGGCCTCGACCATGCGCTGCACCGGCTCGCGCGGGCCTTCGAGGGCGGCGATGCCCGCATATTGAGCAGCGGCGTTGACGCAGGAGTGGCAGTTGATCGCGAGCCGCTGCGCCGGGCCGATCAGCCGCTCCGGCCAGACCCCGTAGCCCATGCGCCAGCCGGTCATCGCATAGGTCTTGCTCCAGCCGTCGAGCAGGATCAGCCGGTCGCGGATCGAGGGATAGCCGAGCAGGCTGACGTGCTGGGCGCCGTCGTAGAGAATCTCGCTGTAGATTTCGTCGCTCATGACCGCGACCTGCGGGTGACGTTCGAGACCGGCGACGAGGCGGTCGAGTTCGGCCCGCGGCACGACGCCGCCGGTCGGGTTGGCCGGGCTGTTGATGATCAAGAGCCGGGTGCGCGGCGTGATCTTGCCCAGCACCTCCTCGGCGCTGAACGAGAACCCGGCGCTCTCGTAGAGCGGCGTCGGCACCGGCGTCGCGCCGGAAAAGCGGATGACGCTCTCGTAGATCGGGAAGCCGGGGTTGGGATAGAGTATCTCGGTCCCCGGCTCGCCGAACATCAGGATCGCAAAGAACATCGTGACCTTCCCGCCGGGCACGACCAGCACATGCTCCGGCGAGACCTCGACATTGTGCCGGCGGTGGAGATCGGCGGCGACCACCTCGCGCAGTCGCGGGATGCCGTTTGCCGGGGTGTAGCCGTGATGGCCGTCGCGCAAGGCCTTGCAGGCTGCCTCGACGATGTGATCGGGCGTCGCAAAGTCCGGCTGGCCGATGCCGAGATTGATGATCGAGCGGCCCTCGGCCTCCAGCGCCTTGGCGCGCGCCAGCACCTCGAACGCGGTCTCGGTGCCGAGCACATCCATTCGGCCCGCTGTCTGCAGCATGCTTCCCATCTCCTCCGACGTTTCCCGCCGTTCCCGCGAGAGCGGCTGTCTCAGTGCGCGGCGGCCGGGGCCAGCGGCAATGTGTTCATAAACTCGATCAGATACGGCTTCCAAACCGCTGCGTAATAATGCGTGAAATGGCCGTGGGTCTGCGGGCCGTACGGGATCAGCACGTAGCGGCCGTGCGCGATCTTCTTCATGCCGCGCTCTACCGTGCCGAGATCGGGCGGGTCGGCGAAGTCCTCGGCGTTGTTGATCAGCAGCACGTGCGCCTTGATCTTGGGCAGGTCGGCCTCGGGGCTGTAGTCCTCGATCGACTCGATCTCCCACAGCGTGTCGTTAGCGTCGCGCTTCTTCAGCGCCTCCAGCCGCTTGTCGTAAAGCGCCTTCGCGTCCTCCTTGGTCGGCGCCATTTCCTGGATGCGCACCGGGCTTTCGGCGAGGTCGAGGCCGGCCGCGCTGTAGATGTAGTGGCTCGGTTCTTTCTCGTACTCGCCGTTGTTCCAGTCCGGGTCGTGGCGGATCGCCTGGGCGGCGCCGTAGCGCAGCATGTAATTGCGGCCGCTGATCTCGACCGGCTGGCAGGACAGCCCGACTGTGCCGTCCATCAGGTCGGGATACATCTCGGCCCACATGAACTGCTGCATGCAGCCGAGCGAGCTGCCGATCACGAGGCGCAGGTGCGCGACCTTCAGCCCCTCGGTGACGAGCCGGTGCGTCAGGTCGATCATGTCGTGGTAGCGGTAGTGCGGGAAATGGCCCTTGAGGCCGTCCGACGGCTTGCTCGACCCGCCACGGCCGAGCGCATCCGGCATGATCACGAAGTACCGGTCGGCGTCGAGCGGCTGGCCCGGCTTGAACAACTCGTCGGCAAGGCTCGGGCGCAGCCAGTTCGCGCCGGTTCCGGTATTGCCTTGCAGCAGCAGGACGCCGTTGACGATCTCGCCCTGCGGGCCGCGCTGCGGCACCCCGAGGCTTCGGTAATGCAGCTTGACCTCGGGCAGGCTCTCGCCGTCGCGGAAGACATAATTCCTGACGACGAAGTCGCCCTCGCCGAAGTTCGGCCATGCCGGTTCGGCCGCCAGCGCCGGCGCGGCGGCAGCCAGAATGACAGCAGCAGCGACGGCGCGGACCAGCATCGCAGGCTCCCTCAGCGGACCGGCGCGATCATAGAAGCCGCGCCGGCATCGGCAAGCGATAGGGCGTCACGGGCAACTCTGCTCGATCTCGGTGTCGAAGCACGAATTTCCGTCGCTCCCGAGTCGCGCCTCGCCCGGCGCGCAGGCGCCGCCCGCGACATTGGCGATCGTGACGGTGACGGGGGTGCGGTTGACCACCGCGCTTGCCTGCATCTGATGCCGCGTCACGACGCTCGGGTACAGATACGTCGTCGCGGCCAGCAGCGGCGACAGGTCGATGCCGCCCGCCGCCGGTCCGGCCGCGGGGGTGACCAGGCGGAAGCGGTATTCGCAATCGAGCTGGAAGTTCTCGCCCCCGGCATAGGGCTGCCACGACAACGGACGGCGCGGCGTCCGGCTGCGCAGCACGGTCGGCAGCGGCGGTTCCGGCGGCGCCGCTGAGCCGGCTGTCGCCGCGGGCGGTGCCGGGGACGGCGGTGCGGCGGTACTCGCCGCCGCCGGTGCCGGAGCGTCGGCGGCAACGCCCGGCGGCCCCGCCGGCCCTCTCGGTCCTGTTGGCCCCTGAGGCCCCGGCGGCCCCGGATGCTTGGCGCTCTCGCTGGCGACGTCGCTCTGGGTGGCGCCGCCGAACGCATGCACCAGGCCGCCGTCCGATGCCCGGCTCCACACCAGCGCCACGACGATGACGACGACCGCGCTGACGATACCGGCCCCGACGAGCTTGACCCACTCCTTCACGCGCCGCTCCGGCGTCAGCGCCAGGCGCCGGCCAGCCGCGCCGCCGCGCGGCGCCGCTTGACGAAGGTCACGACAGCGAGCGCGGCGCCGCCGCCGATGCCGGCGAGTGCCGCCACCAGCGCTATGAAGACGAGCTGGAGCAGCCGCGCCACGAAACCGCGTCCCACCGCGAGGACGGTCTTCGGCTCGGAGCGGCCGTCGCCGTAGCTGCCGGAGAGGCGGTAGCGGCCCGGCTCGGCGACGCTCAGGGAGAAGATCGAGACGCCGGAGTGGCCGCTCAGCTGGTACGTCTGGCGGGTGGTCGGCGTGGCAAGCGGCAAGGGTGCGCCGGTCGTCTCGGACGCCACTTTGACCCGCAGCCCGGCGATCGAGGGCGACGAGTAGACGCGGCCGTCGATGACGCTCTCCGTCTCGTGGAAGATCGTATACTCGCCGGGATTGTCGAGAACGAGCGCCGCCTCGCCGGGGACGACGACGCGGACGAGGGCGCTGCTAAGCCCGGACAGCCCCGTCCATACGACCCAGCCGGAGACGGCGACGCCTCCAAGCAACACGAAGACCGCGATGAGATACCAGATGCGGCTCATCATCCCTCCCCCCGCGGCCGCCGGCCGTTTGCTGCGACGAACGCTGCGTCTCTGCTCGTCAGCGTGTATCGCCGTCGCGGCCGTCGCCGCCAGTGGATTCTCCTCGGCCGGCGCCGAGCCGCAACTTTCCTGCCCCGCCTTCACGGCCGCCGCACTCGCCGCGCCGGCGCCGCGGACGGATAGGCACTCGCGCGAGCGCCTGGCGGCGATCGACGCGGCCGTACTCTCGGAACCGCATCGCGTCGTGATGCTCGGCGATTCGATCACCGAGCGCTGGCAAGACCGCGAAGGCGAGAGCGTCTGGCGCGACCGGATCGCCCCGCTCGGCGTGCTGAACGCCGGCATCGACGGCGACCGCACCGAACACCTGCTCTGGCGGCTCGACCACGGCAATCTCGCGGGGCCGGCGCCGCAGGCGGTCATCTTGCTGATCGGCACCAACGACCTCGGCCATGGGCGCCCGCCGGCGCTCGCAGCCGAGGGGATTCGCGCCGACCTGCTGCGACTGCGGGCGCGGGTGCCGCAAACCCGCATTCTGCTGTTGGGCCTGCTGCCGCGCGAGCGGGCGCCCGACGCGCCGCTCCGCCGCGAAGTCGGCGAGGTCAACCGGCTGGTCTCGACCTGCGGCGACGGCAAGTCCGTGGTCTACGCCGATATCGGCGGCGTTCTGCTCGACCCGAGCGGGCTGCTTCCGCCCGCGATCTCGCCCGACCAGCTGCATTTCACCGCCGCCGGCTACGCCCGCCTCGCGCCACCGCTAGGCGGCCTTATCGGCAAGGTCTTGGGGCAGTAGATCAAACCTCCAGCAACTTGCCGAGGCGGAGGCGATCGACGAACCCGCCGTCGAACCGCGCGTAGTTCCGCTGCACGACCTCCTCGGCGTAGCCCAGCGTCGCCGCAAACCCGCGCCCGCTCATGTTGGGTGCATGCACCAAGGCGGTCAGCCGCCGCGCACCTTGCTCGCGGGCCCATTTTTCGAGCGCGGCATGCAAGCGCCGGCCGAGCCCTTGTCTCGACCATTCCGGCAGCACCCCGACATTGACGAAGGCGTCGTGCTCCATGCGGTAGCCGCGCTCGATCATGGCGGAGGCGAAGCCGAGAAAGCGCTCGCCCGAGCGCCGCATCGGCACCGCCGCGGCGATCCAGCAACGCAGATCGGACGTGTCGTCAGCCATATCGGCCTCAATGCGCTCGGCCGACGGAACCTCGCCCGGCAGTTTCAGCGAGAAGGGTGAGCTGCGGACCATGGCGAGATCCCACTCCCGCAGCGCCGCGCCATCCCCGCGCTGCAGCCGCCGCAGCCGAAGCCCGGAGAGTTCCGCGAGCTGCCCGGGCGCCCGCACCGGCCGCGGCGGCGACCCCGCGCGCATCGCTGATGGCGCGGGGTCGAGCAGCTTGCCCATCCAGAAATCGTCGGTCCACCCGTTGCGGCGCCACACCCCGCCGCGGATGCGGCCCTCTATCGCAAAGCCGCGCTTGTGATAAAGCGCCAGCCCGCGCTCGTTCAGCGAACTGACCCGCAATTCCAAGCGCCAGGCGCCACGGGCACACGCCCAATCCTCCGCCATTTCGAACAGCCGGGTGCCGATCCCCCTCCCGCGCCACTCCTCCCGCAAGCCCACGACGGCAATGAAGATCGTGCCGCGGTTGCGGGCAAACCCGCCGGCGAAGGCGCCGAGATAGCCGACAATCGCGTTGGCCCGATCGAGGGCGAGGAAGACGGCGCCGCGGTCGTCGGCCCGCAGCCGCCGCAGCTCCTCGCGCGGGTCGTCCGCCCACGGATGACGCTGGCCGGCAACGCCGAGAAATTCGGTCTCCGCGTCGATGCGGGCGATCGCGTCGAGCAAAGCCGGACCATCCTCGGGCCGCGCCAGCCGGGTCACCACCGGCTCCGCCATGACGCACCTCCGAACCTGCGGTGGCCTGTTCCGGACGCCGCCGTTGCATAAATCGGCCCGCCGAAGCGTTATGCAGCCGTTGCCGCAGACAGCTTAAGCGGACATGCCCGAAACTGGCCACCGCCGAAACAATTTCGACACGCTCCGGCTGATCGCCGCGCTGTCGGTGCTGTTCTCGCATTCGTTTCTGATCGCGGAGGGAACCGAGGAGCGCGAGCCGTTCGTCTGGCTCAGCGGCCACCAATGCGTCCTCGGCCTCGTCGGCGTCTTCGTCTTTTTCGTCATCAGCGGCTATCTCGTCACCGCCAGCTGGTGCCGCACGCCCGCCCCGTTCGGCTTTACGCTGCGGCGCTTCCTGCGGATTTTTCCAGGCCTCGCGGTCAACACGCTGATCTGCGGCCTCGTGATCGGGCCGCTGCTCACGGCCTTGCCGCTCTCGCAGTACGTCACCAGCGACAAGCTAGCGACCTACCTTCGGCAGACCCTGACCCTGACGCCGGTGGCGCCGCCGCTGCCGGGGGTGCTGTTCGCCGACAACACCGTCGGCCTCGTCGTCAATGGCTCGCTGTGGACGCTGCGCTACGAGGTCATGATGTATCTGATGATCGTCATCCTCGGCGTGCTGCGCCTGCTGCGGCTGTCGACCTGCATCGTCCTGGTCGGGGTGGGGCTGGCCGCCGTGTATTTCGAGAAGCACCTCGCGCCGTTCGGCGATATCGGCGAATGGGCCTGGCTCGTCGGCTTCTTCGCCGCCGGCATGTGCCTCTATTTCCTGCGCGACCGCATCGTGTTCGACTGGCGCGGCGCGCTCCTCGCGCTGGCCGCGCTCGCGTTCTTCGTGTGGATCCACCGCTTCATCATGCTGTTTCCGCTGGCCGGCGCCTACCTCGCGATCTGGTTCGCGCGGCGCTACGACCCCGCCATCGACTACGCCCGCTATACCGGCGACTTGTCCTACGGCATCTACATCTGGGGCTGGCCGATCGAGCAGTGCGTCATGCATGCCTCCGGCGGGACCGCGACGTGGTGGCAGGTGTGGCTCGGCGCCACCGCGATCGTATTGCCGATCGCGTGGCTGTCCTGGCATCTCGTCGAGAAGATCGCGCTGCGCTGGGGCCACCGCATGACGGAGCCGCGGCAGGCGCCGCCGCTGCCGCCGCAGCCGGCCCCGCTGCCGCTGATCGACGGCTGATCAGAGCAGGTCGGCGACCGCGTTCCAGTAGCGCCGCATCGCCGCCAGGTGATCGGCGAGGCCCCGCCCCGCGATGCGCTTGAGGTGGCCGCTCTCGTAGTAGTTTGCCAAGGTCAGGTGGGTCACCCCGCAGGACTTCCAGAAGCGCACGTCCTCGCGCCACTTGGCCTCGTCGCCGGCGGCGGAGACGCGCGTGTCGATGCCGATCGTCGCCGGGTCGCGACCCGCCTCCTCGGCGTAGCGGCGCAATTTGTCGAAGGCGGCGCGCGCCTCCAGCCCCGGCGGGTAGGCGAGCGGCATCCAGCCGTCGCCCCATTTGACGCAGCGCCGCAACGTCACGTCGGCGTGCCCGCCATACCATAGCGGCACCTTGCCCGCCGCCGGGCGCGGGTTGATCCCGGCGTCCTCGATCGTGTGCCACCGGCCCGTGAACGAGACGTGCGGCTCGGCCCACAGCGCCCGCATGACCTCGACCTGCTCCTCCGAGCGGCGGCCGCGGTCATGGAAGTTCTCGTTGAGGCCGACGAACTCGACCTCATTCCAGCCGACCCCGATGCCGAGCCGGAAGCGCCCGCCCGAGAGCACGTCGAGGCAGGCCGCCTGCTTCGCCACCAGCACCGTCTGCCGCTGCGCCAGGATCAGCACCTGCGTCGAGAAGTCCGGGATTTTCGTACAGGCGGCGAGAAAGCCCAACAGCACGAAGGGATCGTGATACGCGTCGGTCGAGCGGGCGCGGCCCTGCGTCCAGTCGGGGCGGCTCGCGACGTTGACGCCGAGCACGTGGTCAGGCGCCGCGATGCCCTGATAGCCGATCTCCTCCGCGCCCTGCACGAATTCGCGCAGCGTCCCCGGCTCTGTACCGATATCGACGATCGGCAGTGCCACGCCCAGCCTCATTGCCCCCTCCTCTTTCGCCGGAGCCTATCAGAATTTCGGCGGCAGGGGCCGAAGGAACGCGCCGTCCTCGGCCGCGGTTCACGCTCTGAACCTGCCAGGATCAGCGATGAGCGTCGAGGACGGCAGACGGTCGCCGACCAATCTCGCCGGCGGCCGTTTGCCGAGCCTGCCGGAAGTATTCCGCTCCGTAGCGATTCCGGAGGGCGCATCCTTCTGGCGCAAAGTCGGGGCTTTTTCGGGTCCGGGATTTCTTGTCGCCGTCGGCTATGTCGATCCCGGCAACTGGGCGGCCGACATCGCGGGCGGCTCCCGTTACGGCCTCGCGCTGCTCTCGGTCATCGTGCTGTCGAACCTGGTGGCGGTCTTCCTGCAGACGCTGGCGCTTCGTCTCGGCATCGCCAGCGGTCGCGACCTGGCACAGCTCTGCCGCGACCGCTTCGGCCGCCGGACGGCTCTCCTTCTGTGGGTCGGCTGCCAGGCCGCGATCATCGCCTGCGACCTCGCCGAGATTATCGGGGCCGCGATCGCGCTGTGGCTCCTGTTCGGCCTGCCGCTGGTGCTCGGCGCCAGCCTGACCGGCTTCGACGTATTGCTGGCGCTATGGCTTCAGCGGCGCGGTTTTCGCTACCTGGAGGCGCTCGTCATCAGCCTGCTGTGCGTGATCGGCTGCTGCCTCGGTATCGAGTTGTTCCTGGCGCGTCCCGAAATTTCGGCGATTGCGCGATCGCTGCTGCCGCCGCCGCAGATCGTGACCGACCCGCGCATGCTGCTGGTCGCGGTCGCGATCTTCGGCGCCACGGTCATGCCGCATAATCTCTACCTGCATAGTGCCATCGCGCAGACCCGCGATTTCGACAAGAGCGAGCGCGGCCGGCGCGAGGCGATCCGGTTCGCGACAATCGAAACGGTCACAGCCCTCACGGCGGCGCTCTTCATCAATACCGCGATCCTGATCGTGGCGGCGTCGTTCAACCGCAGCGGCTACGGCGACATCGGCGATCTGCGCGAGGCCTACCGCGTGCTGTCGCCGGTGCTCGGTACCGGCCTCGCGAGCTTCGTCTTCGCCGTCGGACTGTTCGCGTCGGGCCAGAACTCCGCGGTCACCGGCACTCTGGCGGGGCAGGTCGTCGCCGAGGGCTTTTTCGATCTGCGGCTTCCGCCCGTGCTGCGCCGGCTGCTAACGCGCGCCATCGCCATTGTGCCGGTGCTGGTCGTGACGGCTCTCGGCGGCGAGGCGGCGACCGGCCGGCTCCTGATCCTGAGCCAGGTCGTTCTGAGCCTGCAATTGCCCTTCGCGGTCGTGCCGCTCCTGATGTTCACGAGCGACCGCCGGCTCATGGGGAGGTTCGCCAACCCCGCCTGGGCGCGGCTCACGGGCAGCCTTTTCGCGGCCGTCATCATCGGCGCGAATGGGCTGCTCCTCTGGCAGACGCTGAGCTGAGTGCGCGCGCACTTAGAGGTTCCCGAAAAAAAGCTGACCGGCTTTTTGGAACAGCTCCAAACATCAGCCGTTGCTCCGTCAACATCCGCCGCCGCGGATGAAACTTCAGCGCGAAAAACACGAGGCCGATCTCATGTTCATGCACAACAAACGCTTGATGTACACTGTCCGCGTCGCTGAGCCGAACCCGATGTTGGCCAGCCTGATGCTCGAACAGTTTGGCGGTCCGGACGGAGAACTGGCTGCGGCGATGCGCTATTTTACCCAGGCGCTCGCCGAGAGCGACCCGGGGCGCAAGGACATGCTGCTCGACATCGCGACCGAGGAGCTGAGCCACCTCGAAGTGATCGGCAGCATCGTCTGCATGATGACCCGGGGCGTCAAAGGCAAGCTCGCCGAGGGCTTCAAGGACGGCCACCTGCTCGCCGAGATCGCGCAAGGCGGCGAGAGCCACACCCTGTCGCTGCTCTACGGCGGCGGCCCGGCCCTGGTGAACTCTGCCGGCGCCCCGTGGACCGCCGCCTATATCGACAGCCGCGGCGAACCGACCGCCGACCTGCGCTCCAACATCGCCGCCGAGGCGCGCGCCAAGATCATCTACGAGCGGCTGATCAACGTCACCGACGACCCCGGCGTCAAGGACGCGCTCGGCTTTCTGATGACCCGCGAGGTCGCGCACCAGAAATCGTTCGAGAAGGCGCTCTACGCGATCGAGCCGAACTTCCCGCCGGGCAAATTGCCGGGCCAGCCGGAATTCACCAACGTCTACTTCAACATGTCGCAGGGCGAGGGCGACGCCGAGGGTCCGTGGAACACCGGCCCGATCTGGCAGACCGTCAACGACCGCGACAAGCAGGCCGCTGTCGACGGCGGCGACGGGCTGGCGAGCGTCAAACTCGCCGGCAAGGACGCCGAGGTGCTCGCCGCGGCCGCCGCGCGCACCGCCTCCGATCCGGCCGCCGATCCGATGACCGGCGCCGAGCTCGGCGCCGGCCCCGGCTCCGGCCTCCTTGCCGAGGACGCGCGCCCCGCCTCCGCCAAGCGTCCGCCGAAGAAGTAGTTGCGAGCTTGTTCTGGTCATCGCCGGGCTCAACCCGGCGATCTCCGGCCCACCCTACGGAGATGACCGGGTCAGGCCCACGGCTGTCCGGTTAAGGAAAAAGGAGCTGCTCCGGAACCTTCCGGAGGGTTCTCCGACCTCCGCAGCCCCCTTTGGCCGGGCTTGTCCCGGCCATCCACGCTGCTTTCGGCTGGCAAGAAAGCCAAAAAAGAAGGCGCGGATGCCCGGCACAAGGCCGGGCAAGGTGCATCTTTGGTTGTCTCTATCGAAGCCGCACAACCGGTTTTGCTGAACCGGACAGCCGTGGGTCAGGCCCGGCCATGACAATTCTTGTGTAGTACAGCGCTAGATCGCGTAGGGCGGATGGTGGAGGCCGGCGGGGGAGAGGGTGAAGATCTCGTGGCCGGTGGCGGTGACGCCGATCGTGTGCTCGAACTGGGCGGATAGCGACCGGTCCTTCGTCACCGCCGTCCAGCCGTCGTTCAGGATCTTCACTTCGTAGCGGCCGGCGTTGATCATCGGCTCGATCGTGAAGAACATGCCCTCGCGCAGTACCGGCCCCTCGTCGGGCCGGCCGTAATGCAGGATCGAGGGCGCGTCGTGGAACACGCGCCCGACGCCGTGGCCGCAGAAATCCCGCACCACCGAGAAGCGGTGGCTCTCGGCGTAGTGCTGGATCGCGTCGCCGATCGCCCCCGTCCGCACTCCGGGGCGCACCACGGCGATGCCGCGCATCATCGCCTCGTACGTGACCTCGACGAGCTTCTTCGCCTTCACCGGGATGCGTTCGCCGACGAGGTACATGCGGCTCGAGTCGCCGTGCCAGCCGTCGAGGATCGGGGTGACGTCGATGTTGACGATGTCTCCTTCCATCAGCCGGCGGTCGCCGGGAATGCCGTGGCAGACGACGTGGTTGATCGAGGTGCAGATCGACTTCGGGAAACCCCGGTAGTTGAGGGGGGCGGGAATTGCGCCGTGGTCGAGGGTGAAGCCATGGCACAGGCGGTCGAGTTCGCCGGTGGTGACCCCGGGGCGGACATAGGGGGTAATGAAGTCGAGGGTTTCGGCGGCGAGCCGTCCGGCGCGCCGCATTCCCTCGAACGCCTCCGGGCCATGAATCTTGATCTGGTTCTCGCGCGGCGCGGCGCGGGAGAGACCGAGACCCATCATCATATCCTGCTGCATACCGACTGCTCTGACGTCCGACACCCGACCCCGGGGAATGCGCGGGTCATAATCCGATCCGCCCGCAACGGCAACGCCGCCCGGCGCATTCTCGAAGTGGGGTGCGCGGCGGTTGCCGGCAATGCCGCGGCACGCGGCGCCCCGCCGATTGTGCCGGAACGCGGGTTTGCCTATGAAGGCGGGCGCAACCACTGAGGGGACGCGGATGAGCGAGCGGCAGCCCGGCTCGGGCCCGGCGCCGGCAGCGCCGAAGACGGTGACGGCGTGCGTGCTGATCATCGGCAACGAAATCCTGTCCGGCCGCACCCAGGACGCCAACCTCGCCTTCCTTGCCGAGGGCCTCAACGCCGCCGGGATTCGCGTGCGCGAGGCGCGCGTCATCCCCGACGTGGCGGAGGAGATCGTCGCCGCCGTCAACGAGGTGCGGCGGCGATTCGACTACGTGTTCACGACCGGCGGCATCGGCCCGACCCACGACGACATCACCGCGCAGTCGATCGCCGACGCTTTCGGCGTCAAGCTGATCCTGCATCCCGAGGCGAAGCGCCTGCTCGAAAGCCACTATCCCCCCGGGGGCCTCAACGAGGCGCGGCTGCGCATGGCGCACGTGCCGGAGGGGGCGGCGCTGCTGCCGAACCCGATCTCGCGCGCCCCGGGTTTCCGCATCGACAACGTCTTCGTCTTGCCGGGGGTGCCGCAGATCATGCAGGCGATCTTCACCGAGCTGAAGCATCGCCTCGTCGGCGGCGACAAAGTGCTGAGCCGCAGCGTCAGCTGCGCCCACGCCGAGGGGACGATCGCCAAGGATTTGGCCGCGCTGCAGGACGTCTATCCTGACCTCGAAATCGGCTCCTACCCCTACTACCGCCGCAGCGATTTCGGCGTGACCCTGGTGCTGCGCGGCACCGACCGAGCGCGCCTCGATGAGGCCGCGGAACAGCTCAAGGACATGATCCGCCGCCTCGGCGGCGATCCGACCGAGGGGTGAGTTGTTCCGATCCTCCTGCGCCGCTGTCATCGTCGTGCCGGAAGGCCGGCATTCGCGTAGCCAAGCGATCGGGCGGCTAAAGCGTGGGTCCCGGCCTGCGCCGGAACGACGACAGGAAAGTGAAGCGAATCAATTCTTAGGCTACATCAAATGGGTACAAGCCGTCGCGGCGTATAACTTTCCTTCTCTCTGCAACCTGGCAGCAGCCGCGGTTGAAATCTTGGCGTGGTGTGTTCCGTCGCGCTCGCGCACAGACCACATCTCGCCGGACGCGACACCAAGGTTGCTCAGGCAGGCGCTCACTCGCTCCCAGCCAAAACCTCTTTCGAGAGTTGGCGCCGCTTCGCTATGCCCGCTCGATGTTATCCATGCGGCTCCGATCAGTGCGCCGGCGCCAATCAGGGCTGCTAAAATCCGCTCCACGCCCGTCTCCGAAGCTACAGCGGGACCGGAGACATATGTTCATTCTGCTGCGCGACGCCAAGATCACGCAGATCTGGGAAGGCACCAACCAGATCCACCGCCAGATCATCGGCCGCAGCTTCATCGCCAGACGCTGACCTGCGCCGCGGCCATCGCTTGAAGAGAGCGCGGCTTCAGGGAATCGCAGGCATACCGGTCTTCGTCATGCCCGGACTTGATCCACGGCTGTCCGGTTTAGTTTTGGTGGACAAGGCGCACGGCATTGATTCCACTCGGGTTCGGGTTGTTGGGGAACGATCCGGACACGGGCGGGGGATCAATGCCATGCGGCATCACAATAGTGCCTTTCACGAGCTTCTGAAGCATGTGCCGTGGGACGTGTTCGCGCGGCTGGTGGAAGCGCATGGCGCCGATTGGCGGGTCCGTCGCTTGACCACCAAGAGCCAGTTTGTCGCGCTGCTGTACGGCCAGCTGGTCGGGGCGTCGAGCCTGCGCGAGATCGAGGCCGGGCTGGAAAGCCACAAGAGCCGCCTCTACCACCTCGGCGTCAGCGCGCCGCGCCGCTCGACCCTGGCAGACGCCAACGCGTTGCGCCCGGCCGCGGTGTTCCTCGAACTGTTCGCCGCCATGATGGCGGGCACCCATCGCGGGCTGCGCCGGCATCTGGCGGAGGCCACCTATCTGATCGACGCGACCGGCCTCAGGCTCGATCGCCGCAGCCTCGATTGGGCGCGCTTTTCCGAGACGGTCTGCGGCGTCAAGCTGCACGTGGTCTACGACCCCGACGCCGACCGGCCGATT
>Ga0070739_10003680_pt1 | contig 18856 bp, 15 predicted proteins | sample Coa_R1_7_FD_66445 | JGI IMG/M metagenome (GOLD analysis project Ga0070739, IMG submission 66445) | Surface soil microbial communities from Centralia Pennsylvania, which are recovering from an underground coalmine fire - Coalmine... | ecosystem: Environmental > Terrestrial > Soil > Unclassified ... | reverse complement strand
TCACAAGATGACCCGATGACCGGATCACCCGATGACCCGATCACCCGATGACCGGATCACCCGATGACCCGATCACCCGATGACCCGATCACCCGATGACCCGATGACCCGATGACCCGATTCCTAGTGCGCTCTCCTGATGCTCTGGCGGAAATCGCTGCCTTGCATTTCGACCTTTCGGCACATCTCGTGCAGCCGCGAGCGCATACGTTCGCCGATGCGGTCGCCGAGAGTTTCTTCGCGCGTGACGCGTCCTAACGGGCTTCTCGCTTCGGTCGCGCAGGGCGGCAGATCGGCGAAGTTGGAGGTAATGATGGTCGTTCGCTTATCGTTGTAGCGGGTGTTCAGGATGTGGCTCACCGTGTCCCATACCCACTCGGTCGGTTTCACTGCGCCAAGCTCGTCGAGCACGAGCACTTCGGTTTCGAAGACTGGCTTGAGAATTTCCAGCTCCGTAGTCTGGACGCTGGGATTGTAGGAGTTCTGTATCTCTTTCAGCAGCTCGCGATAGTCGTAGAAGAGGCAGGAGGCGCTCTTCTGAATCACGAGCTCGCGCAGAATTCCCACTGCGAGATGCGTTTTGCCGACACCGATTGGCCCAAGCAACATCAGCCCGGTATTCTCCAGCGGATACTCTTCGACAAATCGATTCGCCTGGAACAGCGCTCCGGCAAGGCTTCGATCAGCTCCGGGAAAATCGGAGTCGAAATTCGAGAGCGTGCAATGCTCGTAGCGCGCGGGAATGCGGGCCTTTTTCAGCAGCCGCTCCGACCAGTTGCCGACGCGGCACTCGCAGCGGGCAACACTTTGCGGCTTGGCAGAAGTTGCAGGGATGGTCTTCCAACCGGATCCGCCGCACTGAGGACAGGATTCAACCGACACAGGGAAACTCGTTTTGAAGAAACTGGCTGCGCAGGAGAGCAGCCGAAACTTCATCATAGGGTAGAGGAGCGATGTGAACAACCTTTACGTTCGCTCTGCTACAGTTTCAGGCAGCATGGAACGACTCCAGGGTTTCGCAATCAACTCCGCTCCTCCCGACATCGATCTCAAGCGCGATCTTCCCTCCGGATTTCTTGATTTTTTCCTTCCGCTCCACGCGCGTTTTACGCCGCGGCAACGAGAGCTGGTGGCGAAGCGCAAGCGAGTGCTCGCTGAAGCGCACGCAGGCAGGCTGCCGAACCATCTCCCTGCGTCGGATGCAACGACGGGCAAGTGGAATATCAGCGTGCCGGAGTGGTGTCAGGATCAGCGCAATCAGATGACCGGCCCGGCGGACGATGCCGAGCTGGTGGTGAAGATGCTCAATTCCGGAGCTCCGGGTGTGATGCTCGATCTCGAAGATTCCATGGCAAACTTCTGGGATCATCTCGAGCTTGGAATCAAGAACATTCATTTGGCGCTGCGTGGTGAGCTGACGTACTTCGATAAAAAGCGCAATAAAGAAGTCGCGATCGCGCCGAGTAAGACGGTGATCTTTACGCGAGCGCGCGGCCTGCACCTCTCACAGCGCTTGCCAGGACTCATGTCAGGAGGGAAGCAGGATTCAGATCAGCGCCGCAAAGCTGAATTCGCAGGTCCCGACGCAGCCGAGAGCCAAGCCCAGGATTTGACCTCTGCGTCCCTTTACGACGTTTGCCGAATCGCTTTCGAGGTGGATACGTCCAAGCTAAGACATCCACTCTCCTTCTACATTCCCAAATCGGAATCAGCGGAAGAGGCCCTTTGGTGGAACGAGCTCTTCAACGAGATCGAGAGCCGGCGCGGATGGCAGCCCGGCTACATCAAATGCATGGCTCTGGTGGAATCGCATCCGCTGGCATTCCAGATGGAGGAATTCCTCTACAACCTGCGCGATCATATCTTAGGGCTGAATCTTGGGCGATGGGATTACATGGCTTCGCTGATTCACTTTAATCTCAGCGATCCGGAATGGATTCTTCCCGACCGCAACACCATTCCTCACGACGTGCCGTTCTTTCAAAACCTGCGCGATCTGCTCGTCTCGATCTGCCATCGTCGCGGGGCGCTCGCGATTGGCGGCATGACGGCGCTTTATCCTGACCGCACGAACCCTGAACTGAATGCTCGCGCGCTTGCAGTCCTTGAAAAAGACAAGAAGAACGAAGCCGATCGCGGGTTCGACGGCGCCTGGACAGGACATCCCGATCAGAATCAAATTGCCGTCGATCAATTCCCATTTCCGAACCAGATCAAAACGCACAAGCCGGTTGGCGAGCGCTATCCGGATTTGCGGCCAAAACCTACCAGCGTGGGGAAGCGCACACTGGGCGGGACCCGCGCAGCGGTGCGAACCGTGATCCGCTATCGAAACGGCGTCCTCAACGGCAAAGGCGCCAGCCTGCTGGATGGGTACATGGAGGACCTCGCCACCGATCGCATCTACCGACTCATGATCGCGCAGCGGGTCCAGCATCGTGATCGCGTTCAGATCGTGGATGCTGACGGCAAACCCGTAAAGCAGACTCCGGAACTGATCACGCGACTGTTCGACGAGGAATTAGCAAAACTCCTCGATGCTCTTCCCTCGGGCGATCCCCAGGCCGCGACGTTCCGCCAGGCACGCAAGATTGCCGAATCGATGATCGTCAATGGCGAGATCGACCCCATCTAGGCCAACGTGGAGCTGGCCGCCCTCGGCCGGGTTTTAGGTGGAAGCGGCCGGTTTTAGGTGGAAGCCCCCGACTTTTATTCGGGGGAGCACGGCGAAGCCGTGCGTCTTCAGGGAGCAGTAACAGCCGCGCTTTAGCGCTGGCCCACCCACGGAGCGGAACCTAACAGGTTCACGGCGCAGTGAGAATCGTGCCGTGCGGATCGATCACCAATCGCTTCGTCCCCTGTGGCACGGCTAACGAGAACTGGGTTTCGCTGCCATCTGCAAAAACTCGGCTGATGAAACGCAGATCGCCTTTTTCGAGTTCGGCATAGATCGGCACAGCGGTCACGAGTTCTTCAGGCGCGTCCTTTTGCAGGATCTTTCCCACGGCGCGGGTTCCTGCCGCACGTCGTTCGAAGCGCACGCCCGAAAGCTGATATCGCGGCATCGCCGTGCCGTTTACCCAGCCATCGAAGAACCAGTCGAGTTTCGGCTTGCCCTCGTAGTAGAGGGATTTGGGCAGCACGCGCTCGAAGGCGCGCTGCATGTCGAGCGTGCTCATCTGCGATCCGGCGTAGTCGTGCTGCAATCCATGGAGCACGGAGAAGAACAGGTCGTCCGATCCGGTGCTTGTGCGAGTTCGCGTTCCGTCACGCAGGAATTCGCGCAGCATATGCATCAGCCATGCCCCGCGTCCATAGGCAATGAGATTCCAGCCCAGGGGAAAGACCGAGGAGTTCAAACGATAGCCGAGAGTCACCGGTCCGGCGTCCCGATTTGGTCTTCCATCCGGACTCTTATCGTTCAGCCGCGTGCGGTAGTAGTCCAGGACTAGGCGAAATTCCTTGGGAGAGTCGCGCTCGAAGCTCAGCATGGCGCAATAATTCGACAAGGCCTCCGAGATCCACTTATCGCGATACGTGGCCCAATACACCGAGTCTCCCCACCACTGATGCGCGGTTTCGTGAGGAACCATGAGGCGATCGAAGAGCACGCGATCGAACTCCGAGTTTGCCACGGCGCCACGCTCCTGCTGCGGCACGAAGACATAGCTGGAAAGAAAGATCAGCCCCGGCCAACCCTGGCTGAGATCGCCAGGCATCTGCGTGAGCGAGAGAGTGCTGAAGGGAAATGCCCCGATGCGTGGGCTCAGATAGTCGATAGCGGCGGCGGCTTCCGTGGCTGCGATTTCTCCCGCCGGCTTCGGTTTCGGAAGGGGAACTTCGACGGTGCGTCTTCGATCGCCTCGTCCGGGTGGAATGAGCGGTTCCACGACGGTCTGCGTCGCTGTGGGAAAACCTCGCTCGACTCCGGGACCTGCGAAGCTGTCCACCTTCACATTTCCGGCCAGGACCTCGGATTCCTGATAGTGTCCCAAATTGAAACCGGCGACCGGAATCGGGCGCTCGGAGACCCAGCGGGAGACTTTGTCGCCCTCGATGGTCTGCTCGGACACCCGTTTGCCGGTGGCCACCAGCGTCCATTCCTGCGGATAGCGGAACTCCAGGTCGAACATCGCCATATTGAGTCCCAGATTAGGAAACCAGTTTCCTCGCGACCCGACATAAAGAAGCCCGCCGCCGGCGTCGGCCAGCACCGATCCGGAATATAGAAAGCGCAGCTTGAAATGCGCTCCTGGCTGTGGCGCTGCAGGCAGAATGACGGCGACATAGTCGTTGCCCTCGCGCGCGATGTTCGATCCTTCTACCGCCTCGTTTTGAAGAAATTCCACGGGATGTCCGTCGCTCGTCACCGATGAAACCTTCAGCGCGCGTGAAAGCTCAAAGAGAACTGCTCGCGTATTCGGGCGCAAGGTGTCGAGTTCGAGTTCCGCATCCCCGTCAAGCGACTCCGGCGGATGCACGTTCACTTTCACGTGGAAAGATTTCGGCACGAGCGGCAACCCTGCGGTGGACGATGGCTCTTCCTCACGATGCGAGCGGGAAACGAACGATGTCCACACGTTATAGAACGGAAATCCGCCGGGTGCATACGCCACCTGTCCCACGGCAATCTGCTCAGACGCCGATTCATCGTAGAAGACATCGAATGTGCTGCGCGTTGTGCCGACCACGCGGGCATGAAGAAATCGATCCTCTTTTCCCGAATTGGGAGTGTTCATGTAGGCGAGCAGCAGGCGTAAAGCGTCGGTGCGCGCGAGCTCTTTCGCTGCGGCGTTCGCTTTGTCCAGCATCTCGGGGTTTTCGCCTTTGCGCAATGCGGGATCGAGATCGTCGAGAAAATGATCGTCAAAGAATCGAAAATATGCCGAAGTAAATTTTTCCTCCAGCACGCCCGCATTCAGGAACAGTCCAATCGAGGCGCGCTCGCGCTGATCTGGCGGAATAACGAGCACCTCTCCATCGCCGACGAAAAATACTACGTTCACATGTCCGGCAACCTTCTCGCCGACGATCAGCCATCCATCATTCAGCGCGAAGTGCAGGTCTTCGCGATCGAAGGTTGCGTCGCGCACGCGATAGACCTTAGTGAGATCAAGTCCGGACTCCCGCAGACTGCGATAGAGCGTCGCCGCAGAATTGGGAGCGGGCGCTTGAGCGTGCAGTGGACAGGCCGCCACCAGCGCAGCCAGCACAAGGCAGAGAGTTCGGCTTCCGCACAAGACGTTCGGATTTCCGCGAGTTACCAAGGTTAGTCCCTTTGCAGAGGCATAGTGCTGAAGCGGGAATTCATGTTGCTAGAATCTGCGCTGTGCGTCCTCTGCTTGCCATCCTGCTTGCACTTTCGTCTGCCGCTACGGCTGACACCATCTATCTGAAGAACGGACGCACCATTCTGGCCGACGCCGCGCGACAAACCGGCGAGCGCGTGGAGTATGCCGTCGGCGACGACACGTACGCCATTCCGTCTTCCACTGTGGATCATATCGAGTCCGGCGTCGGAGTGCCCGCAGCTTCATCGGGCAGCGTAAATATCGCGGCCCCGAAGGTCCAGTCCGAAAGTCTGAAGCATAGTTCGGATGGACAAATCACGCCGGAGCGCCTTGCTCAACTCGAACGCAGCGGCGACAAGCAAGCATTATTGAGCGCGCTGGTCGTTTTGGGAATCGAGGAGCAGCAACAAAGCAAGTTCGACGACGCACGCGCTCACCTGCAGCGCGCCGTTAGTCTCGCTCCAGAAAACGGCGAAGTGGATGCCATCTATGCATGGGCGCTGCTAAAGCAGGATCAGGCTACTCAGGCGCAAGGCTACGCCGAAGACGCAGTGCGCAAGAATCCCGACTCGAGCTTCGCTCACAAGATTCTTGGGATGATCGATTACAAGCTCGATCATCTGCAGGAATCTGTGGATGAACTCACGAAGGCCAAACAACTCGATCCGAACGATCGAGAAGTTGAGAACTATCTGAAGATCATCGCGAAACAGGCGAAAGCCGAAGGTGACTTTCACAGCGAAGCAAGCACGCACTTCAATATGCGCTATGAAGGCGAGATGGCCACTCCCAAGCTGCGCCAGGAAATTCTGCTTACGCTGGAACGCCACTTCGACGATCTGGTCTCGACGATGGGCCTGCTGCCGCGCGATCCGATTGTCGTGGTGCTCTACACGAACCAAACCTACTTCGACGTAACCCTCGCGCCCGCGTGGACGGCAGCGCTGAACGACGGCAAACTCCGCATTCCCGTTGAGGGACTCACCGGAGTGACGCCGGAGCTTTCGCGTGTACTCAAGCACGAGCTGGCGCACTCATTTATCCGTCAGGCAACGAACGGCCGATGCCCGGTGTGGCTGAACGAAGGCTTCGCGCAGCTAGTCGAGCCGCAATCAGCCGCGCGCTACCGCATGCAACTCGCAAAGCTGTTTGATGACGGGAAACAGGCTCCGCTGCAATCGCTGGAGGGAAGCTTCATTGGTTACGACTCAAGCCGCGCCGCCGTGGCCTACGTAGAGTCACTCGCCTATGTGGAGTACATTCGCGACACATACGGCATGAACCGCATCAGCGACCTCATGCGCGACCTGAGCGAAGGCCAAGGCACGGAAGAAGCTCTCAAGTCTGTCCTGCACGACGATTACTCACAACTGGAAGACGAGTTCGCGCGGCATTTGCGATAAATCTCCCAGTTGCCCGCGAGTTCGGCCTCAGACACGGAGACTTCGGTCTCAATTGGCCACCATGAGACGGAGGGAGAGGAAGCCGACTTAGGATCATGGCTTATGTGGGCATTTCAGCTTCCATCTGCCCCGCAAAGGTCTTACACAAACAATGCAGCTATCATCTTAGTGCTCAAGAAGATGCGGATCCTCGTTGTGTCAACCGTACTGTTAACAAAATTTCTTGTGTCAAGGAAGACGCTATTTGATTGACACAACCTTTTAAAGTGTTTCAAACTCGCTGGGAGTGCAGCCATTCACCCCAGAACTCCTTCCGGTGCGCTTAGACTGGGAGCGTTTAATTCCATACATTGGCCAGGCAAACCGTGCCATAGCACAGTATGACGGCGTTCTCTTTGGTCTTCCCAACCCGGCAGTCCTGCTCTCCCCTCTGACCACTCAGGAAGCTGTGCTTTCGTCGCGCATCGAAGGAACTCAAGCCACTCTGGGAGAAGTACTTAAGTTTGAGGCGGGCGAGAAACCAGAACAGGAATCAAAACGGCTCGATATTCAGGAGATCATCAATTACAGAATTGCACTGGGAAGAGCTGAGCAGGAGCTTAGGACTCGCCCATTCAATTTAAACCTCCTTTTGGATCTCCACTCGACGCTGTTGGACAGTGTGCGCGGCAGAAACAAATCGCCTGGCCAGTTTCGTCGAGTTCAAAACTGGATCGGTGCACCAGGTACCCCTATGGAGGAAGCACAATTTGTACCACCAGCTCCTCCCTTAGATTCGTATCTCGATAATTGGGAGAAATACTACCATGCCGAGCGACCCGATCCACTAGTCCAACTCGCTGTAATTCATGCCCAATTTGAAATCCTTCATCCCTTCTTGGATGGCAATGGACGGCTCGGACGGCTTTTGATTCCTGTGTACCTGTATGAGAAGCACATTCTTTCCCGCCCGATGTTTTATCTGTCGTCCTATCTCGACCGCAACCGCGACGAGTACATTCGACGACTGCGGGCCATTGGGAAAGAGGAGCAAGCATGGAATCTGTGGGTCTCATTCTTTCTAACGGCGATTATTGAACAAGCTCGAGAAAATGCAGAAAAAGCGCGCACGGTGCTGGCCCTCTATGAACGACTGAAGCGCGAGGTAATCGGGGCGACTCACTCACAGTATGCAATTCCGCTATTAGATTCCATTTTTCAACGCCCAATATTTCAGGTCAGCCATCTTCGAGGCGATCACCTCCCAAGCAGGGCAACGATGGCCATCCTAATAAACCAGCTCAAAGAGAAGCGTATCTTGACTCCTCTGAGTGAAAGCCGGGGGCGACGATCCCAGGTATTAGCGCTTGCGGAACTGGTGAATCTCTGCGAGGGAAGGAAAGTGGTCTGAATTTTCGTCGGTACGAAACTCAAATCTATTCCTGAATTCTGTTATCTCAACGAGGCGCCCTGTAGAAGTCAACGTCAGGTGATGAGAGGAAGGACTTGGTAGCGCTACCGGGAATCGAACCCGGGTTTGAAGATTGAGAATCTTCCGTCCTAACCCCTAGACGATAGCGCCACTTCGGCGGGAGCAACTCTTCCAATTATAGCAAACGGTCCGGACACTCCTCGGCGCTATTCGCAGCGTAGTTATTGGTCAAATCGCAGACCGGTGTGAGGCTGGAAGCCGGCGCAGTTTAGAGACGACTTGCTCCATATTCCCATCCTGGAACAGACGAATGGCTGCGATTCCGGCGGCTCCCGCTTGCAGACACTCGAAGGCGTTCGTGGCATTTATGCCTCCCAAGGCGAGCACCGGCATTGGGGGTTTTGCTGCGCGGCGGTGGCACGCGCTGTGAATTCCCGCGATTCCTCTTCCCTGGATTTGGCGATCTTTTTCGAATACGGGGCCAAAGACCGCGAAGTCAGCCCCGTGGCCTTCGGCTAACTCCACCTCCGCAATGGTGTGACACGATAGGGCGATAACTGGGCGGAGTATCCCAGCCTGCATGAAGATTGCTCGCGCCTCGGAGGGGGAGATGTCGTCGGAGCGCAGATGAACGCCGTCGGCTCCGCAGGGGATGGCGACATCGGAGCGGGAATTGATCAGCACCTTTGTGGATGGATTCGCCTCGCGCACGATTTCGACCGCGCGTCTTCCCAATTCGGTCAGCTCACTTACCGATAAGTCGCGCTCGCGAATCTGGATCGCGTCCACGCCCGCAGCTGCGGCCATGCGAACGCGAGCGAGCAGCAGTCGGCGTGCTTCGTCTTCGTTGGCAGAGAGCTGCTTTCTATCGGTGATGTAGTACAAGAACACGGGTTTGAAGGTAGCACGGAGAGGGAGCGGCGAGTCGTCTCATTCCAGGTCGATCACCTCCCTGTGTCATTGTCATCCCTCTCGGCGCAGCAACGCGGTCTATTTTTCGAGTTGCTGATTTGCGCCGAGGGGATCTGTTTTGTCGGTGCGAATGAAAAGCAGATCCCCGCGAGCGCACATCAAATTCTCGCTCTGCACACCGATCTCGCCGCGCTCGCAGGGATGACAATCCTCAAACAGTTAGCGGTTCGTTGCAGAAGGAACATGGCGGCAATTCTGTATACCGACGAATACAACACCCGCAAGTATTCCCGCCTCTTTACTCGTTATGACCGCCGGCCAACTGGGCGTCCAGATCATTGAGCTGCTGCTGATTGCGCTCCCGATCGCGAGCATTAGCTGGACTATCACGCATGAGGAAGTCTTCCGTGAGCCGCGCGAATTTTGCGCGCGCTGCAGTAAGCAGGCTCGGCATGTGCTCGTCCGCAAATTCTTCTACCTGTTCACCTGCGAGTACTGCTTCAGCCACTGGGTCACGGCGTTTTTTCTCGTCATCACACGCTACAAGCTGATCTTCCCGGATTGGCGCGGATACCTGCTCGGGCTCTTTGCCCTGGTCTGGATGGCCAATCAGTACATGTCGATCTTCGACCGGCTGCGCCTCAACATTAAACGCGAGCGCGTCGAGATCAAAGGGGAAGAGCACGAGGTCAAGCGCAAAATCGACGGGCCTCGGGCTGCATAGAGAAACGATCGGTTGAGGTTCAGCCGGGGGCGACGCCGACCCCGCTCCGCTGGTAGTACATGTCTCTCCGTGTTTTGCGCATGGAATCTACATAAGGGAACATGAGGCTCTCTCCCCTGCCATTCCCAGTTTTGAACGGAGATCACCATGGTTTCTTCGTCGATTCGCGCCCTTCGCGCTGCCGCCGTCTTCTTTGGATTCGCCGTCGCGTCCGCCTGCGTGTGCGCGCAGTCTGCGAAAGCTGCGCCGTCATCAGCCACGGCCGCGTGGACGGTGAAAGTAAATGGCGCGATTCGATGGCAGCAGGTTACGCCGGCTGGCGCACTGCTGGTTGCGACCGACAATGCGCTCTCCGCGATCGACACCGATGGCGGTCGTGTGTCGTGGGAAAAGCCCGAATTGGCAGGATTGGCAGTCGAAAACGTCCATGCGCTCGAAGGTTCGCTTCTGATGGAAGCCACACGTGATGGCCTCGATGAGATCTTCGATCCGGTAACCGGCGCGGTGGTCTTCGACTCGCGCAAGGCGGATTTCACCAAGGTGATCACGCGCCGCGTCCTGCCGCAGAGCGGCACGTTTCTTGTCCACGGACAGCGCGCTTCCGGCGGAGCCGCCGTTGTGCTTTACGACCTCGGCACCGGCCAGCAACTTTGGACGAACGAGTCTTTGTTTGCGCCCGAGGAAGCTCCGAAACGCAGAGGCTTCGGCGCGCTCATGCAGGGACTCACACAGCTAGCTTCGCAATCGACCGAGCTGCAGGTGCTGCAGGCTGGCCCCAACATGATCGTGGTCCACACTCTCACCGGGCTACGCGGACTCGATGCGCGCACCGGCAACGTGCGCTGGTCTTCGACGCTGCCTAGAGGACGTTTCGCCAGTCTCCCCCATCACGTCCAGCTCTATCCCTCAGTCGACAAAACTGATCGCATCTACGTGAGCTTCGATGACAGCCTCATGGCATACCGACTCGCTGATGGACAGGCGCTCTGGCCGCAGCCGGCCAAGGTCGATGGGTGGATTCGCGACATCGTGCAGCATCCCGCAGGCATCGTTATGTTGCCGGAAGCTCCGCCGGAGAATGAAGCCACCGGCAGCCGTCGTGTAGTGAACGGCGTGGTGCAGACCGGGCTCAACGTAGCGCGCTATGAAGACGGCACAACGGTTCTTCCCAAAGCGGTACGCATGCATGGAACCGTGATCGACGCCATGATCGCCGACAATTCCGTGGTGCTGACCATCGATGCCGAGTCTAAAACGTTCGTAAACGTCCTCGACGTCCCGACGGCAACGTTGCGCCTGAAGAAAGATGCCAGGATCAAAGGCCAGCTTGCGTATGCGGAACTCACGCCGGCGGGCCTGCTCTACATCTCGCGTCCGGATGCCAGTGTGAACGCAGAGGTGAACATCATCGATCTTGCGAGCGGTGAGTCGAAATTCCAGGATGCGATCGAGAGCGGCAAGCCTCTGAGCTCGAATGAAGACAGCTACAATGCCGCCCGCTACTACCTGCATCACGCAGTCGAAGGAAAGCTGCTCTACGTCTTCGCTAATCGCGATCACAAGCTCTATGCCGTCGATCGCGAAGCGGGAACATTCAAGGCATTCAGCAGCGAAATCAAGCTGCAGGGTGGCGAAGATCCAACCGCGATGGAGATTCGCCCTGAAGGCATCGTGCTCAGCTCACCGCAGAATCTCGTGATCATAGGCAGAGACGGACAAATCAAGCAGCAGGTGTACTACCCAGCGCCTCAGCTCCCCGGAGTGTTGCGAGCCCTTTACGCCATCAATGCCGTTCGCGCAGGCCTATACGGAGCGGCAGCTTCAGCTTACGGTGATGCCTTTGCTCAAACATCCCGCCAGTCTTCCGATCCGACAACGCAATACGTCGCCGGCCAGCTCGCCACCGCATACACGCAAGGAGGCCAACAGCTTCAAGGCTACTCACGACAATCCGCAGCGATGGCCACGAAACGTTTTAAAGCCTCGCTCAATATGCCTGAATTCGTTTTCATGCTGACCAAAGCGCCGGACGGAAAAGGGAACGTTCTGCTGCAGATCGACAAGAGCACAGCTCAACCGCAAGCACGCGTAAATCTAGGGAAAGAGAATGAGCCGGCTTACGCGGTGGACGACATCGCCGACATGTTGTTCTTGCAGACGGCACCGGGGACGTTGGTCGGTTACCGGCTCTAGTCCGGTAATAGCTCGCACGCAAAGTCAAGATATGGTATATATCACATGATAGATATCAGTCTTGATAAAATGAGTAAGGCGAAAAAAACTTCAAAAAAGATCGCGAAGAGCCTGAAAAAAGCGGTTCACGGCGAATCCGTCGCCGAGGCGCGAGTCTTTATGAATGGACGCAGCCAGGCCGTGCGTCTTCCTAAGGAGTACCGCGTTCCGGGAGACAGCGTATTCGTCAAGAGATTTGGAACAGGCATTCTGCTGATTCCAAAAACGGCCGATCGATGGTCGGCCGCATTTGCTGCACTTGATGAATTTCCGCGTGACTTCGAGTTGCCCCGTGACCAGCACCAGCAGGAACGGCCCGGCTTAGAAGACCTGTTCCAGAATGACAAATGATCCGACGTATCTACTCGATACGAGCGTCGTTGTCGATTTGCTGCGAACCAACTCGTCAGCCATCCGCAAGAGACTGAGCGAACAGACTAGGAGTGTTGTAGGGCTATCTGTCATCACGCTGTGTGAGCTGCAATTTGGACTTGAACTTCGCGCCAGCCAATACCCGCATGTGCGCGAAAGTGAGCAACAGAAGCTGTCAACAATCCTCGAGCCATTCCAGTGCTTTCCATTGACCAAGGACGTGATGCACAGCTATGGAAGAATACGTTCCCACTTACAGGTGTCCGGAGCCGGAATCGGTCCACTCGATACGCTGATTGCTGCTCAGGCTGTTAGTCTGGATGCCATTTTGGTAACCAGCAATGTGCAGGAGTTTCGCCGAGTTCCAAAGTTGCGTCTGGAAGATTGGCGATAGCTTGGATCGGAGCACGCCGCAGACGAAACAAATCGTCAGAATGGGTGCAGGGGGATCTGCGCATTAAGCTCACCCATTCTGACACTGTCATACGAAATGAAAAGGCGCGACCGTCAGGTCGCGCTTTTGAGCTTAGAAGCTCAGGAGCTAAGCAGCTTAGAAGCTGCAACTAATCCCTCACTCCATCCATGAATGCTCGCAACTTCCTCGAGCGGGATGGATGACGCAACTTCCTCAGCGCCTTGGCTTCGATTTGGCGGATGCGTTCGCGGGTTACTGCGAACGACTGGCCGACTTCTTCGAGCGTGTGCTCGGAGCCGTCTTCGAGGCCGAAGCGCATCTTGATGACTTTCTCTTCGCGCGGAGTCAGCGTGCGCAGAACGTGCGCCGTCTGCTCCTTGAGGTTCACGTTGATCACGGCTTCTGCCGGCGAGACTACGCCGCGATCTTCGATGAAGTCGCCCAGATGCGAATCTTCCTCTTCTCCGATCGGAGTTTCGAGGGAGATCGGCTCCTGCGCGATCTTCAGGACTTTGCGGACCTTCGCCACAGGAATATCCATGCGTTTTGCGATCTCTTCCGACGTAGGCTCGCGACCGAGTTCCTGCACAAGCTGACGTGAGGTGCGGATCAGCTTGTTGATGGTCTCGATCATGTGTACCGGAATACGAATCGTTCGCGCCTGATCGGCAATTGCACGCGTGATCGCCTGGCGAATCCACCACGTTGCATAGGTCGAAAACTTGTATCCACGACGGTACTCGAACTTGTCCACGGCTTTCATCAGGCCGATGTTGCCTTCCTGAATCAGGTCGAGGAACTGCAGTCCGCGGTTGGTGTACTTCTTGGCGATTGAAACCACGAGTCGCAGGTTGGCTTCGATGAGTTCCCGCTTTGCGTACTCCGCGTCGATGTCGCCCTGCGTGATCTCACGCTGCGTGCGCTTCAGCTCGATGAAGGTGATGCCGTACTCCTGCTCCATCTTCTCGAGATCGGCTTTGCAGTTGCGCTGTTGACGACGATATTCCTTCTTCAGCTCTTCCGAGCGCGTGGAGTCGACCTTCTTTTCCAGGTTGTGGAACTGACGGTCGAGCGAACGCATCTGCTCGGCGACGTGTCCAACGCGATCGATAAGCTTCTTGCGCTGCGAGTTGGTATAACGCAGCTCGCGGATGATACGCGAGACGCGCACACGCTCGCGTCCAAGCGCCCACCGGCACTTGCGAAATTCACCTGGACGCTTTTTCTTATCGACGTTCTGCAGCTTCTCTTCGAGCTGCTCCGCCTTCTTGAAATGCTTCTGCATCTCGTCGATGCGGTGCGTCGTCGCCTTGATGCGCGCTTCGATAATCTCGTCGGTGATCTCTTCCTCGTCGAAGATGACCACTTCTTTGATCGAGCGAACGCCGCGCTTGAGGTCTTCGCCGATGGCGAGCACTTCGTTGATGACAATTGGCGAACGCGAAATCGCCTTCAGAACGCGGAGCTGTCCGCGCTCAATGCGCTTCGCGATTTCAACTTCGCCTTCACGAGTGAGCAGGGGAACGGTTCCCATTTCGCGCAGATACATGCGAACGGGATCGTTGGTTTTTTCCAGGGTTCCAGGCGTGAGATCGAGCTCGACATCTTCTCCCGCCTCCATGTCTTCGAATTTGTCTTTCAGATCGGCGCCGGGAAGCTTGGAAGATTCCAAGACGTCGATGCCCTGTGTGCCGAGCGTAGTGAACAGATCGTCAAGGTCGTCAGGCGATTGGATGTCGTGAGGGAGAAGATCATTGACCTCCCCGTAGGTGAGGTATCCCTTTTCCTTGCCTGTGTCGATCAGTTTTTGAATATCGTCGAATTTGTCGTTAAGCGCCAAGAGCACTCATCTCCAGTTCAAAAAGCTTGTGGGCCGAGATGGCCGGACGGCGAGCCCGAACACAGATAAAGTGCGCGGCTCGACTTCATATCGGCAGAGCGTCGTAAGTTCTTCAGAATGAATGGCTGGTAGGCACGCCTATCCGGGAGAGAATAGGATATCACGCTCTCCGACAGGCACGAAACCTGATCCAGTTGTCTTTGTTTGTGCGCGTCTGGCGCTTCCAAGACACTCCGCCCTAGAACACTTAGATGCAAGCAGTGGATCAGGGATGCAGGAGAAAACTTCGTGAAGTGTGCCCCAACCCCCCTTTACAGCACTAGATGGGTAACGTAAAAGCTTCCATTTCAGTGCCTTACTTCGTTGTGCCCGACTAGAATCAGAGCATTGACTCTATTTTGATACCGATGTAGTGTCGAACGCATGCTAGAGATTTCCGCTGATGACATCATCAGACGGGTTCGGAATGAAAATCCTTGGTGGCAAAGCCCCCATTCGATCACGGAGCTCTATCGCAATCTGCGGCCAAGAGCTTACTTTGCTCTGTTGTTTCCGTTAATCAGCGAGCACTCAGTGCGACGGGCTGTCGTCTTGATGGGACCTCGGAGCGGGACGGTTCACAGATTTCCTCCTTCCTCCACTAAGTTTTTATGAATATCTGGACCTGCTCGGTAAAACCGACTTGCTCACCGAGCCGCCCCAAGATCAAGAGGTCGGAAACAGCTTCTTCGTTCCGAGCGATATTGAAAAGCTAAACAAGGAATTCGTTCATTATCTGAACTACGGCGGATATCCCGAAGTCATTTTTTCGCCTGATATCCAAGCTGATCCGGTACGTTTCATCAAGAGCGACATTATCGACAAAGTATTACTGCGCGATCTTCCGAGCCTCTATGGCATCAGCGATATTCAGGAACTGAATTATTTATTTACTGCCTTGGCATTCAACACTGCGAATGAGATTTCTCTTGAAGAGCTTGCTTCAAATTCAGGAGTGGCCAAGAACACAATCAAGCGTTACATCGAATATCTCGAGGCAGCATTCTTGATTAGGCTTGTGCATCGCGTCGACCGCAGTGCGAAGAGATTCAAGAGAGCCAATTTCTTTAAGGTGTACCTCGCGAATCCCTCAATGCGAGCAGCTTTGTTTTCTCCCGTAAAAGAGGGTGACAGCGAAATGGGCGCTCTCGCGGAGACTGCTGTCTTTTCGCAATGGTTTCACAGTGATTTTCGTGGGTTATATTATGCGCGTTGGCCCGACGGCGAGGTTGACATCGTGGGGATTCGAGAGGCAACTCAAAAAGCAAATTGGGCGGTGGAAGTTAAATGGTCAGATCGGTACTGCGAAAAGCCTTCGGAATTGCAAAAGGTAATTAGCTTTTGTCGATCGAACAACTTGGACAAAGTCCTGGTTACATCAAAAACAAAAACGGTCGAATGCAAAGTCGGTGACGTCCGAATACGATTTTGGCCCGCTAGCGTCTACTGCTACACCGTTGGGTTCAATATTATTCATCGCACGCGCCACTTCGAAAAGCTCCCCAAAACGACGCGGGAATCGGATAACTCCATAACTTCGCAAGAAGATTTAATCTCTGAATGAGAAGCATATCGGAGCACCGCGATCTGTGACTTCGTCCCTCTAGCGCAGCGCCAGCGCAATGATGCTCACGATCAAAGCGCCGACTGACCCTACAGCCGCAACGATTGCGGCGATCACGAGCGTGCGTTGCTGATCCATCAGCCGAGTTATCTCGCGTTGCAGTGCGGTTGACTGTTCATCGATCACTCGCAGCCGCTGCTGGACGGCTTCGAGTCCCGAACGCAATTCCATCAGGTCCGAGCGGTTTGCGCGCAGTACTTCTGCGGCGTAGTTCTGAAATTCTTCACTGGCCGTGTCGCGAGCCGGAGCTGTTGCCACGCGTCGTGCGGTGTATAACTCCATGAGCGGAAGCAGCTTGCGTGCGTATCCGAGAAGTTCCATCAGGACTTCGAGCATCAGGCTTTCCTCAGCGACATCGCGGTTGCAGGTTCGCGAATTGTGAACGACTGCTGCCGGACGCCGAGCGAGTGCAGTACGGTGCGATGCATGTCGTCGAACGGAGCCGGCTTGCCGGTCCAGATTTCGAACTGACGAGCGCCCTGGTGAACGAACATTTCCGAGCCGGGAATTACCTGGATTCCTTTGGCTCGCGCCATCTTCACCAGCTTGGTTTCTGCCGGGTTGTAGATCATTTCGAACAGATACCGCGCCTGAAGCTCAGATTCCTCAATGGGCGATTGCGGACGCGCACCCATACCAACGGGTGTCGCATTGATGATCACATCAAACTGGAGCTTCTTCAGGTGCTGATGCGAGACATAGTGCGCGTGTGCCTGGCGCGCGAGTTTCTGACCTTTTTCCGCCGTGCGGTTCATCACCCACACCTCGGAGCTGCGTTCGCGTAATCCGAACACGGCTGCACGAGCTGCGCCACCGGCGCCGATGACCAGGATCTTCGCGCCTGCGAGGTTCAGCCGCTGCTCCAGCGGGCGCACTACTCCGGCGACGTCGGTATTGAATCCGTAGAGCTTCCCGTCCTGCGACCGGATCAGCGTGTTGCAGGCACCGATCTTCTCGCTGAGCGCGTCGCTCTTGTCGAGATGCTCGAGGACATCTTCCTTGAGCGGCATGGTGATGCTGAGTCCCTGAATGGGAATCTCACGCACACACGTAAGCAGATCTTTCACGTCGCTGGTCTGCAGCGGAACGTAAACCGCGTTGATGTTCTCGCGGCGAAAAGCCGTGTTCATCATCTGCGGCGAGAGCGAATGCGTGATCGGATCCCCGGCGACGCCGTACACCTTCGTCGCCGCATCGACCATCTCGATTCGGTACACATCGCGCAGAACCCGCGCCGCAATCTGTCCTGGCGCGGTTTCCTCGCCGGTCTGCGCCGAGGCAAAGGTAAATGCGCTGCCAAAGCGGACATTCAGAATCCGGCTCACGATCCCCTGCTCACCCATGCAAATACCCACGGTGCTCACGTTGTCTGAGCGCTGCTCAAGCAGGCGGATCATCTTCACGTTATCGGAGAGAGACTTCGCCGTTGAGACGATTTTGATGTAGTCGGCCCCGAGCTCGCGCATCGAGTCCCACGTCTCTTCCAGCTTCTTGGTACCTCGAAAGTCATGAAAGGAGATCATCAGCCCGGCATGCTGGCGAACCTTCGCTATTTCCTGCTCTTTCAGAGCGTTAGCCGTCTCAAGTTCAATATCGATGAGCTGGCATCCAGCCGCTGCCGCTTTGCTTAAGACTTCCACTTGCGAGGCCACTGATCCGCGGAACTTGCCTCCGTTTACCGCCCGCCGGCAGGTCGCGATCAGGACCACATCGCGATGGAACTCGGCAAACCGCTTGAGCTTGGGAAATACTAAGGCCGGTTTGGACAGATAGTCTAAACGCAACTCCAGCAAGGAGTTATCGTTTGCAGCGGCCTCGATCTTGTGCATCAGGTCGGCTGGGTTATCGGCAAAGAGGGCTACGCAGACGCGTGGCAATCGGTGCCGGAGGAAGCGTGCTGCATAGGTTGGAGTGTCGGTTTTCATCTACTTGCGCCGGACGGGCATCTTACTGATGCACAATCCTAGATGCAACTCTAAATGCTTCCGGCGCAGGGAACCAAGCGGGTTCCTGTATTCATCTGGTTACTACGACTGGGCTGTACAGTCGGGTATGCTCGGCTAGATTGGACGGGGTTCCGTCCGCCTTGACCCAGGTGTGCTCGGCGGACACTCCCTAAAGTGCTCTTTTCCAGAGACTTGAATGTCCCTGATGCTGGAGGAATATGAGAAGCATACTAGCCGTTTCGCTGCTTGCGGCAGCCGCCGCCTGGGCACAGGATCAGCCCGCCCAGACCAGTGCACCTCAAACGACGGACACTCAGCAGCAAGCCGCGCCCGCTCAGCCTCAGGCCGCCCCTCAACAGACACCCGCTGCGCCGCAAACCCAGCCGGCAGAAACAGCTCCGCAACAGCAAGCTCCCGCTGCTACGCAAACACAACCGGCTCAAACCACGCCACAGCAAGCTCCTACTCCTGCGCAGCCGCAGCCAACTGAAGCCGCTCCCGCTCAGACCACCGCTCCGGCGCCAGCTCAGCAGCCCGCGATCCGGCGCACGAATTTATCGGAGTTGTTCAAAGGTCCAACACTCTCTGAAATCTATTGCGCTGGTTTCATCTCGAAAGAAACGATCAAGCCGAGCGGAACGATGGTG
>Ga0070739_10003678_pt1 | contig 18866 bp, 19 predicted proteins | sample Coa_R1_7_FD_66445 | JGI IMG/M metagenome (GOLD analysis project Ga0070739, IMG submission 66445) | Surface soil microbial communities from Centralia Pennsylvania, which are recovering from an underground coalmine fire - Coalmine... | ecosystem: Environmental > Terrestrial > Soil > Unclassified ... | reverse complement strand
CTTTCGCCCATTGCGCAAGATTCCCTACTGCTGCCTCCCGTAGGAGTCTGGGCCGTGTCTCAGTCCCAGTGTGGCTGATCGTCCTCTCAGACCAGCTACGGATCGTCGCCTTGGTGAGCCGTTACCTCACCAACAAGCTAATCCGCCGCGGGCTCGTCCCCGACCGGAGGCCGAAGCTACCCTTTTCCAGCCGGCTCGAAAGCCAGATGGGGCATCCGGTATTAATCCGGGTTTCCCCGGGCTATCCCGGTGTCGGGGGTTGATTACCCACGTGTTACTCACCCGTTCGCCGCTGTCCCCATGGCCGAAGCCATGGTTCTCGCTCGACTTGCATGTATTAAGCGCGCCGCCAGCGTTCGTCCTGAGCCAGGATCAAACTCTCCGTGAAGAATGTTGGCCGGGATAAATCCCGACCGGTCTTTTCACCTTGAGCTTGAGCTCAAAGTCTCTCCCCGAAGGGAGAAGACAGGGTTGATCCGCCGGTCTGGCGTGAGCCGGACCAGCGTCTCGACGTAAACGCACGCTGTTGAGTTTTCAAGGACCGAGCCGTCGGGACGGCATGAAAAAGGCCTCGACTCGCGCCAGAGGCCTCGGGACTTGCGGGTTTCCTCTTGCGGGGAATCCTCCTGAGGCTCTCCGTTTTCGCTCGTTTGCAGGGACTTTTCCACGCCGCCCTCTCGGGCAGCCGGGGAAGTGTAGCAGGGTCGTACCGTGCGTCAAGCTGCTTCGTTGAGCCGAACGAAGCGCCGCTTGCTCGCCTTCGGAGCGGGGTCAAGCTGGCTCTTCGCCGTCCGGCTGTGTCAGCCGTTGGATGACGGCGCGATCGAGCAAAGCGCGCACGGCCGCCTCTGTGCCCGCATGAGTGATCCTGGAGGCGAACACCGTCGGCCCGAGTTCGGCTACCAGTTTGCCAACAGCCTCGTCAGCAAAGCTGCTCGTTACGAGCTTGACATCTGTCCAGTCCATGACAAGGCGCCGTTCGGGCGCTGCATTGAGAAGGTTGAGGCACTTCTGCCTGAGGGCGCGCCCTGCTTGGCGAGTGCCGTAGCCAATCCCTCCCTCCGCTACGCGCACCAGGAGTTCCCCGCGAGCTGTGACGTGTTCGAGGTCTACGACATCGAGCGTCGGTCCCGGTACCGCGCTCATGAGATTCAGGGCTTGGTCGAAGTCGAACTCGACATCCGTGGACAGCTCCAGCAATACGACCGTGCCTGGGAAGTCTTCGACCTCTCGCGCGAGCTGGCGGTAGCGGCCCCTTCTCGGGTCGATGAAGGCCGAGAACTGTCCTTTGCCGGACGTGATCCTAAAGGTCCCTTGGGAGCATCGGGCGACCTCAAGCGTCCCCCAGAGCCCGTTCCCCTGGCCCGCCTCCGGTATCGACGTTACCCCAGCCTTCACCGCCTCAGACACCGCTGTGCGGTCGCTGCCGATCCGGGGGAAGCGCTCCCGCATTGCCGTAGGGACGCCGCGCCCGGCGTCCGCAACTACGAACTGCACCCTGCATTGCTCGCGGAACGTGCTCACCTGGACGAGGCCTCCGGCGGGAGCTTCAGCGTGATTGAGCACGTTGTCCGTGATCTCGTTGACGCACCAGTCAAGCGCCTTGATGACGTCCCCGTGAAGCTCCATGCTGCCCAAGGTGATGCCGAGGAGCGAGCTCACAGCCCTTTGCTGCTCTGGGTGAGTCGTGTAGCGCCTGGCGGCAAGGTGGTGTTGGCCCTCAGAGTCGAGCGCTGGATGATTGGGATCCATGTGGTGGGCCCAGTTGGCGTTGAGAAAAAGGTGCCGCAGATGGGTCGTCTCCGGGAGCAGAACCCGGAATCGGTCTCCTCGGGCCCGACGATGATCGACCATGCAGATGATCGGGAGCATGGCGTCGGCGTACGCCAAGGAGCTGCGTCGGAAGTCAAGATCGATGTTTCGGTGACCCGCGTTCACGACGCTTTGAAGGGCTGGAATGAAGTCTCGTCGCGCCTTATCGTTGACTCGGTCGGTGAACTTGATCGTGTTGCCGGCTGAAGTGACGGTACGGAGGAAGACCTGCGGCATAGCGATTAGGTACCAGAAACGATGACGCGTAAGAACTGGCGCCTGCCTGCAAAGAGCGTTCGTCCGTCGAGCTGGTCGCTCGGAACGTTGAACTCCGTTAGGGCGATCTCACCGTCGAGCCGAACGGCTCCCTGCGCCATCAGCCTTCGCCAGTAACTCACCGAGTTCCCGAACACATCGGCAAGTAGCTTGGGGACGTAGACAAGACCCGGCTTGACTTCGACAGCTGGTACATCGTCCGGAGCTTCGCCTCGCCGCACGACGCGGGTGAAGTGCTCCTCGGCAGCGCGGGCCGCCTCCTCCCCCCAGGCCCGCCGGACGATGAAGCGGGCGAGCTCGAGCTTCGCCTCCATGGGATCGCCCTCGGGCACGCCGTCACGCTCCATGACCAGCCGGTACCACTGGTCGAGCAGCGAGTCGGGAATGCGCATCGCCTTGCCGAACTGCTCCTCCGGCGGCTCCTTGAGCCCGATGTAGTTTCCTCGCGAGGCGCTCATTCCGGTCCCGTCCCAGCTGTCGAGGTAGGCGACGGTGAGCGCGACCTGGGGCTCGAGGCCGTACGCCTGCATGACCTCCCTGCCCATGAGGAGGTTGTAGGTCTGGTCGGTGCCCCCGAGCTCGATGTCCGCCTCCACGGCGACGGAGTCGTACGCCTGCATCATCGGATAGAGGAGCTCCGAGAGCGAGATCGGCTCGCTCGCGCCGAAGCGCCTGTGGAAGTCGTCGCGCTCGAGGATCCGGGCCACCGTAGTCGTGCGGGTGAGCTTCAGCACCTCGGCGAAGTCGAGCTTCGAAAGCCACTCGCCGTTGAAGCGGACCTCCGTTCGCTCCGGGTCGATGATCGTGGATGCATGCTCGAAGTAGCGCTGGGCGTTCGCGTCGATCACTTCCGGCGCGATGATCGGCCGCTCGCTCTTGCGGCCGGACGGGTCGCCGATCCGCGTGGTGTAGTCGCCGACGATGAGCACCCCGAGGTGACCCTCGTCCTGGAAGGCACGCATGCGCTGGAGCGGGATCCCGTTCCCGAGCGTGACGTCCGGCGCGGTGACGTCGATGCCGAGCTTGACGCGGAGCGGCCGGCCGAGCTTCAGCTTCGCCTCGAGCCCCCCTTCGGGCAGGACACTCGCGGCGTTGCGTGTGAGCTCGGCGATTCCCATGCGGGCGAGTCTAGAAGCGCCGGCTGAGGAAGCGCGAGCCGGCGAGGCCGTAGCGCCACGGCTGCTCGACCGCGCGCGTGATCCCCACCCTCGGACCGACGGCGAGCGGCGGCTCCGACTCCCGTGCGTGGAGCTCGAACGGCGGCTCGTCGAGCGGCAGCCCGTCGTGGAGGCGCGTGATGCCGAGCGCCTGGCAGAGCTTGCCCGGCCCTGAGCACAGCGCGCGCTCCGCCTCGAGCCCGCGCCGCTCTCGCATCGTCTCGAGCCCGTGAATCGGCTCGAGCGCTCGCACGAGGGCCGCCTCCGCGCGCCCGGCTTCGCCGCAGACGAGGTTGAGGCACCAGTGGACGCCGTACGAGCGGTACACGTACGCATGCCCCGCGGGCCCGAACATCGACGCCGTCCGCGCGGTGCGGCCGCGGAAGGAGTGGCTCGCGGGATCGTCCTGGTCGTAGGCCTCGACCTCGACGATCGTTCCTCCGACGCCGTCGAAGAGCAGCATCGCCCCGATCAGCTCGGGCGCAACCTCGTGTACCGGGCGCGCGAAGAACGCGCGCGTCAGCCGCTCCCCCGCCACGCGCCGCTTAGAACAGCTGCTCGGGCTCGGCCGGCCGGGCGGTCTTCTCGAGCACCCGCCGCGCGCGCCGCCCCAGGTCACGGAGGTCGAGCGGCCCCTCGTCGACCGCCTTCGCCACGCGCTCCGCGAGGTCGAGCGCATCGTCGAGCACGACCGTCGCCGTGGCCGCGTCCTGCCCCATGTCGTGGAGGATCGTGCGCTCGGTGCGGCCCGCGAGGATCGGCTCCGCGATGCCGTCGATCCACACGCGCGTACGCCGGCCGCCGCCTCGCTCGTCACCCGTGATCGGCTCGAGCGCGTAGATCCGGTCGGCGCGCGCCCACTTGCCGAAGCCCAGGAAGACCATCCGCGCCGAGCCGTCCGTCATGGCCGGATCATGTCACCGCAGGGCGGCGGCGAGAACCTCGGCGACCCGCTCCTGGGCGGCCACCTCGATCCCGGTGAAGAACGGCAGCGCGAGTGAGCGCGAGCTGACGTCCTCGGCGACGGGACACAGCCCCTCCTCGAAGCCGAAGCGCTCGCGCATGTACGGCTGGAGGTGGATCGAGGGGAGGTAGCGGTTGTAGCCGATCCCCTCGCGCTCGAAGGCCGCGATCGCGCGCTCGCGGGTCGCGGAGTCACGGAAGAGCACGACGTAGACGAACCACGAGCGGCGGTGATCGTCGTCGTCTGCGCACGGCAGCTCCAGCCCGTCGATCCTTCCGAGGAGCTCGTGGTAGCGCGTCGCTGCGGAGGAGCGGAGCCCGAGTATCTCGTCGAGGCGCTCCAGCTGGCCGATCCCGAGCGCGGCCGCGATGTCGCTGAGCCGGTAGTTGAAGCCGAGCCGGACGTGCTCGAGCCAGCCGCCCGGCTCCGGCCGGCCCTGGTTGCGAAGCGAGCGGATGAGGTGCCACTCCTCCTCCGAGTGCGTCGTCACCATGCCGCCCTCGCCCGTCGTGACCTGCTTGTTGGGGTAGAAGGCGAAGACGCACGAAGTGCCGTGCGAGCCGAGCGGCGCACCGTGATACTCGGCTCCGAGCGCCTCGCAGGAGTCGTCGATCAGCGCGAGCCCGTGGCGGGCGGCGATCGCGCGGAGCTCGTCGAGCTCGCACGGGTAGCCGTAGATGTCGACTGCGACGATCGCCTTCGTCCGGTCGGTGATCGCGGCCTCGACCGCGGAGGGATCGAGGTTGAGCGTCCGCGGGTCGATGTCGGCGAAGACGGGGATCCCACCCTCGTAGAGGAAGCAGTTCGCGGTTGCGGCGAAGGAGTACGGCGACGTGATCACCTCGTCCCCCGGCCCGATCCCCGCAGCGACGCACAAGAGATGGAGCCCCGTGGTGCCGGAGGAGACGGCGGCCGCGTAGGGCGCGCCGACGCGCTCCGCCACGAGCTCCTCGAACCGATCGACCGTAGGCCCGAGCGAGAGCCGGCCGGAGCGGAGGACCTCGAGGACGAGCTCCTCTTCCCGCTCGCCGAGATACGGCCCCGAGAGCGGGACCGACTCCACTTCCTGTCTCACGCCTGCTCGGCAGCTCTCGCGGTTGGGGCGAACTCGAGCCACTGGCTCCAGCGCTCGCTGCGCCCGTGCACCGTGTCGAGGTACGCCTCCTGGATCTCGAGCGTGACGGGGCCGGGCGGGCCGACCACCTGGTCGTCGATCTCGCGGATCGGCGTCACTTCGGCGGCAGTCCCGACCATGAACACCTCGTCGGCGAGGTAGAGGTCGGTGCGGATGATCGGCTTCTCGACCACGCGATGGCCGAGATCCTGCGCGATCTGGATCACCGAATCGCGCGTGATGCCCACGAGGATCGAAGCGGCGAGGTCGGGCGTGTAGATGACGCCGTCGCGGACGACGAAGATGCTCTCGCCGGAGCCGTCGGCGACGTAGCCCTCCGCGGTCAGGAGGATCGCCTCGTCGTAGCCGGCGCGGTTCGCCTCCCCCACCGCCAGCATGGAGTTGACGTAGACGCCGGTCGCCTTGGCCACATGAGGGATCACGTTGGGCCCGACGCGCTGCCAGCTCGAGACCTTGGCGCGGATCCCGTTCTGCTGGCCCTCCTCGCCGAGGTAGGCGCCCCACGGCCAGGACATGATCGCGACGTCGATCGGGTTCCCCACCGCCGACACGCCGAGCTCTCCGTAGCCGACGAAGGCGATCGGACGGAGGTAGCAGGACGGAAGCTCGTTCGCGGCGACCACGTCCCACGTCGCGCTCCGCAGCTCCTCGACCGAGTACGGGAGGTCGATGTAGAGGAGCTGCGCCGAACGGTGCAGCCGCTCGAGATGGTCGGTGAGGCGGAAGACGGAGGTGCCGCGCTCGGTCTCGTACGCGCGGATCCCCTCGAACACACCCGAGCCGTAATGGAGGCCGTGCGTGCCGATGTGGACGGTCGCGTCGGCCCAGTCGACCAGCTCGCCGTTCATCCAGATCTTCTTCGTCTCGCGCATCGCGGCTCGTCCCTTCGGTCGGGTGCTGGCTTCGCGAATCGTACCGGCGCGGCTAGCTGAGATCGGCCGTCCGGGCTCTCGTGAGCCTCGCGAGATCGACCGGGGAGAGCCCGGCCATGTGGCGCTCGGAGCCGGCGCCGATCCAGACGCGATCGTGAACCAGCAGCTCTCCCGCCATCACCACTTGCGAGATCCCGGGCGCGGGAAACGGCGCGACGCCCCCCGGCTCGAAGCCGGTGGCGGCGACGACCTCGTCCGGACGCGCAACCCGTGCGTACCGCGTGCCTGCTGCCGCCGCGACCTTGTTCTCGTCGGCGCGCCGGTCGCCGGGGACGAGCGCTAGCGTCGGGCGCCCGTCGCAGACGAAGACCAGCGACTTGACGATCTGCGCGCGCGAGGCGCCGACGGCCTTGGCGGCCGCGCTCGCGGTCGGCGTGCCCTCCGGAAACTCCTCCACTCGCGCGTCGACACCGGCCTCCTTCAGCACCTCGGCGACGCGCGCAACGGGCTCCGGCCAGCGTTCCACGGCGGCACCGTAGCCCTCGCGAAACCTGACTGGACGTTCAATCGTTTTCCAGCTGGGAGACGACACAGTCGAAGGGAGACGACGTGAGCGACCACGAACGCCGTGCCATGACGGAAGCGCTCTTCCGTGACGTGAACGAGCGAATAGCCGAGAGTGCAGAGCGTTTCGACGCGACCGGGACGGAATTCGTCTGCGAATGCGCCGATCCGAGCTGCACGCACCGCATCGAGGCGAGCCTCGAGGAATACGAGGAGGTGCGCGCAGAGCCGACGACGTTCCTCCTCGTTCCGGGACACGAGCAGGGCGACATCGAGCGAGTCGTCTCGGACCGCGGCCGCTTTCACATCGTCGAGAAGGTGCAGGCCGCGGTGCGGCGGACGGTCGTCAGGCTCGACCCACGGCAAGGCCCCGCCCCGAGCGAGGGCTAGCCAACCGAGGGCTTAGACTCGGGCCCATGCCGGCCTGCCCTGTCTGCGGGCACGACACCCCAGAGACCGCGAAGTTCTGCCCGGAGTGCGGGGCCGCGCTCGTCGCCCCCGCGGAACGGCGCGAGGAGCGCAAGGTGGTCACGGTGCTCTTCGCCGACCTCGTCGGGTTCACGTCGCGGTCCGAACAGCTCGATCCCGAAGATGTGCGCGGGTTTCTCGCGCCGTACTGGGAGCGGCTGCGCAGCGAGCTCGAGCGCTACGGCGGGACCGTGGAGAAGTTCATCGGCGATGCGGTGATGGCGCTCTTCGGGGCACCGCTCGCGCACGAAGACGACCCGGAGCGCGCAGTGCGAGCGGCGCTTGCGATCCGCGACTGGGCGCGTGGAGAAGAGGACTTGCAGGTGCGGATCGCCGTCACCACCGGGGAGGCGCTCGTGCTGCTCGGCGCGCGGCCCGCGGAAGGCGAGGGCATGGCCGCGGGGGATGTCGTCAACACCGCCGCACGGCTGCAGACCGCCGCACCGGTGAACGGCGTCCTCGTCGGGGAGACGACCTACCGCGCGACGCGGGACGTGATCGAGTACGCCGAGCGGGACGCGGTCCAGGCCAAAGGCAAGGCGGACCCGATCCCGGTCTGGGAAGCGCTCGAGGCGCGCTCGCGCTTCGGCACCGACGTCGAGGAGCAGACCCTCCTCCCACTCGTGGGACGACGCCGGGAGCTCGACACGATGCTCGGCGCCCTCGATCGGGCTCGCCGCGAGCGCGAGCCGCAGCTCGTCACGCTCGTCGGCGTCCCCGGCATCGGCAAGTCCCGGCTCGTCGCCGAGCTCTTCCAGTCGCTCGAGGAGTTGACGTACTGGCGACAGGGGCGCTGTCTCCCTTACGGCGACGGAGTCAGCTTCTGGGCGCTCGTGGAGATGGTGAAGGCCCAGGCGGGAATCCGCGAGAACGACTCGGAAGCCGACGCGCAGGCGAAGCTGATCGCGAGCATCGAGTCTCTCGTGCCGGAGGACGAGCGTGCATGGGTGGCCGAGCATCTCCTGCCGCTGCTCGGGCTCGGCGGCGAAACCGCGCGGTACGGACAGAGCTTTCCCGCCTGGCGGCGGTACTTCGAGCGGCTCGCCGAGCAGCGGCCGTTGATCCTCGTGTTCGAGGACCTGCACTGGGCGGACGACGGGCTGCTCGACTTCGTCGACCACCTCGTCGAGTGGTCGGCGGGCGTGCCCCTGCTCGTCCTCGCCACGGCGCGGCCGGAGCTGCTCGACCGGCGCCCCGGCTGGAGCGGCGGGAAGCTGAACGCCGCAACGCTCGCATTGACGCCGCTCGCCGACGACGAGGCGGCGCAGATCATCCAGGCGGTCCTCGAGCAGAGCATGCTTCCGGCCGAAACACAGCGGGCCCTGCTCGAGCGCGCGGGGGGAAATCCGCTCTACGCGGAGCAGTTCGCCCGGCTCTACCTCGAGCGGGGCAGTGCCGAGGACCTGCCGCTACCCGAGACCGTGCAGGGGATCGTGGCCGCGCGCCTCGACGGCCTCGCGCCGGAAGAGAAGCAGCTCGTCCAGGACGCGGCCGTGTTCGGGAAGGTCTTCTGGGCGGGGTCCGCGCAGGCGCTCTCCGGGGCCGACCGTACGGACGCGGATCGCACGCTCCACACGCTCGAGCGCAAGGGCCTCGTCCGCCGCGAGCTGCGCTCGTCGGTGACGGGCGAGGATGAGTACGCCTTCCGTCACGTCCTCATCCGCGACGTCGCGTACGGCCAGATCCCGCGCGCCTCGAGAGCAGAGCGACACCTGCGCGCCGCCGACTGGATCGAGGCGCTCGGCCGTCCGGACGACCACGCCGAGCTGCTTGCGCACCACCTAGGCTCGGCGCTCGAGCTCCAGGCCGAAGACCCTGCGCTGGCCGAGCGCGCCCGGGAAGCGTTCTGGCGCGCTGCGCGGCGCTCGCTCGAGCTGAACGCCTACGGCGCCGCGCTGCGCTTCGCCACGTCGGCACTCGATCTCTGGCCGCACGACGATTCCGGGCGGGCCTACGTCCTTGCGGCTCGCGCACGTGCGGCCAACCTAAGCGAAGGCGACCTGGCCGGCCTCGCGCCTGCGATCGACGCGCTCGAGGGCTCGGGCGACTTCGAGGCTGCAGCCGAGCTCGCGGCTTTCGCCGCGAACGCGGCCTGGAATGCCAACGAGCGCGACGAGGCCGATCGCCTGATCGCGCGCGGCGAAGCGCTGCTCGCCGGCCGCGAGCCCTCGCCGGCCCTCTGTGCCGTACTCGCCGAGAAGGCGCGGCTGACCGGTTACGTGCAGCCGGCGGACGTCACCGAGCCGATTGCGAAGGAGGCGCTCGCCCTCGCGGAGCGATTCGATCTTCCCGAGCTCCGGGCGTCGATCCTCAACACGCTTGCCACCGCGGCACTGTTCAGCGGCCGCTTCGGGGAGGCAGTGACACTGAACGAGGACGCAATCGCGGCGGCGCCGGCGGGATCGCGCCAGATGCTGCGCGCATTCAACAACCGGTCGCTTGCGGCCCACTGTTCCGCGGACGGCGCCGAGACGCGCGCTTGGCTCGAGCGGGCGCTCGACGCCGCGACGCGTGCCGGAGACCTGCCGATGGTCATCTGGATCCAGGCCGGCGCCGTCGTCGAGCTCTTCTACAAGCTCGGGCGCTGGGACGAGGCGCTGCAGCGCGTGGGTGCGGTACTTGCGGAGAGCGAGCGGACCGGCGGCAACTACATGGACTCCAATCTTCGCTCGACTCGCGCGTGGATCCTCGCCTCGCGCGGCCAGGAAACCGTGGCGCGGTCGGAGATCGAGGCGGCGCTCGCGACGCTGGAGTCCAACCGGGACCTGCAGTTCCAGGCCAACCTCCTAGTAGGCGCCACTTCGGCCTACGCCCTCCTGGACGAGTTCGGCCGCGCCTCGGAGATGCTCGAGCGGCTGGTGGAAGTGATGGACGCCAGCATCGGCCGTCAAGTCGATTTCGCGCCGCCGTGGCAGGCCGACTTCGCGGCCGCGGTCGTTCGCTGCGGCTTCGGCGACCGATTCCTGCGCAGGTTCGCCGAGGCAAGCCCGCACGCGCGGTTGGAGGCGTCGCGACTGCTGTGGTCGGGGCGAGCGGTCGAGGCTGCCGAGATCTACGCAGCGGCATCGCCCGAGGAGGAGGCTGTGGCACGCCTGCTCGCGGCCGAGCAGCTCGCCGAGCAGGGCCGCGAGGCCGAGGCGGCCGCGCAGCTCGAGCGCGGTCTCGCCTTCTTCCGCGCCGTCGGCGCGCACCGGATCGTGCGGAACGCAGAGCAGTTGCTGCTCGCGGCGGGTTAGTCCACGACCGGGCCGAGCTCGAGCACGCGCGCCTCGTCGAAGCCCTCGCCCCGGAGCCGCTCGACGAGCTCCGGCGGCGGCGGGGCGTCGACCGTGAGCGCCATGAGAGCCTTCCCTCCACGCCGGCTGCGCGAGACGGTCATGCCGGCGATGTTGATGCCTGCCTCACCGAAGAGCGTCCCCACACGGCCGATCACACCGGGCACGTCGTCGTAGCGGCAGAGAACGAAGAGTGGTGCGAGCTCGAGCTCGATCTCGAAGCCCAGCACGTTCACGAGCCACGGGCGGTGATCGCTCCCGATCGTCGTGCCCGCGACCCGCACGCGCGAGCCGCCGGTGCGCAGCTCCACGCGGACGAGATTCGTGTAGTCGCGAGCCGACCGCGACCGCTCCTCCCGCACCTCGATGCCGCGCTCGGCCGCGATGAGCGGCGCGTTGACGTAGTTCACCGGGCGGTCGGCCCGACCCTGGAAGGCGCCGTTGAGCGCCGCGACGGTGAGGAGGCGCGCGTCGTAATCCGCAAGTGCGCCGTACGCCGTGATCACGATCTCGTCGGCGGCGCCGTCCGAGAGCTCCATCGCGATCCGCCCGAGCCGCGATGCGAGCGGCACGTACGGGCCGAGGACCTCGAGGTCGTCGGCGCCGATCACGGGGATGTTGACGGCGTTGGACACGAGGCCGCCCTCGAGCGCAGCCGCGACCTGCTCCGCCACGATGACGCCGGCGCGGTCCTGGGCCTCCCCGGTCGACGCTGCGAGGTGCGGTGTGACGACGACGTTGTCGAGCTCGAGCAGCGGCCCGGAGTAGGGCTCGTCGCCGAAGACGTCGAGCGCGGCTCCTGCAACCTGCCCGGAGCGGAGAGCCGCCAGCAGCGCGTCCTCGTCGAGGAGCGGGCCGCGGGCGGCATTGACGATTCGCACGCCCGGCCTCATTGCCTCGAACGCAGCGGCATTGACGGAACCACGCGTCTCTGCCGTCAGCGGGAGATGGAGGGTGAGGAAGTCGGCGGCTGCGTACACGTCCTCCAGCGACTCGACGCGCTCTGCGCCTTGCTCCCGGAACCGCTCGGCCGCGATGTACGGGTCGTAGGCCACGACGCGCATGCCGAGCCCGAGCGCGCGACGGGCCACCTGCTGCCCGATGCGGCCGAAGCCGAGCACGCCGAGCGTCTTGCCCGCGAGCTCGATTCCCCCGTAGGCGCCGCGCTCCCAGCGGCCCTGCTTGAGGGCGGCGTGCGCTTGGGGGATGTTGCGGGCGAGCGCGACGAGCAGGCCGATCGTGTGCTCGGCCGCGGAGACGACCGTCGACTCCGGCGCGTTCGCGACGATGATCCCGCGCCGAGTCGCGGCGTCGACGTCGACGTTGTCGACGCCCACGCCCGCCCGCCCGATCACCTTGAGCCGATCGGCGCGGTCGATCAGGTCGGCGGTCAGCTTGGTGGCCGAGCGCACGACGATCGCGTCGTAGCCGGCGATGATCTCCTCGAGCGCGCTCTCCGCGTCGACGTCGACGTCGAAGCGGGAGCGCAAAAGATCGACGCCGGCTTCCGCGATCTCCTCGCGAACGAGGACGCGCGGGCTCACGTGCGGGACGGTTCGGCCCCACCGCCGCCGACGGCGGCGGGGTCTCTCGGCCGCGCGTCGGCGGCTTCGCCGGCGACGCTTGCAGCCTCGAACGCTTCGATCGCCGCCGTGACGGCCACCCCTCGTTCGATGTCCGCACCGAGATCGGCGAGCACGAGCTCGACCGCCGCGATCTGCGTCGTGATGTCGAAGACGTCGAACCAGCCGATGTGGCCGAGGCGGAAGATCTTCCCCTTCAGCTCGCCCTGGCCGTTCGCGATCGTGATCCCGAAGCGGTCGGAGACGCCACGGATGACGTCGCCGGAGTCGATGCCTCCGGGAGCCCGGACGGCGGTCACGACGGCGCTGCGGTCCTCGTCCGGCGAGAAGAGCTCGAGCCCGAGGGCCTTCACGCCTGCGCGCGCCGCCCGCCCGAGCCGGACGTGGCGCTCGAACGCCGGCTCGAGCCCCTCCTCGAGCAGGAGCGTGAGCGCGACGTCGAGCCCCAGCACGAGTGAGACCGGCAGCGTGACCGGCGCATCGAGCGTCTCCTGGCCCTTCCGCGTACGAGCCCAGTCGAAGTAGAAGCGCGGCGAGGATCCCGTCGCGGCCAGGGCGGCCTCCGAGACGGCGGCGAGGCCGAGCCCGGGTGGCGTCATGAGCGCCTTTTGCGAGCCGGAGACGACGACGTCGAGCCCCCAGGCGTCGGTCTCGCACGGGACCGCGGCGAGGCTCGAGACTGCATCGACGACGACGAGAGCTCCCGCCTCTTTCGCCGCTGCCGCCAGCGCTTGCACGTCGGAGACGACTCCGGTCGAGGTCTCGGACTGCACGAACCAGACGGCCTTCGCCTCCTTCTCGCGCAGGCGAGCGCGGAGATCGTCCGGATCGGGCGTCTCGCCCCAGGCGTACCGGAGGGCGTCCACCTCGGCGCCGTACGCGGTGGTCATCGAGATCCAGCGCTCGCCGAAGCTGCCGGCCGAGACCACGAGATGCCGCTCGCCGGGCGAGACGAGGTTCGCCACGGCCGACTCGAAGGCGCCGGTTCCCGAGGAGCCGAAGAGGAGCACGTCGTGCTGCGTCCGGCAGACGTCGCGCAGCCGGGTGAGGACGCGCTCGTAGACCGGCAGGAAGTCGGGACTGCGGTGGTGGACGACCGGCGCGCCGACCGCCGCCAGCACCTCGGGCGGCACCGGCGTCGGCCCGGGAGTGAACAGGTACCGCTTGGTCGCCACGCTCGAACCGTAGCGTTCTACTCTGCTGGCATGGACGCGCTCGTGGCCTTCGCCGCCGCCCTCCTGACGCTGCGCCTGGCCGGGATGCTCGCCGCCCGGTACCGGAGCAGCCGGCGGCCCGAGCTTCTCGCGTGGTCGGCAGGCCTCGCCGCGTATGCGGTCGCCGCCGCCGCGATCGCGTGGGGCGAAGCCGCGGGCTGGGACGGGCGCGCGTTCCGGGTCTACTACGCAGCAGGCGCACTGCTGACGGCGCCGCTCCTCGGCGCCGGTTCTCTCCTCCTCGCCGGCCGCAGCCGAGCCGCACCGGTCGCGCTCCTCTATGTGGGACTCGCGGTCGGCATCTCCGTCGCCGTGCCGGTGCACGGCGCCTTCGCCGCGCACGGGATCCCGGCGGCGCAGGATCACCTTGCCTTTCTTCCCGCCCGCCTGCTCGCGATCTTCGCCAACGCGCTCGGGACGCTCGCGGTCATCGGCGTCGCCCTGCGCTCGTTCCGCCGGCGCCCGCTGGGGAACGGCCTGATCGTGGCCGGCATCGTCGCCGCGGCGACGGGGAGCGGCCTCGCGGGGCTCGGCGCCGCAGGCAGCGCGGTGGGCATCGCGACCGGCGCGGTGCTGCTTTACGCAGGATTCGTCGCTCCTGCGCACATTCCGGGGCTTTTTCCGCCGAAAATGGCCTCTCGCTGAGTTACAAGCGTTGCCTTGTCAGCGCACAAACGTGGCGCGTGTAGCTACCCTCGTGCGAACGATCGCCTAAGCCGCGCCGAGCGGTTCCTCGCCTGAAAGGGGCGCCTCCCGCCCGCTCGGCCTCCGACTTGCAAGCGACCCAGGAGGTAAGCATTGCGGCGCTCCATCCTGGCCTGCGGGCTCCTGCTCGCGTTCGCAGGCATGGCCACTGCGGCTGCTGCGGCCGCCGCCGGCTCCGGCACCAGCCAAACGAGCACGAGCACGATCCCGGGCGCGACCACGGACGTTACGACGACCGAAGCCGGGAAAACGCCTGCACGGTGGGAGCTGCGGGCGGCCAGGCGCTGGCAGCGCCACATCCGGCGCTTCCGCGCCGACACGCGGCACTGGCTGACGGTGATGCGCGGCCGTCCGCCGGCGAACCTCTCGCGCTCCCTCGCCGCTCGTTCGCTCCCGCGCCTGCGGGAGCTCGCTCGGCGCTGGCGGCGCCGCGCGCACCGGGCGCAGTGGCAGGCGAAGCATCCGCCGGATCTCCGCGGCTGGCTCTGCATCCACCGCTACGAAGGCAGCTGGGCGGATCCGGGCAGCCCGTACTGGGGCGGTCTCCAGATGGACCTCTCGTTCCAGGAGACCTACGGCGGCTGGCTCCTCCTGCACAAGGGCACGGCGGATCACTGGAGCCCCCTCGAGCAGATCTGGGTCGCGGTGCGCGCTTCGCGCCTGCGCGGCTTCTCGCCGTGGCCGAACACTGCGCGTTACTGCGGCCTGATGTAGGTATTTTCCCTGCTATCGAGCCATTTCGACGGCCCGCGATGCGGGCCGTCGTCACCTTGGCGTCAATTGGACTTGACAATGACATCAAAGTGATGTCATAGTGGCGCCATGCAGATCGACGGACTAGTCCAGGCGCTCCGGGAGGACCTCGTCCGCGTTGCGTCGCTCGGCGACGAGACGACGTCCCGCGCGGCGGACCTCCTCTCGGTCGCCATCGAGGCGTCCCTGGGCCGCAGGATCCAGGATGCTCTCGCCGAGGCGGCACTCGAGCTCAACGAGCAGCTCGAGTCCTCCCACGTCGAGTTGCGCGTCGCGGGCCGCGACCTCCAGCTCGTGCTCGTCCGTGAGGACGGCACGGCACCGGAGGCGGCCGACGAGGCGTTCTCGGCCCGGATCACCTTGCGGCTCCCCGAGAGCCTCAAGCAGCGGGTCGAATCCGCCGCCGCACGCGAAGGCGCCTCCGTCAACACGTGGCTCGTCCAAGCGCTCCAGCGCGCCGTCGAGTCTCGCCGCTCATCGTCCGGCAGCAGCCGCAACCGCCTCACCGGCTACGGCCGCAACTGAAAGGAGGAGGCATGTATCCCGACTATCACGACGTCCTCAAGCTCGAGAAGCGCCCGCTCCGCCCCGACCGCCGCCAGCTCCCGCAGGACAGCGAGATCCGGCTGCGCGTCAAACGGCTGACCCGGGTGTACCTCTGATGCTCGAGCGCACCTTCCACACTCCCCTGCCGGTCGAGCTCGAAGTCGGCATTCCCTCCGGCGACATCGAGGTCGAGACGGCCGAGGGCGAGGAGTCGCTCGTCACGATCGACGGCGACGAGCGGCTCCTCGAAGAGGTCGAGATCCGCCAGGACGGAAATCGGGTCGTGGTCGCCTACCGCGGCAAGGGGAAGTTCGGCCTGTCGCTCACCCCGTTCTCGCTCGTCTTCTCGAACGAGCTGCGGGTGCGGGCGACCATGCCGCACGGCGCAGACGTCAAGGTCAAGACCGCTTCGGCGGACCTGCAGCTCGCGGGGCACTTCGGTGCGCTCGCGGTGAACGCCGTCTCCGGCGACGTCCGCCTGCGCGGCGAGATCGCCGGTGGAGCGACCCTCAAGACGGTCAGCGGCGACGCCCAGCTCGAGCGGGTCGGTGGAGACCTGTCCGCGCAAACCGTCTCGGGGGATCTCCGCATCGGCCCCGTCGGCGGCTCGGCAGACGCGAAGACGGTCTCGGGCGACATTCGCCTCGACGCGGTCAGCGCGGGCGACGTTCGCTTCGCGAGCGTCTCGGGCGACATCGAGATCGGAATCGCCCAGGGCTCCGCCGTCGACGTCGACGCGGGCTCGACCTCGGGCGACCTAGCGTCGGAGGTTCCGCTGGGCAGCGAGCCCGTGGTCGGCGACGGAGAGAACGCGCCGACCGTCGTGCTCCGCGGTCGCACGGTCAGCGGAGACGTCAAGGTCTTCCGGGCCGGTTGATGCGGCGCTTCCTCGCGTATCGCGACGCACGTCTGCTGCTCGCCGGCCAGTCGCTGTCTGCGTTCGGCGACTGGGCGATGTGGATCGTCATGGCCGTCTGGGTCAAGAGCCTCACCGGCTCGAGCGCGGCCGCGGGGATGACGTTCTTCGTGCTGGGGCTCGGCAGCCTCGCCGGACCGCTGGGTGGCCTCGTCGCCGACCGTTTCCGGCGCCGGCCGCTCATGATCGCCTGCGACTGCGTGCTCGGCACGTCGGTGCTCGTCCTCCTCTTCGTGCACGGCCGCGAAGGCGTCTGGCTGATCTACCTCGTCGCGCTTCTCTACGGCGCCGTCGGCACGGTCTTCTACCCCGCCCAGGCGGCGCTGCTCCGCGTGATGCTGCCCGAGGAGCTGCTCGGCGACGCAAACGGCGCCGTCTCCTCCATGCGGCAGGGACTGCGAATCGTCGCGCCCCTCGCGGGCGCGGGCCTCTACCGGCCTTCGGCGGCGGTGTCGTGGCAATCGTCGACGCGGCGACCTTTGCCGGCTCCGCGCTCCTCATGTCCCGTATGCGCGTCCGGGAGGAGAAGCCCGAGCCGCCCGAGCACCGCTTCCTCCGCGAGGTCACGGCCGGGATCGAACACCTCTGGAGGACCCTCCCGCTGCGGCAGATGACCGTCGGCGCGACCGTGGCGCTCCTCGTTATCGGTTTCGCGGAGACGCTCATCTTCTCGGTCATCGCGCATCTCGGGAAGCCGCCGTCCTTCTTCGGCGTGCTCGCGACGTTGCAGGGAGTCGGCTCGATTCTCGGCGGCATCACGGCGGGCGCGTTCCTGCGCCGCGTCGGCGAGGTGCGCGGCGTGGGCATCGGCCTGGGGCTCTTCGGCCTCGGCGACCTGTTCCTCGTCGTGCACTCGCTTCCCGTCGTCCTCGTCGGCTTCTTCGTCGCCGGGGTCGGGATCATCTGGGCGATCGTGGCCTTCACTACGGCGCTCCAGACGCGGACGCCGCTCGCGATCCAGGGCCGCGTCTCGGCTGCCGCCGACATCTTCCTCTCGGTCGCCCAGACGGTTTCGATCGCGGCCGGTGCGGCACTCTCCACGGTCGTGGACTACCGGATCCTGCTCGTCGTGTTGGCCGCGGTCGTCGTCGCGAGTGCGGCCTACCTCTTCACGCGGCGCATTGCGCCGCCGGCTTCCTTCGAGCCGACCGCTGCGTGAGCGCGGCCACGGGCCGCGTTCCGCTGCGGAAGAACCGCGACTTCATCCTCCTCTGGAGCGGACAGGTCGTCTCGACCGTCGGCTCGGAGGTGAGCGGACTCGCGTTCCCGCTGCTCGTGCTCGCGCTGACCGGTTCGGCGCGCGACGCGGGCATCGTCGGGTTCGCCCGCAGCCTCCCCTTCCTCTTCGTCTACCTGCCGGCGGGCGTCTACGTCGACCGCTGGAACCGCAAGCGCGTGATGCTCGTCGCCGACGCCGGCCGCGCGCTCGCGATCGGCAGCGTCGCCCTCTGGCTCGCACTCGGCCGGCCGCCGCTCGCCTGGCTCGCGGTCGCCTCCGCGATCGAGGGCACGCTCTTCGTCTTCTTCCAGCTCTCGGAATCGGCGGCGCTGCCCGCGGTGGTGCCGAAGGAGCAGCTGCCCGACGCGATCGCGCAGAACCAGGCGCGCATGCAGGGTGCCAGCCTGGTCGGCAGCCCGCTCGGCGGCGCGCTCTTCGGCGTCATGCGGTTGCTGCCGTTCGCGGTGGACGCGGTCTCGTACGCCGTCTCGTTCGTGTCCCTCCTGTTCGTCCGGCCCGCCTTCCAGGGCGAGCGGCAGCGTGCTGAGCGGAACCTTCGCGCCGAGGTGTCGGAGGGCCTCGTCTGGCTCTGGCGCCAGCGTTTCCTGCGCACTGTGACCGCGCTCGTGACCGGGACGAACTTCGTCCACCAGGCACTCGGGCTCGTCCTGATCGTGCGGATGAAGGACCTCGGTGCCTCCTCGACCCTCATCGGCATCGTCTTCTCGATCCTCGGCGCCGGGTCGATCGCCGGCGCGCTCGCGGCGCCGCGCGTGCAGCGCCGCTTCTCGCCGCAGGTGGTCGTGCTCGGCTCGCTCTGGATCTGGCCGGTGCAGACGGCGGCGCTGTTCCTGATTCCTAGCCCGCTCGCGCTCGGCGTCGTGACGGCCGCCGGCTTCGTCAGCGGGCCGATCTTCAACGTCGTCGTGGGCGCCTACCGCTACGCGCTCGTGCCGGAGCACCTGTACGGCCGCGTCGCGAGCGCGAGCCTGCTCTTCGCCTGGGGCTCGATCCCCCTCGGCGCGCTCTTCGCCGGGTACGGGATCGCCGCTTGGGGTGCGAAGCCGATGCTGCTCGTGCTCGCAGCGATCCTGCTCGTGGTCGCACTCGCTGCGACGGCTTCGCACGACCTTCGGAACGCTCCGCCGCCGGAGCAGATCGAGACGCCTGCGACGATGGAGGAGTGACCGAGCTCCTCCCCCTGCGGCGGAACCGCGACTTCCTTCTCTACCAGTCCGGACAGCTGTTCTCCCTGTTCGGCAGCGGCATCTCGGGAATCGCATATCCGTTGCTCACGCTGGCTCTGACCGGCTCGGCAGCGAAGACCGGGTACGTCGGCGCCGTCGAGTTCACGCCGCTCGTGCTGTTCTCCGTGCCGGCCGGCATCGCCGCCGACCGCTTCGACCG
>Ga0070739_10003675_pt1 | contig 18884 bp, 17 predicted proteins | sample Coa_R1_7_FD_66445 | JGI IMG/M metagenome (GOLD analysis project Ga0070739, IMG submission 66445) | Surface soil microbial communities from Centralia Pennsylvania, which are recovering from an underground coalmine fire - Coalmine... | ecosystem: Environmental > Terrestrial > Soil > Unclassified ... | reverse complement strand
CTTGATGATCTTGCTCGTCTTGGCATCGCTCAGGTGCCCCACGCCCTCGAATCCGGTGGAGGCGACGACCTGGCCGTCCGGTCGAAACGATACTGAGTAAATCGGCCCAATGCCGGTCAGTTTCGAGACGACTCTGCCGACGGCGGTCTGAAAGATCCGCAGCTCGCCCTTGCTGTCGAGGCTGCTGCCGGTGGCTAAGCGTCCTGTTATCGATGGGGTAAGGCGATATAATGGGTAAAGCGCAGTTGTCCCTTCGAGGAGAAGACCATGCCTTCGCCATTTCCGGGAATGAACCCGTATCTGGAGCAGGACGATATCTGGCACGATTTTCACGAGCGCTTGATTCCCTACGTCAGCGAGGTGATTGTGCCGCAGGTCCGCCCCGGTTACATCGTCAAGCTCGATGAGCACGTTTACATTCACGAACGTTCTGCTGCCGAACGAGAGTTCCTGGGCCGGGCAGACGTGGGTGTTGCCCGAGGCGACCTTCCGCTGCCGTCTCGTCAGGCTACGCAAGTCCTGGAGGCGCCAGTCCAGGGCCGGATACCCGTGGCTGTCGATGTGGAAAGGCTCTCGTTCGTGGAGATCCGCGATCGACGCGATCGGCAATTGGTCACCGTGCTTGAGTTGCTCAGCCCCTCCAATAAACGACCGGGAGCGGATCGCGAGCAGTACCTTGCCAAGCGCCGGCAGCTCTTGGCCGGCAACGTGCATCTGGTGGAGATCGACTTGCTGCGCGGCGGGCCGCGTATGCCTTTGGAAGACTTGCCCGACTGCGATTATTGCATTATGGTCAGCCGTATCGAGAAGAGACCTGATGTTGGAATTTGGCCCATCCGTCTCCGCGAGCGTTTGCCCGTCATCCCTATCCCATTGCGTGCGCCGGACGCCGACGCCCGGCTCGATTTGCAAGAGGCGGTAAATCATCTCTACGACGCCGCCGGCTATGAGGATTACATCTACACGGGCGCGCCGCAACCACCGCTTCATCCCGATGATGCCTCTTGGTCGCGGCAATTCCTCCCTTCGCTTCCGCAGCCAGGGGCACCGTCATGACGGGTCACCGCGCCCTCGCTGTCTTCGTCAGTGGCACAGGGACGAATTCCTTGACGATCTTGCCCGTCTTGGCATCGCTCAGGCGCACCACGCCTTCGAAGCCGGCGGAGGCGACGACCTGGCCGTCGGGTCGAAATGATACCGAATAAATCGGCCCGATGCCCGCCAGCTTCGACACGACCTTGCCGTCCGCGGTCTGATAGACGCGCAGCTCGCCCTTGCCGTCGAGGCTGCTGCCGGCGGCGAACTGGCTACCGTCGGAACTGAAAGCGAGGGCGTAGACCAGGCCGGGCATCTTCTCGTATTCGCGGACTTTGTTAGCGTCGTCGCCGATGACGCGCTTGGTGGTGCGGTGCATCTTGTATAGACGCGGTACGCCGTCATCGCCGCCGATGAGCAGCTCGTCGTACCACTTTTCGCTCTGATCGGTGCCGGCGGCGGTGTTCTTGACCTTGGTATCGCGCTTCACCGGATTGCGGGCCACGGCCAACAGGCCGCCCTTGAGCGCTCCAGGCGTGATACTGGTGATGTTGTCGATGAAACGCTGCGTTGCTACTTCGGTCAGCTTCATCGAGCGATCACGGCTGATGGAGACGAGGAAAGTCGAGTCCTTCGAGAACACGGTGCCCAGTACCCAATCATCGTGTGCGCCTTGATAGAGCACTTGTTTGCCGCTCGTGCTGTCGATGGCCCGGACCGTGCTGTCGGCGCAGCCGAAGGCGAGCTTGCTGCCGTCGTGCGACCAACTGACGCCGTAGACAGTATCGAAAGTAACGGATACAGAGAGTTTCAATTTACGCTTGGCCACGTCCCAAATCTGGATCTCGCCGAAGCGGCCCGGTGAGCCGCCGGCGACGGCCAACTGCTTGCCGTCCGGTGAAAAGGCAATCGATTCAATGCGTTCGGATTCGCCGATCAGACGACCGACCAATCCGGAGCCGTCGCCCTTGTGCAGCAAGACTTCGTGGTAGCCGGAGACAGCCAACAACTGACCGTCCGGAGAATAGGCAACGCAGCTCAAATCCGGCGACAGAGTGTAGACGGGGGGATGCTCGGCATCGACAACGCGCTCTTGCGTCTTGGGGGTGTCGTTCTTCGCGCCGGCGGCGATCCATTTCTTGATGATGTCGATGTCCGCGGCGGACAGCGGATCTTTGCCCTTGGGCATGGCCGGCTTCTTACCGTCTTTGGGCAAGATTTGCTCAACGATCATGCTTTGTTCGGGATGGCCGGGCACGATGCCGGGTTGCTCGTGATCGCCTTTTTTGAGCAAGTCGGTGTAGCTGGTCATGATGTAGCCGCCCTGCGGTTTGGCCGGCTGATGGCAGCCCTGACAATGCTGCTGAAAAATGCGGCGAACGTCCTTGTAATAGCTGATGTCTTTGTCCGATGGTTCGGCGGCGATACCCGATGATACCGACAACACTAACAATCCAACGGCAACTAGGAGAGATCGAACCGAATTCATGAAAGTTCCTCAGAAGCATCAACCGGACGGGCATTGCCAGCCCGTAGGGCCGGGAAACAACGCGTTAATGGCAGGACCCTCGTAGCAGCGAGGGCAGCGCGGAGGGCGGAACACTTCTTTATTAGGCAATATCTTTGCAGAATGGCGAACACGATTCAAGGATTTCTTATCCCGAAATGAGATTGGACGTCTGCTTGCGGAAGGGCCGTTCGTCACGCCGGTGCAGGTCGCCGGCCAAAAGGGCGTCGATTAACTCAACAACGCCGTCCCCCTCGTGTCCGGCAGTGACGATGTCGGCGTGTTTTTTCAGCATCGGCAGAGCATTGGCCACCGCCGCGGAGCAGCCGCATATCTCCAAGAAGGAATGATCGTTCTCGGCATCTCCGACAGCAACCACATTTTCCGGCGCTAGACCTAGCTCATCGAGCGCCGCTTTCAAGCCGGTGGCTTTATTGATGCCGGAAGGAAGCACCATAACGGCTTCTTTGTTGAAGATGACCTGCAATTCCAGCCCCAGATCAGCGATGGTGGCGAGGACCACCGTCTCGAAGGGCCGAACGGTGCTGACTATCGTCTGGCCGACGCTGACATGAGTGAGGCCGCGCTTGCATAGTTCTCGAATGAACTCTCGGGGAGGCGGCGATGCCAAGAGCTTGTGTTTGCCCGTAACAGGGTAATAGAGCACACCGCCGTTCTCGGCGACAACTCGATCGAAGAGTTCCAGATGCGGACAGATGTTCCTCAATTCGTCCAGTTCTCGTCCGGTCACGAGTACGAGTTTTCGGCCGGACGCCCTCAGCCGTCGCACCGCCTCCCACGTTCGCTGGGCCACCCTTCCCTCCGAAGCCAAGGTTCCATCATAGTCTGTCGCCAGGGCCGAGAAATGCATCATTTCGTCTCCTTGGAACCGTACAATCCCCAGAGAATGTGTAATCAAATCGCGTGCCAAATTGTAGTTCTTCCTCCACCGGTCCGAGAGCGAGGGCCGGCAGAGAACACAAGGCGTCGGGGAAGCCGAACTGTCGCTGTTGTGTGTGTTCGGCAGGTAAATGGTGGACTCGATTCTGGCTCAGTTCATTTCCGACGGTAGTAACACACTCCGGTGCGAGCAAGAACATTGCGAAGGAAACAGGAGGTAACGCCGGCTTTGGCTTGGCCTGTCGCTGGGCGGAGGGGCTAGAGGAGAGTTCGTTCCCTCCATCTCCTCCCAATTCTGCCACTGGGGTAGGGCTGCCGCCTCGGACCGAGATTCACCAGCGGATAATGGTATCGATCGCGGCGGTGAACAAACCGTGTTTGCCCTCAAAAGGTGTCGATTCAAAATTGTAATCGTAGCGAGCTTCCGGCCGTATCCACATGGACGGATTGAGGCGAAATACGAATCCCCCCGTGACAGCATTATACAATCCGGCGAAGCCCGTTCGCTGCCCCTGAAAATCGTCGAAATCCTCCCAGCGTAGAATCAACCGCATTCGGGGACTGACATCGTAGAAGAAATAATGCAGAATCGACAACCAATTCGTGAAGCCGCTTGGATCGGAGATCGGTAATGCCTCCTGAGGCACGTTATATTGATAGCCGTACATGATCTCCAGATTGTAACTCATCGCCGAATTGAGAAGATGCGTGTATAAGAGATCGAACGTGTTAATGTTGTTGCGGCCGAACGGTTCGGTGGCGAGTGCGTTCGTAGTCTGTTGCGGTGGTGTGGGATAGGCTGGATTAAACTTTCCTCGACCGAGCGAGGTGCCGAACTGGACAACATTTCGACCGCCTCCTGTCTGTGTCCATTTGATGTTACCGGCGAAGCGCAATTCCTCCGCTGGGTCGCCGAAATACACGTCGTTGCCGTTGATCAGCATGAACACGCCCGTCCACGCCGGGCTGAAGGTAACGTAGGCGCCGAGGCCACACATGGTGAAGGGCGAGTTCTCGAAAGCATAAGCACGCGACAATAACGGTGTAGTAACGCCTTCAATGCTGTCAAAATTGAACGGGGCATAGAAACGGCCCAGTCGAAATTCCGTGCCGCGGAACAGGGTCGGAACGTACAGGTTGACGAAGTGCTGCACCGGATCGACGCCGTAGAGGTTCTGGGAGCCCGTCAAATTGTCCAACTGGCTGTTAAAAAGACCGCGCGACATCGTCCAGCGATAATCGCTGCCGTTAATCACATCGATCTGAAAGCCCCAGCTGGGCTGGTCGGTTCCAAGCAGCACCAGCTTGCGGCCAACCCGCACCCAGGCTTGCTGGAGCAGGTACTCATTGCCCCGATCGTTAAAGATAACCGGAAAGTTGCTAAATCGGTCGGTGCTTGCGGTGAAAGCCTGCTCAATCCAGCCGCTGAGGAATAGCCGGTTATTGTCGAGAAAAGCGCCCAGCCATGTGCCCTGGGTCTGCTTCATCAGCCACCAGCGTTCGGGCTGCACGGCGGATAGTCTCGAGACTGCGTGGGTGATTTCGCCTCCAGTAAACGGTCTGGACGGTCCCAATATAGGCGCAGAAATAACTGCTGGCGCAGGGAAGGGTTCCGGAAAGTCCGGCTGATACTTTGCCGGCAGAAGCAGATCCGGCGAATCGGGAACCTTTTGACCGGCGGGAAACGAAGAAGAGAAGTCGGCCTGGACAGGCAGAAGAACCGTCGTGAGGATCAACGCCGGTAACATGACACACCTTAGCAAGGCGGTAGCGCTCGCAAGCAGCAGCCGCTGCCAACGGGATGCCCTGTCCGGCGAGGAGAGCAGGGAACACGCTGGACGATCCCTACAAGAAAACTTATCGGCAAATGCGGCAGAGACGATGAGGCGAAATCTGTCGGTAGGGAGAATCCATAGGGGAGGCCATGCCTTGCTCGTACTGCGGGGAATGAACAAGCGACGCGAGTTGCACTTGCTCTGTCACCGCCTTCGAGCGACAATAAGAGAAGCCAGCTACGATCAGGACGAAGTGAGGTCGTAAGGTGGGGCATTGTCCTGCCGAGTCAAGGTATCGTCCGGCGGGCCGATTACCTACAAGTGTTGTAGTATAGCCTAGCCTTAACGACACGCAGGCGCCTGTTCGATCCCCCAACCGGTCAGGCCTCGGGCCGCGGCCACCCTATATCCCCCGGCTTGCCGGGGGGTACAGGGACATGCGAGTGGGACACGTCCCACTTTTTTTGTTTGTAGCGCGAGAAAAAGGCATCGGTTTGTCAGGGTGAGGAACGACATGAACGGTAAAGAACTACTCAACGGCGTGGAATTGCTGCACCGCGAAAAGAACATCTCGCGCGACACCATTTTCGGCGCCATCGAAAAGGCCGTCCGCTTGGCCATCCACAAATGCTACGAAGATGAAGAAGGCGTCGCCGTCTCTATCGATCGGGCCACCGGCGAGATCCACGCTCAGAAGGGCGAACAGACCCTCTCGCCCGATCAGCTGGGCCGCATCGCCGCCCAGTCGGCGAAGCAAGCTATCATTCAGCTGCTCCGCGAGGAAGAGAGCCAGAACGTCTTCAATCAGTATTCCGCTCAGAAGGGCGACCTCGTACATGGCACCGTGCAGCGCATCGAAGGCGGAGCGGCCACGGTAACGATTGGCAAAGTCGAAGCGCTGTTGCCGCGCGGCGAACAAATTCCTGGTGAATCGCACCATGTCGGCGAGCGCGTCAAGGCCGTCATTCTCGATGTCCGCAAGGTCGGCCACCGGGTCAAGATCATCCTGTCGCGCAACCACCCCGACTTTGTTCGACGGTTGTTCGAGACGGAGATCCCGGAGATCGAGGACCAGACTATCTCCATCAAGGCTGTGGCCCGTGAAGCGGGACATCGCACCAAGGTTGCCGTGTCCTCGATTGATATGAAGGTCGATTGCGTCGGCGCTTGCGTCGGCGTCCGTGGCAGCCGAATCAAGAACATCATCGACGAATTGGGCGGCGAGCGCATCGACATCGTGCGCTGGAACGATTCGTTGCAAGTGCTCATTCCCAATGCTTTGCAGCCGGCCACCATCGAGGACGTGATGCTCTATCCGCGCCTGGGTCGAGCCATCGTGTTGGTCAAGGAAGATCAGCTGTCCCTGGCGATAGGCCGCCGCGGCCAAAATGTCCGCCTGGCCAGCAAGCTGGTCGGCTGGGACATCGAGATCATGACCCACGAAGAACTGAACACCAGTATCGAAAGGGCCGAATCCAGCTTCATGGAGATTCCGGGAGTGACGCCGGAGATGGTCGAAGCATTCATCGAAGAAGGTTTCCTGTCGTACACGGATCTGACGTTCGTGGAAGCGGCGGAGTTGGCCGAGTTAGGCGGCGTTACGGAAGATCAGGCGGAGGAAATCATCGCCTTTGCCGAGGAGAAAGCCGAGGAGCAGGAAGAGGAGGCGCGCTTGGCCAAGCCGGAAACGCCGGCGCCTCAGGTGCCGCAGACAGCGGCAGCCAAGGCCGCCAAATTGTTCGCTCCGCTGGGTGAGGACACCGCGACCGCACCGCCTTCCGAGGCCAAGCAGACCTTCGAGAGCCTGTTTGGTCCCGCGCAGGAAGCGCCGCCGGTCAGCCCCGTCGAGGAGACCGGACCAGCCCCCGAAGCAACGAGCGAGGGGCCTCCCGCCGCCGACATGGAAGCCCCTGCCAACGAACCATCGCCCGACGCGATCCACCAAGCTGCTCCCGAGCCGGTTCCGCAGCCGGTTGATGAACAACCGACCACTAGCCCAACCGAATCCGGACCGAACGAATGAGCTTCTTGGTCGCAGGAAGTGTCTGAACTGACGAGCGGGATATGTCAATGCCCCGGTGGAGGTAACCAACGCGTTGACACGCCCCGCTCGCTGATTCGAAAAAACCGCGATTGAAGCAATACGCCAATCAGGTAAAATGTATGAATAGCCCTCAGTTTTCGTTGGCGGGCGAGGATCGTAAGCCCGGGTAACAGGGCAAGGATGACAACGTAACGCTCCATCCCCCTATCGTTTCCGCCGAAACGATGGCGAGAATTGCAGGAGGAGTGGGTATGCCAAACTAGTCCGCACAGGGGAGTTCCGCTTGGTTAACGAGAAAGTTCGCATTTACGTCCTGGCGCGCGAGCTGGGCATGGAGAGCAAGGATCTTGTTGCTCTGTGCCGTCAGCTGGGTATTGATGTTAAGAGCCAGCTTAGCTCCATCGAGCCGGAAGAGCGCGATCGGATCGTGCAGTCCTTGCAGAAGAAGAGCGGTCCGGAGTCCGCGCCGCAGCGTTCCGTACCGAACCTGCCGGTGGTCGATCGCAAAATTCCGGTGCTGGAAGCCAAGCCCCGCGTGGCTCCGGAATTAGGGCGGATGCCGCCCAAACCGACGCCGCCGGCCGAGACGACCGTCAAATCAACGACGCCCCCCGTGCCGCCTGCTATCGGAACTCCTGTGGCCCCGGCTCCTGCGACCACTCCTCCGGTATCCAAGACTGCCGAACCGGTCCCACCGCGTCCGCCGGTCGCTCCCTCGGAAAAGGCTGTTCCGCCCGTCACGACGAGCAAGCCGGCAGAACCTCCGACGCAACCCAAGACGGAACCCGTCCCTCCGGTCGGTCCTTCTCGGTCGCCGGAAACCAAGGTACCGCCGCGAGCGGAAACGCCGCCTCCGCCGGAACCTTCCCGTGTCCCGACCAAGCCCGTCATCCCCGAAACGACCCGCGTCCGTGATCTGGACGGAAATCGGCCTGGGTCCGGTCAGCGGAGGCCTCAGGATCGCCGATCCGGCCCCCGGCCCATTATGCCCGTCGCGCCGCCGCCGCTGAAGCAGAAAGGCACTCCGCCTCAACAGCAGAAAAAGAAGCCGGTGACGCCGGCCGGCCCCAAGAAGATCGCCGAAATCCCGGCCGAGCTGCTTGGACCTACCGATAAGCCGATCCGCATTGAGGACATTCATCGCGCCTTGGAGCAACAGGCGCCTGGCAAGCCTGGTGTTGTTGCTCCCGAAGACTTCGAGGACGAGGATGAGGTAGGCAAGGGCGGAGCCAAAAAGCCCCATCGCCGTGGTGTACCCGGTGTGGCTGGCCGCGATGAGCGCCATAAGCTGCGCAGCGATCGCCAGATGGCCCGCAAAAAGGGCATGGAGATTGGCGATGGCAAGCGCGGCGGCATCGCTTTGCTTGACGATGAAACCGAGACGCATCGCAAACGCCGTCCTGGTTTTCGACCCAAGACCATCAAACCCACCATGCCCCGCAAGGGCAAGGTTCCCGTGCAACTACCCATTACCGTCCGCTCGCTGTCGGAGGCGATCGGCATTCGCTCCAACGATGTCATCAGCAAATTGATGAGTCAGGGCTATCTCGCCAATATCAACGCCGTTCTTGAGCCGGACATCGCCGAAGCCATCGCCCTGGAATTCGGCTGCGAGCTGGATGTCAAGAAGCAGGCCGACGCCGAAGAGCAGATGTTGGCCGAGAGCCAGAAGCCGGACAATCCGGAGGATCTCGTGCCGCGGGCGCCGATCGTTACCATCATGGGGCACGTCGATCACGGTAAAACTTCGCTCTTGGACCGCATCCGCCACAGCAACGTGACAGCTACGGAACACGGCGGCATCACCCAGGTCATCCGCGCCTGGCGCGTCGAACACAACGGCAAGCCGATCACTTTCCTCGATACGCCCGGCCATGAGGCGTTCACCAAGATGCGTGCCCGCGGCGCTCACGTCACGGACATTGCCGTGATTGTCGTCGCCGCCGATGACGGCGTCATGCCGCAGACCGAGGAAGCGATTAACCACGCCAAGGCGGCCGGCGTCTCCATCGTCGTCGCCATCAATAAGGTGGATCTGCCCAACGCCAATCTCCGCAAGACAGAACAACAGCTATACGGCATGGGACTCATCCCCGACAATATGGGCGGCGAAGTGCCGTTTGTGCAGACGAGCGCCGCCACCGGGAAAGGCATCGATGAGCTGCTGGAGACCTTGTCGGTGGTTGCCGAGTTGAAGGAGTTGAAGGCCAATCCGAACAAGCCAGCCAGCGGAACCTGTCTGGAAGCCTTCGTTAGCGAAGAAGAGGGCGTTTTTGCCACCTTGCTGGTGCGTGACGGCACGCTGCGCCGAGGTGATGTGATCGTCTGCGGTCCCAGTTTCGGTCGCGTCCGGGCTATGTACGACGATCTGGGCCGGAGCATCGAGACAGCGGGCCCGTCTGTGCCGGTGCGTATCACGGGCCTGGATGAGGCTCCCAACGCCGACGATCCGTTCATGGTCGTGCCGGAGCTGACGATGGCCCACGAAATCGCCGAGAAACGCCGCGAGAAGCTGCGCGAGGCCAACGTCACGCGCCGCGAGGCGATGCGACTGGAAGACATCAGCCAGGCCAAAATCGCCGAGCTGAAGGTCATTCTCAAGGCCGACTTCCGCGGTTCCATCGAGGCCATCCGCAAGGAGTTGGAAAAACTGCATCATGAGGAGGTACGCGTTCGCATCCTGCACGCGGCCATCGGCGGCATCACCGAAAGTGACGTACAGCTGGCTCTGACCTCACCGCGCGATACCATGATTGTCGGCTTCAACGCCGTGCCCGACGACCGTGCTCTCGCTCTGGCCGAGGAACGCGGCGCACAGATACGACAATACAACATCATCTATCAGTTGACCGACGACGTTCGCGCTGCACTGGAGGGCAAGCTCAAGCCGCGCGAAGAAGTGGTGCATCTGGGCCGCGCGGTCGTCCGCGAGACGTTCAAGATCAGCCGCGTCGGCACCATCGCCGGCTGTTACGTCACCCAGGGCATCATCGAGCGTTCGGCCAAGGTGCGCGTCATTCGTGGCGGCGTGGTCGTTTATCCGCCGGCGGATCGCACGGTTGGCCTGGAATCGCTCAAGCGCTTCAAGGAAGACGTGCGCGAGGTGCGCGAGGGCTTCGAGTGCGGCATCAAAGTCGCCGGCTATGACGACATCAAAGTGGATGACGTCATCGAGGCGTACCGCATCGAACAGGTACAGCGGACGTTATCGTAATGCAGAACGCAGAATGCAGAATGCAGAATCCAAGACAAAAACTTTGTTTCGGTTTTTCATTCTGCATTCTGCATTCTGAATTCTGCATTGATTATGATCGTCGGTTCTCTCCGTGTGCGATTGCTGCTTCGCCAATCGCGCAGCTTGAAGGACAAGCGCCAGGTGGTACAAAGCATAAAAGACCGCCTGCGTAACAATTTTAACGTGTCGGTGGCCGAGGTAGAGGCGCAAGATCATCGCCAACTTGTTGTGCTGGGAGTGGCGATGGTCAGCAACGAGGCGAAGCACGTTCGCTCGGCTTTCGAGCAAATCGTCGCGGCCTTGCGTGGGCATCCTGTGGCGGAATTGCTCGATCACGAGATGGAAGTATAACATCATGAAAACCCATCGTCTGGCTCGCGTCGCCGAAGCGGTTCGCGAAGTGGCCAGCGAAACGATCCTGTTTGAGCTGCGTGATCCACGCGTAAAGTTAGTGACCGTGACCCGCGCCGAGGTGTCCGGCGATTTGCAGCACGCCAAGGTGTACGTCTCGATCATGGGCACGGACAAGCAGCAACAGTTGACCCTGCACGGCCTGCGTCATGCCGCCGGGTTCATTCAGTCGAAGCTCGCCCAGCGTTTGCAGACGCGCTTCACTCCGACCTTGAGCTTCGTGCTCGACAAGGGCGTGAAGAACAGCATCGAAATGACGCGCTTGATTAACGAGGCCTTGGCCGAGTCGGCGCCGCCGCCGGTCGAGCCTAACGCCAAGGAATCGGCAGAGGACGATGCCGAGACATCCCCTGGCGAACGGCCGGCGTAAGCCGGCTGGTGCTGGTGCGTCCTTGTTTCCTACCAGCCGGCTCACGCCGGTCGTTCGCCTTCCTATCAAAGGAGTGATTGACGTATCATGGCGACCACCATCAATAAACAGCGTTTGCTCAACCACATTTTCACCACCGCCAAGAAGACGGTGGAAGTGGATGAGGACGCGCGCCCGGTGTTGCAGCAGTTCATCTACGGCCTGTGCCGCGAGAATGCAACGCGCGAACAGGCCGACGAGGCTTATCGTTTCCTCTGCGAGAGGTTTTTCGACTGGAACGAGATTCGCGTTAGCTCGCTGCGTGAGTTGGAGGAAGCTTTTGCGGGCATGAGCGATGCGGAGATGAAAGCCCAGCGACTGATCGCGTTTTTGCAGGAAGTATTCGAGATTCACTTCTCCTTTGATTTGGACAAGCTGCAAAAGGAAGGTCTCAAGCAGGCGGCCAAGAAACTATCCCGCTACCAGGCGGCCAACGATTACATTGTCTCCTGGGTGGTGCAGCGTTCGCTGGGCGGACATGCCATTCCTGTGGACGCGCCGACCTTGCGCTGTACCGCGCGGCTGGGACTAATCGAGAACGAACAGGACGAAGCCGACGCTCGCGCCACGTTGGAGCATCTGATCCCCAAGGCCAAGGGCGCTTTGTTCACCGAAGGCATCAGTAGGATTGCTGACGACTATTGTTCGGAAGAACAACCGCAGTGTTCGGCTTGTCCATTGTGCGCCGATTGCAATTACGCTCAGGAAATGGGCATCGATGGCGTGCCCGCCCCACGCTCGCATCGCGCCAAACCGCGCTGAACAATAGTTTTCAGTGTTCAGTTTTCAGTGTTCAGTAAAGAGCTGTTTCCTTTACTGAACACTGAAAACTGAACACTGAAAACTGAGAGATTGCACCATGTCCAAACCCGACGAAGCGCGTCGCCCCGTGGTGGACGTGGCCGGCATTGCTCAGAAAATCCTCGCCAACATGGAGAAGGTCATCATCGGCAAACGCCAGCAAATCACGCTGGCGTTGGTGGCCTACTTCTGCGAGGGACACATCCTCCTTGAAGACGTGCCTGGCGTGGCCAAGACTATGCTCGCCCGCGCGCTAGCCAGAAGCGTCGGCTGCACCTTCAAACGCCTGCAATGCACGCCGGATCTGCTGCCGACCGACGTGACCGGCGTTTCCATCTTCAACCAGAAAACCGCCGAGTTCGAGTTTCGCCCCGGCCCTATCTTCGCCCAGACGCTTTTGGCCGACGAAATCAACCGCACCACACCGCGCACCCAGTCAGCCTTGCTCGAAGCCATGGCCGAGCGGCGCGTCACCGTCGATGGTCAAACCTATGCCCTCAAGCCGCCCTTCCTCGTCATCGCCACGCAAAACCCGGTCGATCACGAAGGCACCTTTCCCCTGCCCGAAGCGCAGCTTGATCGCTTTCTCGTTCGTCTCAGCCTCGGCTATCCGTCGCTTGACGAAGAAGCCAAGATGCTCCAGCGCATGCAGCATGGCCATCCCATCGACGAGCTGAACACCGTCGTCACCGCGGCGGAAGTGCTGGCGTGTCAGGAAGCGATCCGCGAAATTCACGTCGATGACAAAGTGCGGCGTTATCTTCTCGAAATCGTTCAGGGCACACGGACGCATGACGACATCCAGCTGGGCGGCAGTCCGCGCGCCTCGATCGCGCTCTTCCGCACGACCCAGGCGTTGGCTGCGATCCAGGGACGCAATTTCGTCATGCCCGATGATGTCAAACGCATGGTGCAGCCGGTGATGGCGCATCGCCTCATCTTGCGGCCGGAGAGCCGGCTGCGCAAGGTGACACCGGCGGCACTGCTGCATGAGATCGTCAGCGATGTGCGCGTCCCTGTGCCGGCCCACCGGGATGATGATCGGCGTGATGTTTTCGCCAACGAGAAATGAAGACAAGCCACCACGAATCACACGAATAACACAAATAAAAGACAAAAGTACAATCGATAATCCCTGATCTGTCATCTTCTCAACTGCTTTTTTTCTTTTATTCGTGTTATTCGTGTGATTCGTGGTGGCTCTGGATTTTCTTATGAAATGGTTTGTAGGCGCACTGCTTTTGTTATTGGCGGCTCTGCTCTTGGAGTCGAGCCTGCTCGCCTATGCCATGTATGTGCTGCTCGCGCTGCTGCTACTCAGTCGTTGGCTCGCACGTTCGTGGATTGGCAGTCTCGCGGCCACTCGCACCTGTAAGCAGATCACCGCCGAAATCGGCGAGCGCGTACCCGTAGAAGTGAGCATCACCAACACCGGCGGCCTTCCGGTGCCTTGGCTGCTCGTCGAGGATCTCCTGCCGCAATATGCGCTCGACAAGCGCTTCCCGCGGATCAAAATCAAAGGCAAACGCCTGCAAATCGCCATGCTCCGCTCCGGCGCTACGCTGGAAATGAAATACCAGATCGAATGTCTGATGCGCGGCTACTTTCAGATCGGCCCGCTGACTCTGGAGAGCGGCGACCTATTCGGCCTACACCGCCGTTTCCGCGTTCTGACCGAACCGACGTTTCTGCTCGTCTATCCGCGCATTGTGCCGCTCTTGGGTTACGACATCGCCTCGCGCCGTCCAATCGGAGACGTGCGGCTGATGCATCGCTTGTACGAAGATCCGACGCGCATTGCCGGCGTCCGTCCCTACGAAGCCGGCGATCCACTCAATCGCGTTCACTGGCGCGCCACCGCCCGCACCGGCGCCCTGCACAGCAAGATCCACGAGCCCTCGACGCTCTCCGGCGCTACCGTGCTGCTCGACTTCCATCAAGCCGGTTATCATCAACAAGGCGAGCCGTTCCGCTCCGAGTTGGCCGTGACCACGGCGGTATCGCTGGCCAACGCCGTCTATGAAATGGGGCAACAGATCGGCCTGGCGACCAATGGCCGCGACGCCGTTGATCGCATCAAGACGGAGGGCTGGGAGCACGATCCGCGCACGCGCCAGGATGCACGCGCCACGGCGGCTATGAGCGAAAACAACGAACGATTGCAACCCTTGCTTGTCCAGACACGCCGCGGCGTCGAGCAATTGCAGCGTATCCGCGAAATGCTTGCCCGCATCGAACTGACCGACGGTCTGAGCTTCGCCGAACTGGTGAGCGAAACAATAAGCCGCCTGCCGCGCGATGCGACCATCCTCGCTGTGCTACCGGAAGTGCCGGTGGAGACAGCAATCACCCTGGGCAATCTGGGCCGTGCCGGCCTGGCCGTCGCCGTCGTGCTGATTTTACTTGATGATGCACCGCTGGAGCGCGCGTATGGCCGGCTTGTCTCGGAGGGCATACGCGATATTCGTCATCTCAAAAGTGAGGAAGAATTACCCGAATTGTGCCGCCGGCAGGTGGATCGTTCGTCGCCCTACACGTATATCGTTTCTTAGGCGCCGTTTCGTCCCCGTGCTTCGAGTTCACGGATGCGTGCCAGAGCGGCTGCTAACGCTGCCTCGGCTTCCTGCCTAGCTTGCGCCTCGGCAGCGCGTGCTTCTGCCATCGCACTGAAATCTGGAATCTCCTCACCCGTGTCGGCGTCCCAACAAACGACGCGCTGCTCGCGTAAGCCCATCCGCAGACGCACCGGTTCCAGCAGCAAACGACCTTGCTCTTCCAGTGGTATCGTCACGTATTTGCGTGTTCCCCGCCGATAGCCAATGATTTGGCGTGGGCCTCCCACTCGTTCCTGGTCCACGATGACATACAACGGCACCCGCGCCCTATAGTACTCACGCACCTTGGTAACAACGTCGTTGTCGCGCGCTTGCCAATCATGTGCGTCTGGTGACACGATTTCGATCACCAAGATGGGACGAGCGCCTTCCCGAGCCACGGCGAAGGTTGTCCAGTCGCGCTGCGGATCGGCAACGCCGTCGAAAACGCTGATGTCCGGCGAATGATTGCGTAGTCCGCGCACGCCCCAGTTAATCAAGCAATCGGTGAACACAACCGCATGGGGATTGCCTGCCAGCTGCCACTTCAAGACGCCGTAGAGATAGTTACAGTCTCTCGCTTGTTGACTGTTATCGGGAATGTGATCGCCCTCCTGCGGATGCAATACATCGTCGAGAGTCAGCGGCACCTGCACCCATTTCTTCGCACCGTTGCGACCAATTTGCTGCACGTAACGCCAGCCAAAGCGAAAAGGATTGGGTTGTTCACTTCGAGGTGACTTGCCGTTCTTAGAGGTGGAACGTCCCGCGCGATTCATGGCTGACCTCGATTCCGGAAAAACCAGAAACATTTTCGCCTCTATTCTACCCGCGCTGCCAAAAGGCGAATAGGCGAACGCTCATTGTTCGCTTTGGCACAGCAATTGCATCATCCACCCTTGGGAGAGAGCAATTGGCTCAATTAGGGTGCAACCATGACGCTGACATTTCTCGACTTCGTGATCCTCCTGGTAGTGGCGGGGATTTGCGGTGCGGTGGGGCAAGCGCTCGTCGGCTACTCGCGCGGCGGCTGCCTTACGTCCATCGCTCTGGGATTCATCGGGGCGCTCTTGGGCACTTGGATTGCGCGGACGATGAAGTTGCCGGAATACATCGAAGTGAGAATCGGCGACCAACCGTTCCCAATCATCTGGTCCATCATCGGCTCGGCACTTTTCGTGGCCCTGCTCGCCTTGATAACGCGCCAGCCAACGCGGTGGTATCGACGGCGCTGGTGGTAAGATCAGTTCTGAGTTCTGAGTGCTGAGTTCTGAGACGTTGACCCTCAGAACTCAGCACTCAGAACTGAGTACATGGCCGCACGCACCGTTTGTACATCCTCACGTCGTAGGCGTTCCAACCATTCCCATTGACATAGGACTGTCAGCAACGTTCGGCGCTTCTCGTCATCAGTGAAGCGCTCCATCACCAACGGCCGCAATTCGGCCAACAGAGAAACCCAGACACCGAATGCTTCATCGAACTCCGCTTCCAAGCGTTCGCGAACAATTTGCGCGAGGGCTGGCGCCGCTCCCCCGCTGCTGATCGCCAGGACGAAATCGCCTCGTCGCACCGTGGCCGGCAAGAAGAAATCGCCCGTCGCCGGCTCGCTGGCGGCATTCACCCAGATGCCGCGGACTCGTGCATCGGCGACAACTTGGTTATTCAGTTCCGCAGGTCCGGCGGCGAACACCAGTGCTGCACCGCTGAGATGCTCCGGCGAATAGGCTTCCGTCCGCCATTCAAGGCGAGGATCGTCCATCTCGGCGGGACGCGGTTCCAGACACACCAAACGCACCTGGCCGCCCGCGGCCAACATCGCGGATGCCTTGCGCCGTCCAACCGGCCCGCCGCCGACAACCACTGCCAAGCGATTCGTTACATCGAGGACTAAGGGAAGCATTGGATTATCCATTACAGGACAACAAAAACTCGTCTTGTTTCTTTATTTCAACTGTATTAAGAGTGTTCATACAGTTGAAGCCCGGAGTCATGCAGGGAGGCATGAAGCGATGGGTTTACACATCAGTACTGCCAGTAGGGCGCCCATCTATCAGCAATTGGCCCAGCAGATCCGCGAAGCGATCGCGCGCGGCGAGCTTCAGCCGGAGGCGAACCTGCCTTCGGTGCGGCAGCTCTCGCGCGAGTTGGTCGTCAACCCCAACACGGTCGCCCGCGCCTACACCGAGCTGGAGCGTGAAGGGCTGCTCGTCAGCCGGCCCGGACGCGGCATCTACGTCGCCCAGCCGCGCAATGATCTTACTCGCGTTGCACGTGATCGGAAGCTGACCGAGCAGCTGGACCGCTGGCTCACGGAGGCGGTGCATCTGGGCTATTCCGCCGAGGAAGTGCTGCGGCTGGTCGCCAAGCGTGTACGGGAATTTCACTGGCAATCCGAAGGAGCCGCGTAAAAGGAGGAGCGAATGTCATGGACGATGCCATCCGAACCGAACGGCTGACCAAGTATTACGGCGGCCGCAAGGTGGTGGATCATCTCGATCTACGAATCCCGCGTGGGACCGTGTACGGGCTGCTGGGCCGAAACGGTGCCGGCAAGTCCACTACGCTAAAAATGCTCACCGGCATGGTGCGACCTGATTACGGACGCATCGAGCTGCTCGGCGAAAATGTCGAGACACTGTCGCCCGCAACCCGCGCTCGCATTGCCTATCTCGCCGAAGGCCATCCGCTGTATACCGGCATGACCATCCGTCAGGCCGTTGCCTTCACGACATCATTCTATCCTAATGCGGATCGTCAATTAGTCGAAATGATTCTCGATCACTTTGCTCTGTCGCCCAAGGCGAAGATCGGCCGGTTGTCGAAAGGGCAACGCGCCCAAGTATCGCTGGCGCTCGCTCTGGCACCGGACCCGGAACTGTTGATCCTCGACGATCCCACGCTAGGACTGGATACCAACGTCCGCCGTGATTTTCTCGAATCAATGATCCAGATCATCCAGCGGCGCGGACGGACCATCTTGTTCAGCTCGCACGTTCTGGGTGACGTGGAGCGCGTGGCCGACCGTGTCGGCGTCATGCTCGACGGTGTGTTGCGCGTCGATTGTCCGGCGGAGCAATTCAAATCGTCGGTGCGTAAGGTCGTGGCCGAGTTCGGCTGCGTGCCGCCGAAGGTGCCGTCTTGTCCGGGACTGCTCAGCGATTGGTGCGTCGGCACCCGGCGCGAACTGGTCTTTGTCGGCTACGGCCCGCGGCAACGCGCCGCCGTTGAGGCGTTGTCGCCGCGCCGAGTCGAGATCGTCGAAATGAATCTCGAAGATGCGTTCATCGAGTACACGCGCGGCCCCCGGCGGGCGCTGCCGATTTTCACAGACTTACAGTCCGATATTCAAGGAGGACAGGCCGATGAGAGCATTGGCGTGGAAGGAGCTGCGTGAGGTCTGCATTATCGTGGCCGCGGCGCTTGCGTGGTATCTGGCGCTGGTGATCAACGTGATGGGGTCGAAAGTGTTCAACTGGATGCTGTGGATGCCGCAAGGTACGATGGGAGTCCCCTTCCTCGATGGCGGCTTCGCGTCCGTTCACCCCCTCATTTCGGGCCTTTTTGCGATCGCACTGGGCTTCCGCCAATCGGCGTGGGAGTCGTCGCAGGGGACGTACCTGTTCCTGCTGCACCGCCCCCTGCGGCGGCAAACCATCTTCTTAATCAAGCTGGCGATGGGAGCAGCCCTCTACCTGCTCTGCGCCAGTCTGCCGATCTTGCTCTACGCTTGGTGGGCAATCCTGCCGGGACATCACGCGGGACCGTTTGAATGGTCGATGACCGGCGAGAGCTGGCGGATGATGTTCGCGACGTTGCTCTTGTACCTGGGTGCGTTCCTAAGTGGACTACGTCCGGCCCGCTGGTTCGGCACCCGCTTGTTGCCGTTGATCGGCACGCTGCTGATCTTGCTGCTCCTGAACATGCAGCCGGCGCGGGGATGGTGGTATATCGGTTTCCCTCTGGTCTTGTTGTTGTGCGGGCTGTTGATCGCCAACATCTGTTACGTGGCCCGTGTCAGAGATTACGCCTAGCCGAAGGGAGGATTGGCATGTCGCGAAAAGGATTCTTTCAGTCGCTGGTGCTGGCGACAATACTAGCTACCGGCTTTGCAGCTGTCTTCTATGTGGCAGATATGTGGGTCCTCAGCGGCTATCGCGAGGACGCCTTGGG
>Ga0070739_10003671_pt1 | contig 18892 bp, 13 predicted proteins | sample Coa_R1_7_FD_66445 | JGI IMG/M metagenome (GOLD analysis project Ga0070739, IMG submission 66445) | Surface soil microbial communities from Centralia Pennsylvania, which are recovering from an underground coalmine fire - Coalmine... | ecosystem: Environmental > Terrestrial > Soil > Unclassified ... | reverse complement strand
AAGTTGGGGACTCCCTTCGGAGGGGGCAGCTGCAGCCCCGGGGGCCCGGCGCCGACGCCGGGGGCGGTGCCGTTGCCGGTGCCTGCCCCGGCGGTGCCCGACGAGGCCTGCTGGAAGGCGGCGATTATGGACTGCTGGTTCTGGTGGGGGGCGTTGGGTGAGAACTGGGCCGTCTGGGTGGACTGCTGGGCGGGCGGCCTGAGGGCCGACGGCAGCAGGATCACCACCACCAGGACGGCCATGACCATGTAGGCCAGGGGCAGATAGCGCTCGACCGGTCCGCCGCCGCGTCGGCGCAGCCCTCTGCTCTTCCCTCCGCTTCCTCGCGCCCCGCGTGGGCTCGCCACCACTTCACCCCCAGCCGCCGGAGTCCGGCGGGCCCATATCCACTCGGTGAACTAATTGACCATAGTCGACTTCGGTCGGGTCTGACCCCTCAGGGGTCAGTCGCCGGCCAGCAGGTCCTCGGGGAGGTCCTTGGTCTTGGACAGGGACCAGTCCGGGTCCCTCTTCTCCAGGAAGGCCGTAACCCCCTCGCGGGCGTCGGGCTGGCGGCCCGTCCACCAGAACAGGCGGCCCTGGCGACCTCGGGCGGTCCCCCGGTGGCCCTCGCTCAGGAACTCGTACATGAGGCGCTTGGTGATCGCCACCGACACCGGGGCGGTGTTGGTGGCGATGTCCCGCGCCAGACCCAGGGCGGTGTCCAGCACCTGGTCCCGGCGGACGCAGCGATGGACCAGGCCGAGCTCCTTGGCCTCGGCGCCGGTGAAGATCCGCCCGGTGAGGAGGACATCCATGGCCGGGCCGTAGCCGATCATCCTGGGGATCAACCAGATCAGGTCGGCATCGGGCATGATGCCGCGGCGGTTGAAGACGAAGCCCAGTTTGGCGTCCTCGGCGGCCACCCGCAGGTCCCACTCCATGGGCATGGTGAGCCCCGCCCCTACCGCCGATCCGTTGATGGCGGCGATGATCGGGGTCTTGAGCAGGTGCGCCGGGGTCGACTCAGCCGGGCGCGAGGCCCCGATGGCGGAGTCCTGACCGCCGGCGAAGGTTCCACCACCGCCGCTCAGGTCGGCTCCGGCACAGAAGGCCCGGCCGGCCCCGGTCACCACGATGGCCCGGATGGCGTCGTCGGCGTCGGCGTCGGCAAAGGCCTCGGCCAGCTCCTGGGACATCTTCCAAGTCCAGGCGTTCATGGCCTCAGGACGGTTCAGCGTCACCAGGCAGACCGGACCATCTCTGTCCACGATGATCTGCTCGTAAGCCATCTCCACCCCTTTTGGTCGCCCACCCCGGCAGTCCAACCGGCGACCTGCCACTTTTGCACCGCCAGTCGACCATGGTCAACTAGTACCCGCCCTGAGCCAGCCTCCCGCCGGCCCTTCCTACGGCGGTCAGCCAAGAGCCGCTCCGCCGCCTCCGCGGCCGGCGCGGCGATCGTCGGTCACCGTGGCGGAAGCAGGAGCTCTCCGTTGCGGACCATGTACTTCTCGATCACCGCGTCACCCAGGTGCTTGAGGCTCTCGTACGAGTCCTGGATCGGTCGCCTGCCCCCTTCGGGATGGGGGTAGTCGGTGGAGAAGACGTAGACGTCCTCGAGCCCGTAGCGGTCTATATAGGTCCCCACCGGCTCGAAGAAGAACGGGGTGACCCGGACGTTGCGGGCGAGGTACTCCGACGGCTTGAGCGGCAGCGATTCGGCCAGCGGAGCGTTGCCCGCCAGCTTCACCTTCACCCGTTGGTCCATGAGGTCGGCCATCGGGCCGACCCACTGCGCTCCGAGCTCGATCACCCCGAAGCGCAGGCTCGGGTGTCGCTCGAAGACGCCACCCAGGACCATGGCACTCACGAAGGCCTGAGCCCCCATGTGCATGGTGACGAGGTTGTAGGGGCCCAACGCCTCTCCGCCCCGCTGGCTGGGGCGCTCGTCGATGGAAGGGATCCGGCCCCAGGGACGGGGGACGAAGCCGGCTTCGCCTCCGATGTGCAGCAGTGCCGGCACATCGGCCTCGGCCAGCATGGCCCAGAACGGGTCCCACGCCGGATCGGCGGGCGACAGATCCCCGGGGGGACGGCCGCAGGCGATGTTGACGGCATAGGCGCCGGCATCCAGGGTGCGCCGGGTCTCCTCGAGGGCGGCGTCGACGGTGAGGGTCGGGATCATGGCCACCGGGCGCAGACGGCCCTTGGCCTCCTTTGACCACTCGAGGATGTAGTCGTTGTGGATTCGGGCCGCCTCGGCGGCACCCTCCATCTTCGACACCAGCAGGGCGGCAACGAAGGCGATCGGGAACAGGATCTGTCGGTCGATCCCCATGAGGTCGAGCGCCTTCAGCCTCTCCCGCGCGTCGCCGGCCGCCGGGGAGGCCCACCCCTTGACCTCCCAAACGTTGTCCGGCCCCAGCACTATCGACTTGGACTGCTCGACCATCTGGTCGATCACGTCGAGGCCGATTCGCTGAGACTCGAGCTCCCGGTAACGCTGGGCGAAGGAAGCTCCGAGCATGAGGGGGAAGTCGGCGGGGACAGGATGCAGGTGGGCGTCGCAGTCGACCAGGCGGCCGCGGAAGCTCTCCGGGGTCGTGGTGGTCGGGCTCGGGATGGTTGTCGTCATCGATGGCTCCCAGTGGTCCGCTGACGGGCTCAGGTCGGGGCCGACCTCATGACCGGGCTACTCGTCGAGGGATCGGTCGACGCATGGCCGGCCGGTTGACGATCGACCGCGGTCAACTTTAGCCTCGGCCGTCGTTTCGGGAAAGGGCGGGGCGTGTCTGAGGATCTGACGGGAAGGGTCGCCCTGGTGACCGGGGCGGCGAGCGGGATCGGGCGGGCCGTGGCGGCCGGCCTGCTCGCCGACGGCGCCCGGGTGGCCGGCCTCGACATCAACGAGGAGGGCCTCACCGCGACCGAGGGGCTGCTTCGGATCGTGGGCGACGTGGCCGACCCAGCGGTGGTCGAGAAGGCCGTAGCCCAGACCGTTGCGTCCTTCGGTCGGATCGACATCCTGTTCAACAACGCCGGCTACGGGACAACCACCCGGATAGAGGATCTGCGCCCTCAGGAGTTCGAGCGGCTGGTGGCGGTCCACCTGTTCGGAACCGTAAACGGCATTCGGCTGGCCGCACCCCACATGCGGGCGGCCGGCCACGGGCGGATCATCAACACCCTCTCAAGGGCGGCGGAGGCCGCTGCCCCCGGCTCTTCGGCCTACTCGGCCGCCAAGGCGGCCATGTGGGCCGTCACCCGCTCGGCCGCCCAGGAGCTCTCCGACACCGACATCCTGGTCAACGGCCTGATCCCCGGTCCGACCAACACGGCCATCTGGGGTCGGGACCGGCCCGAGCTGCAGGCGCCGGAGGCCGTCTATCCCACCGCCCGGATGCTGGCGACCCTGCCACCCGGCGGTCCCACCGGACGGGTGTTCTGGGACGAGAAGGAGTACCTCATGTTCCGGGCGGTCGCCGCCGGCCGCTGAGCGGCGGCGGGAGACGTCCGAGGGCCTTTGGTTGACCCTGGTCAACTAAGGCTCTAACTTGATGGCACCGTTGGGGGACAGGGGGATCGAACATGCCTGTGGCCGTGGAAGGGTTCAAGGGCCGACTCCTCGATGCCGACTCGCACATCGAGCTGCCGCCACCGATGTGGGACGAGGCCATCGGGCCCGTCTTCGCCGGCATGATGCGAGCCCGCCTCCAGAGGGCCATGGCCCACTCGCCGGCGGTCGCCGACCGGTTCCGGATGGCCATGGCGGCCAGCCCGGCCGAACCTGACGAGAGCACCATCTGGGAGCGGAAGATGTGGGCCGCCCCCGGGGCCCATGACCCGGAGAAGCGCCTGCGCGCCGTCGACCTCCTGGGTGTCGAGCGCCAGCTGCTCTTCCCGATGGCCGTTCCGGCGGCGATGATGCTGGCCAACCACGAGCTGTCGGCCCAGGTGGCCGAAACCCACAACACCTTCGTGCTGTCCTGGGCCGGCGGCGCCGGGGGGCGACTGCGACCGGTGGCCGTCATCAACATGGAGGAGTTGGACCGGGCCCTCGCCGAGGCCAGGCGCGTCGCCGACCTCGGCGCCTACGCCTTCAATGTGGGTTGCGGGCGGCCGCCGGCGGGCCTGTCCCCCGCCGATCCTGCGTGGGAGCCCCTATGGGACCTGGCCGAGCAGGCCGGGATACCCGTGCTTCTCCACATCGGGGGCGAGTTCGGCCTGGTGCCGAACGCCTGGGGCGACGCCGAGCTGTTGCGCGCCGGACACTCGACCCCTCTGGACGGTGAGGGCACCGGCCCGTTCAACCTGTCGGTCACCCCCTTCGGGCCCCAGGCCTTCCTGACGGCGCTCATCCTGGGAGGGGTCCTGGAGCGCCACCCGGACCTCCACCTCGGCGTGATCGAGATGACCGCCCAGTGGGTGGGGCCCTTCGCCGAAATGCTCGACCAGCGCTTCGACCTGTTCACGCGCCTCGGCAAGGTCCTGTCGATGCGGCCGTCCGAATACATCGCCCGCCAGGTGCGCGTCACCCCCTTCTGGTGGGAGCCGGTCGGGAAGTACATCGAGCGCTACGGGCTGGAGGACGTCTACGTCTTCTCCACCGACTTCCCCCACGTCGAAGGCGGCACCGAACCCTTGCAGCGCTTCCACGCCAGCCTGGCCGGCCACCCCGACGAGGTCTACGAGAAGTTCTTCGTCACCAACGCCCGACTAATCGTCTGAGCCCGCCCGGCTCCGCCGGACCTCGGGCCGATCCCCGCCGCTGACCGCCACCAGCCCCGTCCCGCGGCGGCGGCGCCACCCCTCAAGGAGGACACATCTTGACCCAGACCGACTCCGAATCGGCGCAGACGCTGGCGTCCCGACAGCGCGCCGAAATCCTCCTGCGCAACGGCCGGGTGGACGAGGTCAGCGACCGGGTGAACCTGGCCATCGGGTTCCACCTGGGCAGCGTCATCCAGGTGAAGACGCCGGAAGGTGCGGTGGTCATCGACTCCACCGGTGGGACGGCCAACGCCGCCGCCGCCCGTGACGCCCTCAGGCAGCGCAGCGACCAGGAGACCCGCTACCTCGTATACACCCACTGCCACCCGGACCACTGCGGCGGGGGGGAGGAGCTGACCTCCGAGCGGACCGAGGCGGTGGTGGCTCAGTCGCTGCTCCCCCAGCTGTGGGATCGGGATATGAACTGCCTCTGGCCGTGGCACCGCCGGGTGCGCTCGTGGCAGGTGGGGTTCCCGGAGGAGGCCGGCGGTGGGTTCCCTCCGGCTGGCAAGTTCCTTGCCCCGACCGTCACCTTCGACGAGACCATGGAACTGGTGGTCGGCGACCTCACGGTGCAGCTCGAGCACACCCAAGGCGAGACCCGCGACCACCTTATGGTCTGGATCCCCGAGCTCAAGGTGCTCTGCCCGGGCGACCTCTGGTACCGAGCCTTCCCCAACCTCTCCACCCCTGCCATCGGGCCCCGGCCGATCCAGGGCTGGATCCGCTCGCTGGAGCGCTTCATCGAGCTCGAACCGGAGTATCTGGTTCCCAGCCACACCCCGGCCGTCGTCGGGCGCGAGGAGGTGCGCAAGGTCCTCACCGACTACCGCGACGCCATCGCCCACGTGTGGGATGCATCCACCCAAGCGATGAACGACGGACTGTCGGTCCACCAGGCGGCCCGGGCCATCCGGCTGCCGGACCGCCTGGCCTCACTCCCCTACCTGGCCGAGGCCTACGGGACCGTGGCCTGGGGCGTGAGGGCCGTCTATGACCAGCTCACCGGCTGGTATGACGGCGACCCGGCCAACCTGGACCCCCTGCCCCGTAACGAGCGGGACGCCGAGCTGGTGGGGCTGGCCGGCGTCGACGCCATCGTGGCCCGGGCGGTCCAGTTGAACAATGACGGCGAGCACCAGCTCGCTCTCGAGCTGCTGTCGGTCGTTCTGTCGGCCCATCCCCTCGACGAGGCCGCCAACCGGGCCCAAATCGACGCCTGCCGGGCGCTGGTGGCGGCTTCACCGAGCGTCAACCAGAGGGGCTTCTACACCTCCGGGGTGAGGGCAGCCGAGGCCCGCCTACAGAAGGCGGCCGACCAGCAGGCTTGAGCGGCAGCCGGAACTGCGGCGGGGTGGCGGCCTCAGAGGAGCCGGCCGCGCACCGGTCGCAGCACGTCAACGCACGAGCGTGACACCTCGGCCCCCTCGTATAGGACATTGAGGCGGCTGGCCGGGAACGACGACTCGGTGCGGGCCCGTGCGTCCACCGAGCGGGGGGCGGACTGGGCGACGTAGGGGAACCCGGCCACCTGCCAGGTGAGGATGTCTCCCGCCTGGCTGGCGAACTGCGGGCCCCGGACCAGCTCGGCGCTGAGGAACCACGTGTGTCCGTCCTGGGACAGGACGGCGAAGCCGTACCTCAGGTAGGCCCCGGGCGGAGCCACGAGATGACCGTCCATGTAGGCCAGCACCCTCTTGCCGGCGTAGTGGCAGCGGGGCGAGAGGGCGGCCTTGGCCGCCGCCAGCCGGTTGGCCGCCGACAGGCGGCCACAGCCGGCCAAGCCGAGGGTGCTCAGCAACGCCAGGGCGGTGGCACCGGCCTTGAGCATGGCGCGCCTCAACGTCCCGCCTCCGACGAACGGCGCCGTCCGGTGTTCCGCCGCCGCGCCGGGGCGAGGGGCTCGGGGCCCCACAGCTCGGCATAGGCCGGGGTGCGGTCGGTGGCCAGCTGACCGGGGCTGCCGGCGCCGGCGATCCTTCCCTGTTCCATCACGATCACCCGGTCGGCCCACTCGGCGACGCTGCGGCGGTGGGAGATGAACAGGGCCCCCACCCCCAGGGACCGGACCGCGGCCAGCACGGTCGCCTCCACATCCGAGTCCAGACCGGAGGTCGCCTCGTCGAGCAGGAGGAACTCCGGGCGCATCAACCACGCCCGGGCGAGGGCGATGAGTTGGCGTTCCGTGGTCCCCAGGTTGCGACCCTCCTCCTCCACCCGGGCCGCCAGGCCCCCAGGCCGCGAGGTCAGTAGGTCATGAGCGCCGACGGCCCGCACGGCGGTCTCGATCTCCTCGCCGGTCGCATCGGGACGGCCGTAGGCGACGTTGGAAGCCACCGTGCCGCGGAAGCAGAAGGCGTCCTGGGGCACGATGCCGAGGCGACGCCGGTATGAGTCGAGGTCCAGGGTGCGGATGTCGCGGCCGCCGTAGGTGACCCGGCCCTCCTCGGGGTCGTACATCCGGGTCAGCAGCTTGGCCACGCTGCTCTTGCCTGCCCCGGTCGGCCCGACCAGGGCCACCACCTCCCCGGGGGCGATGGAGAGATCGACCTCGTGCAGGACGACGGTGGCTGTGCCCGGGTAGCGGAAGGTGGCCCCCTCGATGGCGATGGGTCCGTCCAGCGCTGGCGCCGGGACCGCACCCGTCTGCCGCTGAGGCAGGATCGGGGCCCGGAAGGGCTCACCGAGGGTCCGCAGGGAGACCTGGGCGGGGATCCACTCCTCAAGCACCCGCCCGAGCAGGCCGATCGGCTCGATGGCCGCCTGGATGAAGCGGTGCATGCCCACCACCGCCCCGACCGACAGGACACCGATCAGAGTGAGGTAGCCCGAACGGTCGAAGACCGCCGCGCTGGCCAGGGCGGCCAGGAGGGCGAACAGCTGACCGCCGGTGTTGATGACGACGGTCGACCACATGGTCACCCGGCGCAGGTCGCGCGCCTCGAGATCGAACTCGTGGCTGGCCTGGGCCTCGGCCCCGAAGCTGGCGATGAGCTCGCGGCCGGCGAAATCCTCCTCCAACCGGGCGATGACCCGGCCCAGGGCGCGCCGGACCCGGAAGAAGATCCGCCGGCCGATGACGAACTGGCCCACCATGACGGCCAGCATCGGGGGCAGGAACAGCATCAGCTGCGTCGCCACCGAGGGGCTCCAGGCGTAGAGGACGGCCGTCGTCCCCACCAGAAGGGCGCCACCGGCCACGATCTGGTTGAGGGAGCCCTCGGCGAAGGCGGTGATGGTGTCGATGTCGTGCACCACCCGGGTGGCGATCAAACCGGGCAGCTCGCGGTCGTAGAAGTCGGTGCCGAGGCGGGACAGGCGGCGGAAGACCCTCCGGCGCAGGAGGTAGAAGATGCCCTGGGCCACTCTCGCCGCCGCCATGCGGAACGCCCAGGCGACCGGGGCGGCAGCCACGCCCACGACCAGTATCCAGAGAACCTTCCACAGCGCCTGGCCGGACTGGTGGTTGTTGGCGGCGTCCACGAACCCGGCCAGGAGCAGGGCGGGGGCCAGCAGCGCTCCGGTGAGCACCACCAGCGCTCCGGCCGCCTGCAGGACGCGGCCGAGGAGGGGCCTCAGCACGGCAAGGACCGAGGGGGGCCTCGAATCGTCGACCGCCACCGCTTCGGACACCTCGGGCTCGTAGGGCCGCAGGTCTTGGGCCGCGACCAGGTTCGCCAGTCGGGAATCGAGAGGGCGATCGCCCACCTTGGCACTGGTCAGGCCGGTGAGTGAGATGCCCGCGTCGGTGAGCAGCCCGACCCAGGAAGGCGGCGGGGGAGCCGGCACCGGCTCATCGATCGAGGGTGCGGACTCGGCCGGGTCGGGCGAGAGGTCGAGCCTCACATCGGCTCGTACCGCGCTGGGACGCCGACTGACCGAGACGATGATGGTGAGGGGGCTGTAATGGCGGATCCGCTCGAGGATGTCGGCCTCCACCGCCGGGGGCACCGCCGACAGGGCGTCATGGAGGATCAGCAGCCGCGGGGGCTCCACCAGCGCCCGGGCCAGGGCCAGTCGTTGGCGCTGGCCGCCGGACAGGGTCAGGCCTCGGTCGCCCAGAACTGTCGCCAGCCCATCGGGCAGGGCCTCCACGATGCCCTCGGCGGCGGCGGCCCACAGGGCGGCGCCAATGGTCGTCTGGTCGGGGACCCTGGCTTCGGCCAGCCCGGTCTGGGCGCCGAACTGGAGGTTCCCCAACACCGAGCGACCGAACAGGAAGGGCTCCTCTTCCACAACCCGCACGGTGCGGAGCAGGCAGGAGCGGCTCAGTTGGTTCACGGGGACTCCGTCCAGCTCCACCCGGGCGGTGCCGGGGGGCCGCCGCCCGGCGAGTACGGCCACCAGTCGCGAACGACTGGACTGGCTGCCTCCGCTCACGGCGGCCACCTGACCGCCGGCGAGGTCGAGGTCGAGCCCTCCGGACCTCGACCGGGTGAGCCCGAGCCCGGCCGCCACCAGCTTGCCCTCCGGGGCGCCGGACTCGCGGCCACCGGCAGCAGGCAACAGGGCGCCGCCTCCTGGCACGGCCGCCAGGTTGAGAATCTCTCCGAAGCGGGAAGTGCCGGCCCGGGCGGCGCCGAAGCCGTAGGTGACATCGCTCAGGGCTCCGGCCGCAGTGGTGAACAGCGAGCTGAGCCCGACGATCACGGTCAGGGTCCCGATGCTCAGGTGGCTGGAGGCGATCAGCCACAGCGAGGCGGACAGCACGGCGGCATGGAGCACCACCGGCGCCGCCTTCATGACCACGTCCCAGTTGGCCAGCACCCGGACCCGGGTCATGCCGACGCGGTAGGCGAGGCGAGCCGCCCGGGCGAGCCTGGCCTCCTCGTCGGCCTCGCGGGCGAAGGCCTTCACCACCCGGATGCCCCGCACCGGCTCGTCGACGGCGGCTGTCACCTCGGCCCTGGTGTTGAGCTCCAGCCAGGTGAGGCCGACCATCCGTCGGTACAGCCGGGTGATCATGAACAGATTGATGAAGACCGCGGCCAGGGCCAGCACGGCGACCGGTGGCGCCACCACCAGCAGGTAGATCGCCATCCCCGCCAGCATGAAGGGCAGCAGGGCGATGCTGGGCAGAATGGTGGCGACCGCCTTGACGATCTCGAGATCGCTCATGGTCCTGGTCACCAGCTGACCGCTGCTGAGCCCGTTCAGTCGGTTGGCCCCCGCCGCCTGCAGCTGACGGTAGAGGATGACCCGGAGCTGGTACTCGATCTCGAAACCGATGCGGGACACCACCTGCCGGTGGGCCAGGCCGACCGCGAACATGACCACGGCCAGTCCGACGAGCTTGTGCACGAAGGGGCTCAGGGGAGCGACCTGGTCCACGATGGCCTGGTCGATCATCTTCCGGAGGGTCTGCACCGTGGCGAAGGTCGCCGTCGTCACCAACAGGGACAGGCCGGCCAGGGCGAAGAGCCAGTCGCGCTGCTGGGCCAGGAGCTTCCAGAAGATCGAACCGCGGAAGAGGGACCAGAGGAACCGGGCCCGCGGCCACAGCCGCCGAATCGCCCTCACCTGCTTCACCGGCCAGGCCCGAAGCTTCGCCGCCAGGTCATTCACCGCCATCGTGCCCCCCGTCCCCAGCCCTACCAGTGTTCCCCGCCAAATCGACCATGGTCAAGTAGATCGGCGTCCGCATCCGGCGGGAGGGCCACCCTCCATAGTTCGACCCGGAATGGCGGTGTCCTACCGGCGGCCCCTGTCGCGGCGCATCCGGGCGGGAGAAAGTTGACTGGAGTCAAATACCGGCTACGCTGCTCGGCAGCGAGACCTAGGGGGACACCGTGACGGCAACCTACGCCGGCAACCGGACCGTGTACGACGCCGACAGCCACATCATGGAGACCTACGAGATGGTGGCGCCCCACGCCGACGACGAGCTGCGGGCGGTCCTGCAGGGGTGGGCCAACGGCCCCGCCGGCGCACCGGCCCGGGCGGGCCAGGAAGAGGCCAAGCGGCGGGCGAGCGACCCCGCCGAGTGGGACTCGGCCGTTCCCGAGCTCATGACCCGCAAGCTGTGGGCCGGCCTCGGCTCCTTCGACGCCGGCGAGCGGTCCCGGGCTCTCGACCTCCTCGGCTTCGAGGCCCAACTGGTCTTCGGAACCCTGAACCTCTTCCTCTGCAACAGCGCCCCCAGGGTGGCCCCCGGCCCGGTCCAGTATCGGCGGGCCCGGGCGTTCAACGCCGCCATGGCCGAGTTCTGCCGCCACGACCCCCGCCTCATCGGGGTGGCCAACGTGCCCCTGTTCGACCCTGACCTGGCCCGAGCCGAGGCCGAGCAGGCTCTGTCGGACGGCTGTGGCGCCATCATGATCACCACCACCCCCCACCCGGACGGGTTATCGGTGTCCCACCCCGACTTCGACCCCTTCTGGGACCTGCTGGAGGACGCCGACGTGCCCTTCGTCCTCCATGTCGGCATCAACCTCGGCCCCACCGGGGGTCACGACTTCGTCCCCGCCGCCTTCCGGCGCAACGGGCACGACCGCCAGCGGATTTCGGGAGGCGAGGGGCAGCTGATCGACCACCTCGGCTACCTGACCCTCGGCACCGGGCCCTCACTGTGCCTGGGCGTGATGGCCCTCGAGGGGGTCTTCATGCGCCACCCCCGCCTGCGCGGAGCGTGCGCCGAGCAGGGTGCGGTGTGGGTCCCGTCCTGGCTGCGCCAGCTCGACCTGGCCCACACCCTCTCCCGCCGGGTGCATCCCGACCTGCCCGAGCTGGAGATGAAGCCCTCCGACTACATCCGTCGCCACGTCAAGTTCACCCCGTTCGTGGGCGAACCGGTCGGTTGGATCATCGACCAGGTCGGTCCGGAGATGCTCCTGTTCTCCTCGGACTACCCCCATACCGAGGGCGGCACCGATCCCATCCGGGTCTTCGATGCCACCATGGATGGAGTCGGCGAGGAGGCCAGGCACAAGTTCTACGCCGGCAACCTGAGGGAGCTGCTCAAGCTCTGAGGAGGACGTTCGGATGGCAACCACCATCGACAGCCAGTCGCTTCCGACGCTGCTGGGGGGCTTCGACGAAAAGGCCCGGGCCGACCTGGCCACCTATGGCTACTGCCTGATCGCGGGAGCGCTATCCCCCGACGAGGTCGAGGCCCTGCGGCGCCGGCTGGACGAGCAGGCCGCCGGCGAGGCCGCCGCTGGCGTGGCCACCTTCGACGCCGGTGGCGCCAATCAGCGGGTGTGGAATCTGATCAACAAGGGCGAAGCCTTCCGGCGGCTGGTGCTGCATCCTCTGGCTGGCGTCGCCATGGACCATCTGGTGGGCAGTCCCCACCTCCTGTCCAGCATCACCGCCAACATCGCTGCCCAGGGCGGCCAGCCCATGATCCTTCACTCCGACCAGGGCTACGTCACCATGCCCCAGCCTCCCTACGCCATGGTCGCCAACATCATGTGGATGCTCGATGACTTCACCGAGGACAACGGCGCCACCAGGGTCGTACCAGGCAGCCACCAGCTCGGCGCCGCCTTCCTGGCCCCTGGCTCGGACGAGGCCGCCACCGCCGTGCCCGCCACCGGCCCGGCCGGAACGGCTCTGATCTTCGACGGACGTCTCCTCCACGGGACCGGCGCCAACACCACGGCCGAGCCCCGACGGGGCATCCTCACCTACTTCTGCCGCACCTATGTGCGCCAGCAGGAGAACTTCACCCTGTCCATCCGCGACGACGTGCTGGCGGCGGCCTCCGAGGAGCTCAAGGACCTCCTCGGCTTCCGCTGCCAGAACACTCTGGGCGGGGTCGAGGGGCCTCGGGTGGGCTCGCTGGTGGGCCGCCCGGCCGACCCGGTGGGCGAGCTGAGCGGCTGAGCCGCCCGTCGCCGCTGGGATCAGCGCAGTAGCTCGCCCTGCGCCGACGCCCGGGCGGCGGCCAGGAAGATGCCCTTGGCCATCAGTGACGGCTCGACCCTGGCCCTCTCCTCGTAGATCGCGGTCCGCGCTTCATGCGCGGCCGCCGGGGCGGCGCGGGCCGCCCACTCGATCAGGTGGGAGGCGAGGCGGTGGTTGCCGTTCCGGCTCAGCTCGATCGCCCGCTCGACGAGCCGCTCGGGTCCGCCGGCGAGGGAGGCCACCTCGGCCGCCAAGTCGTCGAGGGGAGCGGGCTTGAGGCTGGCCGGGTCGAGATCCCACCACCCCCCGTACAGGCGCCAGATGTTGCGCACCACGAACTCGGGGTCGTCGTAGCCGGGGTTGAGGTAGGGAGCGGAGGCCACCTCCTCGGGGACCCGGACGGTATGGATGATCTCGTCCAGCCCCGCCCCCCGGTTCATGAGCTCGAGCGTCGAGGCGACCAGGTGCTCGAGCGCCCGGGCGATGGTGTCGAGCATGCCGGCGATCCGGGCCTCACCCGCCACCGGCAGGCCGTGCTGGCCGATCATCAGCTGCGGCCGACGGGCGATCATCAACCGGAGGGCCTCGGCCCAGTCGGCGGCGTAGCGCTGGACCTTCTGGGGGTTTCCGGCGTTGGGGAAGCTCCACAACACCAGGTCGCCCGGGCAGAGGACCCCATGCTCGGGGACGAACGCCCACGTGTGGTCGTCGGTCTCGCCTCGGGCGTGGTTGAGCTCGAAATGGATGCCACCGACGGCGAGGGTCAGCTGGTCGCGGTAGACGACATCGGGCTCCACGAACCGTGGAGCGGCGGGCGCCGAGCGGTCGAAGCCGGCCAGGGGCAGGACCCCGGTCTCACCGAACTGCCTGCGGTTGATGGCCGCCACATAGCCGGCGGTCACGGCGTAACGCCGGAGCCGCTCCGGTACCAGCTCGTGGCCCACGATCCGCGGCCGCTGGTGGCCCCTGCGCTCGGCGTCGTCCAACAGCTGCGGGATGCCCCCGACATGGTCACCGTGCCCGTGGGTCACCACCACGGTGTGCACAGGCAGATCGGACCACTCCCGCAGCGCCTTGATGGTGCCGGGCGCCTGGGCCGGGATGGGGAGGTCGAAGAGCACCAGTCCCTCGGCGGTGGCGAAGACCACGGTGTGGGCGAACCCGGAGATGATGGCGACGCCCTCGGCCAGCTCAGCCAGCTGACCGGGCGGTGGATTCACCCCGGGCCGCAACTGGCCTCCGTCGAGGATCTCCTGGGAGCGGGCGAGGAGCTCCTCGCCCGGGGCGCTCACCGCAGCCGCCTTCGCCCCGCAGCCGTAGCCGTCCGGGTGATTGGACTCATGCCGTCGTGGTCGTGGTGACCAGGATCCCGAGGGAGTTGTTGGACCGCTGGTACTGGATGATCTGGGCGAGAATGCCCTCGTAGGGCAGGCCGGCGTCGGACTTCTTGATCTGGAGCACCTCGAACAGATGGGGCCCGAACCACATGTAGAACACCTCGCTGGCCGTCTGGGCCGCCGCCACGGCCACGTGGTCCACCTGAATCGTCTCGTACGCCCCCGGCAGCACCTGGGTCAGGATGGTGGTGCGCTCGGAGTTGTCGGTGGGGTTCACCGTCGGCTTCAGGGTCGAGACCTGCAGGGCCCCGGCCAGGACCTTCCCCTGGCGGATCTGCCACAACTCCCCCCGCGAGACCAGCGACTGGGCCCCGGCGGAGATGAACTTCTGGCGGGCCGCCGTGTACTCGGCGGTCGTCAGACCGGGGTCGAGCTGGGCCGGCAGCACGTTGGCGGGAACGGCAATGGGACGGGCGTTGGCGCTGTTGGCCGAGGCCGAGCCGCCACAGGCGCTGGCGGCCAGAGCGAGGCCGGCCAGGGCCAGTCCGCTCCACCGGGCGCGATGAGAACGACCTTTGGCCTGCAGAACGGTCAAGACTTCTTCACCGGGGTGACCGAGCTCAGGGTGGAGGTGTAGTCAAGGCTCAAGGTGATCGCCGCCCCGCCGGTGAAGGCGACGGCCACCGGGCTGGTGGCGATGGTTTCGGTCTCGTCGATGTGCTGGGCGAGGAACAGTCCCCCGAACTCGGTGGCCACCCAGTAGATGTTGGGGTCCGAGGAGCTGGTCTGGGACGACACGCCAGCGGTGACGTTGGTTATCTGCTCCGACGACTGCACCTTGTAGCTGTCGTACATGGTGCCGCAGACGTCCACCGGTTGCTCGGCCAGGATGCTGCCCGACACGGTCATCACCGTGCCGGAGTTGTGGTCCACCCCGACCGAGTGCCACGAGGAGCCCACTCCCCCGAAGCCCATGATCTCCACCGCCGGGGTGGGGGTGAAGCTGTAGGTCTTGCTCGAGGCATTCACGGTCTGGGAGACCAGCTCCAGCTGCTTGTTCGTGGCCTCGTAGGTCGTGGTCGTGATGGTCCCGAGTCCCTGGGCGATCACCTGCCAGGTGATGTTTTGGGTCCCGGTGACGGCCGTCAGGCCTCCGGAGGCGGTGGTCTGGCTCACCTTGGCGATCTCGAAGACCCCGTAGGGCGGGACCTGCCCACCCAGCTTGAGATTCCCGTCGGCGAGGTTGAACTTGCCGGTCTCGTGGGTGAGGTAGGTGCCGGCCTTGGGCTTGGTGGAGACGGCCGCCGGCGCTGCCACCGTCGGCACCGCGCCGGCAGGCGCTTTCTTGCACACGCCGAAGGCGGGGGCGAAGTGCATCTGGTTGACCGGGGGGTAGTAGGTCTGGTTGTTGAAGGCGATGTCCGACACCATGCTCGAGGGGCCCACCCCGGCCGGGACCACGATGTGCTCGATGACCGGCGGCGGGTTCAGCTGCCCGTTGGCGAAGGCGAGGTTCACGCCCACCCGCCGCAGACCGATGTTGAGCGTGGTCCCGTGCGAGAACCCGCAGGCCGATGCCAGGCAGGCCACAGCGGCCAGGGCGGCCGCCGTGGACCGGCGGTGGCGGCGACGGTTGGGACGGGGCCGGGGCTGGCCGGACGGGTCGATCGGTCGGGACAAGAGTGTCACTGTGACCTCCCTGCAGCTACGGGGGCGCTGCGGCGCAGGCGGATGTAGCGGAGTCGATTGAGGCGGGGCCCAGCACCGGGCCGGCGGCCGCCCCGTCGACGGTTGCGGCGCCGTCCGGTGAGCTTGGGCCGCGGCAGGCGCCAGAGGCGGACGTTTGGTACTTCGTTGGTGTAGGGCTCGGCGAGCGACGCCCGGGTCAACACGGCCAGAACCTTGGTCTGGGTCGGCTGGGGCCCGAACAGCCGCCGCCGCAGCGACGAGACCAGTTCGTGGGCGGCCTCGGCGTCGGCCTCGGTCGCGGTCAGGGCCATGTCGCCGTAGAGGGTCCGGCTCACCAGCCAGGCCAGCTCGAGGTGCTGATCGTCGGGGACGACCTTCTTCAGGAACTCGAGCGGAGTGTCGAGCGGGTCGCCGACCCCAAGGTCGGTCGCCCAGTCACGGAACTCGGCGTACTCCACCGAAATCTGCGCCCGCGGCCCCAGGGCGGCGGCCCACTTGCGCCGCTTGGCCGAGCGCCACCACTTCTTGGCAACGGGCAGGGCCATATAGAGGAGCAGGATCAAGGCGGCGAAGGGGAGCAACGTCAGGATGACGTCGCGAACCTCCTGGTACAGCTGCTTGAGGCTGGGCAGGTTGACCGGGATGTACAGCTCGACGGCGATGTCGTTGCTGGCCTGGACCGTCGGGTTGACCTGGGTGTTCTTGTTGTTCAGGTTGGCCTGGGCCCGGGGCGGGGTGCCCACGATGGGGACCCAGCCGTAGCCCTGGAAGTAGACCTCCAGCCACTGGGCCGAGTTCTTGGGCCGGACCGTGTAGACCTTGCCCTCGAGGTTCTTGCCGTCGAAGCCGAAGCCGATGCGGGCCGGCAGCCCCGCCCAACGGGCCATCAGCACCTCGGCGGCCACGATGTCGTACGGCGAACCCTGGTGGTTGCCGGTCAGCATCTGGGTCACCTTGGCCGGCGTGACCGGCTCGGGCACCCCGGCGCCGTTGGCCACCACGACCTTGAGGAGGGCGTTGCGCAGGTAGTCCAGCCTCCCCCACGGGTTGTCCGGCGCCTGGGACAGCAGCTGGCGCACGGCCGGCGGGGCCGGCGGGGCGTACAGGTCGGTGCGGAAGGCGGACCGGTTGGTGAGCGGGCCAGCCTGGGCCAGGGTGGCGGCGGCGGGGTAGGCGGGGATCGACTCGGAGTAGGTGAGCCCGGTCGGCACCCTCCCCGTCGCCATGCGGAAGGTCTCGCTGGTGGGGTCGTAGGTGATGGGCGGAGCCGAGGTGAGGGCGATGTTGACCGGGTCGACCAAGCCGGGGAGCACCGAGGTGTTGCCCAGATCGCCCGTCGTGAACTTGACCGTCACCGTCGGGGTCCGCGACTTGTCGATGACCGTGCCGGTGGCCGGGGTCTTCTTGGTCTTGGTGGGATCGAAGGGGGGCAGCAGGAAGCTGCCGTCCTGGTAGACGTCGAGGGTGCCGAGCGCCCACGGGCCGGTGACGGGGCCGTCGACGGTGAAGAGCACCTTGTCCTGGGCCTCGGACAGCGGGATCGACTTGGGCTTCTGGGGCTTCTGCTGGGGGTTGTAGACCGGCTTGGGGAACAGGAAGTTCGAGTTGTTCAGCAGCACCAGCACGACCACCGCCCCGGCGAAGGCCGGGATGGCTCTGATCAACCGCCGGATCTCGAAGCTCGATCCCAGCTGGGAGGCGCTGCGCACATCACCGCCGAACATGACGGCGAGGGCCGCCACCAGCGGGGCGCCAGCGAGGATGCCGGTCAGGACCTGCCCGCCGGGGGGCTGGGTGATGGCGGTCAGGGCGATGACGACGCCCGGCAGCACGAGGCCGGCCAGCGGCCGCTCCAGCGCTGTTCCCACCCAGGCGGCGGCATAGCCGACCGACACGAAGACGATCACCAGGATCGGGCGCCAGCCTGGGTCGAAAGGCACGGGGGGTCGGAACAGCCGCCCAGCCTTGATGGCGTCGGCGATCAGACCGCCGAAGCTGGCGTTTCCTCCGCTGCCTGGCAGCAGCGCCAGCGCAGCCAGTCCCACGGTCACCGGCAGGAGGAGTGCCTGGTACATCACCCGCCGGCGGATGCTGCGCAGGGTCAGGAAGCACCAGGCCACCCCAACGAGGGCGGCACCGAAGGACAACAGCCGTGCCGGCCACGAGCCGAAGATCCCGCCAGTGGTGAGGGCGGCGGCGGAGGTGGCGAGGGCCGCCACCAGGAGGGGCCGCACCGGTACGGGGGCCCGGACCTCCGCCTCGGTCTCGTCGAGATCGTCGTCCACCCCCGCCCCGGTAGGAGCCTGGGGAGGCTCCTCCTCCGAGGTGTCGGTGCGGATGGGGGCGGTCGGCGCCTCGAGGTCCTCGTCGACGACGCTCATCGCACACCAGCTCCGGTCTCCCGGCGGAACGACACCGCCAGGGGCACGTTGGGCCGCAGCTCGACCACCTGGCAGCCGAGAGATGCCGCAGCGCCGAGGGTGTCCTCGCCTTCGTCCTCCCAGATGACCGCAGCCACCAGCACCGACGCCCCCCGCTGGAGGAGGAAGTTCAAGCGGCTGGCAGCCTCGGCGTGCAGATGGGGCGTGATGACGACCACGTGGGTGTCGCGGCTCGGGTCGGAGACCAGGCGCATGATGGGATCGACAAGCGTCTCCCGCACCCGCTCCACCCGGGCCAGGGCGTCGAGGTACCTCATCTGGGCGTTGCCACCCCGCACCGGCGGAAGGATGCGGTTGGCGTTGCCTTCGAGGGTGACCTGGTAGCCCTCCCGCAGATGGCGCACCCCGAGGGAGGCCGCCGCCTTGACCGCCGCCTCGAAGGAGTCGGACACGTCCCCCTTGCTGTGCCTGGCGATGTCCTGGTCGAGGATGATGGTGATCTTGTCGGTGATGCCCTGCTCGGACTCGCGGACGAGGAGCTGCCCGGTACGAGCGTAGGCCCGCCAGACCACCCGACGGATGTCGTCGCCCGGTGTATAGGCGCGCATCCCGTAGAACTCGAGGCCCTGGGGCCAGGGCTTGGACACCGGTGGGCGGATCGGCGGGTCCTCGAACAGCCGGGTGAGCGGCCGGTCCTGGACCAACTCAACGCCCGGGTGCACGAGCATCTCCGTCGGCTCGGCCAGCACCGTCTGGCGCTGGGTGAGGCCGAAGGGGTCACCCCACTTCACCACCAGGGGGCCCAGGCTGTACACGCCACGCCGCGAGCACGACAGCTTGTAGGCGTGGGTGACCTCCTGCCCGCCGTCAATGGCCGGCACGGCG